>RCNC010003056.1_pt1 | contig 11002 bp, 9 predicted proteins | sample 2041301 | NCBI WGS metagenome assembly RCNC01 (sample SAMN09708231, study PRJNA481090) | Marine sediment metagenome, whole genome shotgun sequencing project. | biome: marine sediment; feature: ocean; material: sediment; isolation source: Sewage treatment plant 13A marine sediment (STP13A) ... | reverse complement strand
ATCATCACGATCGGGATAATCCTCACGGGCGTGTGCGCCGCGGCTTTCTTTCCGGTTTTCCGCTGAAGTCATGGTGGTCACCGCACAACCCAGCAGGTTGCGCAGTTCAAGTGTCTCGACCAGGTCGGAGTTCCAGATCAATGAGCGGTCGCTGACCTTGATCTCAGCGAATGAGTCATAGACGTCATTGATCAGGCGGCAGCCTTCCTCCAGAACCTCCCCGGTTCTGAATACCGCGGCGTTGTTTTGCATGACGGACTGCATGTCGCCGCGAATTTCTGCCGTGCTCTTTGAGCCATCGGCATTTCGCAATGCATCAAAATCCGCCAGCAGTGCGTCGACCGAAGCCTGGGGCAGGTCCGGATGTCGCAGCCCGGGCTTGATGACCTCGGAACAGCGTTGTGCGACTGCACGACCAAATACGATCAGATCGAGCAAGGAGTTAGAACCCAGCCGGTTGGCGCCATGGACTGAAACGCAAGCGGCTTCGCCGATGGCAAACAATCCAGACACTACCGTATCAGGGTCACCGTCTTTCAACGTAACGACTTCACCCATGTAATTGGTAGGAATACCACCCATGTTGTAGTGCACGGTGGGTAGCACCGGTATCGGCTCGGATGTGACATCTACATCGGCAAAAATTTCGGCACTCTCGGAGATACCCGGGAGTCGCTCGTCGATCACATCAGCACCGAGGTGCTGGAGGTTCAGATGGATGTGGTCTTTATTGGGACCGACACCCCTGCCCTCGCGAATTTCTATGGTCATCGAACGGCTGACCACGTCACGGGATGCGAGGTCCTTTGCATTAGGCGCGTAACGTTCCATGAAACGCTCGCCTTCGGAGTTGGTCAGGAAACCGCCCTCGCCACGCACACCCTCGGTGATCAGGCAGCCGGCACCGTAAATTCCGGTCGGGTGGAACTGGACAAACTCCATGTCCTGTAGCGGCAAGCCAGCCCGCAACACCATGCCATTACCGTCGCCGGTGCAGGTATGGGCCGAGGTGGCGGAAAAGTAACTGCGTCCGTAGCCGCCTGTAGCCAGGATAACGGCGTGGGCGCGAAACAGGTGCAGCGTTCCGTCGGCCAGGTTCCAGGCCAGAACCCCCTTGCATGCGCCGGATTCGTCCATCAACAGGTCGATGGCGAAATACTCGATGTAGAACGTGGCATCGTGTTTAAGTGATTGCTGGTAGAGCGTATGGAGAATCGCGTGTCCGGTGCGGTCAGCGGCCGCACAGGTGCGCTGCGCGGTGCCTTCGCCGTAGTGCGTGGTCATGCCACCAAAAGGCCGCTGGTAAATACGTCCATCCTCGGTCCGGGAAAACGGCACGCCAAAGTGCTCCAGTTCGATCACCGAAGGAACGGCTTCGCGGCACATGTATTCGATTGCGTCCTGGTCTCCCAGCCAATCCGACCCCTTGATGGTGTCGTACATATGCCAGCGCCAGTCATCCTCACCCATATTGCCCAGTGCAGCAGACATGCCGCCCTGCGCTGCCACCGTGTGGCTACGCGTTGGAAAAACTTTGGTGATGCAGGCCGTAGATAAACCGGTTGCCGCGACCCCCATGGTTGCTCGCAACCCGGCGCCGCCGGCTCCGATGACAATCACATCGTATTTGTGTTCCTGCAGTGTGTAGGACTCGCTCATCTGTCAGGCTCCCAGCGCCAGTTTCAGTACATTTATAATTCCAAGCGCCATGCCGAAATAGGCACCGGCCCTGGTGATGAAAAAGAAAACAACTTCGAGCACCGGGTGATGCACATAGTCTTCGATCACGACCTGCAAACCCAGCATGGCGTGATAGAGCGTGGTGACGATCAGCATGATCAGGAACGCTGCATTTACCGGCCATGCGATGAAATCCCGGGCTGCAGCGTAGTCGGCACCAGCCAGCTTGACCATCGCGTAAAACAGCCAGCCGATGAGTACCAAAAGCAACAGGGCGGACGCTCTTTGTGCGTACCAGTGGTGCACACCTTCTTTTGCACTGCCGAGCCCGCGGGCTTTGGCCAGAGGATTGGTCATGCTCATAACAGCACCCCCAGCATAATGGCAGTAAGAACAACCGTGCCAATCAGAACCAACGTGCCAGAGGTGTAAGCACTCTTGATGTCCAGTGCCCTGCCCGTGTCCCAGACCAGGTGGCGAATACCGTTTAACATGTGAAAGCTCAGGCAGAGAACCGTTACTGCAACGGCCAGCATACCCAGCAGCCCGCCCATGCAATCAATCATGGCACCATAGGCTTCCGGCCCGCTACTGACGGCAAACAGCCACCACAGGAGCAATGGGGCGCCTATTACGCTCAGGAATACACCCGACGCGCGATGGGTGATGGACATGATCGAGGTCAGCTGTGGCTTGTAGTAAGGCCCGATCATGAACGGGGAGACAGGTCTCTGCTTTGCTTTCATGGTCTTCTCAGAGGGTCAGAACGGTATCAAGAAGACTACTGACTCATGCCGACTTATTCAAGGTGAAAAGCCCGTCAGACCCTAATACTTTTGTATACAATGCCATGCACTGATTCAGGTCAAAAAAACAGAGGCTATAAATTGAACCCTACACCGATCAATAACCTGGCTGTTGTGGGCCTTGCCGGCTCCGATACCGGGGCATTTCTACAGGCGCAATTGAGCGCAGACATTGCAGTACTGCAACCCGGTGACGCCACCTTCGCCTGTTATTGCACGCCCCGCGGCCAGGTGTTGGGCTTGTTGCTGGTCTGTCGTACAGAAGATGGCTACCGGCTGGTTGCCGCAAAAGATCTGCTCGCACCCATTGTGACGCGATTGCGGATGTTCGTGATGCGTTCCAAAGTTGAGTTGGTAATGCAAGTGGAGACCACTGTCTGCGGTGTTATCAGTCCGGAAGCTGTTGCTGGTGCATTCCGGCCACAAGGGACTGATCTGAATTACCTGCTGCTGGATCAGCAGGGCGCGCAGAACGATGGGCGGGATATCTTCTTCAAGGCCGAAGAGATCCGCAATCGCGTGGTCTGGCTGGGGCCTGGGACAAGCGAAAAATTCATCCCGCAAATGCTGGGTTTCGAACAGATCGGCGCGGTCAGTTTTTCCAAGGGATGTTACCCGGGGCAGGAAATCGTGGCCCGTGCCCGCTACCTCGGTAAGGTTAAACGGAAACCGGTTGTTGTGCAGACCGAACAAGAACTGTTGCCAGAGCCTGCGACACGGGTTGGTCTGCGTCGCGGCGATGAATGGTTGCAGGGAACTGTGATTGATTCAGCACCGGCAGAAAACGGTGGCAGTTGCCTGTTTATCATTGCACCGGGCGAGCCGGAAGAGGCAACGGTGGAAATTGAAATGGGCGAAAAACGCTATCGCTGCGCAACGACATAGCAAACCCAGCCTGGATCTGCGTCGCCGACCTCGGCCGGTTGGTAGATGCCGTCGCCTTCATTGCTTTCTTCGTCAGTGCCTTCCCAATAGACCGTTACCTCGCTGAACCCGGCCTCTACCAGCAATTCCTGGATCTCAGGTAACGTCCACAAGCGCCAGTGATAGCTGAACGCACTCGGTATTTTCGAGCCGTCCGGAAAAGAAAAGTGAATATGACAGTTCATCGAGCCATCGATGGGATTGAAGTCGGCCTGCTCCCAGGTATAGGTGAACCCCTCGCATTCACGTTCTTCTTCAATATCGCGCGGAGCGTCATACCCACCGTAGGCATCAAGGAACAAAATTCCGTCATCAACCAGGCCAGCATGAACGCTGACGAAGTAAGCGAGTAGCTCTGCGCGTGTCAGAAAAAGGTAATAGCTGAAATTCATCGCCAGCACGATGTCGGCCAGGTCCGGTTCGCAATCCAGAACATTTTCCTGCAAAAGCTGTATGCGGTTAAGTTGTTCGCTATCCAGTTGAGCGAGATTATTGAGCTGGCCCCACTCGAGCACCTCACCATCCAGGTCGACGCCCACGGCGTAATGCAGAGGGTCACGGCGGATCCATTCACAGGCGGTGTTGGCCGTTCCGCAGAAATCTTCTCGCAATAATTCGGCCGGCCGTTCACGCAACCCGGCCCAGGTTTCTATGATGAAATCGATCTCCGCCTCGGTGTCCTGAACAGATTCCTGGTAGAGATGGTGGCGGTCGGCATTGTCCGCCATGCGTTTTCTTTTCAGGCGCATGACAGTTCAGGAATGATCTTCGGGGAAGCGTCGTTTGTAATGGCTCTCGACATAATTCTCGATCAAGCCAAGAAAATCATCGGTCAGGCCTTCGCCGCGCAACGTGACATGCTTTTCACCATCGACGAAAACCGGTGCTGTGGGTGCTTCTCCGGTTCCGGGCAGACTAATGCCGATATCGGCGTGCCGACTTTCACCCGGGCCGTTTACGATGCAACCCATCACTGCGAGTGACAGGTTTTCCACGCCTTCGTACTGCAGCTTCCATTCGGGCATGCGCTTGCGGACGAATTGCTGCACGTCCTGGGCCAGTGACTGAAAATAGGTACTGGTCGTCCTGCCGCATCCCGGACAGGCGGTGACCATTGGAGTAAACGCCCGCAACCCCATGGTTTGCAGCAATTCCTGCGCGACGATAACTTCGTCAGTGCGCGGCTGGCCGGGTTCCGGGGTCAGCGAAATGCGGATGGTGTCGCCTATTCCCTGCTGCAGCAGGACTGCCATTGAGGCGGTCGAGGAGACGATGCCTTTGCTACCCATCCCCGCCTCGGTTAATCCGAGATGGAGCGGAAAATCACAACGCCCGGCCAATGCGCTATAGACACTGATCAGATCCTGTACATCACTGACCTTGCACGACAGGATAATCCGGTCATGTGCCAGCCCCAGCTTTTCTGCCTGCTCGGCGCTTTCAAGCGCTGAAAGGATCAGGGCTTCGCGCATCACTACAGAGGCGTCTTTGGGTTGGTTCAGGGCTGCGTTTTTATCCATTAACCTGGACAGCAGGCGTGCGTCCAGACTCCCCCAGTTCACGCCAATCCGAACCGGTTTGTCATGCTCGATCGCCTGTTCGATGATGGTGGCGAACTGGTTTTCGCGCTTGCGGCCGAAACCGACGTTGCCCGGGTTAATGCGGTACTTGGCCAGAATGGACGCGCATTCGGGAACCTGTTGCAGTAATTCGTGGCCGTTGTAGTGAAAGTCTCCAATCAGCGGCACATCACAGGACATCATGTCGAGCCGGCGTTGAATTTCAGGAACCGCTGCGGCCGCCTCGAGCGTGTTGACAGTGATCCGCACGAGCTCCGAACCGGCGCGGGCCAGTTCAGCAACCTGTTTTGCTGTGGATTTCGGGTCGGCTGTGTCGGTATTGGTCATCGATTGAACGACCACCGGATGATCACTGCCGACCTTGATGTTATTGATGGAAACCGTTGCGGTCTTGCGGCGGTTAGCCGCCCGGGCATTATCTGTCATTTCAGTCTTCGGTGTTGCCGCCATCCGGCGCGTGATTGCGGGCGTCACTGATCGCAGGCCAGGCCGATTGCAGGTAGGTCCACATGGACCATAGGGTCAGGGCTGCTGCCAAATACAGAAGGAGTTCGCCGATGAAGGCAATGGGAATCCAGCCCATGTTTTCGTGGTAAAGCAGGAAGCCAATGGCCGTCATCTGGAAACCGGTCTTCACCTTTCCAATCCAACTGACGCTGACCAGAGCCTGTTCACCGATTTCAGCCATCCACTCGCGCAGCGCTGAAATAGTTATTTCACGACCGATGATCACGGCCGCGGCCACGGCGAATACTGCCTCGTAGGTTTCCTGCCGCTGCACCAGTAGAACCAGGGCGGTAGACACCATGATTTTATCTGCCACGGGATCGAGGAAGGCGCCAAAGCGGGACGTTTGCCCGGTTCTTCGCGCAATATAGCCATCAGCAATGTCCGTTAGGGCAGCGGCCACAAAGATCACCACACAGGCCATATTGGACCACGGCAGAGGCAGGTAGAAAAACAGTACCAACACGGGCACGAGTGCGATACGCAGCAGGGTTAGCATGGTCGGAATGGTCAGCATCATGACTTGGTTTCGTCGCAGCAGGTTAGCATTGCCATTATCGCAGACATCGGCGGTCAATGCAGTGCCCGATAGATCTCTTCAGCAAGTATCCGGTTGATTCCCGGCACGCTGGAGAGTTCTTCCACACCGGCCTTATTAACTCCTTGCAGTCCACCGAAATGATTGAGCAGTGCCCGACGGCGGCCGGGCCCGATGCCAGGTATCTTTTCCAGGGTCGATTTGGTGGCCGCTTTCTGTCGCCGGCCACGGTGTCCGGTGATGGCAAAACGGTGTGCTTCGTCGCGAATCTGCTGGACCAGATGCGAGGCTGGAGATTCAGGGCCCGGCCGCAGGCTCCGGGTAGGTGCAGCCAGAATCCACTCTTCATACCCTGCCCTGCGAGACCGGCCCTTGGCTATGCCAATCATGGGTATGCCGGCCAGACCGTATTCTGCCAGGACCTGTTCCGCCTGCTTCAACTGCCCTTTGCCACCATCAATGATCAGCAGGTCGGGAAAGACCCCGTCTTCGGCCTGAGTACGCCCATAACGCCGGGTCAGAACCTGGTTCATCGCAGCGTAGTCGTCGCCGGGTGTGATGCCCTTCAGGTTGTAACGGCGATAACTGGATTTGACCGGACCGTTGTTATCGAATACCACGCATGAGCCGACAGTCTGGTTACCTGATGTATGAGAAATATCGAAACACTCCAGTGAGCCGGGCACTTCTTCCAGCCCCAGTATTGTTTGCAGCGCTTCAAACTGGGCGTTCATATTAGCTTTACTGGCCAGGCGCATTTGCAGTGCCTGGCGTGAATTGCGCACCGCAGACTTGAGCATCTGGCGACGGTCTCCACGGGGATGGGCCTGGATGGAAACCTTGCGCTCGGCCTGGCCGGAAAAAACCTCTGCAAGCAGCTGTTCATTGACCAGTTCATGTGAAATAACCAGGTGTGCCGGCGGTAGCCGGTCCTGGTAGTACTGGCCCATGAAGGCTTCCAGGATCTCTGCGGCTTCAAAGCCTTCCGCCTGGCTGGGAAAGTAGCTGCGCTGCCCAAGGTTGCGTCCGCCACGTATCGAAACCAGCTGAACGCAGGTCTGGCCGCGTTCCTGAGCCAGTGCAATGAAATCGATATCGGTTTGCCGGCCGGAAACGAATTGCTGGGCCTGCATCTGCTTGAGCGAGCTGATCTGATCCCGAAATATAGCGGCAGCTTCAAACTCCAGCGCACCCGAGGCCTGCTCCATTCTGGAGATCATTCTGGTCAGAACGGTCTGGTTCTTGCCCTGCAGGAATAGCATCGCATCCTGGATCTGATCGGCATAATTTGCCTGGCTGACCAGTCCGACACAAGGCGCGGTACAACGACGGATCTGGTACTGCAGGCAGGGCCGGTTACGATGCGAGAAATAGCTGTCCTCACAGTTTCTGATGCGAAATAGCTTCTGAATCAGATTGATGCTCTCGCGGACCGAAGACGCGGATGGGTAAGGTCCGAAATAGCTTTTTTGCTTATCCCGCGCACCCCTGTGAAAGGCGATTTGCGGAAATTCATGTGCGGTGGTCAGAACAATCCAGGGATAGGACTTATCATCCTTCAGAAGAACGTTATAACGGGGTTTGAGTGACTTGATCCACTCATTCTCCAGTAACAGCGCTTCTCCCTCAGTGCGGGTCAGGCTGACTTCGATCTGGTTGATCCGCGCAACCATGCGCATAATTCGTTCAACCTTGGGGCGGGCATCGAAGTAACTGGTCACCCGTTTTCGCAGGTTGCGGGCTTTGCCCACATACAGCGGCGTGCCATCCCTGTCTCTCATCAGGTAGATACCGGGACGGGTGGGCAAACGGGCAGCGAAGGCCTTACCGTCGAAACTTTGCTGCTCGTCCTTCGCCATGCTCTCAGAACTCGTCGTCAGCCATCAATTCACGCACACGGGTGAGGTCTTCAGTCGTGTCTACGCCTGCCGGAATAGACTGGCAGGCCTGTTGCATGACAATGCTACGGCCGGCTTCCAGAAATCGTAGCTGTTCCAGTCTCTCAATACGTTCCAGCGGGCTGGGCTGCATTGCGGAAAATGCACGCAGCGCGCCTGCGCGATAAGCGTACAAGCCTATGTGGCGGTTCCAGACCAGCCCTGCCTTCATTGCCGTGCTGATATCAGTGCTGCGCGGATAAGGAATGACCGATCTGCTGAAATACAACGCCTGGCCGTTGTCTCCGACCACGACCTTGACTACGTTGGGGTCTTCTACGTCACCGGCCAATTCGATTGGCCAGAACAAACTGGCGACGTCTGCATCCTCGTTCTGCTGCAGGATAGCAGCGGCCTGGTCAAGACAGACCGGTGGCATGAGTGGTTCATCGCCCTGCAGGTTAACCACGACAGCATCGTTGAGCCAGCCTTTGATATTTACACATTCGGCAAGGCGGTCACTGCCGCTGGTATGGGCGGGTGAGGTCAAGACAGCGTCGCCGCCAAACGCCTTGACTGCTTCGGCTATTTCCTGGGAATCGGTTGCGACCACGACAGAGGTTGCCGAAGACTGCTGCGCCTTGCCATAGACATGCTCGATCATTGTGCGACCCGCGATTCGAAGAAGCGGTTTGCCCGGTAAGCGTTCAGAAGCCATGCGGGCTGGAATGACAATATGGTAGCCGCTGTTCATGAAGCATCATCTGCTGTGTTTGGCCCCAGGGAAACCTGCCTGAGAATGTTCTGTTCCCACGTTGATGGCAGTACCGCATCAACGGACAGGACCCAGGCATTTTTCAGTTCAAGGGTTTTGCACTTCACTGCATCTTTCTCCGTCATCAGGATGGGAAGCGACGTATCCATCACATCGAAGTCAGAGCGCTGGAAATTATGGTGGTCCGGAAACCTGTGCTCCTTTACGGTAAGGCGCGCAGCCCGCAACAAGTCAAAAAAACGCGTGGGGTTACCAATTCCAGCCACCGCGTTGGCCTTACAACCCGCGAACTGGGCGAGCCGCCAGGTTTGTCCGCTTTCCATCGAACGTAGCAATCCGGGTGCCAGCGTCATAGGGGTGGTCTCCAGCGCGTCTGGCACAAGGGTGGACTCACCGTTGACCACAATATGATCAAAATCAGCCAGGCGGCTAAGCGGTTCCCTGAGTGGCCCTGCCGGAAGCAGCAGGCCATTGCCGAATCCCCGGCTACCATCGATGACACAAATCTCAAGATGCCGGGGCAGCCGATAATGCTGCAGGCCATCATCCGAAATAATCACGTTGATCTCTTTTTTGATCAACTTTCTCGCCGCCTCGCAACGGTCAGCGGCAACCAATACAGGGACACCCGTACGTTGCGCGATCAGCAAAGGCTCATCACCCACAAGACCCGGGTCAGACGCCGTGCTGACCAGGCGCAGCTTTGTTTCCTTGCTGCCATAGCCGCGGCTGATAACCCCCGGCCTGAATCCCGCCTGCTGTAGAAGCTGGCAAAGCCGGATAACCAGCGGCGTTTTACCACTGCCACCCACCGTGATGTTGCCCACGACTATGATGAACACCGACTCCAGGTCAGTGGGTTGATGGCGAATTTTCCACCAGCGGTCAATCCGGTTGCCCAGCTTGTAAATGGGAACGAGCATGCGCAGATGCCACGGCGCACGCTGTCCGCCATACCAGGTGTCGTTCAGTTTGTTCTCGATATCGGAGCGCATCAGTCTTCTTTGAACTGGATCTGGTAAAGCCGGGCGTAAGCCCCGTTCCTGGCAAGTAATTCGGTATGGGTGCCTGATTCCACCACCCTGCCCTGTTCCAGGACGACGACCTGGTCAGCGTTTTCAATGGTTGACAGGCGATGGGCAATAATCAAGGTTGTACGGTCCTTCATTACTTCGGTTAGTGCTTGCTGGATGGCCCGCTCTGACTCGCTGTCGAGAGCCGAAGTGGCTTCATCCAGAATCAGGATGGGCGCGTCTTTAAGCAGTGCCCGGGCAATGGCCAGCCGCTGTCGTTGCCCACCGGACAACAAAGCGCCGTTTTCCCCAATCAGGGTTTCCATGCCCTGCGGCAACTGTTCGATAAAGCCCTTCGCGTATGCAAGCGTGGCTGCCCTTTCAATCGCCTCGACCGGGCTGCCTGCCAGCGCGCCGTAGGCGATGTTGCCGGCAATGGTGTCGTTGAACAGCACGACGTGCTGACTGACCAGGGAAATATGACTGCGCAGGTTGTCCAGCGTGTAATCGGAAAGCTCGTGTCCATCCAGCAGAATATGGCCTTCGTAATTCGTGTAGAAGCGGGGGATGAGACCTGCCAGCGTGGTCTTACCGCTACCCGATTGTCCGACCAGTGCGGTGACACTGCCAGCCGGCACGGTGAAGTTGACGTCATCGAGAACAGGTCTCTCGCTGGACTCATAGTGAAAACTGACCTGTTGGAATTCGAGTAAGCCGGCTACCCGGTCTACGGTGAAACTGCCACCGTCGATTTCCGAGTCGGTATCCAGCACCTGGAAGATACTGTCTGCCGCTGCAATGCCTTTTTGTATCCTTGACTGTACGCCTGTCAGTCGTTTCAGGGGTGGGATAGAAGCGAGCATCGCTGTAAAAATCGTGGTAAAGGTACCAGCCGATATGCTTTCCAGCAACTGTGGCCGGGTTGCAATGATCATCAGCAAAACGAGGGCCAGGCTGGCTGCAAACTGAACCAGAGAAGAACTGAACAGGTGGGTCGCGCGCATCCGCATATGCAGCAGTCGGGTCTTTTCATTGACATCACCGAAGCGGGCGTTCTCCGCCTTCTGACCCTGGAATACCTTTATTACCTGCTGGCCGACAACCGCTTCCTCGGTCACGTGTGAAACGCTGCCCATCATGTCCTGGATGCCATGGCTGATTTTTCGGAAACGGCGGCTGATAACGGTGATCAGTAAACCAATGATCGGTATCAGAACCAGCATCACCAATGTGAGCCTTGCGTTGGTGGTCAGCATTACGCCCAGGAAGAACACCACCAGCAATATGTCACGTATGGCAGTC
>RCNC010003055.1_pt1 | contig 11002 bp, 8 predicted proteins | sample 2041301 | NCBI WGS metagenome assembly RCNC01 (sample SAMN09708231, study PRJNA481090) | Marine sediment metagenome, whole genome shotgun sequencing project. | biome: marine sediment; feature: ocean; material: sediment; isolation source: Sewage treatment plant 13A marine sediment (STP13A) ... | reverse complement strand
AATGATTGTAAGGTTCTGGATATCATCTCACATGCAATCATTTCCAGAAACCGCGGATTGTGTCGCAATAAATATAGTTGAGATTAAATCACAAAGGCAACAGCTGTCAAAGCACTTTATTTTCAAACCATACTTGCCGACGATGGCGCTTTTCGGGTCTGGGTTAAAATAGACGGCAATTAGCTGCACGCTGCGTTGGGTTGCATGTAGCTGGTGATATCACGGCATGCCATTGCTGTTTTTGCCGTGCAATAGATCGATCGTATCTTAAGATAAGAAAGAATCCAAAGTGAAAAGGTCGGCTACCATATCTGGAGGTCGGCCTTTTTGGTCAAATGTTCCGCTTTAATAGCAGTAACAACCGGTTTTACAAACCGTGTGCCTTAATTCGGATATGATAATATCGGAAATTTCTTGGAGCTTTAAAGCTGAGAAATAGATGCAATAGATTTGCCCTAAAAATTCAACCGATCTCTCCTTCAATTTTCATCGAACGCATAACACCCATGACGAATTCGGCGGCTTCGACCAGATCGACCTCAATCCAATGGCAGACGGCCTCCGGATCGCGGTTTTTCAGCCCTCCGATGATATTTTGATGGTAGTCCGGTCCGGACTTTGGGTCCAAGAACAGGGTTTGGCGGAACATGATGTGATAATAGGGACTGACCTGTTTCCACAGGTTCTTGATAATGGACAGCAGAATGGGCATCCGGGCTTCTCCGTAGATGGTGAAATGAAAGGCGTGGTTGACCTTGAGGAGCTCATCCGCATCATGAACACTGTGGGCCTTTAGATACTGGTCGGTTAGCTCTGCCAGACGGCTCAGCAAGCCATCTTTCATATTCAGGGTTGCCTGTCTGGCTGCGGGTAGTTCCAGCATGAGGCGGATCTTCAGAATTTCCTTAAGGTTTTTCTCTGATAGCTCATTTACTGTCACTCCCTTGTTGGGTTGAGCGGTAACGAAATCGCGGGCAGCCAATCGGCCGATGGCCTCCCGGACGGGAACGCGGCTGACGCCCATCTGTTGCGCCAATTTTTCGGTAACAAGTTTCTCACCGGGTTTAATGCGGGCCGTGACAATTGCACGCTCCAATTCTTTGTAGACCAGTTCTTGAGCGGTTGGCGTTTTAATCACCTTCGCCGAATAGGCGGGTTCGGATATTGGTGAAGAAGAATTCCTGTTTTCTTCCTTTGCCGACGGTTGGTGATGCATTTCCCACGTTTTCCGTAGGCTCAAGAAACCACTCATCCCTTTTAGTCCGGCTTGAACAAACCAACCACGAGCTAAACGCGATGCGCTGGGTAGCGAAAGGGCACCTTTTCCTTTTCTCGATTTGAAAAGCAGTTCATCCTCGACCGGACGATTATTTTGGAGATAATACTTTAATGTATAATGGGTTTGCTGCCCCATTACGACTGGCTCATTGCGCCCATGCGTACCACTTAACATAGAAATTTCTTGGCCGACATTCAAGTCGGCCAAGTCTTTAACCTTTAACGACAGCAGTTGATTGGCTGCCACGCCGGTTTCAACGGCCAGATTAAACAACAGCAAGTCCCTGATATTTAGCCCGATAGTGCGTCGAACACGATCAATATCTGTTGAACTGGATATGGCGAGGGCCTTTTTTTGCCATTTCTTCGAAAATAATTGTTGGGTCATCCGTCATCCTCCGAACAAAGGATATTTAATATAACATTGAAAATCAACTATTTTAAATGAAATGGCACTTGGAACATTTATGTGACTTATAAAAATTTGAAAAAAAATAAAAATATCAGTCATTTTCACGGAACCAATCCTGACAAGTATGAATGTTAACAAAAAAGTGGTTGACATTATATTTTATACAACGCACATTAATATGTACCTCACAATCCCACCAGTCGAAATGGATAAAACCACAGTTATCTAAGGATGTTTTCACGAGACCACCTCTTGAGGGGAGAAAAATCGGATGAACGGGGCCCGCACCGTTGTTGAAATGCTCAAAAAGTATGAAACTGAAGTAATTTTCGGTGTTCCCGGAGACACAAGCATTGGGTTGTATGAAGCCCTATATGATGTGGCCCCTGCAATCCGCCATGTAATGGCCAGGGATGAGAGATCTGCTTCGTTTATGGCTGATGCGTATGCTAGGTTATCCCACCGACCTGGAATTTGTGAATGTCCATCCGGTGCAGGACCGCTTTACGCTATCCCCGGTATTGCTGAAGCGAACGCATCTTCCATACCGGTCATTCTAATCACATCAGATATAGCACTGTCCGGCGAAGGTCGGCAGACCATTACCGAAATCGATTGTGCCAAATTATTTGAGCCCGTTACTAAATGGTCCTATTTGGTTAAGCATGTCAGCAAAATACCGGAGACAATACGCCGGGCATTTCGGATTGCGACAACAGGAAGACCGGGGGCTGTCCACATAGCACTTCCAATGGAAGCTCAGCAAGCTGTGTTTCCAGGCGGTTCCAACGATCTCTATATAGAAGAGGAGTGCACAACCTATCCCGCTTATCGCACCCGAGGTGCAAGGGTAGTTCTTGAAAACCTGTCCAAAATTTTAATCCAGGCAACAAAACCAGTAATCATTGCCGGCGGAGGTGCCAATCACTCGCAGGCAGGACCGGCAATCCTGGCCCTGGCAGAATGGTTGTCCGCACCGGTGGTTACCACTATTTCCGGTCAGGGCATCGTTCCGGATCACCATCCGCTGGCAATGGGCGTCACGGGAGACAACGGCTTTCATCCACATGCCCATCGAAGCATCGATGAGGGAGACGTTCTGTTATATGTCGGGTGCAAAATGGGCTCCGTATCTACCATCAACTGGACCGTTCCCAGCGTGTCCTCTGATAAGCAAATCATTCAAATTGACCTGAATCCAGAATTCCTGGGAAACAACTACCGCAACACCCTCAGCGTTGCCGGCGATGCCAAACTCATTATAGAGGATGTGCTTGTTCTCATCAGAGGAAAAGTTGCTCAAAAACAAACCAATCAATGGCTCGATCATCTCAATAACGCACGCCACGCGTTTTGGGAAAGCAACATCCCTGCATTCGAATCGGATGACATTCCAATAAAGCCCCAGCGTGTCATCGCTTCTCTGAATCGTCATCTGACCTCAAATGCGGTGGTCATTGCCGATGCGGGAACCCCGACACCGTATATTACCCGATTCCTAAAACTGGGTGGAGATGGTTCTCGATTTCTTATCCCAAGGGCATACGGAGGACTGGGTTACGCCATACCGGCAATTGTCGGCGCCCATTTTGCCAGGCCGGAAGCCCGTCTGGTCGGCCTTTTTGGAGACGGCAGCCTGGGGATGTCCGCCGGCGAACTGGAAACGCTAACACGGCTGAATATCCCTGCGGTAATGATTCATTTCAACAACGGCACGTTCGGTTGGATCAAAGCCCTCCAGAAGCTTCATTGCCAGGAGAAGTACTTTTCAGTGGATTTTCAGACGGGTGATATGTCGGCGCTGGCCTCGGTTTTTGGAATTAAAGGATACCATGTCAAAACCCCTGGAGATATTGATGATGCAATCAATGACGCCTTTAAACACAATGGTCCGGTGTTCATCGATATCGTATCCGTATCGGAGGTCGCAGAATTACCCCCGGTTTTCTCATGGGGAAAGGCATCCTCCGGAAACTAAACTTAAGTAACCTTACGCACTGTGTCACGACAGCGACAATCACTTTCATCAACCCATGCAATTTAACAAGGAGGCGGATATGAAACGAATTTCATCACTAATAACTTTGACACTGTTTGGATTGCTCCTATGTATTTTTCCCTCGTCGGCAATTGCGGGCGATCAGATCCAAATTGCCACATGGGAGGACATCAGCACATTTGATCCCGGTTGGATGACTAGCGCTGAGCGAGAACTCATCATCATGAGTTCTCTTTACAACGGACTGGTAAAATATAAAGAGGGATCCTGGGATATCGTGCCTGATTTGGCTGAGTCGTGGGATGTGTCCCCTGATGGGAAGTCGATTGTTTTTCATCTTCGTAAGAATGTCCAGTTTCACAAGGGTTTTGGTGAAATGACCGCCGAAGATGTCAAGTTTTCCCTTGATCGGATCGTCGATCCCAAGGCTGAAGCTGCGGAGAAAGGTACCTGGAAGCTGCTGGACAATGTAGAAGTTGTCGACAAATATACCGTTAAAATTATTTTAAAAGAAAAAATGGCCAACCTGTTCACATCAGCACTGCCCATGAATTCAGGTTATATTGTTTCGAAAAAAGCGGTTGAAAAAATGGGACGTGACAAATTCAGCAAAGATCCGATCGGTACTGGTCCCTACCAATTGGATTCTTGGAAACCCAAAACACACGTTAAATTGGCGGCCTTCGATGGCTACTGGGGAGAAAGCCCAAATATCAAAAACATCACTTTTCTTCCTATCGTCGAAGACAGTACTTGTGAGACAGCGCTTAGAACCGGCGAGATCGATATCGGCCGATCGGCAATGATCAATATGCAATCCTTTGAAAAGGATTCCAAATTTGCGGTATACGCCAAACCAGCCTTGAAAACCTATTGGCTCGGTATGACCGTTAATAAACCGCCCTTTGATAAATTGGAACTTCGCCAGGCGTTCCGGTATGCGGTGAATGTTGACAATATTGTGGAGGCTGCTTTTTATGGCACGGCCAAGCGCGCCAACACCATTTTACCCCCCGGCCTTCCCGACTACTGGTCCGATGCACCGGTTTACACGCAGGATATTGACAAGGCGAAAGAGCTGATGAAAGCCGCCGGCAAACCCGATGGGTTCAAATTCAATCTATTCATTCCCGGCAATGATGCCGAGCGAATCATGGCGGAAGTGATAAAGGCTGATGCTGCCAAGGCAGGCATTGAGGTTATCATTGAAGTGAAAGAGATCGGAGCCTTTAATGATGCCGCCAACAAAGGTGAAACCGACGCCTATATCCAATTTTATACGTCTACCATCGACCCATATTATATTATGCAATGGTTTGCCGGTGAATCCTGGAACCCAAGTCAGTGGCGCAACGCCGAATTTACCGAGTTGATGAACAAAGGCGCCAGTGAAATAGACCCGAAAAAACGTCAACAGATTTATATCGACGCGCAGAAACTCACCGATAAAGATTGCTGGGCGATTTGGCTGACCCACGGAACTAAGTTTTGGATTGCTCAAAACAACGTGAATATGGGTGCAATTTATCCCAACGGCCGATTAGCGCCCTGGACGATGAGTTTCAAATAAGGATATTTAGCCGACACGCCATCCTGCTAAGGCTGGCGTGTCGCCCTGATCCGGCTGCCATTATGACTCGAAAAGAGATACTAATATGTTGAAATACATCATTAAAAGAGCCCTTTGGGTGATTCCGACCTTGCTCGGTGTATTGATTATTCTGTTTGGTCTGACCTACCTCATGCCCGGTGATCCGGCATCGGCTATGTTAGGCCCCCGGGCAACACCTGAACTGGTGGCAGAGCTTAACCAACGGTTGCATCTCGATAGAGCGATGCCCGTGAGGTTGGGCTATTACCTGACGGGGGTTGTCAAAGGCGATTTGGGGACTTCTGTCTGGTCGGGCCATACGGTCAGTTCGCTGCTCGCAGAGGCACTGCCTCACACTGCGTTACTTGCCTTGACCAGTCTGGGTATTGCAGCGTTTATCGGCATTCTTCTTGGTGCATTTGCCGCTGTCCGACGGGATAGCCCTATTGGTGGTGCCGTGACCATCGCTTCACTTTTGGGTGTGGCTGTCCCAGATTTTGTGGCAGCGCTGATTTTAATGCTGCTGTTTTGTGTGCTGATTCCGATTTTACCTGCTCTGGGGGCCGGTGCCGCCGGCGACCCTGTCGATATTGCCATGCATCTGATTTTGCCGGCTACGGCTCTGGGGATTGGCTGGGTCGGCTACCTGGCCCGGCTTACCCGTGAATCGATGCTTGATGTTCTGGACTCGGACTACATACGTACCGCTCGGGCGTTTGCCATCCCCGGACAGAGTATTGCCTATCGGTACGCGTTGAAAAATGCGGTGATTCCTTCCATCACCGTCATCGGGCTGGGGGTGGGCAAACTTTTGGGCGGAGCTGTTTTTGTGGAGATCATCTTCAATCGTCCCGGGCTGGGAAAACTGATCGTTGATGCGGTCTATGCCCGCGATTTTCCGGTGGTTCAGGGCGGCATCCTGTTGGCAACGATTTTGTTTGTCCTGGCAAATTTGATTGCCGACATATCATATGCTTTCGTGGATCCTCGGATTCAGTATGATTGACGGTTTCGTAAAAAGTCCGATATCTGCGTTATGCTTCACCCCTCGTCACTGCGGAGTACCTTTAGGTACGCTGCCTACGGCACCCGCGATAGCGGTATTCTCGGGATGGAACATGGAATGTTCGCCGTAAGGATGAAGATCTATCTCTGTTCGCTCGACCAGTCTCGCTTTCGCGGCCCGTAAGCCTTGATCTCGGATCTTTATACGAAACCGTCTGACAATCGACTACTTATGAGTCCAACATGATTGACAGAGGAAAAATCTTGTGAATTCAGACGCAGCACAACAAAACGAAGCTGTAATGAGCTCTGGCCAATTGATGTTCAAGCGAAAATGGACTGACACGCTGCGGGTAACTTTTCGAGCTGTCGTTAAGGTCAAGGGCGGTCTATGGGGTGGTATATTTATCTCCATCATGCTCCTGTGTGCCATCGGTGCCCAATGGATATCCCCGAGCGACCCCAACGCCCAGGACATCATGCACCGGTTTGCAGGCCCAAGCCTTGATCATTTTTTGGGGACTGATTACCTGGGACGCGATATTTTCTCCCGCATCATTTACGGCTGCCGTATCGCTGTGCTGGTTGCTTTCGGCACAGTGACGATTTCCTCGATCGTGGGTGTATTTTTAGGCGTCGTATCCGGATACAACGAGGGCAAAAAACTCGATTACTTCATCATCTGGCTGTTCGATATCGTGCGTTCATTTCCCCAGATTATTTTGGCCCTGGCGATTGTCGCTGTGCTGGGACCCTCGCTGTTCAACGTGGTCATCGCACTGGCTTTCACTGCGTTTCCTTTTTACGGACGGGTTGCCCGTGCGCAGACGCTATCGGTAAAGGAAGCCGACTATGTTAAGGCAGCCGAGGCCATGGGGTTAAAACCACTAAAAATCATATTGCGGCATATTACCCCCAACATCATGGCCCCGGTAATCGTCTGCCTGGGCATGGACATGGCCACCATGATTGTCTGGGAATCGGGCCTCTCTTTCCTTGGATTAGGGGTCAGGCCCCCAACTGCCTCATGGGGAATCATGCTTAGAAACGGTTACAAATATATCCATACATCGCCGTGGATGATACTTTGGCCGGCCCTGGCCATTGCCCTGGCGATGATTGCTTTTTCTCTTTTCAGTGAAGGGTTGCGGGTGGCACTGGACCCAAAGGAGCGGGAAAGATAATGTCTGAACCCTTGCTTGAAATCAGTAATTTGACCTTGGATTACAACCTGGGCGACCGGAAAATGCGGGCTCTGGACCGAATCAATTTTACGCTTGATAAAGGTGAGATACTGGGTGTTGCCGGAGAAAGCGGGTGCGGCAAATCAACTCTGGGGCTGGCTATTCTGAGGCTGCTGCCCAGAGTCGCCGAGATCAGGCGCGGTGCGGTGTTATTTGATGGAACCGATCTGTTAAAGCTTACAGAAGAGCAGATGGAGCAGGAGATCCGGGGTCAGAAAATCACCATGATCTTTCAAAACCCACAAAATGCGCTAAACCCGGTATTTAGGATTGAATCCCAGATGACGGATATCCTGCGCGTTCAGGATAGATATCAGCATCCCCGGAGTCGAAAACGGAGGCGGGATTTCAAGCAGCAGGCCATTGAACGTCTCAAACTGACGGGGATTGCTGACCCGGAAGCCCGTATTTCGAACTACCCGTTTGAATTTTCCGGTGGCATGAAACAGCGGGTGATGATCGGGATGGCTTTATCCTCTGGCACATCCCTGCTTCTGGCCGATGAAGCGACCACAGCGTTAGATGTTACCATTGAAGCCCAGATTAACCGGCTGATCACCGAACTTGCCGCTGAATACGGCACATCGATTTTATATGTCACCCACAATCTGGGCGTGCTTTCAGAGATGGCGGATCGCATCATGATCATGTACGCCGGCAGAATATTTGAGGTGGGCCAGACCGGGGCTGTGTTTGGTTCTCCCCGGCATCCTTATTCTGCAGCCTTACTGGAATCGCTGCCGAGTCGCCAGGCCAGAGGCAATCGGCTGCTTGCCATTCCCGGTTTTGTACCGCCATTGGACCGCTTGCCGTCCGGGTGCTCTTTTCATCCTCGTTGTGCTTTTGCACAAGAAGTCTGCCGCCAGGCGGTGCCGCCTTTGATAGAAGTCGATAAAGGGCATTGGTCTGCTTGCTTGTTAGATCAAAAAAGAGGAAGGCAAAAATGGAAGTGGATCTGATCCAGATACGAAATTTAAAGACCTATTTTTTTCAGGGCAAAGGCCTTTTGTCTAAATGGTTTGGTCAGGGATTAAAGATTGTTCATGCCGTAGATGGCGTGAGCCTGACTATCAAAAAGGGTCGAACTTTCGGCCTGGTAGGAGAAAGTGGCTGCGGCAAATCGACCCTGGGGAACACTATCTTTCGATTGGTGGAACCACTGGAAGGGGAAATTCTATTCCAGGGCCGCGATGTGGTAAAAATGGAAACAAAGGAATTAAGGCAGTTTCGACAACAGGCCCAGATAATCTTTCAGGACCAGTTCGGCTGCATGAACCCCCGTATGACAGTGGGTCAGATCATTGCCGAACCGCTATTGATGCGCCAGGGAGTACAGGTAAGTCAGGAGGAATTGGGTCAGGAAGTGGCTGAGCTTCTCCGCTCAGTTAACCTTGATCCCGACGCAAGTGTGAAATTCCCCAACGAATTTTCCGGTGGGCAGGCGCGCCGTATCGGCGTTGCCCGAGCAATTGCCCTGCAACCGACATTTATCATGGCCGATGAACCCACTTCAGGCCTTGATATCTCCACAGCAGCAACAATTTTGAACCTGATGCAAGACCTGCAGGATAAAATGGACATCACCTATCTATGGGTGTCACACAATCTGAACCAGGTAAAGTACATGTCCGATGACATGGCGGTGATGTACCTCGGCAAGTTGGTAGAGATGGGGCAGACAAAAGATGTATTTAAGCAGATGGCTCATCCCTATACCAAAGCCCTTATATCGGCGGTCCCAACGGTGGATGCGGATGGGCAGAAAAAGACGATCTTTTTGGAAGGGGAGATACCCAGTCCGATCAATCCACCTTCAGGCTGCTATTTCCGTACCCGATGCCCGCACGTGTTTCAAAGATGTGAGCAGGAAGAGCCGCTTTTGGTCGACCTGGGTGGAGAGCATTTTTGCGCCTGCCATCTGCATTCGAACTAATCTTCCCATCCAAAAAAAAGAATCGGCACTGCCAATGATATTTATACCATGGAGTTCCAATAACGGACCGTGCTTGATGAAATCGGGTCGTCTGTTTATCAAAATGCATGGCCTGCGCAATGATTTTATTATCGTTGACGCACGACACACGCCCTTCAAGCCGTCCATATTTGAAATTCAGCGAATTTGCGACCGAAGGGAAGGGGTCGGCGGGGATGAACTTCTGATCGTGGAACCACCATCGTCTTCAGATACCGAGAGCGATATCGCTGCGTTTGTCAGGATCATCAATCCGGATGGCCGTGAGGCAGAAGCCTGCGGAAATGCCTCCCGCTGTATCGGGTGGCTGCTGATGAAAGAGCGAGGTCTGGAATCGGTTTCGTTTCGAACCTTGGGCGGCAGGCTCAGATGCCTGCTAAAGGGAGAGAAAAAGGTCTCCGTTGGCATGGGCCAACTTCGAACGGACTGGCAGGAGATTCCCCTTGCCAAGGAGATGAACAGCCTTCATTTGGATATCGGCACGGGTCCATTGCAGGACCCCGTCGGCATGAATATCGGCAATCCTCATGCCGTTTTTTTTGTGAACGACATTGAGCAGATCGATCTGGAAGACTGTGGGCCCATTCTGCAGCAAGACCCGCTTTTCCCCCAGGAAGCCAACATCGGTGTGGCCCAGATGATCGATTCCCGGACAATGAAGCTGGCTGTTTGGGAAAGACCCGGTGCACTGACCACTGCCTGTGGCTCAGGCGCTTGTGCTGCAGTCGGTGCAGCACTGCGCCGTGGACTCACCGATCAAAGAAAGGTCAAGGTGATCATGCCGGCCGGCAGCATGGAAATTGAAATTGATGAGAACAACGAGGCAACTATGACCGGTCCGGTAGAAACTTGTTATACCGGTTATCTTCCGCTTCCGTCTCTCTGACCAAAAAAGAAAAATTGACGATTTCGTAAAAAGTCCGATATCTGCGTTACGCGTCATCCCTCGTCACTGCGGAGTACGCTCAAGTACGCTGCCTACGGCACCCGCGATAGCGGTATTCTCGAGATGGAACATGGAATGTTCGCCGTAAGGATGAAGATCTATTTCCTGTTCGCTCGACCAGTCTCGCTTTCGCGGTCCGCAAGCCTTGATCTCGAACTTTTAACGAAACCGTCCAAAACGTGACTTTTTGCGAGTTCATCAAGATTAAAGGATAAACAAAAAGCCAAAAAAAGGAGTCAGTGATCCAATGAATGCAACTGAACGAATGGCAGCCGCAATAGCCTTGAAACCGGTGGATCACATTCCCAATGCACCATTTCAGGAAGCCCCCATATGCCGCTACTTTGGCCGGACCTTCCGCTCGGCTCTACTCGAAGACCAAGACATGGCGGATTGCCACTTGCAATCCATCGACGCTTTCCAATTTGATTGGGTGATGGTTGGCATGGGCCTTATCGGCGGCATTATTCCCGAGGCCATGGGCTGCACGATCAAGTGGCCGGAGGATGTCTTCCCGATTATCGAAAAGACCACAGTTTTCTCTATTGAGGATGT
>RCNC010003054.1_pt1 | contig 11002 bp, 10 predicted proteins | sample 2041301 | NCBI WGS metagenome assembly RCNC01 (sample SAMN09708231, study PRJNA481090) | Marine sediment metagenome, whole genome shotgun sequencing project. | biome: marine sediment; feature: ocean; material: sediment; isolation source: Sewage treatment plant 13A marine sediment (STP13A) ... | reverse complement strand
TCTGTGTGCTCTTTCGAATCGACCCACTTCAATCTGAGTGGTTCACTATCAAATTCGAAGTTTATTTGATATTCTCGTATGGCATAACGTTTCTTCAATAAAGTCGTCCTTTGAAAACCTTCCTGGGTTTTAATACCTTTAACAAATTCTCTTAAATATAAACCTTCAAGTTCTTTTTCTTTTCCAGCGTATGGCTCAAGGTAAATATGTAATTCAATCATCACCCCATCCCCTCAGATAACTGATAAGTAATACTGCCCTACGATCTAAGGCTTTTATCTGCCGAAACTTTGTTTTTCGTTACATGACTATAAATTGTTGAAACAAATCCGGTCTGACCTATCATTTTATTACGATGTTATTTTCTGGCATAGATATTTGGATTGTTTCCCTGGTTTATGCGTCATTATACGTTACAATATGCTAGACATGGTTTTAACAACTGAAAATCTCACCAGGCTTGATTCTTACCAGTTTTGATTTTGGTGCCCGGACTTTCATCTCTTTCTCTAAATTATCCATATTTAACTGCTGATCCTCAAAAGTGCCGTGATGGGTTGGAATGACATATTTTGGCAAAACTAACGCTGCAGCGTATGCTGCTTCTCGGTAGCCCATGTTGTATTTTCCGCCAACAGTCATGATGGCAACGTCCGGGCAATAAAGATCCCTTATGATCGTCATATCAGCACAAACACCCCGGATGAAAGTAGGCTGAAACTGCAAGCTCACTTACTTAAATCACGCCAGAAAGTCAGAGACCGCCTGAGGAAATTTCGAGCTGTCGGTTCAGGCTAACCCAGCGGAATTCATAAAGCCATGGGTGGGTTAAGAGCACTTTGCGCATAACACTGCCAAGGCTCCAGTTATGTTTTTTTATGTAGGTCCAAGATCTAATTTATATCTTAACGCTGCCAGAGCAAACCTTTAACAACCAGATACACTAGCAAATCTAACCTTGTTCCTGGACATCCCCGACCTCATTTAATTCGGAAATGGGTCAAATAGATTAACATTGCCATTGAAAACATTTTGTGAACTAAATATCGTCAACTATTTATCCTGGCTGACTGAACGAAGTATATTGTAAGTTTAATTATGTAAAATATTTTATATAATTGTTGGCACCCAGGCTGTCTCCAGGTAATTTTATTTAAAATCAATAGGATTTAGACTACGGGAACTAAGATCCGCTATCAGTAATTGGAAATCCCAGGATATTAATATTGTTGATGCTGTTGTAGTTCGATTGTTCCATATTCATCCACACAAAAGGAGGGAGTATTATGGAAAAATCACTACTCGCTTTTTCAACTGGAAAGTGGTCTTATTAAGAGGGATTAAGTCGTTGTTGCTTAATAAAATCTGTTGCTTACTGTCGCCACTAAAAAATAGTTACCATAAACGACCTATCAGTATTGGTTCAATCCGGGTATGGGAAATCGTAAGATTCATATACTGCTGGACTGAAAAAAACCGGCTATACAGATAGTCAGATTATCGATTACCGCATTTCGTGAACAACGCCATGTAGTTGAAGTAAGGGTTACCTGGAAATTCGACAACAAACTGTTAACTAAATATTTAAACAAATCAGAGATTGTGCTCCTCAATCTAAATTGATGTTTTTCAAAGAGTATTTGTAACTTTTGTTGCTATTTAGCTGTTCTCTAATGGAGGCACGATAAGTAATGGCCGAAGTTCTTCTTCACAGTGTTGAGAAAAAGTTTGGTGACACTGCTGTCATCAACAACCTTGATCTTAAGATATCAGATAAAGAATTTGTCGTATTGGTAGGCCCTTCCGGCTGCGGCAAAAGTACTATTTTAAGAATAATAGCAGGGCTTGAGGATGCCACTTCAGGGGATATTTCAATCGGTGATAAAATTGTCAATGAACTAGACCCTAAGGATCGCAACATTGCCATGGTCTTCCAAGACTATGCGCTTTATCCACATTTATCAATTTTCAGAAATATTTCTTTTGGCTTAGAAATACAGAAAATGAGCAAGTCTGAGGTTAAAGAGAGAGTTCTTCATGCCGCTGAGATTTTAGGCATCAGTGATCTTTTAGCTCGCAAACCCAAACAATTGTCCGGCGGGCAAAGACAGCGAGTGGCGATGGGACGGGCAATTGTCCGCCGGCCAAGCGTTTTTCTTTTCGATGAGCCGCTTTCAAACCTGGATGCCAAACTTCGTACGCAGATGCGTACTGAAATTAAAAAGCTTCACAAGCAGCTGACCACAACCATTGTCTATGTGACCCATGATCAGGTTGAAGCCATGACTCTGGCAGATCGTATTGTTGTCCTGAAAGACGGTAATATTGAACAAATCGGCAAGCCTGAGGAAGTTTATAACAATCCCAAATCGATATTTGTCGCAGGTTTTATCGGCGCTCCGACAATGAATTTCATTCCCTGCAGACTTACCGGACAAAATGGCAAAGTCGTGTTACAGATCAGTGATGAAAATAAAACGATTCTTTCCGTTCCGGAAAAGAAGGCCGAACATTATCTTAACAGTCTGGATCGGGATGTGATTATGGGTATTCGACCTGAATATTTCTCATTGGCCGAACAGAGTGAAACTACCAGTCGAAACCATCTATCTTTACAGGTCAATGTGATCGAGCCACTTGGTTCGACAACTCTCTTTTTTTTCGAGGTGGCATCATCGGAAATGGTTGTCAGTCTGGAACCAATTCCAGGAATTAAACCAGGGGACAATCTTAGCCTGAAAGCAGATATGTCCAAAATTCACCTGTTTGATCCGGATACAGGGAAAGTACTCTAAATAGGCTCAGCTATGAATCCATTAAACGTTGCTAAAGATACCCTGGGAAAAGGTTCTCCGATTAAGCTGGAAATCCTGCCGGATGACTCAGCACTTACTCATCGGTTTGCCGATGATATTATTACCGAGTATCAGGCTGCCAAGTCGGCAGGGCGTGAAAAAGTTGTTTTTATCCTGCCGGTTGGACCCGTTGGACAATACGATCTCGTTGCCCAAATCTGCAACGAGAAACGGATAAATCTTAGCGATCTGGTTGTCATCAACATGGATGAATATTTAACTCCAGATGGCTCTGAATTTATCTCCTCCAGCGATCCTTTGAGTTTTCACCGCCACATGGAAGACCATTTTTACAGAAAACTTGATCCAGAACTTTGCCTGCCGCCGGCCCAAAGAATTTTTCCTTCCCCGGCCGATGTCAAAGCGGTACCCAAACTGATTGAAGATTTGGGTGGATGCGATGTATGTTTCGGAGGTATCGGCATTACCGGTCATGTTGCCTTTAATGATCCTCCTGAACCGGATGAAAAAATTACGCTCAAGAGTTTTGCCGCTTTATCAACGCGAGTGGTTCACTTATCACGGGAGACATTGCTGATCAACTCGGTGACAACCTGCAGGGGAAATATTGACCGAATTCCTAAGCTGGCGGTAACGGTTGGAATGAAAGAGATACTTGAAAGCTTTAAAGTGCGAATTTACATGAATCGTTTCTGGCAGTCGGCGATTGTGAGAAAGATACTTCATGGACCAGTTTCTCCAAATGTTCCAGCATCACTGCTCCAGAATCATCCGGATGTTCTCTTTACTATTACAGATTATGTGGCTGAGATACCCGAGCTGCAATTGAGTTGATGACGTAGATTATTAAATTAGAGAAGACTGCGCTGACAAAAAAACTTACTACCGGGAGACACTTATTTTGAAATTCGGACTTATCGGGTACGGACTCTGGGGAGTCCACCACGCAAAAGCTATAGAAAAAGCACCGGGAGCTGAATTGAGCGGAATTTCGTGCAGCAGCCAGGAAACCTTTGAAAAGGCCAGGATTGATTTTCCTGAAACTCCTGTGTACCTGGGATATGAAAACCTGCTTTGTCAGAAAGATATAGATGCCGTTGACATCGTTGTGCCTAACCACCTGCATACCGAAATCGGCACGGCAGCTTTGAATGCGGGCAAAGATGTACTGCTTGAGAAACCGATGGCCCTCAATCTGGAAGACTGCGACAAATTGATCGAGGCGGCCAGACAAAATGACCGGGTATTGACGATCGGGCATGAATTCCGCATTTCGACCCAGTGGGGCAGACTCAAAACAATTATCGATGAAAAACAGATTGGCGAGCCTCTTTATTCACTTGTGACGCTTTTTCGCCACCCCTATCGTCCAGGATCACAGGGTTGGCGCTTTAATGCAGACAAAGTCGGATCGTGGACACTGGAAGAGCCGGTTCACTTTTTCGACTCATTGATGTGGTACTTTGAAGATTACGGTGACCCCACCCATATCTACGCCAAAGGAAGTTCAAAGGCCAGGGTCCATGGAATGTACGATAATTTTTCCGCCTTCATTAAATGGCCCGGTCAGCTCTATGGGATAGTAACTCAAACCTTAGGCGGCTTCGAGCATCATCAAGTTATGGAAATAGTCGGAACAAAGGGATCAATTCGAACCTGGTGGAGCGGGACGATGGATCGAACCCGAGAACCGCATTTTGAACTGAAAGTACAAACCAAAGATCAAGACAAATGTGAAATACTGGCACTTCCACCATCTGGTGAATTATTTGAGTTGGAGGAAGAGTTGTGCCGGGTTGTCGATGCCTTTAAGGCACGCAAACCAATTGTATCGGCAGAAGAAGCCCGAAAAAGGGTGTTGATTTGTATAGAAGCAGAAAGATCTCTGAAAGAAGGCCAAGAAGTTGAGCTGCACTTTTAACAATCCTATTAACTGGTCTCTTGTGATTGTTACGGTGTCATTAACAGAAAAACCAAACAAGGAGGTAGCCGCTATGAAACGGTACGGAAAACTGTTGGGTCTGGTTTTAACTTTTTTTGCAATTGTGCTGTTTATGACCGCAAATGCAGTGATGGCCGAAGAGAAAAAGCTTACGGTTCTAACCTGGAATATCCCTTATTTTGAAGAGGGGTTTAATCAGTGGGTCACCGCTTTCAACAAAATTCACCCGGACATTGAGATCGAACGGCTTGATAAGAAAGGAAGCGAATGGAGTACGTTTTATCAAACCCAGGTGATAGCAGGAACTGCTCCCGATATCATCGATGTTCAGGGTGGATTGTGGCTCGAATACGCATCAAAAGGCGGCTTACTTGATATAACCGACTATCTCAAACGGGATAAAGATTACACTGACCGGATCTATCCGGAAATCCTCAATTCATGGGTGTTTGAAGGTAAAAATTATGGTGTCCCCATGTATATCAGTAAGACTCTTTTGTTCTACAACAAATTGATGTTCAAAGAGGCTGGGTTGAGCGGTCCTCCGACCACTTTTGACGAGTTGCTGTCATTTGCTGCAAAGATGTCCGGCGGTGAAAAAACGGGTTTCATGACCCTCAATTTCGATTGGTTATATTGGCCGCTGTTTGCTGCTAACGGGGTCGAACTCCTGACACCGGATTTAAAGAAAGCTGCTTTTAATACACCGGAAGCTATCGCTTTGGTAGAAACCCTGGCAAAAGCCACTGCCTCTGGTGCAATTAATAAAATAAGCTGGACTGGCAGATGGGTTGAACCCAATGGAGCATTTGCAAGCGGTACTGTAGGAATGTTGCAGGCTCATGCCCCCGCCTTTTTGTGGTTTAAAAGCAAAGGTAACTGGGTAAATGAAGAAACGGTAGGGGCAACACATATGCCCGGTGGCTTTTCCACACCAAATTCCCATGCCATGCTGATTTCAAAGAGTGTCAAATATCCTGACGCAGCCTGGGATTTTGTTAAGATCGCCACCAGCGGGGCAGGTGCAAAAGCGCTCGGAACAGGAACCAATAACCTGACAGGTGACAAGTTAGTGAATGAGGAACTGTTTGTTTATTTTGAGAAGGAAATTCCAATTGTGATACCGGTCCTCAAAACCCAGCTTGAACACTTGGATAAGCTTTGTGGAAACTGGCCGGCTGCCAAAGATGCTGAGATTAAAAATGCCTTTTACCCAGAACTGCAGAGCGCACTTCTTGGTCAAAAATCGGCTAAAGATGCATTGGCCGACGCAGAAAAGAAGGTTAACCGGGTTTTACAGAAGCGTCAGTAAAGAACCAGTGATTGTCTCTTTTAAGTGGAAGCCTGAAACTGTCCGGGCTTCCACTTTATCGAAATAAGATGATGTTATTTAAAAGAAAAAAAACCAGAGAAATGCTTCTTGTTGCATTCTTTCTGGCTCCATCACTGATTATTTTTGTCCTTTACAGGATAATCCCTCTGGTATGGAATGGCATAATTTCGTTTGAATTCTGGTCACCATATAAACCGGCGGAATTTGCCGGTCTTTACCATTACCAGGAGATGCTGTTTTACGACGATGTCTTTTGGGATGTTCTGCTTAACACCATTCTTTTCATGCTCAGCGCCCCCCTGGGTATCATCCTTGCATTAGCAATAGCCCTGCTTGTCAACGCCCCGATAAAAGGGCGCAATATATACCGCACCATTGTCTTTATGTCGTATCCGGTAATGACTGTTGCAGTCGGCATTATCTGGCAATGGCTCTACAATGAAAAAGTCGGGCTTATCAACTACGTCCTGATGAGCTTAGGTATTATTGATGAAGGCATCCCTTTTCTGGAGAGTTTTAACCTGGCTCTGCCTTGTGTAATTGTCGCCTCTATCTGGCAAGTAGTTGGGTTTTACATGATTGTTCTATTGACTGGGCTCCAGAGCATTCCCCCCAGTTTATATGAGTCTGCTGCAATTGACGGGGCAGACAGCTGGCAGCGTTTCAAACGCATCACCCTGCCATTGATACGGCCGTCAATTTTTATCTGTATTGTTATCGGTATCATCAATTCGTTTACCAACTTCGATTTGGTCTTTGTCATGACCCAGGGCGGTCCCGGACATGCGACTGATCTTTTGATTACCTATATTTATGAGGCAGCTTTCAAATTATCAAAATTTGACTACGCCGCTGCACTGACTGTAGTTAACTTTGTATTTTTCCTCGGACTGGCACTGCTGGCAAATAAATTATCCGGCGGTGAAGCCGGTGCTGTTGAAACTGGAGATTGAAAATTATGAATCGCTCCCCTCATTGGCCCTTCCATGTTACGCTTAGTGCAATTTGTGCGCTTATGTTGGTGCCATTTATCTGGGTTTTGAAGACCAGTCTCACTGGAGAGAATATTTTTTCTTATCCTCCTTCTGTTCTACCTCAAGATCCACATCTGTTCTATTATGTGGATGTCTGGTACTCGATTCCGTTTTTTCGCTACCTGTGTAACAGTTTTCTCGTATCGATTATCGTAGTGGCGGCAAACATCGTTTTTAATGCCATGGCTGGCTATGCGTTGACTCGTGAATTCATAGGTAAACGGGCAATTATCATGCTATTCTTAAGCTGTATGATGATTCCTTTCCAGGTGACTATTATTCCAGCCTATCTTATCACCAAAGAATTGGGATTACTCAACACCTACCTTGGTATGGCACTTCCTATAATGTCAACGATAGTCTGCATCTTTGTTTTCAAGGCCAGCTTCGATGCAGTACCTAAATCTCTTATCGATGCTGCCCGCATTGATGGGCTATCAGACTGGAAAATCATTTTCAAAGTGATGGTTCCGTTGTCTCAATCAGCCATTGCCACAAATATTATTCTGGCCTTCATCTGGTCATGGAACAATTTTTTATGGCCTCTGATCATCATTCGAGATCAGCACATGCAAACTCTGCCGTTGGGATTGTCGAGGTTCCTTACCGTTGTTGAAGATACAACCGGCGCACTGTACGCTTTCTGTATTATGGTGTTAATACCAGGCCTCGTTATCTTTTTGCTTGCTCAAAGGCAATTTATAGCCGGTTTGACTACAGGGGCGGCCAAAGGATGAGATCGGGATATGCTTAGAAGTGTATTTATAAATCGATATACAATAACATTTGGTATTACGATAGTTATTGCGCTCCTTTGGAACCTTTTTGTCATTTTCAACGATAGCGGTATCTTAAATGGTCGGGTAGTCAATCGGGATAATCAGCCCATTGGCAACGCCCGGGTGGTCCTCAGTGAAAAAACATTGTTGGTTACTGTCCCCAGAGACAAAGTTATTACCGATGCAGATGGTTATTTCAGATTCGAGGGGCATAGGCTTTTCCACCTCTATTTAGAGGCAAGCAAAGATGATTCGGGTTCGTCATCGTCTCAAGAGGTCCGGCTATATTTCAAAGGACAGAACAAAACACTTAAAAAACCTCTTATATTGGAGCCCAACAGTTGAATAAAAAAGACCGCTCAGTTATTCTTTTCGACCCGTATCCTCGCTCTAAAGAGTTGATCTTTACCAAAGCCCTTTGGCAGAGGCTGCAAAAAATGGGCAGGATTATCACGTCCGATGAAAATCCTATGCCAGCCGAACTAATTGATCACCATTTACCAGAAGTAAAAGCCCTTATTGGTCAAACCGCTATGGACAGAGAGCGGCTAAATAAAGCAAAAAAGCTCAGGGCTATTCTTAATATCGAAGGGAATTTTCTACCCAATATTGATTATGAAACCTGCTTCCGTAATAACATCCATGTTCTTGCTGCTGCACCGGCTTTCGCTAAACCTGTTGCTGAATGTGCGTTAGCTTTCGCTTTGGATTTAGCAAGAGGTGTTACTGAAGCCGACAGGGATTTTCGATGCGGCACCGAACAATATGGACTTCTGGGCAACAAAGATACATTCACTCTGGTTGGTGCAGATATTGGCCTGATTGGCTTTGGTAATTTGGGGCAAGCACTGCTGCCTTTTTTGAGCCCATTTCAAGCAACGGTGAGAGTCTATGATCCATGGCTACCTGCTGGTTTTATACATGAGTTTGGTTGTGACCCTTGTTCGCTTGAAGATTTGCTGACCAAAAGCCGAATAATTTTCATCTTAGCCGCTGTTACTGAAAGTAACAGCGGTTTTCTTGGAAGACGTGAACTAGGTTTGATTCAACCCGGAAGCATTATTTTACTTATGAGCCGGGCGGAAGTAGTTGACTGGCATGCTTTTATAGAAGGTGCTGCAAAGGGAAAATACAAGGCTGCAATAGATGTTTTTCCAGTCGAACCGGTTCCAGGAGGCGATGCTATTCGTGAAGAGAAAAATATACTCCTATCAGCCCACCGCACTGCGGCTTTACGAGAATCCTTTTATCGAATCGGTGAAATGGCTGTCGACGACCTTGAACTTATTTTGAACAATCTACCACCAGTGAGGATGCAACAAGCTCAAGAAGAAACGGTAAAACATTATAGAAGCAAACCGGGAAGGAACTATAAGAAAGAGGAACTATAAATATGGGTACAGATTATACCATGTTGACTGATCTGGGCTTTCAATCTGATGATCGGGTCGTAATAATTCATGCTGATGATGTTGGCATGTGCAATGGTGCAAATGTTGCTTTTAGAGAATTGTCCAATCTCGGCTCGGTCACCTCAGGGGCAGTTATGGTACCGTGTCCTTGGTTTTTGAATGTCTTGGAATTGGCAGAACAGAACCCCAATCTGGATATTGGGGTTCATCTGACACTGACCAGTGAATGGAAATCATACCGTTGGGGACCAATCTCTACTACAAAAAAAAGTTCTGGTCTTATAGACGATCAGGGGTATTTCTGGCACCGAACCCCTATGTTAGCAGAACACGTTGTTCCAGAAGCAGCAGAAATTGAAATGCGGGCGCAAATTGAAAAGGCGCTCGATCTGGGTCTGGACATTACGCATCTCGATGCGCATATGGGAGTGGCTTTTATACCGCAATTGTTTTCTGTTTACTTGCGTTTAGCTAAGGAATACCAGCTACCTATATTGCTTCCTCGAATGATATCTGATTACACTTCAGTACTCGACCTGGGAAATCCCCCTTTAATCATGTATCACAAAGCCATTGAGGAAATGGAAAACATTGGCTGGCCAATTATCGATTATTTTCGCATGACTCCTGGAGTACCCAGTGAAGAGGTACACTCAGCTTATTATGACATGATAGGATCGTTACCCAAGGGATTGACTTTTATGGCGCTTCATCCGACTTGCCCGGGGGAAATTGAATTGATTGTTCCTCCCAAAGCTCATTATCGAACAGACGAATACCACCTATTGAGAGAACAAGAATTTCTGAAATTTATGAAAGATGAGGGGATTACCACAATTGGGTTTAGAAAATTTCGAGACTGGCTTCGAAACAATATCTCTAAACCCGCTGATCAATGTTCAACAAATATTAACAATAAAACAAATTGATAGTCTCCTACGAATAGTTTGGAAAGGATATGCATACGGATTTTCAGTATTTACACAAAAGGCTCCATTCCAAGTAGGTTACTGAAATAGTATCTTTGATATACGATACAGCCCTTTTTGTTGAAATTCGGATAACAAAAAAACACCAGTTTTTCAAGATCAGACTGAACTCAGTTTCATTATTGCTTGCTCTTCCAAATAAAAATGGAGAAATCCTGTGATAATCTCTATCAACTCGTATTGCCGGAAATATTTACATTATTCCTGAATTTTCGACCTCATTTAATCCGGAAATTGGCCAATTAGTTTAATATTGCCAATCATAACAACTCGAGAACGTGGAAAGCTATCTATCGATTTGAGTTTCTGAATAGATTATAAGTTTGGAATTTTGTTTGATTTGGGAACAGTCTTCATTGAGAGTTAATAGCTAAAATTATTAATAATATAGAAAACGAGGCAAAATATTCTTTAGATGTACACTGAGTTTTGTTAATGAAATCAAAAATATAGAAAGATTTCAATAGGTTGAAATTCCCCCCTGAAAGGTATTCCTAATCCTGGTGTCGCATGTTCGATTCATGCCGGGGGCACCAATAAAACTTTGGAAAAGCAGTAGGTTATCTTTCCATTCTCACACCCACATCATAGTTGCCTAATGGTTGACCAGTTGACCAGCAGTTGACCAGCCCAAAATGAGACGCTGATAGACTTCGAAAGGAGAACAATCGTATCATGGCGATCTCAAAACAATGTA
>RCNC010003052.1_pt1 | contig 11005 bp, 6 predicted proteins | sample 2041301 | NCBI WGS metagenome assembly RCNC01 (sample SAMN09708231, study PRJNA481090) | Marine sediment metagenome, whole genome shotgun sequencing project. | biome: marine sediment; feature: ocean; material: sediment; isolation source: Sewage treatment plant 13A marine sediment (STP13A) ... | reverse complement strand
ATTATTATGATATCGAATTTCAATAACCTTATTTTCCAACAAAATATTATTTTGGAAAATAAGGTTATCAATTTAATTAAATCGCCGGAGATTTCATGCTGACCTTTTTACATGCTGCTGATATTCATCTGGATTCGCCTCTAAAAGGTTTATCGTACTATGAAGGTGCGCCGCCAATTGAGGAAATCAGGGGGGCTACCAAACAGGCGCTGGACAACCTGATCAATTTTGCTTTGGAAGAAAAGGTAAATTTTGTTCTTATCGCCGGAGATCTTTACGATGGTGACTGGCATGACTTTAAAACCGGCCTGTACTTTGCCAATCAGATGCGCAATCTTGGAGAAGCCGGAATCCGTGTCGCTGTGATACGGGGCAATCACGATGCCGCCAACACCATGACTAAGACCCTGGTTATGCCGGAAAACGTTAAAATTTTCAGTTCGCGGAAGCCGGAGACCTGGCTGCTCGAGGATCTGGGCGTCGCCATCCACGGGCAGAGCTATGCCAATCGGGATATATACGAAAATCTGGCGATTGCTTATCCGGACCCGGTGCCCGACATGTTTAACATCGGCATTCTGCACTGCTTGATATCCGGTGCCGATGGTCACCTGCCCTATGCGCCGTGTACATTGGACGAGCTTGCAGCAAAGGGATATAACTACTGGGCCCTCGGCCATGTGCACAAATATAGTGTGCTTCGGGAACAACCGCACATCGTTTATTCCGGCTGCATCCAGGGGCGGCATATCAGAGAACCCGGCGAAAAAGGCTGCGTTTTGGTGGAAGTCGAAGACGATGAAATTCGGACGGAATTTGTACCCTTAAATGTGCTTCGCTGGGCAGAGGTCAAGGCAGATGTGGGCAATGCCAAAAACATCGAACAGGCAGCAATTGCTTTTGGGGAGGCATTAAGCCGGGAAATGTCCGACCTCAATGGCATGAATGCTTGTGTTCGGGCGGTCTTGACGGGCCGCTGCACGGCCCATGGGCGGCTTTCTCTTGATCCTGAAGCTGTTGCCGCCAACGTTCGGGCAATTGCATCTGAAGTGTCACGGGGAAAGGTGTGGATTGAGAAGGTTCAGCTACAGACCCGACCGACAATCGATTTTGATGGCATTGCCGAAAGTGATACGCCCCAGGGTGAGCTGTTGCGATATTTGAAAGAACTCGCCGGAAATCCTCAGGCTTTCGAGGAACTTGGCCTGGATCTGACCGGTCTGAAATCCAAACTGTCCGGAAGCGGCGTGGAATTAAAAGAAAATGAAATCGTTGATCTGTTTTCTGATGTTGGAGATATTTTGTTGACCATGCTGGAAGACGAAGAAGGTTTGGAAGGCTAATGATGAAGATCAACACATTCAAACTGCTCGCGTATGGTCCGTTCACGGACAAAGTCCTCGACTTTTCAGGCAAAGACTTTGGCTTGCACGTGGTTTATGGCCTCAACGAAGCAGGCAAAAGCACAGCTCTTCGAGCTCTGATCGGATTGTTTTACGGTTTCGGACATATCATTGAAGACGACTGGCTTCACGATTACAACAAATTGGCTGTGGGTGCCTCTTTAAACTTTCTCGACGGCGAGGTGTTGAATCTTAGCCGCTACAAGCGCCGCAAGAATGATTTGATCAATGACGATACCGGCGAGCCGTTTGAGCAGGCAAAACTTGACCTGTATTTGGGAAAGATGGGACGGGAAAACTTCGAGCATGCCTTTGGTATTTCTCACTATTCGCTAAGACAGGGTGTCGAAAGCGTGCTGGCTGCCGGTGGCGACCTGGGCCATGCCCTGTTTGCAGCCACCTCCGGGCTGAACACCTTAAAGCAGGTGATGGTCAAATTAGAGGGTAAGCATAACCTTTTGTTTACCCCGCGTAAAAAAACAGCAGCCATCAATGCCGGCATTTCACAACTGGACAAATTGCGCAAAGAGCAGCGAGAAGCCTCGGCCGGCCACCGTCAATGGAAGAAAATGAAAAAAGAGCTTGATGATCTTCAACAAAGCGAAGTTGAGGGGATTGAGCAGGTCGAAGCGCTGGGCTCAAAAATCAGCCTGTTATCCCGTTATCGCGGGGCTTTAAAATTCGTCGCCGCCAGGGAGCAACTAGAAAAAGATCTCACTGACCTTGGTGTTGTTCCGGATTTGCCGGATGATTTTTCACAGCAAAGGGTTGCAACCCAGGTGGCCATCAAGGAATCCCGTCAGGCTGAAAACAATTTAACTCGGGATTTGGCTGATATCGATAGAAAGCTGGAAAAGCTGACATACGATGAAAAAATCATCGCCAATGAAAAATTGATCAAAACCTTGGCAGACGAAGCCCATGTGCATACCCGGGCTGTCGCGGACGGCAAGGATCAGAGGGCAAGGATTTACCATCACAACGAAACCGCTCAACAGGCCATAGACCTTCTACGCCCCGGTCTGACGCTGGATTCCGTCCAGGCACTGCGGCTGTCCAAGCCTGAAAAGGGAAAGATTCAAAGGTTGGGAGCTAAAGGGGCAAAATCGGAGGAATCTGTAAATAGTGCGATTAAAGCGCTGCGTTTGGCCGAAGCTAATCTGGAAAAGGCACAGGCTGAACTCGATAAATTGGAAAAACCCAAGGACACGTCTGTGCTGGCCGACTGCCTAACACGAGCTGCGGAATACGGCAAGCTGGAAGACCGCCTTGCCGACGCCAAGGCTCAACTGGCCCTGTCTAAAGAACAAGTCGATGCCGATCTTGCCGCACTGGGTCTGTGGACCGGAGATATTTCGGAACTGGAACGACTGCCCCTGCCTACCGAAGAGACCATGCGCACCTTTGAAGCCGATCTGGCTGATGCGGACCAAAAGCTTGCCGATATGGAAAAGGAAAGTGTCCGCATTCAAGAATCACTGAAAGAGAAAGAAAAAGCACTTTTAGAACTGACAAAGACTCGCAAATTGCCGGCGCTTGATGATTTAAGATCGCATCGTAATCTGCGGGAACGAGGTTGGCAGTCCGTGCGAACGGTATGGCTGGAAGGTGGCGATGTTGATCATGATTTTATGACGGCCTTTCCGGAAAGTCGTGACCTTGCCGATGCGTATGAGAAAAGTGTTGCCAGAGCGGATAATACAGCGGATGTGCTGCGCGACGACGCCGATGCGGTAGCGCGCGCCGAAGCACTCAGGACGGATATCCGATATCAAAAAGAGAGCCTTAAAGAAATTAAGGCGCGTCAACAGGGGTTGGGCAAGGACCTGGCGGCCCTTTGGAGCAGATGGGAAGAACTATGGAAACCCCTCGGCATTGATCCTTTAACGCCCCGCGAGATGGCCGCCTGGGCCGGCAGGGCAGCAGAGCTGAGACGCAAAACGTCAGATGTAAGAAAGCACCAAATGGCGGCCGACCAACTGCAAGCGGATATTGAGCGCATAAGATCCGATGTTGCGACAGCCCTTGAGCATATCTCTGTCAATTTTTCAGAAAGAGCGAGTTATTCTGCCATCATTGAATTGGCCAGACGCACTGCTAAGCATAACGACGAACTGCGCAAGAGTCGTCAGGATCTCGAATTTCGCATCACGACGCTAAAGGAAGATATCAATGCCGGCAGGCAGCAAAAAATCGACGTTGAGCAAAATCTACGGCGCTGGTCGGACGATTGGGTTCAGACCATTTCCAGGTTAGGCTTTTCTGCTGATGCCCGGCCGGAAGACGTCAACGATTTTGTGCTGGCCCTTGACGATGTTTTTGCAGAACTGGAAAAAGCCAAAGAACGGCAGCAGCGTATTGATGCCATGCAGCACAACCGTAAGGCGTATGCCCGGCGAGTGGCTGAGGCCGTGGCAAAACTGGCCCATGATTTAATAGATCTCGAGCCCGAAGCAGCGGCCATCGAGTTGAATGCAAGGCTTACGGGCGATAAAGAGCGACGCCAGGAGTGCCGGTTGCTGGAAAAAGAAAAGCGTAAAAAGCATTCGGACCTTTCCAGAGAAAATGAAAAATTGGCCGCTCTTGAAGAAACACTTCGCCTGCTATGTATAGATGCTCACGCAGACAGCCCCGATCAGCTCCCCGATATTGAAACGCGTGCCGCAGCCAAGATCAAACTGACCGATAAACTGGACACGATCAATGAAAGGTTGGCCGAGCTGGCTTCCGGGCAAAATTTGCAGGAATTTGTTGCGAAGGTCAAGAATCATGACCCGGATGAGTTGATTGCCAAACTGGAAAAGTTGGAGGCCGAAAAACAAGAATTTCTCACTAAGCAAAAACGCGTTGTTCAAGACATCGCCCTGGCGAACAAAGAGCTACAGTCGATCGGTGGTGAATCACTTGCCGTAGCCATAGCCGAAGAGGCGGAAGGCCTTGTGGGAAAGATACAGGCGGATGTAGAATACTTTGTCAAATTCAGGCTGGCTTCTGCCATATTGACCAAAGCCATGGAGCGCTATCGCCAAAGCAATCAGAGTCCTGTCTTATCCATGGCCGGCGACTATTTTAAAACCATGTCGCAAGGGTCATTCGCGGGACTGCGGGCCGATTTTGATGACAAGGGCGATCCAATAATCAAGGCAAAGCGACCGGACGGGAAAATGCTGACACTTGCCGAGATGAGTGACGGAAGTCGGGACCAGTTATTCCTGGCGCTAAGACTCGGGGGTTTGGCGAGATATGTCAAGGCTAACGGCCCAATGCCCTTTATCGTCGATGATGTGCTGGTGCATTTCGATGATGACAGGTCTGCAGCGGCCCTTGCGGCTCTTGGCGAGCTGGCCAAAGAAACACAGGTTGTTTTCTTTACCCATCACAAACATCTTACCAGCCTGGCTGAATCATCTGTTTCTGATGACATACTGCGTGTTCATGAGCTTTGATTTACCTAAACTGAGCGTTTCGATAACCTCACAAACTGTCTATCACCTTCCGGATGGTCTCTGCAATCTCCCGTTTTAAAATCGGTTTTGAGACAAAAGCCCGGATGCCCATGTCTATTGCTTTTTTTTCATCCATCCTTGCACTGAATCCCGTGCAGAGAATAATCGGGATATCCGGCCTTATTTGCATGAGTTCTTTGGCCAGTTCTTCACCTGTCATGTTCGGCATGGTTAAATCTGTTATTACAATATCGACGTTGTCTGGTTGTGTCTTAAAAAATTCCAAGGCCTCTATACTGCTGGTTCTTGTTACAACATCATATCCTAAAGACCCAAGGGTCTGCTTGCCTATATTCACGATTGATAGTTCATCGTCAACGAAAAGAATACGTTCGGTGCCGGTGGGAATCGGTTTTTCGATTCTTTCTTCCGATTCCAAACGTCTTTTGAGGACAGGCAAAAATACTCTGAAAGTCGAACCTTTTCCAGGCTCACTGTAAACATAAATGCCGCCGCCATGACTGTGAACTATGCCATGAACAACCGAAAGACCCATGCCGGTACCTTTACCTTTATCTTTTGTGGTAAAGAATGGATCGAATGCCTTATCTAATACATCAGGCGTCATACCATACCCGGTATCCGTCACGGTTAAATTGATATATGCCCCTGGTTTTAAATCCGGATAGTCAGAAATGAACTCTGAATCAAGTTTAATATCGACAAGATCAACCGTCAATACTCCTCCCTTATCGTCCATAGCGTGGGCGGCATTTGTACATAGATTCATAAATACCTGATGAATTTGGGTCGAATCGCCCATTACCAGTGATTCACTTTGGATGTTCTGTTTAATCTCGATTGTAGAGGGAATAGATGCCCTGAGCATTTTAAGCGCTTCTTTGGCAATGACTTGTACAATAACCGGTTTTTGTTCCTGATCAGATTGTCGACTGAAAGTAAGGATCTGTTGCACCAAATCTTTCGCGCGACTGCCTGCTGTCAGGACTTCCTGAAGATTTTCATATTGCAACGTTCCTTTTTCCGCATCGTCAAGTGCTAACTCCGTAAAGCCGATCACAGAGGATAGGATGTTGTTAAAGTCATGGGCAACCCCACCGGCTAATGTGCCAATTGCATCCATTCTCTGAGCATGCTGGAGTTGAGATTCAAGCGTTTTTACCTGGGTTACATCGCGGTTGACGGAAACAAAGTTTATGATTTCTCCCGAGCTATCCTTAACAGGCGATATTCTTGTCTCAAATTCACGCAGTGTGCCGTCTTTCATTGTGTTGATTATACGACCTGCCCATGTATGACCACGGGAAATAATACCATACATTTCCCTGTAGAAGGACTCATGATGCTTATCGCTTTTTAGAATACGGAAATTTTGCCCAATGATTTCTTCTCGATTAAATCCGCTGAGCTGCTCGAAGGCAGGGTTGACATATTGGATAGTTCCAGGCCTATCTGATATGATGACACTTTCAGACGCTTGTTCAATTGCTGTAGCTAAACGAACCCGTTCTTGCTCAGCGGTCTTGCTCTCTGTCATGTCCCTATAAATAGTCATCTTGGAAATGGAGCCATCTTGATGAAAAATCGGGGAATGGGAAACATTATAATAACGGTTGTCATTCGGGCTTAATATTTCTGTTTCAACACTTTCACCTTGTTGTATTTTATCGTGAACACACCCCGGACATTGTTCATCCAGATCGTGGATCGCTTTATGACAAACTTCGCCTGTGGCATCTACCCCCGTTCTCTTGATCATCGCCGGGTTCATATATTCTACGCGGAAATCAGGCGAGCAAATATACACCGAAGCCTTCATGGAATCCATCATAGAGCGGTATTTTTCCTCACTCTCCTTCAAGTTGCGGAACGTTAGAAGAATGCTCAAGGAGTCAGAAATGCGGCGCCCAATTTCCTGAAAAATACTAATCTCCGCCTCGGTCCATTGGCGTGCGTGTGAGCACTGGCTCAATCCCCACATCCAGGGTTTGTCGACCCTTGGATACAATGCACTGGCGATTGAGGATTGAATCGAGAACTGTTTGGACGAATCAGGAAGCGGCAATCCATGTTCGGGATGAAAAACCAGCGGATCTTTTGATTTCAAAACAGCCTTGAAACTCTCAACCATCTCGGAGGTCATCGGAATATCCTGATTCAGTACAAAAGCTCCAGGATATTCGGGCCGTGTACACTCCATCGGAACTCTCCAGAAATCCGCCTCAGGGTCGCAGGGATATATGAGCCAGACGCGGTCACACTGGAATATCGTAAGTACGGTTTCAAGAACATCGCTCATAATTTTTCTAATATCATCCGCACCTCGAATGACTTGGTCGATCTTGTCCATAATTTCCAGAAGGCGAAGATGTGAAAGTCGCTCCGACTCCGTACGCTTGTGTGTTGCGATCTCCCTGTTTAGCTCTTTAATCCTTTGTTCCAACTCTTCATAGGTTGGTTTTTGAGTCATTGGAAAATCCTCTGATTAATCGTAGTAGACTATAGAATAAGACACTATATATATATCATCATATAAATAGGGGAAATGAAAGATTACTTGTCTGCATCAAGGCATATCGAACATGGAGTCTTTATACCAGATTTGGTAAGGAAATCACAAATTAATTTTGGGCATTATTTTTTCAAGGCCAAAGAAATCTACAATTTTTGCTGATATGCTCTGACCACAAAATGGGGGACTTTGGGGGGATGAAATTTAACCTTTTAACATAGCCATTGCCCCTTGCGGGGAACGATCTGAATTAAGAGCGGCTAGATGCTGAAGCGAATATTCAATATATCCCCGTCCTTTACCTTGTAATTCTTGCCTTCCAGGTGGAAGTGGCCGTTGTCACGGATACCTTTTTCCGAACCGCAGGCCATCAAGTCGTCGTAAGAGAAGCACTCGGCGCGGATAAATCCCCGGCAAAGGTCGGAATGGATCGTTGCTGCGGCGTTAAGGGCCGTGTCGCCGTTGCGCAACGTCCAGGCCCGCACCTCATCGGTTCCCACGGTAATAAAACTGATATGACCCATAACTTCATAGGCAAAACGGGTCATGCGGTCACGGGCGGATTCGGCGATTCCCATCTCCGCCATGAACAGCCCGGCGTCTTCGCTGTCGCTGAAATCGGCCAGCTCCATTTCGAAGTTCCCTGCAAACTCGATAACCTTATATTTTGCTTCGATTTCGGCCAGCAGATCCTGGTTGCGACCGAAGTTTTTTTCTCCGGAGTTCAGAATGACAAAAAACGGCTTGTGGGTTAAAAATTGAAATCCGCCAATCAGCTTTTGTTCGTTGTGGTTCAAGATCAAATCCCGGACGTGCCGCCCGCGGTTTAATTCCTCGAGTATCTTATTTAGGACTTTCTCTTCCAAAAGCATGATGTTGGTCGTTTTACCGCGCTTGGCATTCCAAGCGATGCGTTCGAGCCGTTTTTCGGTAATGATCATATCAGACAGGATAAACTCGGTATCGATGGTCTCGATATCCGCTATCGGGGCCGGAGCGCCCGTCAAATCATCACTAAAATTACGGACAACCAGCGCAATGGCATCCAGGTTGCGGACAAAATTCATCTGAACACTGGAAAAATCGTCTTTGCGGGCCGAGCCCTCGGCCAAGCCGGCAAAATCGACGATGTCGATGGTGGCATAGGTTGTTTTTTTAGGGTGGTAAAGCTGCGTGAGGCGGGTGATGCGTTCGTCGCCCACCTCCACAACGGCAACGTTCGGTTCGGCTTTGCTGTTGGCATAAGCGCTAACCTCGGCTTCCGAGCGTGTCAGGGCGTTAAAAATGGTTGTCTTGCCGGAATTGGGCAGACCTAACAATCCGATCTTCATTGAATTTCCTTTCCTTGATTTATCACAAGTGTCCATCCATAAATGGTCTTTTTGCCCAATCTCTGCGTTATGCTCAAAAAATAATCCTCGGAATATCAACTATATGCCTGTGGTTATTTTTTTCGTATGCCTTGATCTTGAACAATAATCCTCATTTATGGATGGACACTAACTAACGTATCTGCGTTCGTTTACGCGCAGGCGACGTTTTTTAAAACCCTAACTGAGCGTAAAAGATTTGTAAGATAAGACTCATCTGGTGGTTTGTCCAGCACGAAAATCAAATCAAGCAGCATATATAAATTAAAAAATATGTACCACTTTCAAGCGTCAGCATAATTTCAAATCGTGATCTGGTTTTGTCCCCATCCCCGAACACCGCGTGGCTATGCCAGGTAAGGCTATTTATATATTGCGAATTGTTGCGCAATATGGAATGTTCAATCAGTAAGTGTAACGCAGATTCCAAACATATAACCCAAAGCTGCTAGAACCTATCTCAAAAAAAATCTAAGTGCCCATGGCAGTGTTGCGAAACGGTTCAAAATGCTCACATACTGCGTGTATGCTCCGCTCTTTCACCGTTTCGCGCCTTGCCCTGAACCCTAATCTTATTTTTGAGATAGGTTCTAACCCGGTTTTTTATCAAGGATTTAAAATCTTCTTTGGCCGATAAGGTATGATAATGAAAACAGATACCATTTTATTGGACCACGGCGGTGGCGGCAAAATGTCGCATCTTTTGATTACCGATCTTTTGCTCCCCATTTTTGATAACCCCATGCTTGCTGCTTTGCATGACGGCGCAACTCTTGATATTGGCGGAAACCGCCTTGCCTTTTCAACAGATTCCTATGTGGTGGACCCTATTTTTTTCCCGGGTGGAAATATTGGAGATCTGGCCGTCAACGGAACCGTCAACGATTTGGCCATGTGTGGCGCCGAACCGCTCTATTTGAGTGTCGGATTGATCATCGAAGAAGGTTTTTCAATGGCTGATCTTAAAAAAATACTCAAAGGTATGGGCATTGCGTCAGAAAAGGCCGGTGTGAAAGTGGTCACCGGAGACACCAAGGTGGTACCCAAAGGTGCGGTCGACAAGATTTTCATTAATACATCCGGGATCGGGCAGATACCTAAAGATGTGAACATCTCCGCCAACAGAGCCCGGCCAAAAGATAAAATTATCCTTAGCGGAACCATCGCCGACCACGGCATGACCGTTTTAACCCAACGCGAAGGCATGACATTTGACTCTTCACTTAAAAGCGATACAGCGCCGTTAAACCATATGGTGTCGCGGATGCTTTCGGCATGCAAGGATATTCACGTGCTTCGGGACCCGACCCGCGGCGGTGTGGGCACGGCTTTAAATGAAATCGCCGGAAAATCCAATGTCGGCATTCGAATTTATGAAGAAAAGATCCCCCTCAAAAACGAAATCGTAAGCATCTGCGAACTCTTGGGATTTGATCCCCTTTACGTTGCCAATGAAGGAAAACTCATCGCCTTTGTCGATGCCGATCATGCCAAGGAGGTTCTTTCCGTAATCCAAGAGGATGAACATGGTAAAGATGCCTCCATTATCGGAGAAGTGGTTTCCGATCATCTCGGCAAGGTGGTCATGCAGACCCGAATCGGCGGAACCAGAATTATCGATATGTTGACGGGACAACAACTCCCGAGAATCTGTTAGTTTCCATATTAGGATCAACTCCCGGTTCGTTGTCATTAATTAGGGTAAAATAAGTGGGGCATATCCACTTGAGTAGGTATTATCGAAAAGGGTACAAGGGGTCAAGGATTCAAGGGTTCGAGTGAAATGCTTTAAAAACCACCGAAGGATCCAAGGAGTCGAGGGTCCAAGGATTCAAGTGAAAAGCAAAAAAATATCCAAAGAAGGTAACCTATATATTGTTAGCTAAAGATTTAGATTTAAATGAAAAAGGTGAATTGAGTACACTAAAAAAAGACATTGCAGAAATAGAAAGAATGTTAAAGTCTCTATAAAACAAACCCTTGAATCCTGGACCCCTGGAATCCTTGAACCCTCGACTCCAACTAAATTAGAGAAGAACTTCATATCATTATTGGCATTGGACACTGCTAAAGAAAAATGTTACTTGCCTGATTTGAATATCAAATTTTTAATTGGAAAAATATTAAAATAACAACGAAAAGACGAAATGAATATTCTTTTTCGTGTTTTCGGACTTTCGTGCTTTCGTGATAAAATTTTTTGAACAAATCCAAAGTAACATATATGAAAAATAATTTGATCAATTCAAATCA
>RCNC010003051.1_pt1 | contig 11008 bp, 11 predicted proteins | sample 2041301 | NCBI WGS metagenome assembly RCNC01 (sample SAMN09708231, study PRJNA481090) | Marine sediment metagenome, whole genome shotgun sequencing project. | biome: marine sediment; feature: ocean; material: sediment; isolation source: Sewage treatment plant 13A marine sediment (STP13A) ... | reverse complement strand
CGGACATCTCGATGGAAGACCTGCGCGAAGGCGTTATGGAAGAAATCATCAAGCCGACTCTGCCGGCGAATTTGTTGGGCGCCGATACGAAATATCACATCAACCCAACCGGTCGATTCGAAATCGGTGGCCCAATGGGCGACTGCGGGCTGACCGGCCGCAAGATTATTGTCGATACTTACGGCGGTTCAGCACGCCATGGCGGCGGCGCATTTTCGGGCAAAGACCCGTCTAAGGTTGACCGCTCTGCCGCTTACGCCAGCCGCTACGTCGCCAAGAATATCGTTGCAGCCGGCCTGGCCGATCGTTGCGAGATTCAGGTGTCTTATGCGATCGGTGTCGCAGAACCAACATCGATAAGTGTGCAAACATTTGGCACCTCGAAACATTCTGATACAAAACTTACAGAACTCATCCGCGAGTATTTCGATCTCACACCGTTTGGAATAATGAAAATGCTCGATCTGTTGAAGCCGATCTATCGCCAGACCGCTGCATACGGACACTTCGGCCGGGAAGATATTGATCTCAGCTGGGAACATACAGACAAGGCAGAAGCTCTCAAGGACGCTGCTGCTTAATTAGATTTTTAAGGAGATACACCATGAGCAGTCAAGCTCAAGCCGTGCAGAAGAATGACTATAAAGTCGCCGACATTTCATTGGCAGACTTTGGACGCAAGGAAATTGCTATCGCCGAGACGGAAATGCCCGGGCTCATGGCACTTCGTGAAGAATACAAGGGCAAGAAGCCGCTAGCCGGCGTGCGCCTCACCGGCTGTCTGCATATGACCATCCAGACCGCCGTTTTGATCGAGACACTGCATGAGCTCGGCGCCGACATTCGCTGGTCGTCCTGCAACATCTTTTCGACACAGGATCATGCTGCGGCCGCCATCGCGGATTCGGGCGTTCCTGTGTTTGCCTGGAAAGGCGAGACCGAAGACGAGTACTGGTGGTGTGTTGAACAAACCATCAATGGCCCCGATGGCTGGCAGCCGAACATGATTCTCGACGACGGCGGTGATCTCACGCAGATCCTGCATGACAAGTATCCCGAGATCATGAAGGGCGTTAGAGGTTTGTCCGAAGAAACGACCACTGGCGTGAAGCGCCTGTACGACATGATGAAGGACGGCTCTTTGGCGTGCCCCGCTTTCAACGTCAACGATTCAGTCACCAAGTCCAAGTTCGACAACCTCTACGGCTGTCGCGAATCCCTGGTTGATTCTATCAAGCGCGCCACGGACGTCATGGTCGCCGGAAAGGTCGCCGTTGTATGCGGCTACGGTGATGTGGGCAAAGGCTGTGCTCAGTCTCTCAGAGGATTGGGCGCGACGGTTTTTGTCACTGAAATTGATCCGATCTGCGCGCTGCAGGCGTCGATGGAAGGTTATCGCGTGGTCAAGCTTGATGACATCATCGACAAGGTCGATATCGTCGTAACCGCAACCGGCAATTACCACATTGTTTCGGGCCCGCAGATGGAACGCATGCGCAATCAGGCCATCATTTGCAACATTGGCCATTTTGACAATGAAATCGATGTCGCCTACCTCAAGCAATTCGAGTGGGAAAACATCAAACCGCAGGTTGATCACATCATTTTCCCGGACGGCAAACGCATTATTCTGTTGGCCGAAGGTCGCCTCGTGAATTTAGGCTGCGGTACCGGACATCCGAGTTTCGTCATGTCGAATTCGTTTACCAACCAGGTTCTTGCTCAAATTGAACTTTGGGAGAACGCCGACAATTACGCCAAGGAAGTCTACGTGCTGCCCAAGCACCTCGATGAGAAAGTTGCTCGCTTGCACCTTGACCGCATCGGTGCGAAGGTCACTGAACTGTCCGACGAACAGGCCGCTTACATCGGCGTTGACAAGGCCGGGCCGTACAAGCCGGAGCATTACCGCTACTAGTATTCCGTCGAGAGGAAGTCCTTATTCAAGCGACCGCTGACGCAACTGACGGTGATTCGATCCGGGTTCTCCACCTGACGGATCCGCATCTGTTCGCCGATGCCGACGGAGACCTCCGCGGGACCGTTACGCAAGAGTCGCTGCAACGGGTACTCGACCATTATCAAGCCGGTGATTGGCACGCTGACCGCGTGCTGATCACCGGTGATTTGATTCAGGATGACTCGGCAGAAGCCTACGAGCGCTTCCGCAATCTACTCCTGCCACTGAATATGCGCATGCACTGCGTGCCTGGCAATCATGATGTTCGCGATCTGATGCGCCCAATATGCAGTCGCCCGCCTTTTTCCTACTGCGCCAAAGAAGAAGTTGGCGACTGGTTGTTACTCGGTCTGGATAGCTGTATCACAGGCGATGCTGGCGGCGAAATCGCGACCGAAGAATTTGAGCGGCTCGACAAGATTATCGAGGAAAGCTCGGCGCCCCATATCATGGTTAACCTGCACCATCCGCCGGTACCCATGGGCAGCAAGTGGCTGGATACGGTCCTCTTGCGCAATGGAGACAAACTACTGGAGCGTCTGGAAGCGGACGGCCGAGTTCGACTATTGGTGTTCGGCCATGTCCACCAACCGTATGACGCCGAACACAACGGCATACAAGTCGTCGGCACGCCATCGACCTGCAGTCAGTTCAAGCCGGGCAGCGACGATTTTGCGCTTGACGATCGTCCACCCGCCTATCGCCGTATCACGCTATCCGCTGATGGCAGCTGCGACTCCGAGTTAATCTGGGTAACCGAATGAAAAAATCTGTGAGCATTTTTTTGCTGGCATTGCTGGCTCTGCCCGTTTATGCCGATGACACCGGGCACCCGGTAACGTTGTGGGAAGTCGCAGGCGCGAATAACTCTGTCTATTTGCTGGGTTCAATACACCTCCTGCGTGAGCAGGACTACCCGCTGCCCAGGATACTGGATGTCGCCTACGCCGACGCCGAAGTGCTGATCATGGAAGTGGATATGGACGATCTCGATCCATTCGCCACGCAAGCGGCTTTTACGACCTACGGCGTATTACAGGACGACAAGACCTTACGTGACTTGATGGGTGAGGACGCGTATCAGCAGGCAGCCACGGCTGCAGATGCGGTTGAAATCCCTCTCGAGATGCTCAACAAGACCGAGCCCTGGTATGCGGCGATGACGATTCAAATCATGCTGTTGGGCAGGATCGGGTTTAATCCCGCGCTCGGCATTGAGATGTACATGATGTCTAAAGCGGCGAGTGACGGCAAACCGATTGAAGGGTTCGAAACGATTGAGGAACAGATTCAGTTTCTCGATGGCATGTCGCTGCAGGCGCAGCGAGACATGTTGCTATCTACCCTGACTGAGGGCGCCAAACTCAGCGAAATGATGGACGACCTCATCGAAGCCTGGCGGCGCGGCGATGTCGAATTCCTCCAGTCCGGCATGCTGGACGATCTCGAAGAGCACCCGGAACTCAACAAAGCACTGGTTACGGACCGCAACGCGCGCTGGGTTGATCGTATTGAAGACCTGCTGGACGACAAAGACGACTACCTGATTATCGTCGGTGCACTGCATCTTGTCGGCGAAAATGGCGTACCGGAGCAATTGCGTGCCAATGGACGCGACGTTCAACAGTTGAGCGAGCCACCAACAGTCCGGTAGGATGCGCCCTCCTCAGGAGGATATTCATGAGTCTGTTTACTAACGCGCAAGCCGTCATCGCCGGTGGCGTCAATTCCCCTGTCCGCGCATTCGCGGGTGTCGGGGGCGAACCTGTCTTTTTCAAGAGCGCTGATGGCGCCTACCTCGAAGCCGAAGACGGTCGTCGCTTCATCGACTACGTTGGCTCATGGGGACCGATGATTCTGGGGCACAGTCACCCTGCGGTTATCGCAGCGGTAACCGAAACGGCGCAAAGTGGCCTGAGCTTCGGTGCACCGTGCGTGCTGGAAACGCGCATCGCCGAGAAGATCTGCGAGTTGGTGCCATCGATCGAAAAGGTCCGCATGGTCAGCTCCGGCACGGAAGCGACGATGAGCGCCATTCGACTCGCTCGAGGGCATACGCGGCGCGACAAGATCATCAAATTCGAGGGCTGTTATCACGGCCACTCCGACTCGCTTTTGATCAAAGCGGGTTCCGGCGCGCTGACTCTTGGCGTTCCCAGTTCGCCGGGCGTTCCGGCGGGGCTCGCAGAACATACGATTACTTTGCCGTACAACGATATTGGCGCGCTGGAAGCGGTATTTGGCGAAGTTGGCCGACAGATCGCCTGCGTGATTGTTGAACCGATTGCCGGCAACATGAATATGGTACCGCCCGTCGCGGGATTCCATGAAAAGTTGCGCGAGCTTTGTACCGCATCGGGTACTATTTTGATTTTCGACGAAGTCATGACCGGCTTTCGCGTTGCCAAGGGCGGCGCGCAATCGATCTTTGGCATCACGCCTGATCTAACCACGCTCGGCAAAATCGTCGGCGGCGGAATGCCGGCTGCCGCGTTCGGCGGTCGCGCAGACATCATGGCAAGCCTCGCTCCCGACGGACCCGTTTATCAGGCTGGAACGCTTTCAGGCAATCCAGTAGCAATGGCTGCCGGACTCGCAACGCTTGAGTTGATCGATGCACCCGGATTCTACGAATCGCTAACGGCGAAAACAGCACAACTGATTCACGGTCTGGACTCTGCTGCCGAGGACGCGGGAATCGGAATGGCGACGGAATGCGAAGGCGGAATGTTCGGCCTGGTGTTTACCGACGCCCCGTCGGTCCGAAGTTTTGATCAGGTAGCGGCGGCCGACGTCGAACGATTCAAGAAGTTCTTCCACGGCATGTTGAACGAAGGCATCTATTTGGCTCCTTCAGCATTCGAAGCAGGATTTGTATCGGCCGCGCACGGCGATGAAGAAATAAACGCGACGATCGCTGCTGCGGCTAAGGTTTTCGCTTCGCTTTAGCGTCTTTACTGACTGGTCGGTTCGCGAACCGACTCTAATAGTTCACCGACCAGCTTCAGACGCGCGGCAGTATCGCTACTCTCGAGACTCAACTGTTTTTGTTCCAGATCAATTGGCAGGATTTCGAGAAAGCGATACGTCACCCATACCGCGTCTTGATACTCGCGACTTTCCGAGTCATAGAGAGATCCAAGATCGTCCAGCACGTTGGCGAGCATGTCGGGCAAAGCTCGATACTCTTCCGGCAACGGCATAGGCGCCTCCGGCTCGATCAACTCGACATCGCCGATATTCAAGCCGTCATGCTGCCGCTCGTTCGCGATCAGCCGAAATCGTTGGCCACCTAAGGCCGTTATTCCGAGCAGCCCATCGCTGCCCGGGTAGAAATCTGTGACTTTCGCCAAGGTGCCAACTTCGTGGGTCGCCGAAGGCCCAGTCTCCTTGCCATCCTTGATCAGCAAGACGCCAAACGGCGTGTCTGTCTTCATGCAGGCGCTGATCATGTCGACATAGCGAGATTCGAAGATCCTGAGCGGCAAAGGACCGCCCGGGAACAACACGGCATTCAATGGAAAGATCGGTATACGCACAATTATTAGTATAGGCCGTGTTCAGGTGCCGCGCGTTCTCTGCAGCAATGCCGTCAGCGTTTGTCTTGCAGAGCCGAAGCTCCCGTTGCTCATGAAGACTATCTGATCGCCGCCCAACACCTTTTTCGACATATCGTTGACCAGCTGGTCGTAGTCCCTGTGCACGCTCAGCTTGTCGCCCAGAGACTCCAGCGACGCGTCGAAGCCATCACCCATACCTTCGGGCCGATACATCCAGACGAGATCGGCTTCGCTCAGTGATTTCGCCAGCACGTCATTGTGAACGCCGAGCTTCATGGTATTCGAGCGCGGCTCGATCGCAACCACAACGCGTTGACCCGGATAGCGTCGACGCATCGATGCGATGGCTTTTTTGATGGCTGTCGGGTGGTGCGCGAAGTCATCGTAAATGGCGATATTGGCTACCGTCGCTGTTCGCTCCATACGACGCTTCACACCCTGAAATCGAGACAGAGCTTCGACCGCGCGATCGAAGCTTACGCCCACAGAAACTGCGGCAGCCACCGCCGCCATGGCGTTGTCGAGATTGTGATAGCCGCCCATGTGCCAGCGTGTTTCAGCGACCGCACCCGATGGACTTCGCATGCCGACGTGGCGTTCAACTTTATCGCCGAAGCGACCGATCCAATCGTTGTCGTCACTGGTGCCAAACGTCTGCACCGGCGTCCAGCGACCCATTTCGAATAATCGCTTCAGGTTTGTGTCGCTGCCGTTACTGATGATATGGCCATCGCCAGGCACCATTCGCAGGAGTTGATGGAACTGCCACAAAATGGCGTCCATATCTTTGTAGATATCGGCGTGGTCAAACTCGAGATTATTGAGAATCACGGTTCGGGGTCGGTAGTGAACGAACTTGGCGCGCTTGTCGAAGAACGCAGTATCGTATTCGTCGGCCTCGACCACAAAGAAACGCGATTTCCCGAATCGGGCTGAGGTGCCGAAGTTCGTTGGGATGCCACCGATCAGAAAGCCGGGCTCGAGGCCAGCGTCTTCGAGAATCCACGCCAGCATGGCGGCCGTCGTCGTTTTGCCATGGGTTCCGGCCACAGCAATCACGTGGCGATCGTGAAGGACATTTTCGGCAAGCCACTGAGGGCCGGATGTATAGCGGTGGTTGTTGTCGAGCATTGCTTCAACCACTTCAACACCGCGACTCATGACGTTGCCAACGACAACGCTGTCCGGATCAATCGCGAGCTGTTCCGCATCCACGCCTTCATGAATATCGATTCCGAGCTCTTTCAGCTGCGTGCTCATCGGCGGATACACATTGCGATCGCAACCGGTGACTGTGTGGCCAGCCGACCGCGCAAGCGCGGCGACACCGCCCATAAATGTTCCGCAAATACCAAGTATGTGTATGTGCATGTTGTCCTAGGTCGCGGATTCAAGCATCGGCTTGAAGACTGCGTACAGCTGAAGTTGTCCGATCAGAACGGCCAGCGCGATCAAAAAGCCGATCGTCCATTGCCGATCAATGGTGCGTGCAATGATATGTCCTTCTACCGGTATGGACCACAACCAGATCAACTGCACCGCGAGTTCGGATTCATTCTCCGTGACCATCATGGGCAAGACCAGGCGTCCGCTGTAAAGGACGATGCTGAACAGGACGCTACAGCCAAGCAGTGCGGTAAAGCACCGAGTTAGCCGTTCGCGGCGACCGAACGCACTGACGACTGCCGCGTAGATAGCCAGACCGGAGATCGCTAACGTCAGGTCTATGAGGAGGCTTGAATTCTTGTAGGTCTCGATCAGGACGACAGCGAACAGCCCGACCATAAACCAGAGAAACGCCACAACGACTAACAGAAACGTCGAATGCGGAATGTCGTCAGGTCCCTTCCGCAGCAGAATGATCTCGCCAAATGTTTTGAATAGAGTTAGCACGCTGCTGATCATCGCATGTTAACCTCAGATTCTGAATATCGACTGCGTTGCACCAATGCCCGACTACCTATTTGTCGATCACCCCGACAACATCAGCCAAGACATCACCGGACACGCCCGACTCGGCGTCGACACGGAATTCATGCGTGAAAAAACCTATTTCGCGCAGCTTTGTCTCGTTCAGATATCAACGCCAGACACTATTTTTTGCGTTGATCCGCTGGTTGATCACAGTCAATCTGAATTCTGGGCGCAACTCCTTGCCTGCAGTTGGGTCGTTCATTCCGCGCGGCAGGATATTGAGGTTGTGTATCAGACCGCCAGCCAGATGCCCCACGAAATCTTCGACACTCAGGTGGCTGCAGGACTGCTAGGCATGCCGGCGCAAATGGGTTACGCCGGGCTGGTGAAAGAACTCTTCGATGTCGACATGGCCAAGTCACACACACGCGCTGACTGGACGCGACGACCGCTCGCCGAAGCCGTCCTCGACTACGCCGCAGAAGATGTCGAATACCTGTTGCCAGCCGCGGACATCCTGTCGGAGAATCTGGATAAGAAAGGTCGCCTCGACTGGGCTCGCCAGGATTCCAGTTTGCTGCTCGACAAACGACTCTATGAGATTTCCGGTGATCAGGCTGTTGATCGACTCAAAGGCGCCCGCAATTTCCGCGGTACCAAACGCGCTGCAGCGGTTCGCCTTGCGGCTTGGCGGGAAGAAGAAGCGATTCGCCGTGATCGACCGCGGCAATGGATTATTCGAGACAACGTGTTACTCGACATCGCCTACAAACTGCCGACCAGTGAGAAACATCTCACCTCTATCGAGGGCATGCCTCCCAAATTACTCAACAGAGTTGGCAAGCAGTTGATTGACCTTGTCGGCGCTTCAAAGGGTGACGAAAACGACTACCAGCCACCCTCACCTCCTGACGAGGCGCAGAAAGCCTTACTGAAAGACATGCAGTCTCAGGTCGCTGACTGCGCCAGGGATCTCAACGTCGCCGCCGAGACGGTAGCGTCAAAACGCGAGCTGTCAGCGGTAATCACTTCAGGAACGCAAGAATCGCGCGTCTTCCAGGGTTGGCGCCGCGAATTAATCGGTGAGCAGCTTCTTCAGCTGCTGTAGGAGCGCGTCTTACGCGCGAAGCGAAGCGGCGGCCGCGAGGCCGCGAAAAACATGAGTTGATGTCGCGCGTGGGACGCGCTCGTACAGGAATCGCGCGTAAGACGCGTTTATGCCCGTTTGGGTGCTCCTACGGGGATAGTGCTGTCGTTAGTCGACCGTAGACCTCATCGATAGAACCCTCAGCATCGATAGTCACGAGCTTCGATCGCTCGCGATAAAAGTCGATCAGCGGTTCCGTGTTGTCGCGATAGACGTCCAAGCGATTACCGATCGTCTCTTCATTGTCATCTTCGCGATGCACCAGTTCGCCGCCCGCATTTGTGCACTCGTCTATTTCATCCTGGGACGAGAAGTACACATTCAGAAGCTTCCCGGTCAGCGAACAGGTACGACGACCCGTCAGGCGCTTCATCAGGATATCGAAATCGACATCCATCAAAACCGCGGTATCGAGCGGCGTGCCCAGTTCGTCCAGCAGCTCTTCAAGATCGAGCGCTTGCTGTGTCGTACGCGGAAATCCGTCCAGGATGAATCCATCCTTAGCATCGGGTTGGCCAAGTCGCTCGCTGATAATGCCCAGCACCACGTCGTCGGGCACCAGATTACCGGCGTCCATCAGCGTCTTTGCTTTCAATCCGAAGCGAGTTCCTTTGGTAACGGCCTCGCGCAGCATGTCGCCGGTGGAAACCTGCGGAATATTCTCGTCCGCCATCAATTTCTTGGCCTGAGTGCCCTTGCCAGATCCGGGCGCGCCCAGTAGTACGATTCGCATTTGTCTTTTCTCTCAATTACGGCGCCAATATCAGCGCGATGTACGCTACCGAGAAAGGACATTGAGGTCAATGCGGGTTATCCTCTCACGCCTCAAAACAACGCGAACAGGGAACTCACAATCATGTCTGCCAGGAATGCCTTTTACGCCCAGTCGGGTGGTGTTACCGCCGTTATCAACGCATCAGCCTGCGGTGTCATCGAAACAGCACGCAAGCACAGCAACAAGATCGCCAATGTCTACGCTGGTCGAAACGGCATCATAGGTGCTTTAACCGAGGACATGATCGATACCAACAAGGAAAGCGCATCGGCTATCGCGGCATTGATGTATACACCCGGCGGCGCGTTTGGTTCAGCCCGCTACAAGCTCAAAGGCATTGAAGAGAACCGCGCAGAGTACGAACGGCTGATCGAAATTTTCAAAGCGCACGACATCGGCTACTTCTTCTACAACGGCGGCAATGACTCGATGGATACCGCGCATAAGGTATCGCAGATATCGAAGTCCATGGGCTTCCCGGTAACCTGCCTGGGTGTCCCAAAAACGGTCGACAATGATCTGCCCGTCACCGACAACTGCCCCGGATTTGGTTCGGTCGCGAAATATGTTGCTGTCTCAACGCAGGAAGCGGCAATGGATGTGCTGTCTATGGCCAAAACATCAACCAAGGTTTTCGTTCTTGAGGTGATGGGACGCCATGCGGGTTGGATCGCGGCAGCCGGCGGCCTCGCGGGCAAGAAACCCGGAGATGCCCCGCATATCATCTTGTTCCCCGAGATCCCGTTCAAGAAACGCGAGTTTCTAAAACGCGTTCGGGAATGCGTCAACAACTACGGCTATTGCGTCATTGTTGTCAGCGAAGGCGCCGCCTTTGCGAATGGCAAGTTCCTGGCAGAGGCCGGCACTCGTGACGCCTTTGGTCATGCACAACTCGGCGGCGTCGCGCCTGTCGTTGCCAATATGGTTCGCGAGAGCCTGGGCTACAAGTACCACTACGCTATTGCCGATTACCTGCAGCGTTCTGCGCGTCACATCGCCTCTGATGTCGATGTCAAACAGGCCTATGCCGTTGGCAAAGCCGCCGTGCAATACGCGTTGCAAGGCAAGACTGCCGTCATGCCCGTCATCAAGCGTGTCTCCGAAAAGCCGTATCGCTGGAAGATCGAATCGGCGCCTTTGGGCCGAATCGCCAACAAGGAAAAAATGCTGCCGCGACGTTACATCACCAAAGACGGATTCGGCATCACCGAGGCAGCTCGCCGGTATTTGGAACCGCTGATCAAGGGTGAGAATTATCCCCCATATATCAACGGTTTACCGAAGGTCGCGAAGCTCAAAAACAAGCCCGTCAAGCCGCTGATCGGGACGAAATTTGTGGTATGATGCGCGGCGCTTGTGGACTGTAATCGCATTATTTTGGGGTCGAAAACAGCCATAAGCACAGAAAAAACAAAAACTTAGAATTTTCCCGAACGATGCCTTTACGCCGGTCAATTGCCGGCAATGGCGGCGGCGTTTGGTTCTTCGCTACATCATTTCTTACAAATCAAGTCAGGAGACAATCTGATGACTAACGAGATGGCCCTTTGGCTCTCGATCGGCGCTGGCGCGCTGGCGGTACTGTACGGAATTATTTCGACACAGTGGATCATTAAACAACCGACCGGCAATGCCCGGATGCAGGAAATTCA
>RCNC010009052.1_pt1 | contig 11010 bp, 12 predicted proteins | sample 2041301 | NCBI WGS metagenome assembly RCNC01 (sample SAMN09708231, study PRJNA481090) | Marine sediment metagenome, whole genome shotgun sequencing project. | biome: marine sediment; feature: ocean; material: sediment; isolation source: Sewage treatment plant 13A marine sediment (STP13A) ... | reverse complement strand
ATATTTCCCGGTACGCCTCCAGTCCGGACGACATCCGGCCGGAGATCATCATTCAGGATATTATATCAGAAATTACGCCCTAACCCGGCCGAGCCGGGATAAAACACTGAAGATCGTACACTGAATATTTATGGATGCCGCTCAAACAGCGGTGGTGCTTGCGCTGCGTGTCGCTTCGTTAATTTAAGGTCTGTATGAGAAAATATTCTCACCACCTCAGGAGAAACCTAAGATTGTCCGAAAAAGCATTATGTAAAAAAAAATGTCTGAAACTAGGAATAATTATTTCTTGTATACTGATACCTTTCCTGTTTTCCTATGCTGCAAACAACGAAAAGGTTAAGGATGTAAAGCAGATCCAAACCCTTTTAGCACTGTTGAAATTCAACCCCGGGCCGATAGATGGAATATTAGGCCAAAAGACGACCAAAGCCATCAGAGCATTTCAGTTGGATATCGGGGTGCCTGTTACAGGTAAAATTGACGGAGATCTGAAATCACAACTTGATAGGGCCTACCGGCAGGTTGTGATCCGAACCAAGGAGCAAACAGGAGACGATCAAGAGAAGCCGCAAATAAAAAAAGAAAAACCGCAAGTCACCTCAGAATTGCCGGCAACAAAACGGGGAAAAGAATTAGATACAGGAAAAGAGCTTTACGTAAAACCAAATAAAGAAATTGAATCGGCACCGCAAAAACAACCCACCTCAAAAAACCACAATTTGAAGACGGAGAATCAGTATTTAAAATATATCAAAATTAGTTTTCCAATTGTAGCCATAATATTTTTGGCCTACTTTTATAGAATATGGTCTCGTTCGCATGGAACAAAGCGTGATAAAAAAAGACCGCAAAAAGCCGAGCCTGAAGCGGAACGATTTGGGAAAGCTAAACCCGAAGAAGAATCTGAAGGACTCTTTGAGTTCTCAGAGATAGAAAAAGAAGTGACCGAAAATGCAGCAATGGAAAAAGCAGACGGCAAGGCTGAATTAGATCAACAAGCCCCAATGGATTATCATGATCCGTTACACCCGGCGTCTATAACTCCGGTGCTAAGGCGTAAGGTTTGGATTAGAAATAAAGGACAGTGCGCTGCCTGCGGCAGTCGAAAAGATCTTCAATATGACTATATCGTACCCATATCAGAAGGGGGAAATAATACCTTAGACAACCTTCAACTGTTATGTGAAACCTGCAATCAAAAGAAATCAGATAAATACAGATATCGTTGATTGGTTGATTAGTTGATTGGTTCAGTGGTTGTAAATATGGATTTATCCTACATTTGCAAAATAATTGGATACTTCATGTTTCAGAAATCGTAACAATTTGAAATTATGACTATAATTTACCTAATCAACCATTCAACCAATAAACTATTCAACCGGGTCTGAGTTTTAGGCATTTTAGGCAATTTAGGTCACAAGGCATTCGTTTAATCCGTTATATCAGTCTGCTATAACAAAGGGTGGAAGCAAAGATAAATATGGCAAAATAGAACTAAGATGTAGGAAGAAATACCAGGGTACCGTTTGGAAGTCCGTTGAAATCTTTTATATTGTTGCCGGCCAACAATTTTTGGGTCGGCAGGTAGTAGATTGTTGTTCGGTCCCTGAACTTCACGCCGGCTATTTGGAAGGCAGTCCGGTCTTTTTGGATCTTGAAAGGTCCGCGATAACCAATAATAATTTTTGTTCTAACCGGGAGATCATCCCAGTTGGATATCATTGAACCATATTTTATCCTTCCGGAAGGTAGAAAATAGATGGTCGTTCTGCGGTTATAAGCTTTGCCGGCCAATGACCATGCTGTAAAGCCATCAGGTATGGTTTTAATGAGTTCGATATTTCGGGTCAATTCACTGCCGGTTTCCTGATTCAGCAGCACGATGGTTTTTGGCGGTATTTTATTCCAGCCAATTTTATCTGAGATTTGGTTGCCGGTGTAAATACGACCGTCCCGGAACTTGTAGACTGTTTCCCGCCCATCGTAATCTTCCCCGGCGATCGACCAGGCGGTGTTGCTCTTGGAGATGATGTTGGCTTCTTTATCGGCCTTGGCCTGAAGTGTTCGGCGACCGTAAAAGACTTCGTTAAGTTGGGGATCCGCTGTAAGTCGTCGTGCCTGAACATCAGGATCATAAGCCCAGGTGGGACCCAAGCCGGCTTCGGCCCGGATGAAATTTTTTGCACAGCGTTTGCGGCCCCGGTGGTTTTTTTTAAACCAACGGTTTGGGAATCCGTAAGCCACCTGGCTGTGGGTGAGTACGGCGCGGTCGCTTAAATTATACAGCTCTTGGAGGATGTCGAGCAAAAAACCAATAGATCGATATTGATGCATCGTGATGGGCGCGTAGTGGTATCCCACCAATTCAATTCCGATGGAAATTTTACTGATATCAGTTTGCCCGTTCCACATGCTGAGCCCGGCGTGATCGGCTTTATATTTCCTGTCCAGCATGCGGTAGGTGCGGCCATCCCGGGCAATCACGTAGTGGGTATGACCGCCATGGGTTCTCCGTCCGGCGGACAACCGTTTTCCTTTGGATATGACTCTAAGGGTCGGGTTGAGGCCTATTTCTGATGTATGGACAACAATGTACCTCGTTTTTGCACGTTTTACCTTTTTGAATCGCGGGTTCAGTTGTCGGCGGTAATCTATAATGGAGCGCTGAAATTTTTGGAGATCTGTTTTGGTGGCGGCGGTCACTGAGGATGGCAAATAAAAAAATAAGATGGCAAATAAAGCCCCGATAAATATGATTCGACTAAATATGGTTCGACAATTATTAAACTTTGCGCAGCCATTCATAGCGTTTATCCTATCCGATACAGAAGTGTTTATGAATTTGACTATACCGCAAAGTTCTGAATTTATCAATTCCGTTAAGTCCTGCCCCGATCTTCGTTTTTTTTGAATTCAGTCAATTAGTACAATCTTGAAAGATCCGAAGATATATGCTAAATGAAAAAACTTTGTGCAATTTCAGTAAGTTTCGAGTTGACGTGCTTGAGCAGTCAAACGGGGAATCCCGCTGTTCCGATGATCAAAACAGTTTGCAAAAGGGAGAATTAATTATGTTAAAAAAGTGGCTAAAGAAAAGACCAGCTGAGAGTTTTCTTTTTCATTCCTGCTCCCCACCGGCATCAGGATTTTACTGTAGAAAAATCCAACATGGGTGTCGGAAAACCCAACAACCATTTAACTACTTAATAATAATCAATAAAACCAAAAATTTACGGTAATTTGTATTACAGTGTTCATGAAGTGTAGAATATTCCAACTCACTGAAATTGCACTTGAGGACGGCTGGCTGAGCGTCTAATTGATAAATAACTAATAATAACAGGAGTTTAATTTTTATTTGGTTCAACATTTATAACTTGGCACGTCACTTGCTCTATATGTTGCTAAAACAATGAACCCCGAATCAACAAAGGAGCGAGAGAAATGGCTGACCAAAAAAGAGACAATCGAAGAAGTAAAGTCGGAATCGGATCGACCTATCGCAAAGGCAACCGGCAGGATTTGAGCTCACATCAGGAGATTGGATCTGTGATGCAGGGACAGGTCTGGATGGTCAAACCCGATAAAAAAGCCAAAGCATCAAATCCCTGCCTGTGGATGCAAGCCGGTGTGGTGAAATTTAAAAACTGCGATAATTACTATGACTGTACGTCTTGCAAATACGATCATGCCATGGCAATGAAGGCTGAGCGGGGCAAACAGTTGACCTGGCAGGAAGCCATGAGGAGAATGCCCGACATGGATCGTGTTTGCCGCCACAGCCTGACCAATCGCATTGAACAACGAACCTGTGCCTATGACTACCAATGCGCAACCTGTGACTTTGATCAGTTCTTCGAAGATGTGTGGACCCCAAAAAGTAAAATCATGCCGGGTGAAGTTCAGCAGGTCAAAGGCTTCGACGTTCCGATGGATTTCTATTTCCATGACGGCCACGCCTGGGCGCGTATCGAAAGCGGCGGATACATTCGCATCGGACTCGACGATTTCGCATTAAAGGTGCTGGGAAAGGCAGAAGCGCTTGATTTACCACTGATGGGCAAGGAATTGGATCAAGGCAAGGTTGGCTGGGGTCTGAAACGCAAGGACAACCTTGCGGATGTTTTATCGCCGATTGACGGGGTTATTGTAGAGGTCAATTCTCAGCTTAGAGAAAAGCCCGATATTGCCAACCGCGAACCTTATGGAGACGGCTGGCTTTTCATGGTCCGCACCCCCGATGTCAAAGCGACCATGGGAAAACTGATGGTCGACCAAAGCAGTCTGGCATGGATGAACAATGAAGTCACCAATCTGGAAAGCATGATTGAAGATGTTGCCGGTCCCCTGGCTGCTGACGGTGGTTTCCTGGCCGAGGATATTTACGGAAATCTGCCGGATCTCGGCTGGAATAATCTGACCAAGGCTTTCTTGAGAACCTAATTACCTCGTTAAGGGGAATTTTATTGATCTTAACGAATGCACAATAACTTTGCCTGCAGTAAAAGGGAAATATCATGAATTCCACCCGAATCGAACGTGAAGCCAAATCAAACCGCTCGCCCTGCATCTGGATGCAGGCCGGAGTGGTCCGCCGCAAGGCGTGTGAAATTGATTTTCACTGTGAAAGCTGCCGATTTGACCGGGTCCTGGGACGTGTGGCCCGTGAAAACAACAAACTACGGCAGCAGGGCAAGACCTCGCCAGGCAAGCGCAGGAAAATTGTTTTCTGGAAAGACCGCTTAAGAGAACTTTCCGCTGCGCAGCAACCTTGTCTGCATCACATGAAGGGACGTATTGAGTTTCGAACCTGCACCCATGACTATCAGTGCGGCAACTGTGAGTTCGATCAATATTTCAGCGACCAGTACACGGTTCACGCGGTGGTTCAGCCGGTTGATGTCCTTGATATAAAAGGTTTCAAAATACCCCACGGCTATTATCTCCATCGCGGTCACACCTGGGTGAAAATCGAGGAAGGATCAACAGTCAGAATCGGTCTCGATGATTTTGCCCTGCCCCCTTGGATTGAATCGAAGCACCACTGATCGGAAAAGAGCTATTTCAGGATCGGGGTGATATCATGTTGGGTCGGGGTTCGAATACGGCCCGGGTACAATCTCCAGTTAGTGGTGTCGTCACCGACATCAATCCCGAGTTGAGGGTGAAAGGCAACCTGGCCAACCAGGATCCCTACACCCAGGGATGGGTGATGCGACTGCACTCCAACGATTTACGCCGGGATCTAAAAAATCTGATGATCGGCGACCAGGCTGGTGAGTATCTGGATGCGGAGATCAACAGCCTCTACCAGGTGATCGAGGAGGAAGTAGGCCCGCTTGCAGCGGACGGCGGCTACTTGGGTGATGACATCTACGGCAATCTTCCCCAAACCAGTTGGCAAAAGTTGACCCGAATTTTTTTGAACACCTAGATCATTTTTTGTAATACATCTCTCTCTCTGAGTAAAGGGGTTGCGGGTTTTCCGCAGCCCCTTTTTAAACTCCCCATCATTAGGAAACGCCGGGAACGATACGCCTGATATCGTGCGCCAGCATGGTTTCAACCGCTTCTTTGACCCTCATGGTGCGATGCGGCCGCACTCCGGGTTCGTCCGGGCTGCCGATATGTGGTCTGATAAGAAATATATTGACTTAGTCCATGGGCTTAGTCTATTATCAGGAAAAAAGGGATTCATATGACGACCATTGTAAATGTTCATCAAGCCAAGACGCAGTTCTCGCGGTTGCTGAAACGGGCGCATGAGGGTGAGGAAATAGTACTTGCCAAGGCGGGAAAACCCTATGCCCGTTTAGTACCTTTGGCAGAGGCGCAACCCAGGGTGCCCGGTATTGCTGATGGTCTCGTCGATGATGCATTTTTTGAATCGTTGCCGGATAGCGAGCTGGATGCATGGGATCAGTAAAAAGCAAATCTTCAAGATATCTGCTTGATACCCATGTTCTTTTGTGGTGGCTGTTTGATGATCCCAAGCTTTCCAGTTCGGCTCATGACGTTATTCAGGCACCGGATAATACCATTCTGGTCAGCAGCGCTTCCGGCTGGGAGATCGCGACAAAGCATCGTCTGGGGAAATTGCCACATGCCGGTGAAGCGGCTCGCCACTTGCCCTCCTTGCTGCGCAATTCGCGTATGACAGTTTTGCCAATTACCATGGAACATGCGCTGGCAGCGGGTGCGCTCCCCGGTCCTCATCGCGATCCTTTTGACCGGATGTTGATCGCTCAAGGGCAGATTGAGGGATTGCCGATTGTAACTTCAGACCGTGTGTTTCACCAATATTCCGTTAAGTTGGTTTGGTGAGTACCTTTGATGCCGGGATGTATAAATTGCAAACCTGCCGGAGATACCCATCAAATATGGCCCATTGTAAACGAAATTACGAGATCTGGAGGAACGAATTTTATGCGATTAACCGATGAGGACAAAAGTATCCTCGACGGCAATCGGGGTGAGGCGGCCCGCATCGCCCTGTCGGTGCTGGTCGACCTGGGGGAGCTTTTTGATGCCCCAGAGCTGATGAAGGTATCCCAGGTGCATATCGATGCGACCTTATACATGGTGGAGGCCGGTCTGGAGTTTGCCGAGAAAATGGTCGACTGGGGTGGAACGGTGGCGGTGCCCACCTCTCTGAACCCCAGTGCTATAGACCTTCAACGATGGGAAGCATACCGGGTTCCGGCTGAAATCTTAGACAGGCACAAGCGTCTGGAAGAAGCCTATCTAAATATGCGGGCGACGCCCACCTGGACCTGTGCGCCCTATCAACACGGAATTGTTCCACGGTTCGGGGAACAGATTGCCTGGGGCGAATCGAATGCCATCGCGTTTGCCAACTCAATCATCGGAGCCAGAACCAATCGTTATGCAGATCTGATGGATATCTGCGCGGCCATCATCGGCAAGGTTCCGAAATTCGGACTTCACCTCACGGAAAATCGAAAAGCCGGGATGCTGATTCAGCTAAATGATATCACGAGCACGATGCTTGCAGACGATGCGATATATCCGCTGCTCGGATATCTCCTGGGTGAGATGGCCGGAGATCAGGTGGCGGCCCTGACCGGAATCCCTAAGAATGTGAAAATCGACAGCCTCAAAGGGTTTTGTGCCGCGGCGGCCTCTTCCGGCGCGGTTGGTCTTTGCCATCTGGTGGGAATTACGCCGGAGGCGCAGACGCTGGAGATGTGTCTCCATGGAAGTAAACCGCAAATGGTTCTTGAAATAACCCCTCAAGCAATCAGGAGGACAGAAGAAAAACTCCGGTCGGTGAAAAGTGATGGCGTTGACCTGGTTGTCTGCGGCTGTCCGCATTATTCCATGGCGGAGCTTATACGCCTGGTCCAGTTGATACACGGTAAAAAGGTACACAGTTCCGTCGTTTTCTGGATATTCACGAATAGAACGGTTTATGCATGGATAAAAAACAATGGTATCCTGGCCGATCTGAGCGCCGCGGGGGTTATGGTATTTACCGATGGCTGCCCACTGCAATATCCCCGGGAGACCTGGCACTTTAACGCTGCCATGACCGATTCCGCCAAATTTGCCAACTACTGCTTTTCCCAGAGAGGCCTTGACGCGGTCTATGGAAGTATTGAAGACTGTGTTGAAACAGCCGTTCGGGGAAAAATCCGGCGAAAGGAAGCACCGTGGCACTTAAAATAACAGGCTGTCGTGTGGTAGCGGGGATTGCAACCGGGGAGGTGCTGGTGACTTCCCAACCCATCAGTTTCTGGGGCGGTGTGGACCCTGCAACCGGCCTTATCAACGATCCCCGCCATGATCTCTTCGGGCAGAGCATAGCGGGCAAGGTGCTGGTGTTTCCCTTTGGTAAGGGATCTAGTACCGGTTCACTCATTATGTTGGAACTGGCGCGGGTGGACAAGGCGCCGGCGGCCATCGTGAATGTGAGAACCGAACCGATCCTCGCCACGGGACCCATTGTCAGCAACCATTTTTACGGCAAGAAAATCCCGATTATTTCTCTCGATGAGAATTCATTCCGGATGCTGAAGACCGGGCAGCGCGTAACCGTCAATGCCACGGAAAAGTTCATTGACCTGCACAGTTGATAAAGCTGAAAAAAATGTGACGTCAAGGGGCTGCATTACCCTACCGGAATCGCCATGTCCAGTGTCTTTTCTCTATATTCAGTAACGTTTTTTATAGATAAAAAATTTCGAGGGCGACTTCGTTTTTTGCCGCCTCTATTCACTTTGGGTAATTTCGGTTGCTGTTTTCCGATCCACTGCGGGCGGCCTTCACGCTTGGGCGCTGGTGATTCGTAGTTAAACGTTGATATGGTTCGTTGTTCGATTTCAGAACCGATAATTCGATTGATGGCGCGCACCATATCCTTGTCTTCCCCGGTTATAAGGGTAAACGCTTCGCCGCTGCGAGTTGCCCGGCCTGTCCGTCCGATGCGGTGGATGTATGCTTCGGGGGTGGAAGGGATATCATAGTTGATGACATGCGAAATCCGGGTAACGTCAATGCCGCGAGCGGCGATGTCAGTGGCTACCAGAATCTGGAATGTTCCATCGCGAAATCCATCCAGTGCTGCCTGGCGCCGTTTCTGGGATAGATTTCCCTGTAATGAAGCCGATCGGTATCCGGCGGTAACAAGTTTTTTCCCCAAGCTCTTGGCGCGGTGTTTGGTTCGGGTAAAGACCAGCACCGACCTGGTACTGGTATTTCCCAACAGCTTTAACAGCAGCGCCGTTTTTAAATGCCGGGCTACCGGATAGAGGGCGTGACTTACAGTATCGGCAGGTGCGGTGATACCCACCTGGACAGTGGCCGGATCTCGCAGAATTTCTCCGGTCAAACGACGGATTTCTGGGGGCATGGTAGCCGAGAAGACCAGGGTCTGGCGTTTTTTTGGCAGATGTTTTAAAATTCGCCGGACATCAGGAATAAATCCCATGTCGAGCATCTGGTCAGCTTCATCTATGACCAGCACTTCCAGTTGGGAAAGATCGATGGTAGGACGTCCGATATGGTCGAGAAGCCGGCCAGGGCAGGCAACAACAATATCGGCATGCTTCAGTTTCTGAATCTGCGGATTAATTCCCACGCCACCGTAAACCGTAACACTTCTTATGCGTGTCTTACGACCCAGGGTTTCGATAGCCTGATGGATTTGTTCGGCCAGTTCACGGGTAGGGGCGAGTATCAGGGCGCGAACGCATCCGGATTTACCCCCTATCAGTCGATTGAGTATCGGCAGAACGAAGGCCGCGGTTTTCCCGGTGCCGGTTTGGGCCAGCCCCATTACATCACGGCCATTTATTACCTGCGGGATTGCCCGAGCCTGGATCGGAGTCGGAGTTTGATAACCCGCTGTTGCAGCGCCGGCGGCAACGGAGGGATGAAAATTAAATGTTTCAAAGTTCAATAGATACCTTCTTTCTGTATTCCAATAAAAAAGCCCCGGATTATTCCGGGGCTTACGTGATTTTTAGCTACAACCTGGAACACTGTAAATTTTTGGGAAGCATACAGGTAGCTGTAATTTCTGTCAAGTTAATTGTCTAATATTTTTAATAAAAATAAATTATCCGGATTTAATCGTGCGATACCGATGACAGCCTGCCATAAATTTTAGAGTTGGACATAAAACTTGACACCATATGCATAATTTATTAGATTTATGCATAAGGAGGCCAACCATGAGAACAACACTTGATTTACCTGAAGATTTAATTATTGAGGCCATGAAGGTCAGCCACATTAATACCAAAACCAAAGTCATTGTCACCGCCTTAGAAGAATTAGTAAGGAAATCAAAAATTTCCGAGTTAAAAAAATTCAAAGGCAAGGTTGATTTGGACATTGATATGAACGCCGTTAGAGGGCGTGAATGTCGGTATTAGTCGATACATCCATATGGATAGAGTATTTCAGGAGTGGGAATCATTCCGAAAAACTCGATTTCCTAATTGATGAAAACCTCATTGTCATTAATGATCTTATACTGGCAGAATTGGTCCCTTCTTTAAAAATTCACAACCAGAGCAAGATTGTTAAATTACTATACAACATTAATAAAATAGGGCTATCCATTAATTGGATTCAGATCATTGACTTCCAATTCAAATGTTTAAAAAATGGTTTAAATGGAATCGGCATTCCCGATCTAATACTGGCCCAGAACGCGAAACAAAATGGTTTTGAAATTTTTTCACTTGATAACCATTTTAATCTCATGAAAGACATCCTTGGACTCCAGTTGCTGGATTAAAACGGCCAGGCCGATCAGAAACCGTCAAGATGTGATAGACATCGAAGCATGTACCGGCTGCGGTACTTGTGTGGAGTGGTGCCCCACAGACGCCATTGTGCTGAATGACCAAGGGGTGGCCCAGCGCGATGAAAATGCATGCTTTGGCTGCGGGGTTTGCTGCCGATTTTGCCCGGAGGAGGCAATCTCGCTCCAAGAAGGATTGCGGAGGGAATTTATTATGCCTTCGCGAATGCGTGCTGCTTAATAACGATTATTAACCTCTGGGTGACAATTTTTTTTTATCATACCAAAATCTTTCCTTTTTGCCTTAGCCATTTCCACGGGAAATAGCTCTCCACAAGCGGCTTGGGCCGTTATTGAACGCCAGATCTTTTGGTTTCATCTTGTTAGGAAATAATTTTATTAAATCTAAAACATAAAGATATCAAATGCTTATTTACAGATTGGGTTGGTTTTGCTATGATCAGACTTAAAAGAAGTGAGGGACCTGATGACGTCCAGGGATCCTTCGACAACTGACATGTACTCTCATCATAGTGCGGCGCATGAGCGGTTGAACCAGGAGAGGATTGCCAAACAATTTGCCTATTGCTTTTGGAATTGCTTCCTATTCTTGTGGCCAGATAAAAACAGCGAATCAGGAAATATCCTAATCCGCTGTTATGGCTAATAATGATTGGTCGGGGCGAGAAGATTTGAACTTCCGACCCCTTGAACCCCATTCAAGTGCGCTA
>RCNC010003050.1_pt1 | contig 11011 bp, 7 predicted proteins | sample 2041301 | NCBI WGS metagenome assembly RCNC01 (sample SAMN09708231, study PRJNA481090) | Marine sediment metagenome, whole genome shotgun sequencing project. | biome: marine sediment; feature: ocean; material: sediment; isolation source: Sewage treatment plant 13A marine sediment (STP13A) ... | reverse complement strand
CATTCCGGGTATGAAAGAACGCCGCTTCGGCGCCATCGTCAATTTCTCATCAGCCTCTACACTGACACGTCTGCCCAGTCGCAGTGCCTATATTGTGAGTAAATATGCCGTGGAAGGACTGACCAAAAATGCGGCACGTGAACTCGGCCCTTACAATGTGCGTTGCAACGCCATACTACCCGGTGGGATCAATAACGAACGCTTAAACACAATATTTGAGCGTTGCGCAAAAGAGCAGGGTGTGACAGTCGAAGAATTTGAGAAGGAAGCGTTAAGGTATATTTCCATGCGTACAAAGATTGAGCTAAAAGAACTGGCAGATACCGTCTATTTTTTGGCCACTGACACTGCACCTCACATCACCGGACAGTTAATGGAAGTGTCGGGTGGGTTTGAATGGGAAGAGTGAATTTCTTTTAATCTTTTTACACCGTTGCAAAGGAAAAGAGGGACTATATTATTCTTCGCGATTATGTGGACTAAGTATCGTCAGGCCACTTTCATTCGGGCATTCCACAGGTCATAGTCTGCCTGCATGCGTACCCACATTTCTGCACTGGTTCCAAGAACGGATTCCAGGGTTATGGCAAATGAAGGAGATATCCCCCGTTTGCCATTTACAATTTCATTGATTTTTCGGGGTGCACACTGGCAGCGTTTCGCAAGAGTAGTCTGATTCAAATTCATCTCAGCCATGTAAATTTCCGCGAGGACCTTGCCTGGATGTAGTGGTGATGGATTGGAAATCATGATTGCCTCAATGATAGTTCTCAATTTTGACTTCGAAAAACTCGCCGCCCTTGTATTTGAATGTAATACACCAGGGTAGTTTAATTGTCACACTCCAGTACCCGTTTCTGTCGCCCTGCAACTTGTGAAGCCGTATGTTCGGTGGTTGACCATGGATGCGCAGATCATCAATGGTATTCGTCGCGTGCATGATGGTTAACAATGCTTTTGCCCTTATCCATAGCTCTTTGGGTAAAGATCTTGATTGATTCCTCTCCCAAATATTCCTGGCAACTTTTCCTTTTAAGGTGATAATCATGGTGTTGGTTACTATTCCACTATTACACCATCTGTAATAGTGTAATATTCTAGGTTTATTAAGGCAATAGAATCTTTGTACTCAGTATTTGCAAATTACCATTGCTTGGCAATAGTGATATTCCCGATTTGGTGTAGGTGGCTCTTGGCATTTTGTTGTTTCGAACAACTCATTTACCGAGCGCTCTGCAATATTCCACCATGATTGACCTCATTACCCCGTTTGGGATCATAAGGCACCAGGCGGGACAACAGCAGTGAAATCACTGCCATCCCGGTCCCGGCTAAAAAGACCACTGAAGGTGAATACAACCAGATTATGCCAAAAATGACAGGAATCACGACAGCGGCAATGTGGTTGATGGTAAATGAAACACCCGAGGTCGAAGCAATATCAGCCGGATCGGCAATTTTCTGAAAATAACTCCTGATGGCAATGACCATCGCGAACAGGATGTGGTCCGCAATATAAAGCAAGGCCGCCACCCACGCTGTTTCTACAAAAGCATAGGATGTGAAAATGATGATCAGACCTGCGTACTCAAAATTCATCATCCTGCGTTCGCCAAAACGGGATATCATTTTGCCGATTTTGGGGGCTACAACGGCGTTAATCATATGGTTGACCAGGAACAGCAAGGCAATATTAGCGGCAGAAAAACCGAATTTTTGCACCATCAGAAAACCTGCAAAGACCACGAAAATCTGTCGGCGCGCCCCGCTCATAAAAGTCAATGCATAAAAAAGCCAATATCGTTTACGTAACAGCAGGTGCTTTTTCTGTGGCACTTTCTGTTCAAATTGCGGGAACCATAACCATGCACAAACCGTAAGGACCACCGCGGTCACACCGGCAACCAGGTAAAGCCATCGATAGTCTATATCCAGAAACCGGATACTCAACCAGACGCTGCTAAACGCGATCAGTGCAGCGATAGATGAAATAGAAGAGAGACGGCCCATCACCACCGGGGCATGCTCTTTATCAATCCACTGAAGAGTTAAGGATTGCTGCACAGTGTAAAAATAATGAAAGCCGGTCGACATCAGCACGGTTGTGAAATACAGGCCATACTCACTCGGCAGAAACCCCGTTATGGCGACTCCCACACCCAGCAGGCCCACCGAGAACAGTGCAAAATGTTGTTCACGTATGACCAATAAAACAAAAACAACGGTAAAAGCCAGGAAGCCGGGCACTTCTCTGAGGCTTTGCAGGATGCCGATCTCCCGCCCACCAAAAGCAGCCTGTTCTATCACAAAGTTATTCAACAATACCTGCCAGACGGAGAACGCCAGCGTTGCCGCGATTGCCATCAGGGCAAGAAGGTATTCAGGGTTATTTCTTTTGCTTGTCATGTCAGGTCCGCAGCTGATGTTGGCCGGGCCTTGACCCGGTTCAGCGCATTGCTATGAATAGTGTGACCTTAATCGACACCGCCAATTAGATAGGGTGGCCGTGGGCCAATCGCCACGGTCGCCTTTTCAAGCCACCGGCAGTCCTGTTCTCCAAGCTGGGGTCGCAGTGCCCGACGGACCCAGGTGTGGTAATCGTTGATCCAGGCCAGTTCCTTCTCACTTAACAGGTCAATGTCGATCAGCCGGGTGTCGAATGGAACCGCCGTTAATGCCTCGAACTGAAACATCGGCGGTCCATCTTGATGACTTGCCTTCGCCTCCCTGACCACCACGAGATTTTCGCAGCGGATACCGTAGGCATCATCCTTGTAGAAACCGGGTTCGTTGCTGACAACCATTCCTGCTTGCAGGGCATGACCATTAAATTGTTTTGCGATCCGCTGTGGTCCTTCGTGCACGCTTAAGAACGAACCTACGCCATGCCCGGTGCCGTGATCGTAATCCAGTCCTTCGTTCCAGAGGAATTGCCGCGCCAGGATATCCAGTTGTGTCCCGGTGGTCCCTTCTGGGAACATTGCCTGGTCAAGCGCAATATGACCTTTCAGAACCAACGTGAAACGGCGGCGAATTTCATCATTGGGGCTGCCAATGGCGACGGTGCGGGTAACATCAGTTGTACCATCGAGATATTGTCCGCCACTGTCCACCAGGTAGACAGAGTCCATTTCCAGGTGACTGGTGGCTTCGAAGTTAAGGTGGTTGTAGTGACACATGGCGGCGTTGCCAACTGCGGCTGAGATGGTATCGAAACTGGGTCCCCGGAAGTGATCTCCGCTCGAGCGGAATTCGAAAAGCCGGTCTGAAAGTTCACCCTCCGAATACAAGCGGCTCGCATCGACTTCCTTATCCAGCCACGCAAGGAAACGTACCATGGCCACGCCATCCCGGAGGTGGGCATTTTGCATACCGGCGATTTCTGCCGAATTCTTGCAGGCCTTGGGTAGGATGACCGGGTCATCTTCCGCGATCAATTCGGCACCTGCCGCTTTCAAGCTAAGCTGGCACCATGCGTTGGCCGTGGCCGGATCGGCCAGGACTGTTTTGCCGGACAGCGCTTCGAAAGCTTCCTGGGCAGCGGATTCAGGGAGTACCTCCACGCTTTCACCGACATGGGCATCAAATCCTTCGGGGATTTTCGACGGTTCGGTGAAAAACTGCAGTCGCCCCCCACTATGAAGCAGTCCGAAACCCAGAACAACAGGAAGACAGGGAACATCCTGGCCCCTGATATTCATCAGCCAGGCAAGTGAGTCGGCGGCGAATATCAGGGCAGCGTCCGCTCCTTTATCAACCACGGCAGCAGAGATTTTGTCACGTTTATCGAGACTGGAGCTGCCGGTCAGGGATTCCGGCATCAGGGTAGCAGTCTGCGGGACCGATTCCGGCCGGTCTTCCCAGCACTCATCGATCATGTTTTCGTCCAAACCGATAAAGTCCAGACCAGCTTCGCCGAATGTCTTCTCCGCTTCCTGATACCAGGTGAAGGGATGCATACGCGGATCAAAGCCCACACGTGAACCTTCAGCTAGTTGACTCGCCAGCCAGGGCACGTGGGGTGTTTCAACCAGGTGGAGAATCTCAAACAGTTCATCGGACACCTGTTTTCTGACTTGCACGGTGTAACGGCCATCCACAAATATGGCCGCGCGATCAGCGAGGATGATCACCACACCCGCTGAACCGGTGAACCCGCTGATCCAGCGTAGACGTTCATTGCTTTCAGGAATGTACTCACCCAGGTATTCGTCAGCCCTGGGTACAATCAGCGCATCCAATCCACGTGCATTCATTTGCTGGCGCACGCAAGCCAGCCTGTCAGCAAAGGTCACGGTCAGAATCTCATCCTGTTTTTTGTTGATTCATTGTAGCCTGTTACCATGGGATGTAGGAAAATGTATCCGGTCATTTTATGTACTTTTTTTGTTAGCAGCGGTTTACCCCCAGGAGGGTGTGATGACTTCACCAAAATACGCGACACGTTGCGTGGAACAGTTCCTTGAATATGTGAAATTCGATACCCAGTCCAACGAACATTCGGATACTTTTCCCAGCACCCCCGGACAGTTGGTTCTGCTCCAGCGGTTGCACGATGATTTGAAGGCTTTGGGACTTGAAGACGTTTCCATGGACGAACATGGCTACGTATTCGCCACCGTTCTGGCGACCAGCACGAAGCAGGATGTACCGGTTATCGGCTTTCTTGCACACGTGGACACCTCGCCTGAGATGAGTGGCAAGGATGTCAAAGCCATTATCCATCGTGATTATAAAGGGCAGGACCTGGTGCTGCCCGATGATCCGGATGCGGTCATCCCGTTTGAAGGTAATCCACATCTTGCGGGACAAATCGGTAACGACATTATCACCGCTTCGGGTACAACATTACTGGGTGCTGACAATAAGGCCGGGGTGGCCGAGATCATGGCTGCCGTGGAGTACTTGCTTGCTCATCCGGAGATCGTTCATGGTCCGGTTCGTATCGGCTTCACACCGGATGAAGAAGTAGGAAACGGCACAAAGTACTTTGATGTTGAGCGTTTCGGGGCAGTTTGCGCTTATACGGTGGACGGTGAAACTCTTGGCGAGTTACAGGTGGAGACATTTTCCGCTGATTCCATCACCGTGACCTTCCATGGCTTCAACACCCACCCCGGTTTTGCAAAAGGCAAGATGGTTAACGCCATCAAGGTTGCGGCGGAGTTCATCGCCCTTCTGCCCAAAGACAAACTGTCACCGGAGACCACGGAGGCTTACGAGGGTTTTGTTCATCCGTACATGATGGATGCCGGCGTAGAGAGCACCTCGGTTAAATTGCTGGTACGTGATTTCAAGACGGCAAAGCTGCATGAAATGGAAAGTTTTGTTGAACAGTTGGCGTTGGAAGCACAAGCAGCCTGCCCGGGTTCAAGTTTTGAGATCAAGGTGGAGGAGTCCTACCGCAACATGAAAGAGGTGTTGGACCATCACCCCGACGTCGTAGAGAACGCCTGTGAGGCATTCCGCCGCGCGGGTCTGCAGCCCAAAATCGAGCCTATTCGCGGTGGTACCGATGGTTCGCGCTTGTCATTTATGGGCTTGCCAACCCCCAATATTTTTGCCGGCGAGCATAACTTCCATTCACGTTATGAATGGATATCGACCAGCGATATGCACAAGGCCGTCGAGGTGATTATCGAACTGTGCCAGGTTTGGGAGGAGTTAGCTCCATGGGATTAAAACATCGGGATCCACTCGAGATCTTCAATAGCTGGTTGGACAAGGCGGGTAGGAAAGAAATTAACAACCCCAATGCCATGACGCTGGCAACTGTTGGCAGGGATATGCGTCCTTCCGCACGCATGGTATTGCTGAAAGATGCCGAACATGACGGCTTTGTTTTCTACACGAACCTCGAAAGCCCGAAAAGCAGACAGCTCCATGAAAACCCTCATGCAGCACTTCTATTCCATTGGAAAACCCTGGACCGCCAGGTTCGCATCGAAGGGCCGGTAGAGCAGGTCCCGGATGCGGAAGCGGATGCCTATTTTGCGACCCGGCCACGTGCAAGTCAGCTGGGCGCCTGGGCTTCACGCCAGTCGCAACAACTGGAAGGCTGGGCAGAATTGGAAAAACGGGTCGCCATGTACACTGCAAAGTTTCATGTCGGTCCGGTACCGCGTCCTGACTTCTGGTCCGGGTTTCGTTTGCGCCCGGAACGTTTTGAGTTTTGGAAACAGGGTAATTTCAGACTCCACAAACGCTTTGTCTTTACACCCTCGGATGTTGGGGATGTAAAGTGGCTTGTGAAACAGGTTTTCCCATAGTGGCAGGAACAACAACATGACCGCAAAGAAAGGTGTATTCAGTCAATTTCCCAGCTCTTTCTGGGCCGCCAATACGATGGAAATCTTTGAGCGGATGGGCTGGTACGGTTTTTATGCCGTTTCCTCCCTGTATCTGACAGGGTCGGTTGAAGATGGGGGACTTGGTTTTTCCTCGGCTGACCGTGGTGTGATCCAGGGTCTGGCGACATTTTTCCTCTACTTGTTCCCCGCAGTTTTTGGCGCACTGGCAGACCGCTACGGTTATAAGCGTATGTTTTTGGCATCGGCTGTGGTAATGGCGCCTTCCTACATAATCCTTTCATTACCTACTGGTTTCTGGCCCTTCCTGGGTGCCTATTTCCTGGTGGCGGTCGGTCACGGTATGTTCAAGCCGGTAGTGATCTCAACGGTGGCGAAATCGACCAACGAGGAAAATGGCTCGGTGGGTTTTGGTATTTTTTACATGATGGTCAATGTCGGTGGATTCATCGGTCCAATCGTGGCGGGTATCGTTCGTGGCTGGAGCTGGAACCTGGTATTTTATGCCTCCGCCGGCTGGATCATTGTCCTGTCCATTGTCTGTCTTCTGGTTTACAAGGAACCTCCACGGGATGCCGATGCCGAGAACCAACGATCCCTGGGTGAGGTATTCAAGGGAATGGTCGAGGTAGTCGGTAATTTGCGTTTTTTCATCCTCGTCAGTGGCATACTGGTCGTGCTGGTGATGGGATCAAAATGGTGGAGTATTGCACTGGTCGGACAAGTTGCGGCAGTGTGGCTCATCGGTAACCTGGCCCTTGATATCCTGTTCCGTGCCACCGGTGCTGCCCACACGCAACGTCCGTGGTTTTTGCAACCAATGGCTATCGGCGAAGGGCGTTATCTTTTATTCCTGTTATTGATGGCAGGTTTCTGGGTTTCGTTCAACCAGATTTTCATGACCCTACCGGAGTACATCCGTGACTACGTCGACACCTCGGATCTGATCGCAACGTTTGGGCCGGCTGCCGCCTGGTTCGCCGGCATCGCGCAAAGTATTGGATTTGATACCACAAACTGGCACAGAGCAGTCCTGGAACATGGTCAGATCAAACCGGAGCACCTGATCAACCTCAACGCTTTCGGTATCATTTGCTTCCAGGTATTGATCTCATATTTCATGCGTAAAACTTCACCGCTGACCAGCATCATCATCGGCGTGTGCGTTACCATCGCCAGTTTCGGTCTGTACCTGGTCGGGATGAGTGGATGGGTTGTTGTCTCTGCTATCCTGGTATTCTCGCTGGGTGAAATGATGGCGAGTCCAAGGTCCAAGGAATATGCCGGGCGTATCGCTCCACCCGACAAGGTCGGCATGTATATGGGCTACTTTTACTGGTGTATTGCCCTGGGAAACCTGTTTGGTGGTTTGCTGTCCGGTATGGCCTACCAGCATTACGGACCCGAGGGAATCAATCAACCGGGTGAGATGTGGCTTCTGTTTGCAGCCCTGGCCGGAACGACAGCGGTTTCACTGGTTATCTACAACCGCTGGGTAGCGGTAAAAGGGGATCGGAGTAACTAAAACAAAAGGTTTATTGCGCATGTGGGGAGCCGTAGGGTGGGTAACTTGTTACCCACGTTCACAGGCGTGTGTACCATCAGGCGCAACATTAGCTCAATGATCTTACAAAAAACGATCAATACATGACAAGCAATGCCAGATGTCGTAGCCCGGTCGAATTCACCTGTATTTGTTCTGTTCCCCTTGATAAAATGTGAATCTATGAAATGCACGGTTGCGAAAAATTGTAAATTTAAGCTGCTTGTCCTGATTTGCTTGTCTTTTCAAGTTTACGCCTCCGTCCCAGCAGAGACCGGTGACCTGCAAAGTTACCTCAATGGGATCACTTTCGGTGCTGAAGATGATGGACAGTTCAAGATCCCGGCGCCCGCCCAACTAGTCGATTTTGAAAACGTGGTGAACCTGGTTCTCCGGGAAAATTATGAGCAGGCGAATACGCAGGCACAGTCACTCGACTACGAACTGGTAGCGTACACAGATACTGTTTCCACAAATTTGTATTATATTCTCAGAGAAACAAATCTGATTCCATCGCCCTTGGCTAACGGTGGCGGAATTTACCTGTTCCAGCCTTCAGCAACCTACAATGTTGCGATACATGCGCCACATCCGAGAGCCGATTCGTATACCAACAAGGAAGCCATATCGGCTTTCATGAGAAGTGATGTCCGTTATTTCATGATGGCGGGCGCTCACCGCAGAAGTCATCCGGACCCCAGCAGCTGTCAGGATTTCTCTGATTACCGGCCAAGTGATGCGGTACACAACGCGGCCCACTATTTCTACGTGGCGCATAAAGCCATGGAAGATTTTGACAACACGATCCAATATATTGAGCTGCACGGATATGGCTCTGCTTCATTTGAAACGATAGCTTCCCAATGCGACACGGGCGGAAACCTGGCTGTGGCCAATATCAGTGAGACCATCTCTGATAACGATGCTGCTGAACACACAATGATGCATTCGCTGGAATCTGTTATCAGCGATGCGGGTGAATTCAAGGCCTGTATTTACAGTACCATCCTTGATACCGGACCCGATGACAAATACACCCGGTACCTGGGCGGGTCGACCAACACATTGGCGCGGTATACCAATGGTTCGCCATCGGTATGTAACCAGTCGGCACTGATAGAAAACAATAGCCACCGTTACGTGCATGTTGAGCAAAGTTGGGAAATACGCAGTGATTCGGCCAATCGTGAGGTTATGGCAGGTTACATCTACCAGGCCATTCAACATTATTATGACGGTAAACCTTTCGAGATGAACGCCGGTTTGAATGATGCCTGGTATGACCCCGAGACAAATGGACAGGGCTTTTTCATAACCATTTTCCCCGATCTTGGCTTGGCTTCGCTGGCCTGGTTTACCTATGACACCGAGTTACCCCCAGAAGATGCGGTCAGCAACCTGGGTGACCCCGGACACCGCTGGTTGCTCGGCCTGGGACCAATAGATGGCAACAAAGCAGTGCTGGATGTCAGTGTTACATCGGGTGGCCTGTTTGACACCCCAACTGATTTCACTGAAGTAAGCGATGGACAAATCATCCTGACCTTCGACAGCTGTAATTCAGGTACGGTTGAATATGACATCACCTCCATCGGTCAAACCGGAATAGTGCCCATTGTGCGGGTGGTCGACGACAATATTGTCTTGTGTGAGGCGCTCAGATACGAGTGAATATCCTCTTCTCAATTCTTGGGCTCATTATTGGTTTGTTTATCGCTTCTGCGGGTGGGAGTTACCTGCTTGGAGCGTTTGCTGGCGCAATTATCGGTTTTGCGTTGGCGAAGGTTATCCGACTGGAACGCCGCATATCGGAACTCGAATCATCGGCTCAGAAATTGCGCTATAGAGAGACACCTCAGCGAGAACCAACACCAACACCCGAAGAGCGCCCGCGCTGGGCAACACACGAGGCACACAAGGCATGGGCTGATCTGGAACCAGCTGAAACCATTTCAGAAGCCGGGCCTGAGAAACCCGAGGCAGAAGAAACGGAAAAGGAAGCATTTTCAAAGCCACTTAAAACGCCCCGGAACTGGCCCGGGACAAGTCAGCAGCCACTCCTGCCATCGTTGCTGGAAAGAGGTTTGGAGAAGGCCAAGCTCTGGATAACCTCCGGCAATGTTCCGGTTAAAATCGGCATGATCGTCACCTTTATCGGTGTCTCGTTCCTGCTCAAATATGCGATCGATAAGGAACTGGTCGTTTTTCCACTGGAATTCCGTTTGTTGGCTGTTGCTGCTGCAGGGCTTGCGTTGATCATTATCGGCTGGCGTCTGCGCGAAAAGATGCGGGTCTATGCACTGAGTCTGCAAGGTGGGGGCATCGGTGTGCTGTTCCTGACCATATTTGCTGCATTCCGTCTCTGGCAATTATTGCCGCCAACGCTGACCTTTGTACTGTTGGTGGTTCTGACATTTCTAACCGGTGCATTGGCCGTTTTGCAGAATTCACGCATCCTGGCCCTGTTTGGCATCGTCGGTGGTTTTTTGGCGCCTGTATTGACATCGACAGGGCAGGGCAGTCATGTCGCTCTTTTCAGTTACTACCTGGTGTTGAATGGCGCCATCCTGGGTATTTCCTGGTTTAAAGCCTGGCGCGAGCTAAATCTAGCAGGTTTTATTTTTACCTTCGTGATCGGCAGTTTGTGGGGTCACCAGTATTACAAACCCGAACTGATGGCCAGCACCATGCCTTTCCTGGTGCTGCATTTCCTTTTCTACCAGGCGATTGCCATCCTTTTTGCCCTGCGTCAGCCACCTGAGCGTATTGGTGTCGTGGACGGAACCCTGGTTTTTGGAACGCCTGCTATCGTCTTCGCCCTGCAGGCGGCGCTTGTGCAGGGTACGGAATACGGACTGGCAATCAGTGCCGCGGTGGCAGCCGTATTTTACGTGCTGCTTAGTGTGTGGCTATTCCGCAACAAGAGTGCCTACCTGAGATTGCTGACGGAATCCTTCATTGCGCTTGCCGTGGTCTTTGCGACCATTACCATCCCGCTCGCACTCGATGCTCGCTGGACGGCGGCAGCCTGGGCGCTTGAGGGTGCTGCCCTGGTCTGGGTAGGTGTCCGCCAGGCGCATCAATTACCCAAATTCGCCGGCGCCTTGTTGATCCTCTTCAGTGGCGGTGCTTTTATCGAGTATGGCTGGCGTTCCAATAC
>RCNC010003221.1_pt1 | contig 11014 bp, 9 predicted proteins | sample 2041301 | NCBI WGS metagenome assembly RCNC01 (sample SAMN09708231, study PRJNA481090) | Marine sediment metagenome, whole genome shotgun sequencing project. | biome: marine sediment; feature: ocean; material: sediment; isolation source: Sewage treatment plant 13A marine sediment (STP13A) ... | reverse complement strand
TATCCGTGGTGTCAAACAACACGGGTGGACACCAATTCCTGGCAAATTATGGCAGCGGAACTATTATGAACACATCGTCCGCAACGAGATGGTGAATGATTTAAAAATTAGGGAAGGTACAACCTCAGACCACAAAACCGCTATTCAAATGGAATTACCAATTCACATAATACCCTTCTGGTTTGATTACCTGTCGGAAGCAGATCTTGATCCGGAAACGCCAGTATACGACATTTTTCACTTCGATGATAATAAGTCGGATGCAAATGATTTAGCGGATCTCGTTCTACGTGGGAAAAAGAGGGCCACTGCATCTTTACTCTGTGAATACGAGACGGGCAGCCAGCGACCACCCCAGGTTGGAGACTTGAGTATAGTAACGGACTGGGATGGTTTGCCTCTCTGTGTTATTGAAACGACCGAGGTAGAATTTCAAGCCTTTCAGGATGTAGAAGAGAATTTCGCTGCTGATGAGGGGGAAGGTGATCTATCATTGGAGGATTGGAAAGACAGCCATTGGGCATACTTTGGGCGTGTCTGCCGAGAATTGGAACAAGAGAGGTCACTTGAGATGCAGGTTGTTTGTGAACGATTTCAAATGGTATTTCCCCTGCCCAAAAGATAGTCAGCTACTGGCATAAATTAAATTTATTTCAAACACAGGCAAATATCGTCCCCGAATACTACCGGATTCCCGGGTGCCACTCAGCACACCGCCTGCAGCACGATAAAATCTCTCTGCGTTTGGGTCACTTTAAATTGTTAAAACGTGACCGTCTAGCTCCACCACACGCTTTTTTGCATGATCCATCAGGGCTGAATTCTACTGCGGGGTTGATCATTTGTCACACAATGTACACCGCCGCCATAATACCAGATAGTCGGGGCTGTAATCATGTGAACATCACGATCAGGAAAGTAGCCTTCAATGGCGGACCTTGCCGCACTATCCCATTCTGGAACACCGAATCCGGTCGCAATGACGACACCATTGCCCACAAGCCAATTGACATAATTCGCTTCCATCTCAACACCAGACTCGCCTGGAACTTTTGGATCGAAATAGAAATAACCCGGCATGTCCATGCGTATGACGTTTAAACCCGCTTCTATAATAGCGGCCGCCGCATCCTCGTATACAGCGGCACCCGCATGACTCTGGTCAACATATTTAGGAACAACAACCGTATTTGGGTTTATAAACCTGGCCATACCATCGATATGCCCCCCGGTGAATTCATCTGGCAGGGACGTGGGTGCCCACACCACTCTTTCAATACCGAATTTTTGTTTGAACAATGCTTCTGTCCTGCTCTTTGTCCAATCTTCTTGCCGTTTTCTCTGGCAATCCCAATTTAGGATGGCAGTGTCAATCCCGTTAACCTCCAAGTTCCCGCGCTCGAGAATATAATCATCAATGATGTCAGCAGGTATGTCTAACAGGGAGGCGACCTTGCGGGGAACCAGATTGTCCTTACGGTATGGCAAAGAAACCCTGCCCCATTTCATCTCACCCCAGGCGTTGAATTTCCAGTCCTGTATCCATTGGGCACCACATCCAACGACATATACAGGACCGTTATCCCGCATCCAGGCATTGTCATTCGATATTTTCTCAAAGCTTATATTGGTTAAGGAGATGCCTTTTTGAGTCAGGACATCAATGGCATTTTGCTTCAGTTCAGGATAGCTGTAAACAATGACAATTGGCTCATATTTCTGAAGTACCCCAATGAGTTCTGCAAATTCTTCCCTATACATTTTCTCATATTTTCCGGGCCATTGCATCCAGACCGCTTCATGAGGCTCCCATTCGGCTGGGATTCTTATGCTTTTGCAAACATTGATATCACTCATATGGTTATTCTTGTTGCTATTATCGGACGGGTTTAAAGAACGGGTGCATGTGGATAGACAGGTAATAAGACAGGTGATTAACAAAATGGCTTTAATCATTTTCATGGCTGTTTATCCATCGTCGCTTTTAAGAATATGAAATTTGCTGTCTTGTTATTCTTCCAATGTTTCATCAGCTCTACGCATGATATCTTCCAGTTTACCAAGAACATCATCCGGCAGGGGATTCTTTTGCGGGGAAGCCAGAATTTCTTCAACCCGTTCTTTGGCTTTGTCGTACATGTCAGGACGGCCGAGTTCATCCCAATTTTCATAGGTGCCCCTATCGCAAAGTGATGGGGACAAGAATTCTTCACTCCTGCAGGCTTTGATGGTATTCATCTGGCTCAAAAAATGTCCGCCCGGTTTTACGTCCTTGATATCGTCGAAATAGTTTTTAGCTGCGGACATATCGATGCCGTCCCGGATGCGCTTGCAAAAACAGGCAATTTCATCATCCACCACGATCTGCTCCAGGGTCATCAAATTACTGGTCTCCAGGGCACCGGGACCCTGGACCAGGTCAGCGCCGTTCATTACAAGGGGCAACGTTGTGAGCATCTTCTCCATGATGGCCTGGGGTCCGTGTTCCTTGGCGTCTGTCAGGCACCCGGCCTGTTCATTGGGCAAACCGTAAAAGCGAGCCATTTCACCCCTGGCGACAGTTTGCAAAACCATTTCAGGGGAGCCTTCAAGAAACCCGCCGGAGACAAAATTGGTGCTGCCGCTGGCATCACCAAAAATCAAGGGGCATCCCGGCTTGGCCATTTGAAACAACACCAGTGACGAAAGCGCCTCAGCGTTAGCCAGGGCAATATTTGAAAACAAGCTGGCTGGCCCGGTGGAACCTGAGCAGGGCATGGGAAATAAACAGATGGGTTGCTCGTATTCAATCAGGTCCAGATAGGCATCACACATATGCCCTTCATGGGCCAGGGGCGCCAGCGTGCAATAGACAACCGAGTAGATTTTCCTTTCTTTTACCGCATCAGAACTGCCCAGGATGGCTTCCAGCCCTTCAACAATAAAGGGGACTTCTGAGGGATGACCCAACTCATCCTGGATATGAAGGGATGAATGCATATAGGAGGTAAATGTTGTTCGTATGGTGTTGTAAGGTTCAGGATCCTGAACAGATGTTCCCCACACCATGCTTGCCAGCTTCATCTCATCAAAAACCCTGAGGAATTCATAATGGTCCTGTGCGTTGGCATTACGTCTTTCACCTGTTTTAAAATCACGTGTGAAGATGCCGCCGTTATCCAGAACATACCCGGTAACGGTTGACGGCAGGACAATATCTTTATCCGGTACCCTGGCCCCACATATAAACGATTTGGGCGCTGTTTTAAGGGCTTCTTGCACCATTTCAGCCGGAATTTTTGCAATATTGCTTTCTTGATCCACCCTTGCCCCATTTTTTTCGAGGATATCGAGCGCTTTTTTACTATGGAAAAGGGCGCCCACCTCTTCAAGGATTCGGATACTTTCATTATGAATGATCTGTTGCTCTTCCCGGGATAAAATTTGGGCTTGTGTAAACATAACCTTTTACTCTCCTATATGATTATTAACTCTATTGACAATCCAGTTTGGCCCGCTTAAGAAATTTGCTAAAACAAAAATTTATATTACAGCAATGGTGATGTCAACAATTTAAATTGTTGAAAAAACAATATAAATGAGTTATGATTGCTGATATATATAATCGCAGGGCAATATAGCCGTTTTTCAATGTCGACTTGATCTCCTTAACAGGCTCTGATACAAAAATCTGGCGCATCGCAATACCTGCTTTTGCAAACTTAATGGTGGAGGAATAGGAAATGAAAGAACAGCTCGATAAAATTGATTTGCAAATTATTCGACTCCTTCAAAAGGACGGGCGAATGGCGAGTTCTGAAATTGCCAAAACCATCGATATTCCTGAAGCAACCGTCCGCTACAGACTGAAAAAACTGATCGATAAAAAGTATATTCAGATTGTTGCCGCTGCAAACCCCATAAAGCTTGGTTTTGGAATAGCGGCTTGTATAAGTATAGAATCAGAAATAAGACAGGTAGATCATGTTATTAGTGAGCTGGAAAAGATTGATCGTGTTTCCTATATTGCCCAGATGACAAGTTTCCCTAATGTAGAAATTGAGACCTATATTGAAACCATCAATGAACTTCATGAGTTGCTTTCCCAGATTGAAATAATTGATGGCGTTATTCGAGTTGATACGGCATTTATTCGAAGAATTGTCCGGGAACGTTTTGATTTTGGTACACCCAAGTATCTGAAGGAATCGGGCAATGAAGTCGATACAAACAACCAACACAAATAGCATCGGTTGAAACAAGCTATCGTGTCTCTGCTTAACTTACTATATCAATAATTAACGATAAGATAGGCAATAAGTGATGAAAGTTCTTCTTCAGGTATCGGTTTCCCCCAGGCAGGCATGTGTATAGGTTCAGCCCCTTCCGGGTTCTTTTTTTCAACAATTCGACCATTTAAAATAATATTTTTTACGGACATGTATTTTGCAATGACCTTGAAGAACCCAGGGATATTCGGTTGTGCGCCTGCCTGCAACAAATCGCCAAATTCATTCAGCATTGAAACGACCGCATCTTGTTTTTCTCTATTGTATAGAAACATCTGTTCGGACAATCTGTTCAAGTTTGGAATGGTATCATTTAGGTAATTGGGATTTTTCACACCACCCATTCCATTTTTCCCATGACAAGCCGTGCAATATAGCTGAAAAGTCTTTTTCCCCTTTTCAGTTATCGGCAATGCATGCACGGGCTTGGAGAGCAGATGTTGTGTGCCGGTTTGATACGCCAAAAAACTTTTTAAATATATTGTCAGCGCCTTGGCATCTTTGTGGGAAAATTGAAAATCAAACATCACGCTTTCTTCTGGCTGTACCTTGGGAAACCGGACCGCCTCATAGATGTAGGCCAGGTTTTGATTCTCATTCATTTGAGCCATAATTTTTGGATCCAATGAATTTTTTGCATGTTTGATACGGGGATTTGCATCACCGATACCCCTGAGTTCGGGTCCCAGAAAACCACCCATCTTATCTCTTTTATGACACCCAAGACATCCACTGGATTCAAATGTTTGTTTGCCCAGGTTGTAAGCCGGTGTCTGGTCTAACAAATCAACATGACAACGATAGCAATTGGCTTCAAGGAAAGGTTTTCTCAGAAGGGGCTTATTCCAAAAAGCATCAGGATCATCTGCTGCAGCATCCTTGAAGTTAACCGCCCTGCCCTGGCCATCATGACAGATAGTGCATCCATGTTTTTCAGGATCATGCTTTTCCAGATAATCTTCCGGATGAAATTTCAGCGGATTCTCTTTTTTTTCAAAATGGAAATTTTCAATGGCAACGTGGCACGAGATGCACCGGTCAACCCGATTCATCTCAGGAAGCCAGATCTGCTTGAGCCCTGTATCAAATGAAAAAGAATCAGGCTCTTGCACGGTATTCAAAACAGGCTCGTCATCAATTTGATCAAGATAGGCGAGCTGATGAACCCGCCATTCAGGGGTCACATTCTCCTGATACAGATAGAGCCCTGAAAACAGAATTACTGCTATGGAAGAAAGGCACAATACTATCTTCATAAATTATGCACCTGTGAAAACCCTGTTGCGACTCGACTTGTCTTCGACCTTGAGATCAGACCGAAAGGAGCTCGCCGACAAGTCTTGTCGAAGATCCCGGTTTATCGGGGCTGCAGACATAGGAATTTTAACCCGCCAGACAAGAACAATTGACGGGTAAACTTTTCGTCCCTAAGCGGCCAAGCCGCGTCATATAAAATCGTTCCTACGATTTTATTACCATGACAAGGGCCACCAGTAAAAGTCCCAGTTAGGTCCGCGGTGACCCCAGGCAAAATAGGTTAAAACAACAACCGCAATAAAAAAGCATGTAAAAAAAGCGATGGCTCCCATTCTGGTTGACTGGTACCTGTGCAAGACAAAGAAAGACCAGACCACAAACATCAGTACGAGAAGGGTTCCGGGGTTAATGAAGTGAATCACGGATTGCCTGATACCGCCAAGCCACAAGCCGGGCCAGTCAAAACCAATTGTTAAGGTCAGTATCGAGATACAGCAAATCATGGCGTATACTGCAGAGCTGACTGTAATCCAGACACCTTTTCTATTACCAAACCATTTACCAAAACCCTCATTTTCCTTGTCAAAATAAGGGATCATGGATAGTCCCAACAATGTGGCAAATGGAATCGCTATGCCTCCTGTGAAAGCCGAATAGCTAACCAGTTCCTGCACCCCTAAAAAATACCAGGGTGCTTTGGCTGGATTTTCCGGAACCAGGGGATTGGCAAGTTCTCTTAAGGGCGCATCGAAAAAAAAGGCCAGGGCAACGCTAATGGCTAATACAAACATGAAAACTGAAAATTCCTTAGCAAAGACATGGGGAATGGTGGGCACCATTTTATTTTCAGGCAAGCCACTCTGCCACTCAGGTTCAATCCTGTCAGGATGGGAAAGCCCACGACTTTTTCGGATACGCCATATATGAATACCCATAAATACCACCAGCATTAGCGGCAATAACACACAATGCAACACATAAAATCGGACAAGTGCCTCATTTCCGATCTGGTCCGAACCCAGCAGCAGATGTTTCATAAGTCCACCGATATCAACAACACCGGTTATACCAAGAGCATCTGTAAGCTGAGTGGGTGACGCAGCGATGTTGACACCAATGGTACAGGCCCAATAGGCCAGTTGGTCCCATGGCAACAAGTACCCAGTAAAACTCAAACCCAAGGTTAACAGGAACAATACAATACCAATATTCCAATTAAACTCACGACCCCGTTTATATGCACTGGTATAAAATACACGGGCCATATGCAAAAAGCAGGCAATGAGCATTAAGTGGGCAGACCAGCGGTGGAGATTTCGAACAAAACGTCCGGATGGAATCACATACATCAGATCTTTGATTGAGAAATAGGCTTTTGCCGTATCCGGCTTGTAGTAAATCATCAAAAGAAACCCGGTCAAAGACAGGATGATAAATAGACCCATACACATGATTCCCAACCCAAACGTATAATTCCAGCGCAGGGAGAATCTATGGATTTTACTGGCGTGAATATGCAAAAAGAAATTGTTGTTCTTGTCAGACCTGGGTTGTGATTTCAATTTAGGTTCCCATATAGTTAGTGCCATCCATAAATGATCTTTTCACGCCCTGCCGGCGTTGGGCGGCATAATTTAACTCCTCAAAATAGTACACTATTCCTGCGGGTTAAATTTGCCGCCCGCCTTGGCATAACAAGAAAATCCCAATTCCTGGAAGTGCACTAGTTAAATCTGAAACTTAACACCCGCCTTGACGATTCTTTTTTTGTCAACCTGCAATTGACCGCTGGGCAGCAGGGATATTCTATACCATTGCAAATCCTTGGGTGCAGCGCCTTGTTCAATTTTTCCATCCAATCCATATCGGGAACCGTGGCAGGGACAGACAAAACCATCTTTCTCTTTATTCACCACACATCCCAGGTGAGTGCATACCGCAGAGATGGCATAAATGCCTTCTGCATCTGCAAAAGCATACACCTGATCGTTTTCAAAATATTTTATGGTCCCTGAAGGAAATTCATCCTTGTAACCGATTTTGAATCGACCTGATTTCCCAGGTAAAAGGGATGGAAAGGGCATTCTCAATAATGTGAAAAGAAATGCGGCAAGGGATGCAATCCCCATGAAAACAGCAACCCCCCAACCCATAAAGCTGCGTCGCGTCAATTTGCTCAGATTCTCTTTTGATATATCCTGTTCCAACAAAAGATCCTTAAAACTATTTTAAAATGAAGCCTGCATCATTGGTGCTATAAGGGGTTTTTATTGACAATGTTCCGATCGTAGTGAACGGCTATAGGGGTAAACGGAACGCTATTTTGACAAACACAATAACGCTGCCAGACTATCACTTGTTGTCTGAAAGCTTCAACTCAAAATTATCAATGATATACTGGGCTGTATTGGTAGCGCATTCATCCTTACATTTCTTGGGGTTATGAAAGGGCATAAGTCCGTTAATAAACCTGACAGCATCTTTTTTAGTTTTAAACAATGTACTTTTTGCTATGGGTCGGGCAAGGTCCCCCTTTCCATCGGTACCATGACAGACGGAACAGGTCTGATCAAACAAGGTTTTTCTGCCGTCTGCATCCGTTATGTTTACAGGATCAAGTGTCTCTTTGGGTACTTGAAACTTGAATTCTTTAACGACATAGGCCGCTACATCTTCCGCCCGGGTGCCCGTACACAAATCCGGACTTGTGGCCGGCATAATATAATCAATCATTGCCACCACCCCATCCACTGACTTGAACCGGTCACTCTCGACAAAGGGGGGTGCCAGGATACCCATACCGTCTGTGTGGTGACATTCCATACAGTTACGATCATAGATTTTTTTACCGTCTTCCATGTTTCCCGCGGCACTGAATGTAAACATGAAAATAAACAAAACCGCGGTTATACAAGAGATATTCAATGGGGTCTTTATAAGCTGTTTAAACCGTTTCATTTCATTCTCCAGTAACTCGATTGGCATCTGACAGTGATTCTATGGACAGTCGGGTTCAGGTTTAGGACTTTCTCTGGCTTTTTCGTTTTATGCCTAGGGCATGGGCGACGTCGTTTGCTGCATCAATGCCACTTAAAAGCCCGCCACCGCAAGTTGCCCATTGCAAGGGATGGGTGGCCTCGCCGGCAAAGAACACTTTGTCGGCAATGGTCTTACGCAGTTCCTCGCGCATGTGAAAATAACCGGGCTCGGCGGCTGCATACGAACCCAGGGTCCAGGGATGCTCTCCCCAGCGGGTGACATTACCCTTAATCAAATGTTTCTTCACATCACTGCCGTAAATTTTCACCACTTCGTTCAGCCCCCAGTCCACTCCGGCTTTGATACCGGCGAGTTCCAGCTCACGGCCAAAATCGCCGCCAGTGTATAAATAGGTCAAGTTGGTGCCGCCCATATTTGTGAGCATGCCACCGGCACCCGTGCCGTCTTCATTAACGTAGTCGAGATAACGGTCCGAACCCAGGCCAAAAAAGTCCTTTGAAAACTGCAGGGTCACGTTGTTATAAGTGCCCATTGAAATATACTGAAAGGACTCCTGCTTTTTAACGGGCAGTTTTGGTGTAAATTTAATCTTATCCGCTGCCAGGACACCCGTGGAAACGGTCAGGATAACCACCTTGGCGCTGATGGTTCCTTCGGCAGTCTCGACGTTCACACCCGGTCCCTGCCAGTCGATATGGTTTGCAGGCGTTGCCAGCTGAACTGGCAGGTTACGACCATAATGGGCCACCAGGGCGCCATAGCCCTCCTTGCAATAATAGGGATCGGAGCCAGGAGTTTCCCAATAGTCCTGACATGAAATATCATCAAACTCTTTGGCCATATCCAGAGGTCCCAACATATATGCGGACAGTTTCTTCCATTTATTGTCAAGTTTTACGACTTCTGCCAGGCTGACATCCGGGTTGCTGCTTTTAGTTGCTACCAAGCCGATTTCGTCATCAATCCGATCCCAGGCAAGGTCATACGCTTTCAGTTCTTCAGGTGTGGCCTTTCTTTTGCCGACAAAAAGACCGTAAGGCTCTAGCGGTGTCGGGTAAACCGTAAAACCATTTGTTTTCCCATAATCAATCCATGGATTTACTCTCCCGTAATTTAACCAGTGGCAGCCCATATCATAGGGCACGCCAAAAGTATGCAGATCGGTATAGGCCCTGCCGCCAATACGGCTCTGGGCTTCGATCAGCAAAAATGAGATGCCCAGGTCCGACAGAGTTTTGGCCGCACCCAGACCGGCCGCACCCGCTCCAATAATTACCACGTCCGGGTTTTTGGGCGCAGAAGCCCAGGCTGAGTTGATAAAAAATGGGGCAGCAGCCAGACCCAGCAGCAGGCGTCTTCGGGTTAGATCCACCGTGTCGTGAAATGACAGTTTGTTCATAATTAACCTCCCTTAAGAACATTCTTCTTTGCTATTTAACCTTCAGCGCAGTAAAGCTGAAAGGGTTTCTTTTGATTAAACCCACCTTATTTTTGCAATATGTATAACAACCTTTGAATTTCGCTAAAAAAACAGATTAATTTAACGAAATATAAACTTTTTCCTCTCAAAAAGCAATTATAAACTTTACCTTCAACTAATTATTGTGTATTTTCATATTATAGTAATTGTCAAAATAACGTTACCGTTATTCCAAAAGGGGTTTCCACATATTTACGACAACCCCTAAAAAAATGGGCAATTGAACAGGTTGGTAAAAAAGTGACATATGAAGAAAATTGACAAAACGGATACAACAATAATCAGGCTTCTTCAAAAAGACGGAAGAATGTCCAATACCAAAATTGCAAAACATGCCGGGATTTCTGAAACCACCGTCAGATATCGTATGCAAAGACTTATTAAAGAGGAATATATCGAGATTGCTGCCGTCATCGATCCCATGAAACTAGGTAATGGGATTGAGGGCAGTATTCGTATACAAGCTGATATCAAGCAGATGCAGCAGGTAAGCGATGCACTCAAACAGATACCAGAATTGTTTTATGTGGTAAGGGTTTCAGGAAAAGCCGACTTTGATACCACCTTTTTTGTAAAAAATATGCAGGACGCACGTAATGATTGAGGGTGTTATTGATACCGATATGGCCACAGTGCTGGAATATGTAAAAGAAAGGTATGACTATGACTGGGCATAATCATACCTCATTTGCTTAGATATCCAAATACGTCGTGTATCACCCTTATTACCGCTCACGAAGTATAACCATTATTATCAAGAGAGGAACAGTTAGGATATCATTTGATCCTAATACAGAATTTTTTCCACAATCTGGTCCACGGTAATATCAAGCTTGGCTGCTTCCTTTAAATAGTAAGACCGCTGATCCGCATCAAATACTTCCGGCGGGAACAAGCCTTTTTGGTAAATCTTGTCGTTAACGAACATTTTGGTAAAAAGAGCCCCGCACTGTCCTGTCAAATACGTTTCTGCAGTTAAACCGGCCTTTTCAAAAGCTTCAAAAACACC
>RCNC010003049.1_pt1 | contig 11015 bp, 11 predicted proteins | sample 2041301 | NCBI WGS metagenome assembly RCNC01 (sample SAMN09708231, study PRJNA481090) | Marine sediment metagenome, whole genome shotgun sequencing project. | biome: marine sediment; feature: ocean; material: sediment; isolation source: Sewage treatment plant 13A marine sediment (STP13A) ... | reverse complement strand
TGTGGAAGGAGATATTTATCTACGCAAAGGTAATCTCGAAGCCGCCAGGGAAGCCTATGAAAAAGCCGTGAAGGCATCCAAAGGCACCGATGTCCAGAAGGCTGATGCACTCATCGGACTGGGTCGCCTGGCATCCCTGCAAAATCAAAAAAGCGATGCCCTCAACTATTATGAACAGGCTTCCGAGGCAGCACCGAACAACAGCCGGGGATATCTTTCCCAGGCTATGCTGGTTCACCAGCAGGGAAATGCCGAGGCTGCACTCGGTCTACTGGAGAAAGCCCGTGCCCAAAATCCACAGAACCCTTCCATTGCGGCCTTTGCCAATGATACGCGCAGGCAGGTGCAGCTTGCCCAGGATGATAAAAAGCAGCAGAGAATCGATCAACTGGTCCAGGAACTTCTGGAAAGCATGGATCAACCGCCCCGGGCCGAAGCCGGAGACGACTGGACTTCCCAGCCGCTGACCCTCTGGGTCATGGATTTCAAGACCAAAGGCTATTCCATCCAAGAAGGGGAAGATGCACTGCTGCTGTCCGGCATCACCGAACATCTGCTTGAAGATGGGCGAGTACAACTCGTGGAAAGGGCCCTGTTGGACAAGCTGCTCGGCGAACTAAAACTGGGATCATCCGAACTTGCCGACCGACGTACCGCCCTGGCCGTCGGCAAACTAATGGCCGCCCGCCTTATCGCTTCAGGGACCGTTGTTTATTCCGGCCCTCACACCCAGGTGTCGTTACGCCTTTTCGAAACCGAAACCGGACGCATCACGGCCGCCATCAATGAAACAGTGGGCAGTGCAGTACCTGTGTCGGAACTGGCTGGCCAGATAACCGGCAACCTGAACACTAAATTGGACGAAAAATACCCGATCAGGGGAAAAATCGTCAGAATGGACGGCAATACCGCCTGGATGAATATCGGAACCAACGTCGGGGTAGTTGAAGGCCAGACCTATAAAGCCGTCAATCAGGAAACTGTTCTTGAAGTTGTCACCGTGGCACCTGAGGAAAGTGCAATCCGTGTTGCAGAAGAAGCAAAACTCCCTGACACAGGACAGTCCGTTGAAATTCTATACCAATAGAAATTTTCATGTACAGTAGTTATAACCTCTCAGGTCAGAGAACTCGGTTTTTACCCTGATTCTTAGCCGCCTGAACAGCCATATCAGCCTCTTTCACCAGGACGAGGACATCCCCGGTCTCTTCCGTAAAAGACCCGATGCCGCCGCTCAGGGTAACCTTGATCTCTTTGCCCTCCCAGGTGAAGGCCATTTCCTCGATCGCCGACCGGATGCGTTCGCCGATGATGGCGGAATTCTTCTTATTGGTTTCCGGCAGGACAAGTACCAGTTCCTCCCCGCCATAGCGCCCGGCGATATCTTCCAGGCGCTTTTGCTGGAGTATCGTCCCGGCCACACGCCGCAAGGCTTCATCCCCGGCCTGGTGCCCGTGAACATCGTTGACCCGCTTGAAATTGTCGAGATCGAAAAAGATGATGGAAAGGTCCAGCTTATGCCGCTTGGCGCGGTGGAGCTCCTTGATCAACAGTTCATCCAATGCTTGGCGGTTCAGCATGTTGGTCAAGCTGTCGTACTTGCTGTTTTTCAAAGTTCTCTCAAAAACATGGATCTCGACAACTTTCGGGTTTCTCAACGATTTCTGGACAGAACAGAAGTAATCGCAGATGGCCGTCCTCAGGCTGATGACACGTCCCAAAGCTTCATTCATCTCGTTATAGAGACTGATAATGTCATTCCAGGAAGTTTCCGCTGTTTGAAGGTCCAGATCCAGATGCGTCAACACATGCAGGATGATCCGATAGGTTTCAGCACCGGATTGCGCTGCAATACTGTTCAAATCCTGGATCAGTTTTTTGTCATCTTCAGCCTGGTTCAGGCAGGTCAGCACGGCTTCTCTTATTTGCTGCATGGGCTCTCCTCCTGAGACATTGGGTTCTTCTCCAAAAGATTTGGAGATAAGGGTTCAAGGATCCTATATAATCGCAATGGGTAAGCAAGCGCATTCATACTTAATAACAACTAATCGGGATATGATCCATATATTATAATTGCAGTTCCTTTAGAGTTTGTCATCATTTTTTTGATCTATTGTTAAAAGAGCCTGTTGATGGACATCCGTCGACCTTAAACGGTGAATGGCGAACACCAGAAAAACAATCAACCCCCCTGCGAAGGCCCACAAAAACCATTTAAAAGATCCCATGAACACCATGTTCTCCAATATCAGCGGTTCGACACCGGGACGGGTGGCTGCAATTTTCGGGCGCAGACCTACCAGGAGAGCTGAATACAGGACCCCGAGCAGACCGTATGACAGGTTGAAGGAAAGCCCTTTGAAACTCAATACCGTGGCCCTGCGGCTCGATGCGGTAATCCGGTTCAGGTAGTTGCTCACGAAAAAGCCGGTCATGTACATGGCACTGAAAAGGACCACAGCCGGTGCGAGACCGGCAACCGGAATGAACAGAGACATGCCGTAAAGGCCCATGGCCGTCATGACCGCCACCATTGCCAGGTTGAAGCGGGGTGTGTATCGTTCAGACATCTTCAAAGCCAAACGCGGCAGAAAAAGCCCCATGCCGGCAATACCCGCACCAATCAGACCAAAAGCAGCTTCCGGAATTTCAATGACGCGGTAATACTGGCTGTTCAGGGTAATCACCATGCGAATAATGCTGTCAAAAAGAAACCCGGCACTGATAATCACCAGCGCGAAAGGGGTGCGTAAAATCCATCTTCCGGCATCCATGGTCTGGCCCCATATCTCTTTCGCCGAAGTGCCGCATTGTTCCATCGGGCTGCACGTATCGTCAACCATGCGGTCCTCCTGCATCCTCAGGGTAGTGACAAAGGTCAGCAGGGACATTATAAACGTCAGAACCAGCGGGATTCTAATGGTGATATCGCGGGAGAAGGTAAAGCCGATGCCCAATCCATCAAAAATACGCTGCATGAACAGGGGGTCGTAAACAGCCGCCCCCAGGCTCATGGCAACAATGTAGGCGGCGGACTGGAAGCGCATCTGGGTGGACAGCACCCGGCCCCATTCTTCCTCACGGCCTGCCTGTTTCAGCGCATCGAATGCCATGGCTTCATCAGCCCCGCTGGCCGCGGCCTCGGCCACCCCGCTCAGTATGCGGTTAACGACAAACAGACCGAAAAGCAGATCGAGGCGGTTGCGGGGCGCAAAACAAAGGATCATCATTTCAAATATCATCAGCGTGCTGGCCAAAATGAGGAGATTACGCCGCCCCCAGATATCTGCCAGGGCGCCCGAGGGGACTTCCATGATCACGATGGTTGCCGCCCACACCGCGTTGAGGAGCACAAATTGGGAAACCGTCAATCCAAAGTCTAGAAAAAGAATGGTGAATATTGGATAGTAGAACCGGGCATTGAAAAAACATTTGAAGGCGATGAACATCCGCACGTTGGGGATGGCATATGGGGAAGAAGGCATAGTGCTTCGATTAGTAGTTTGGGTTACGTTTTTAAAAACCAAGAGCTTTCACCGCCCACTTCGTTTAAGACGCCAAGGCCGCGAAGATAAAATATATATTCTTTTTGCGTTCTTCGCACCTTTGGTTATCCAGTGAAATTCATTCAAAATTCAGGTTGTTAGTCGAGGAGCGTCTCCAGGTTATTTCGCAGAAATTCGGGGATGCCTTTCTTTTCAAAGGTCTTCATGTCCACGCAGACAGTGATATTGTGCCCGGTAACACGGGGAGTGTCTTCACCCTCTCTGAACACCCGATAGCCGAACTTGATCGAGGAGGTCCCAAGGGTAAGCACCTTGACCTCTACCTCTATATTGTCGCCATACCGCAACGGTCCTTTAAAATCGGTCTCAAGGTGGACGGTGGGCAACCCGATACCGTGGTGATTGATTACAGTCGGGTATTCAACCCCGAGCGCACCATCAAAAAATTCCTCCAGGGCCACATGAAAATAGTGCAAAAACCTGGGATAATAAACAATTCCGGCTCGGTCGATGTCACCGAATCGGATTTTTTGTTTTGATTTAAATGCCATGGTCAAAGATATACATGCCCCCACAAAGAATCAACCAAAAGAAAATTGGGGTGCGATTTTCTTTTGTCATGTTGACATCTTATTTATTATCATTACATTATATACCACAATGTGGTTTAACAACGACCGCTGTGATATAAAATTGTAAATTTCCATGGGCTTAGTTAATTGTCCATTTAATCGTGCCCGTCTACTTTATTGTTTCTTTATATACAGAATGAACGGGAGCATGATAATTTTGGAGGTGCATTATGTCAGAAAACCAAAGCTATGTAGAATCAGACCGGGAAAGAGAAGAAGGTCATGTAGATACACGCCAAGCCAACTTTGAATGTGATAAACCGGATCCGTCTCTTGGCTGTGATCTTGGGGTAGACGTACAGGGCTAATTTCATGCATTAAATTTAATAAGAATCTTAAGAAAATTGAATGTGGATAAAACTATTTTCTCTTATTAAATTTAACCCGGGGGGCGAGCCAGAGACTTCCATATGCTGCGTTGCCACGGATTCGAAGTAAACCACACTACGACTTCACCCGTGGACGCCTTGCCTATGAAAGCCTCCAACTCGTGCATGATTGAAATAAGAATCAAGGCAGGGTCTCTTTCCGGGGACCCTGCCTTTTATTTAATAACAACTACCACTAATCGGGATATGATCCTTATTTATTGAAGGAGGTTCGGAATGGAAAACAGACTGCTGATAGCATTCGATGATTCTGAAAACGCCATGCGGGCCGTGGAGAGTGTTGCCAGGTCTTTTGCCAGGGATTCACTTGTGACGCTGTTTCATGTAGCCCAGGATTCCAGTGCCCTGTGCAGAATGAACAGCCCAGAACTGACACCGCTGTTCAAGCATGAACAAAGCGAATTCTGTACCCTTGAAGATAAAAAACGTGACCTAGTAGAAACTGCATTTAAAAAAGCCATGGAAGTCCTGGTTGGTAAGGGTTTCAGTGAAAACAATATCACCTTAAAACACGAAAAAACAAAGCACGGTGTTGCCCGGGATATTATCAATGAAGCTAAAAACTATGATATTCTCGTTTTAGGCAAAAGGGGTATTTCCGGTATCAGGGAATTCTTGTTTGGAGGAACAACACAAAAGGTGATAAACGGCGTTGACAATGTGTCTGTATTTATTGTCAACTAATACTTAAATGCATGTATTCTTGATTGCAGTGACGTATGCATTTAGCCGCCAGATCGACATGAACCGCAAAGACGCAAAGGTCGCAAAGAATTATTACTCTTGGCGTTCTTGGCGTCTTGAGCAAAGCGGGCGGTGAAAGCTCTTGATCTTATTATTTCTAACCGTAACTACGAATTGAAGCTCTTAGGATGGACCGGGTTATGATAATCACCTCAACTGCAATTCTTCTACTGCCTTTTTCGCTCATCTTCCTTTCATCTTATTCCTGTACCAGCAGCGTCAAGGAAAACCGACTATCGCATGAAAATCCTCTGTTCAGCATAATTATTGCCAGTGATTCATCGGAGTTCAAAGACAACATTCGCAACCGGGTAATCCAACAGTATCAAAATGAGGGAAATATTGAGCTCGTTAATATCAAGAGGCTTAAAGATATAGATCCAACCGATTATGATGTGGTCCTGATCTTGGATACCTGCCTGGCATGGTCGGGATTCAACCCCAGCGTGAATACATTCCTCGAAAATAACAAACCCAAGGACAACGTTGTTTTATTCATGACAGCCGGGGACCCGGATTGGACCTACAGTTATCAAGGTGTGGATGCGATTACGTCCGCTTCGGTTGTAGAGAATGAGGATGTGAAATTCGAGGAAATCACCCAGCAGATCAATCAGCTTTTACTCCCTTCGCATTAATGCACTGGACACTTTCCTGATAAATTCGACTTTCTGACGCGGTTTCATAAAAAACGCTTGACACCATGCCACAATGTGATATGATACCAGGTATGAATTAGACAGAGGTCTCAAATATAACCTCCGTTCTAATCCTCCTTTCACTTTAGTAAGGCCCCTGCTCTGCCGGCAGGGGCCATTTTTTTTCGTGATTTTATGCTTTCGTGATTTCGTGATAATGCGTTTTTCCAATTTATCAAGGCTGGATTGCAGCCAGGCCTTGACAAACTACCACAACGTAGTAATTTTAAACTTTGAGGATATATGCCGGAAGATAACCATTACCGTCCTCAAACCTCCTTCAAGGCTTCCGCTCGGCATAGCGGGAGCCGATCTTTTAATACCGGTTGTTTCTAACATATCGTTGCAGTTGACAATATGCTCGAATTGTATTACGGTCATTACAAATTGTAATACAACCATTGGAGACTGAACATGCAAGTCAGTTTAAGAGTTCCGTCAACAACTGGGGAACGCCTTAATTCGTTGGCCCAGAAAACCGGTAAAACCAAATCAGCGCTTATCATGGAAGCCCTTGATGAAAAATACCATCCTGAGAAAGATCGCTCCCAGCTCATCCATGAATTGTCCGGATGGATGCCGAAAACGGAATGCAAAGAGCTTCGTGAAGCAGTGACCGAATTCAACACGGTCGATGACGAGGATTGGAAGTGAACCTGGTTATCGACACCAACATCTATTGTGATTTTGCCGAAGGCGTTCCCAAAACAGTAGGCATCCTGGCAGACATGGGACAACATCTGTATATACCTTCCGTTGTTATCGGCGAACTTTCATATGGTTTTCGTAAAGGCAGCCAAAGGATCGCCAACGAGCAAAAACTTGACGAAATCATCCAATTACTGGAAATGCAGATTATTGACATTACCCGGTCCGTAGCCTCCAAATATGGTCTGATTTATCTGTCACTGGTCCGCAACGGAAGAAAAATTCCGCTTAATGATGTCTGGATTGCCGCCTGCTGCATGGAAGTCGGTGGCACGTTACTGACCCGTGATCATCATTTTGAAAGCGTCGATCAGATCGACAAGTTGATCCTGTCCTAGAGAATGCCTTCATCCAGTAGCCCTGGCTGTTAAAAGCTGACAGAAAAAGAGATCTCCGGGTAAACTTCGTCACACGATGAGTACACATCTTTATCGCAATTCAGATAGGATTCATAGACCGCACCAATACCCATGAACCATTTTTGATCTGAAGTGAAATAAACACCTCCCCGTGCGCCAGCCGTATCCTGATCGTCAAATCCATCAATAAATATGCGGCTATAGAAAGCACCGGCATAGGGGCGTATTCGAGATTGTATGGGCAGTATATAGGTTGCCTTCGGGATCAGTTTATAAATATCCGGATCCCCGCCCACCCAGGCCTGTCCGTCCAGGCCGAGTTCCAGGCCCTTGAGCACAAAATACCCTGCGCCGAGCCCGAGAATGACATAGCTTTCATTCAACGTATATCCCGAACCAACCACAACAGATACCCGGCTGCTTCCTTTTTCAAAAGGATCGGCATATGTATCTGATATTGCAATGCTAAAAAGAATAATGATTACAATGTGAAACCACATGCTTTTACGAATGACCATAATTAGACCCACCTTATGCGTTGTTTTACAGGCTGCTTGATAATATCTCTATTAGCGGCCCGCATTCGATTTTTCAGGGCTAAAGCCCTGGCCTACATTGCCAACAGTCTGATTATTCAAATATTATTATATAATCGATAAACATCATACCACTGTAGCGCGGGGATTTATCCCTGCTTAATGGTCCTTGCCACGGTCTGGTAAGATCGCTTTCAGCCAGAATGCAACCCCCAGGCAGAAAAACAGGAGAGCCACGGTCCCGACGATGATGGCAATCGTTTTTCCGAGTACAGGGAACAGGAGAAAGGCCACAAAAATCAGGAAAACCGCTATTTTGATGTATTCGTTTTTGGAGCCGATTTGGGAAAAGAGTTGTTTATATTCATACATGTGTTTGAAAACTTAAGTATTAGGCTGTTTTGAAGAGCTGAACCGCAAAGACGCCAAGGTCGCTAAGTCTTAATAAACCTCTGTGTCCTCTGCGGGCTCGAGCGTAAGCGGGCGAGAGGAATCAACCCCCGAGATAGGCCTTCTTTACTTCCTCGTTGTCCAGAAGATCTGCGGAATCACAGTGCAGCACCATGTTACCGTTTTCCAGCACATAGCCCCGCCGGGCAAATTTCAAGGCCAGGCGCGCATTCTGCTCCACCAGCAGGATGGCGGTCCCCTCGGACTGGTTGATTTCCTTTTGCTGATGTTTACGGTTCAGACGCCTGCTGTTTTCATCAATTATTCTTCTAAATTTAATGTAGAAGTATGTGGGAAAATGGGGGTGATGTCAATAGGCAAGGACGTTGGTTTATAGTGGCCCTGTCTACAAATTTGGGCTGAAAAAGAATGGTAAGAGACCTTCCCTGATTGACTGTATGGGGATTGATTATACAAAAATTAGGGGACGTCCGAGGGGACGTCCCCCATATACCGTGCCTCCGGTTAGGGTGGAGACACCTAATCACGAGCTTTTTAGAGGGGTGGCAGCTGCAGATTAAAATTTAATTGTACCGGTGTTCCTAGGGCTACGGGTATGTCTTCCCACTCGAAAGTCACCCTGCCTTCACTTGAACCTACAACGTCATATACTCCTTCAGGTAGGTCGATGGAATAATTTCCGTATGCGTCCGTCAGGGAATCCACTTCAAAAGCTTGATTCTCGCCACAGCTCTGGCGGAAGCTGAGTATAGCCGTCTGCCCGGCGACAGGGTCTTCAATGTCGACTACACCTGCTATGGTTCCTGATTCGACCGCTGTCAGTTGAAAATCTTCCGGCGCCAGCACTTCTCCGTCCGTAGCAATAACCGGCCTGCATTGCGGGATGAATTGCGGGATGAGTTCCGGCACATAAACAACGATGTTGTAATTACCAGGAGCCAGATACATCATATATTCACCAATATTTCCATCCCCATCCCCGTCGTCCGTAAAGGTAGTTGTGTATGTGGAGATCCAATCCTTCTGGTCTTGTGGCTCTTCTGTAGGACCTTCATCGTATATTTGCGCTGACACCTGGACGCTACCCAATCCAATTGGCTGGTTGTCCGTGCCCATGCCGCTCAAAGTAGCGGATTGCACGGTGTCGATGATTTTAATGGTAGGCTTGAGCAGGTATTTCCCACTTTTGCCGGCCTTGACCACCGATTTGGCAGCATCAAAATCAAGCAGCAGCTCAGTGAGGGCACCCGCTTCAATCACAAATTCCCGAACCAGTTTTATGCCGCTCTGATAGCCGCTGGGCACTTTCAGCTCGCGATAAAGGTCGTTTCCAGGGTTATCCAAAATCACATAATTGGGGAACGGGTGGGGTTCGTCCAACTTATTGAGGCTGTCATCCGGATCAGCCCCCAGGTAAAGCCGCATCTGCGTATAGATACCCGGTTCCAACTCCTTATGAATCATAATGTCTGTTAATCCTATATTGACACGCAAAATGCGTGCACAAACACCATTTTTATAATTTCAATGAATTATCGATGCCTTAACTATATATTGACGATCCATTTTACACACATAATATACATCAATGCCCAATTTAGCACCTTTTTTTCTTACTTTACACCTGGACTGTGAAAACAAGTTCCCAATCACCAAAGAAAAGGATCAAATCTGCCGTTTTCCCTTCTTTACAAGAAAAAAGAGTTTTGCAATAACACTGATTTTGAATTAAGATTTTCTTAAGATAGTCATCATTTTTAATCATTCACATTAAAAACATGTATCAGCACGGATGGTGTTTAATATCCCAGGGTTTGGGACAAGAGTATTGTTCTCAATTGCGGCTGGCTGTTTCTAATGAAAGGAGACACTATGTACGATTTTCTGCTTACCCCCCAGGAACAGGAATTGAAAAAAGAAGTGCGTCAATTTGTGCGCGAGGAGATCAGCGGCGATTTTCTGCGCCAGATGGACAAAGACGAGATTACCTACCCGCGGAAGTTCGTGGAGAAACTTGCGGCCAGGGGTTTGAGGGGCATCCGCTTCCCCAAGGAGTACGGAGGCCGGGGGATGAGCTGGGTTGCCGATGTGGCTGCCACCGAAGAGATCGGCTGCCTGGGCATGGCCCTGGGGTGTGCTTTTGTCATGCCGTCCATCGTGGGCGAAGCCCTGAACATATTCGGCACTGAAGAGCAAAAGCAGAAATATTTGAAACCTTATATCGAGGGAAAACTGGTGGCGGCCGAGGCCCTCACCGAACCCCGGGGCGGGTCGGATTTTTTCGGCGCCATGACTCGGGCCGAGCGCGACGGGGATCATTTCATATTGAACGGCATGAAACGGTTTGTCGTGGGCGCCGATGGGGCTGATTTTTTCCTTGTGTACTGCAAAACCAATTTCGATCCCGATGCCCACAAATACAGCCGCATCAGCCTTTTTATCGTGGAAAAGGGACCGGGTGTGGAGACGGAATACTTGTACGGCCTCATGGGATGCCGGGGGGGCGGCACCGGTCGGCTGGTATTCAGAGATGTGAAGGTGCCCAAAGAAAACCTGGTGGGGGAGTTGCACGGGGGCGCGCTCTGCTTTCACCAGATGATGATTCCCGAACGCCTGACATCCGCTGCCGGATGCCTTGGGGTCTGGGGAGCCCTGGACCTGGCTGTCCGGTACACCGACAAGAGAAGGACCTTTGGCAAGGAGATTCGCAAATACCAGGGCGTCAGCTTCAAAATCGCCGACGCCATCACCCAACTCGACGCCGCCCGCAGCATCAGCTACATGGCAGCCCGGGCCGTGGACGAGAATTACCCCAATGTCCGCCGCATGGTCAGCGAGGCCAAGCGCTTCACCACCGAAGCTGCCTGGGATGTGGTCAACAACGCCATGCAGGTCATGGGGGGCATCGGGTATACAGATGTCTACCCCATAGAAAGAGCTCTGCGGGATTTCCGGCTGGGCATGATCTGGACCGGCACCAGCGAAATCATGAATCTCATGATCCAGCACGAGTATTACAACGAAGTTCTGAA
>RCNC010003048.1_pt1 | contig 11018 bp, 11 predicted proteins | sample 2041301 | NCBI WGS metagenome assembly RCNC01 (sample SAMN09708231, study PRJNA481090) | Marine sediment metagenome, whole genome shotgun sequencing project. | biome: marine sediment; feature: ocean; material: sediment; isolation source: Sewage treatment plant 13A marine sediment (STP13A) ... | reverse complement strand
GGTTTCAATATCTTGAGGATTTTGACCTGAAAGTACCTGCAGGGCAACAAGCGCGGCACCCTCACACGTTACAGAAAATGGAAAAGGAGCCGACTGCGGGCTTTCACGACCATTTACGTATACAGCAGCTAATGTAAAGTCGAAGGTCCCGGGTGTGTCAACAGGACAGGTCATTTGAGATCCTGCCGGACTTTCAACACAACCATTCACCGGAATACCATCTTTATACAATCGATATCCTGACACGCCAGTTGGGGGATCAAAGGAGTATTGGATTGAAACCTCATAAACCAGGTCTAATGCTTCTGAATGACCGGGGGCTAGGATTGTGAGAAAAGAAAGAACGCAGGCACTAATGGTATATTTCAATATATTTTTTTTCATAGTGGACATAGATATGCAATTGTAATGCCATTAATAAGAAAAATTTGAATTCCAAAGGATTAAGGTAAGTTGCAAAACCCTGACCGGGTAATTTTATTTTAACAGGAATAATTTCTGATTGCTTCTCTTCAAATTGAAGGATCCAAAATGGCTTTTATCAGGTTGTAACTCCATAGATTGTTTGTGATTTAATGATTTTATAAAATTATTTGTGCTTCTATTATGTGACAATCGTGTTGTCGTAACTTTTGTTAACAGTAGGATGTTGTAAGGTGTCGCTGTCGCATAAAGGTGACTATTGGTGAGGTGTAGTTGAGGAGCTGGAAAAGAAAGTTTTAAATGTCGTGATTTTAAAATGTTACGTGCTCATATTGGCGTCTAGCCAAAAGGGTTTAGTGCGTTTTCCCAGATGCTATTGTTATTGAGAAGGTCGAATAAGGTGGAATAGCCTGCAGAAACAGATCAGATTTTAAAAAATATCTGTTCTATTTTGCTTCTTAAGTGCCTAAAAAATAGAGAAAAATAATCCATAGCCCGTTGTCGAGCCGGATGTGGCCGGACCCGGCGTCTGAACGCAGCACCAGGCTCAAAGTACCTTATGATACTGTAACCAAACCCAAATCTGGTTCGGCACGGATAGTGACAGCAATAACTGCTTAAACGTTGTCGCAACCCGAATACAAATGCTTAATATGGTTCAATAGCACATGACTGCATGAATTTTGCACCGATTAACCAGGTTATTTTCACAATGAAAAGAGAAATTATTTCAATAAGGGGTATTGATCGTTCTTCTCTACTGCGAAGGGATCAAGGCTGGATCATTGATACATTCCATGATGAGAATTCCCGGATTATTCCCGTTCATACTTCCAATGTCTTGTGTGACAAGAGTAAACAGCCGCAGCCTGTTTACCTCACACACCGGAACCTCCTTAAACCGTTGGATTCAGTCAACTCAATGATTTTTTTGGGGGTGTATGATGGGACACCTTATTTTGCAGCAGACATACACTCAAACGAATCAGCAGCAGATTTAAGCAGACAGGAAAATGCTGTCTTTCAGGACCTGAAATCCGTAATGTCTTTACTTGACGACCGTGATAGTGAGTTACTGACACTGGCACGTTTTATGACCTTCTGGCATTCAAGAAATCAGTACTGTGGGAAATGTGGACATAAAACAACAAGATCAGAAGCCGGTCATGTTCGCATCTGCACGAATGAAGCGTGCAACGAGCATTATTTTCCAAGCATGGATCCAGCCATTATTGTTCTTGTTTCAGCTGGAGAACGATGCTTACTTGGTCGGAAGAAAGAGTGGCGTAAAGGAATGTATTCTACACTGGCCGGGTTTGTCGAGCCTGGAGAAACGATTGAAGATGCAGTGGCTCGTGAAATTCGAGAGGAAGCAGGTATTGCTATTGATGAAATTGAATATCAACATTCCCAATCCTGGCTTTTCCCAAGCTCCTTGATGCTCGGTTTTACCGCCCGGGCTCTGGAAGAAGAAATCATTATAGATAAGAATGAACTTGAAGATGCCTGCTGGTTTACCAGAGATGAAATCAAGGCAAATCCGCGTATTCTACCCTATAAGGTGTCAATCGCTTATAAACTGATGATGGAATGGCTCAATAAAGAAGAGTAAAAGGACAAAATTGCTTCCGGAGCAGGCAGTCTACGAATGTATCTGGATATGTGCAGGTGGATATGCGTAGGCTCATTTTCTGATACGCTACGAAAGACCTGTTTGGCTGTTTTCAGGAGAAGATCTCCTGGGCCTGGATGAGTATTTGAAAATATTCGCCCAGAGCAATTACCCTGGATCGCTCCTTAATCTTGGGGTCTGGACGTATGCGGACTGGATAGGACTGCTATTTGTTCCCAGTACGACCGCACCTTATATTGACATGTGTCTATGTGATGTGGTCCGTTTGTTTACAACAACAAGTACTTCGGGGTTGTTTTTCTCAAACACCCTGTTAACGGGTGATATTCTGTTACATGAGTGAAGGTTTTCGTTTCCGTGATCTGGTGGTTATTTTGCCAATAATAATACCAAGGAGAAGAACGCCTCCGCCGGCGAGGAACCAGTTGAGCCGATCATCACTTTTCAACTCTTCGTTTTCCCGGGTGAGACTTGAGAGTTTCTGCTTAATCGATTTGTTTTCATTTATTGTGTTCGCCAGTTTCTTCTTGATTTCAACCACATTGGCGGTGTCTTTCGTCAACTTTTCGAAAGAAGCGGTGATTTCATCTCGCTGTGCCGCGGTAGTTTCCAGCTGCTGCTCAACCTGGGCAAGAGCCTGACTGAGCTTTTCCTGTTTTTGAGCACTTTGCTGCTCCTGCATTAACAGTTCCTGGGCGCTCTGCTGTTCTTTCAATTTTATTTCTTCATTTTCACTGGTGAGTGCCTCAACAACTTTGGTCAGCGGCGGGTCATCACTTAAAAACCTGGTGAGTATCCATCCCTGTTTGTCGTTTTCCAGGCGGATCAGACTGTATGAATCACCACGCTCGATGACCTCTACTTTAGTACCGTCACTGACCAGGGCGACAATTTTATAATCGTTCGCCTGTCCCCGCCGTACCGGAATCTCAGCGCTGGGGATAACGTATTTGCTTTCGGCCTTCAGCGGTGAAGGGTGAAACGTTGCCAGACAAAGCTGGAGGGATAGTGCTGTCAGGACAGCCAGAGCAAGCGAAGTTGCGCTACGATTATATCGATTAATTGAGTTCTGCTGACGTTTTAGCATAAGAGATAGATCCAGGGTTGATGAGCGCTGTAATGCGATTCCCATTGAATGAAGAATCCCATTAATCCTTTTTTGGGAGAATACTTACCAGAGATCAATCTAACCTTAAAAAGAGATTCGGACAAGATCGTTGAACAATTGTTTTGAATTTCGAGCAGCTTCCTGAAAAAATTACCCCAATCGCCTGGTTGTTCCAGCACGGCTGATACTATCTGGTATTTTCTTCAATTTTAAATAAAAGCAGAGCACTTTCGCAGGCGATTCTTGTCACCAATAGAACGAGCAGGTAACTGAAAATAGCAAGAATGATAGTAAACGGGTCAAAGGGCGAAACCAGTGATGATATGATTCCACCAATACAAACGATCAACCCTGAAATCAGGACAAAGACATATAGTACTTTAACGAGCTGGGGTGTGATGAAGTGGTTAAACTTGAAATCGATGATACCTGCAGCGGTGTCGTGTTCTGAGGCGGAATCGGACCTCCTGATGTACTGAGGTTCTCCACATCGCGTGCAGGTTGAGGCCAGCCTTGATATGGTGTTGTTGCAGGCCTCGCATTTTGTTAATTTTAAAGACCGTGTCTTGTGGTCCTGTTTTGCTTTTTCTTCAAATGCTTTTTGTGCTTTTAATACGCCTTCCTGGTACTTTTTGAATATGATGCCGCACTTTGGACATTCATGTTCACTTGGTTCTACCTGATGCCTGCATTTTGGACATTTAATTAAAGCCATGGGTTACTCCCTGTCATTATGGATTGTTTATAGATACTCCCAAGCTTCCGTACCATTTATAGTTCCATCAGCTTCTTCGTTTTACGCTTTTCCCGCTGTTCTTTTATTCTATAACTTAAAATCTGGTCCTTTAGGCCAAGTCAGAGAAATATGGCTCTGCCAGTAATAAAATGTTTCTGTTCATTTTCTTTAATGCCCAAAGAAATGACAAAAGAAAGGGCACCCGCGTCACTTGGCCCTTCGGGCACCTTGCGCGCCCTGAAATCTGACGGGAGTTTAAAAACTCGCTCCGCTCAAACAGTTCAAACTCCTTATACGTCAGATTCCATGGTGCTCAGCTACGTGCCAATGGGAATTTAACACCAGCCCCTTTGAGGGGCGAGCAATGCCGGATCCTTTGGACCCGGATATTTAATTCAATATCAAAACCAATCAGCTGGTCAGTTGGTTGGTCTTGATATAGTTCAGTATCTTGTCGGCAATGTGCTGATATCCTGCGTTGTTTGGGTGACCTTGGTCGAGGTAGAAGTCTGAAAAATGCGGCAGGAAATCATCGAACAGGCTGATCAGGTGACAGTTGGCTCTTGTGTCGGTAATCATTTTCAGTAGGGTGTTGTATCGTTGTATCGCCTCGTTTCTGTGGGTTTCATGGTGTGGGATCGTTTCGGCGATAATAACCATTCTGTCCTCGCACTGGTTAATCATCTGTAGAAAATTTGCACTGTATTCGGCTTCAGAGACAACCTGCGATTCCCCGAATCTTTTACTCAGTCCTGTTTTTCTGCATATTTTTTTATACTTTTTGACCATGCTTCGTAATTGTTTGCGGAAAAAATGGTCCGGGTAATAAGGTATGTATGGGGCGTACCTGAATGTATAATATGCATCTGCCAGGCCAAACTGCAGAAAAATGCAGTCATAATCATCGGATAAATTATCGTTGAGTAGTGCCAGCCCCTCTCTGGTCGTGGACATGGTGTATCCACTATTTTTCACCTTCACACCCAGTGACTTTGCCGTTTTTTCAGGATAGCTGTTCCCCAGGCATTGCTCTACACCGAGTGTAATGCAGTCTCCAACAGCAAGAATTCCTTTCATTATGCGATCCTGTCCTTTTTTGGTGTTCAATGTTGTAAATAGAGCAATTGTACCATATTTCCTGGATTTCAACACTTCAGGAGCTATTTAAAACCTTAGAAAATGGTTTATGTCCCACTATCGGTTTCAGCAGGATTCATACATTGCAGTAGTGCCCAGCTAGTGGTTGTTCAGCAAAAAAAACATGCTATCCGGGGTGTATTTAAACGAGTTCAATGTTATTGTTACCCCACGAAATAAGGAAGAGATAATTAATGGGAGCTGGTGGACTAGCTCGACCTGATACGTCAACACCTGGAAATACAAAAAAACTGAGGAGAGAGAAGAGATGCAGTGGCTGGTTGTGCTTGATTCAGTTGAGGGACTGAATCCAAAAACGGATACTTCACTTGCTCTGATTAATCAGGGGCGAAAAAGTGGATTGAGGGTTGATACCGCAACAATTGATAAATTGTTCTTTAGCAAACAGGCCTCTGTTATTGCTGAGGATGTGTCGGGAGCCGAACATCGCAGGAATTTATGCGATTATGATCTGATCCTGATGCGCAAGGAGCCGCCTTACGATCTCGCCTTTCACTATGCAACCCATCTGCTGTCGCTGTCAGGCACCCTGGTGGTCAATGCTCCATCGGCATTGCGCGATTTTAATGAAAAACTGATCACGCTGCCGTTTCATACCTATATGCCAGCCACATTGGTCAGTTCCAGCGTAGATCAAATCGCTCAGTTTTTCAGTGATCATGACGGAGGAGTTATTAAAGCACTTGACAGTTTTCAGGGAAAGTCTGTCCAGCGGCTGACAGTGTCGGATCGAGAACTGATTGAGCAATTTACCGCAGGAGGAACACAGCCGGTTATGGCCCAGGAATTTCTGGATGCCGTTTATGATGGCGACAAGCGTGTGCTGATGCTGGGGAAAGATTTTATTGGAGCATCACTGCGTCGTCCCAGAGAAGGGTACCATGCCAACTTTGCCATGAGTGATGCGCTGGCGACAACACTTACCCCCAGAGAGCAGCAGATTGTTGAGGAGTTGGGGCCGTGGATGGTGAAACGCGGTATTCATTTTGCAGGACTTGATTTCATCGGTGAAACGTTGACTGAAATTAATATTACTTGTCCCACCGGAATCATGCAGATCTCTGAGCTTGACGGGAGAGATCTGGCCCAGGAGATGGTTGATTACTTTGTCATGCTGTGTGGAGAAGATCACCAGGTAGATGTATGAAGGCACTGGCAATAGACAGTCTTTATAAACGATACAGCGGCGGTGTCCAGGCGCTTGACGATATCTCTTTTGGCGTCAGGGAAGGTGATTTCTTTGGTCTGCTCGGCCCGAACGGGGCTGGAAAGACAACCACAATCGGAATCATCACGTCACTGATCACCAAAACCAGCGGTTCGGTGAAAATTTTCGGTATTGACATCGATATCGATTTTTCCGCGGCTAAACGACTGATTGGTGTTGTCCCGCAGGAGTATAATTTCTCAATTTTTGAAAAGGTTGAGGACATTGTCTGTCAGCAGGCTGGATATTATGGAATTCCCCGGCTTCAGGCACTTCAGAGTTGTGAGAAATATCTGCGTAAACTCGGTCTCTGGGAAAAAAGAAATGTTGCAGCCCGTGAACTTTCAGGGGGCATGAAGCGCCGCCTGATGATAGCCCGGGGGCTGGTGCATGAACCCCAGCTGCTGGTTCTTGACGAGCCGACAGCAGGAGTGGATGTTGAACTGCGAAGAGGGATGTGGGATTTTTTAGCGGAACTCAATAATTCGGGGAGGACGATAATTTTGACCACTCATTATCTTGAGGAGGCAGAACTACTCTGCAACCAGATCGGTATCATCGCCGGCGGCAAATTGATTGAAAACACCAGCAAACGGAACCTGCTGAGAAAACTTGATAAAGAGACCTTTGTACTGGATACCAGAGAACCCGTTGTTGAACTGAATGCCCTTGAACCCTTTGTCTTTTCTGTTGTCGATGACACCACCATTGAGGTGACATTTGGTAAAGAGGAATCACTCAATCATCTATTTGATCATCTCACCAGTCAGAATATTGTCATCGAGAGTATGAGGAACAAGAGCAACAGGCTCGAGGAATTGTTTCTGGAGTTGGTGGAGTGATGGAGCGAAACTTAATATCATTTGTCTGTATTGCCCGGAAGGAATCGACCCGTATTTTTCGTATCTGGGTTCAGACCCTGGTACCTCCTGTTATTACAATGACGCTCTATTTTATCATATTCGGACAGTTGATCGGCTCTCAGCTGCGGGATATTGGCGGTTATGACTATATGGCCTTTATTGCTCCGGGACTGATTATGATGTCAATAATTACCAATTCGTATACCAATACAGTATCAAGTTTTTTCAGTGCAAAATTTCAGCGTAATGTTGAAGAACTGCTGGTGAGTCCAACGCCTGATTATGTTATTGTTCTCGGTTACGTTTCCGGGGGGATGGTTCGCGGCCTCTGCGTTGGCCTGCTGGTGTCTGTGGTCAGTTTCTTTTTTACCGGAATTCCACTGTTTAATTTTGGCTATGTCATACTGTTTGCCGTTCTAACGAGTTTTGTTTTTTCGCTCGCCGGAATGATTAACGGCATCTTTGCCCGAAAGTTTGATGACATCTCTGTTATACCTACGTTTGTTATAACCCCGCTCACCTATTTTGGCGGCGTGTTTTACTCGATTTCCCTGCTGCCTGATTTCTGGCAGTCTTTATCCCGGGTAAACCCGATTATTTATATGATCGATGGCTTTCGTTATGGGTTTCTCGGAATTTCAGATATTCCCATTTTTACCGGGCTCGGTATGCTGCTCTTTTTCTCTGTGCTGCTGTTTTCAGTCAACCTCTACCTCCTGAAAAAAGGCATTGGAATTCGAGACTGAGGGGGAGTAAAAGATAACCAGAAAAATGAACAAGGTGCTACGTTGATTCAACTCTATTTGTGGGATAGCTGCCCATTCTGCAGGAAAGTAAGTATGGCTGTCGCCGAGCTTGATTTGGTCGAAGGAAAAGATTTCGAAATTATTTCCGCTGGCCCCGGTACTCCTGGTCGTTTAATTGTTGAGGAACAGGGGGGGAAAGCCATGGTGCCGTTTCTTATTGATGGTGAGATCAGTATGTATGAGAGTGATGAAATTATTGATTATCTCAGGCAAAAAAGCAGGATTGACTGAATATACCGCTGGTTAAGAGTTTCTACAGTGTCACTATACTGCACAGGATTGCTGCTGCGAGTAACTCCGCTTAGAGCTGGGCCTGCGGCTATTTTTTCGCAGAAAACTGATCATTCGCGGGTTTTTTCGGGCCCGGTAGGCGCAGTCCATAACGATAATATGAAATATTTCAATCAGTTCTTTTTCACTTGTGTTGATGAAACGATCTGACAGATGTTTCTCAATCATGGCCGTAAAAAATCTTAAAGCCGTCCCGCAGTCATTATTCCAAAAGCGTTTTTCAGCTGTTACTTGATTGGTATTATTGATTATTTCGTCAATTTCAAGCTGAATATCAGGAGATAAGCAGCTTTTTGCCCCATCGATAGCTGCACTCAGATCAGAAAACGATGTTCTATTAATCTGATAGCTGACCAATTCGGCAAATTTTCTGCTGCACATGGCCAAAGCTAGCTGGCGAATTGAAATTGATGCCATTTTCCCCCCTTAACCGGCTTCTCTTCACAACGTCTCCTGCCGCTCTCCTGATGGGAGAAATGGTGTCATTCTGTCCTGGCCAAAAACTGATACCAGTGCCAAAATGAGTTTGTGCAGATTTCTCCATAATTAAACGGCTGATTACACCCATGACATTGCAAGTATTATTCCTGATCCGGGAGATAATTATTGTATGATATTACGAGCTGTTAGCGACAGTAGAAGCAGTGGAGCAAGGATTTTTTCTAAATAGCTGGAAAAATAATTTTGGTTTTCCGGAAATTTTTATAAATTGAGAATGAGTTTTTCATTATCCAGGGTGCCGATAATGATCAGTTCATCACTCTTGTCTATTTCAGTATCCGGTGGAGGGCTGATCATCATTTCACTCGCTCTCTTGATGGCGATGATAGAGCAGCCTGTTTTTTCACGTATGGTACTGTTCATGATTGTTTTGCCGCCAAACTCAGTGCCGGCGGTGATGGAGAGTACCGAAAGTCCTTCAGCAAACAGTGAGATTCCATCCGGTTGGAGGATTTGATAAATCACCCCGGCTCCCAGTGATGCATAGGACATAACGAGATCTGCACCGGCCACATGCAGTTTCGGTACGTTGCGTTCAAGGATGGATCTGCTGATAATCTGTAAATCAGGACGGAGCTGACGACAATAAAAAGTCAGGTAAATATTCATCTCATCACTGTGTGTGGTGACGATAACTGATCGTGCCGACTCAATACCGGCAGCTTTCAGGGTGTTGATATCTGCGGCGTCCCCGATAATAAAGTTTTCCTTATCGCCCCTCTCTGCATTGACGGTTCGCTTTTCAACGATTCGGTAGCTGACACCATGCTGGGTAAGTGTCTCAGCAGCAGCATGGCCGACGCGACCGCCGCCCAGAATGACGACCTGCACCTCGTCCTCTCTGTGCATATTTTTTACTGTATACTGCTTGTCAAAATCAGCCAGCTGTCGAGAAGAACCGGCAAGCATAAGAATGGATTTAGGGGTGATAACTGCATGTGGAGAGGACGCTATAAACTTCCCTTCTTCCATGATACCGATGACCGTTACACCTGTTGACTTCCTGATACCTGCTTCTATCAAGGACTTGCCCACCAGCTCCGTCTCAAGGGCGGACATTTCAGATATGAGAATATCGTTAAACCTGCCGATGATGTTCGTGGTCATCCCCACGCCGATGGTTCTCCTGCTCAATGATTCCCCGAGCATTTTCATGAATTGGAACACATGGATGTTCCCGGAAAACTCAAGTATATCGATTGAGTGATCATGGTCTGCATTGGTTATGATCGGTACATCCCGGTTAACTTCACGTATGGTAAATGACAGATTGGTATTGGTCAGGTCGTCATTGGTGATAACGGCAAGCGCGGCGTTCTCAATCCTGAGCTGCTTATACGTTGAAGGTCGGTCAGGCTCTCCGACTACAACCACGAACCCCTGATCGATGAGTTCATTTGCCTGACTGAGGTCAGCGGTGACAATGACATAGGGGATACCCTGTTTCACCAGCCGTTCGATGAGCCTGGTGGTGATCGGGTCAAAACTGGTGATAATGACATGGTCCTTAAAATCTTCCGGCAGTTCGCGGGGCGTTCGCGCTTTTTCCTGGGCGTCCAGCCAGGGGGCATAAAAAAACTGAATAAAGGTGAACGGCAGAAGTATCAGCAGGAAGAGGACGCCGGACAATAGAACAACAATGGTAAAGAGCAGTCCGAGGTCAGTATGAAAGGTAATATCTCCAAAACCAAGCGTCGACATCACCGTCATGGTCCAGTAGAATCCGGTTATCCAGCTGAAATAACGACCCTCGTGGGTCATCAGAACATGAAAAAGAACCGAATAGAGACAGATAATAAGAGCCAGGAAAGCAAAAAACTTCCAGAGCATACCGAAGTTTCGTCTGGTGGTCTTATTCTGCAGGAAGTAGATCAGTTGAGAGGGGAGGGTTTTCATAGAGATGAAGGTACCGTTAGGTTAAAAATCATTTAAAGATGTCAGACTGACCGGTTACAACCGGAAATGCTGTTTAATTATCTGTTTTAGATGGCCTTTTACCTTTTTTAAGTGATAGGACTATACCATAATGAATTGAAAATTCGAACTCTGTCTTGAGTATTGTCAACCATTATGTTCTTTATAAGATAAGCACCAGCAGGAAGGGACAGTTTCGATATAGATTATATTTGTTTATTCTATCAGTTAAAACCTGGTTCTTTATTTGAGCGGGGTCAGAGAAATATGGCTCAGCCTGCAATAGATTTTTTCTGTTCGTTTTCTTTGTTTGCCCAAAGAAAAGAACCAAAAGAAAGGGCACCCGTGTCACTCGGCCCTTCGGGCACCTTGCGCGCC
>RCNC010003047.1_pt1 | contig 11018 bp, 7 predicted proteins | sample 2041301 | NCBI WGS metagenome assembly RCNC01 (sample SAMN09708231, study PRJNA481090) | Marine sediment metagenome, whole genome shotgun sequencing project. | biome: marine sediment; feature: ocean; material: sediment; isolation source: Sewage treatment plant 13A marine sediment (STP13A) ... | reverse complement strand
TTGCCTCAGAAAACGTGTTTTGGGTTGGGGCAGCGGGGTCTATGTGTGGCATATCAATGAGGGCGTGATCCAGGAAGTCTACGACGCGCCGAGCAATCTGTTCAACGCCGACCCGAGCCGGAAGTCCGTGGATCTGGAAGAAGCCGACGGAATTCAGGACCTCGATTCGAATGAGCCTTCGGCGTACATGCTCGGTGGTGATGACGACAGCTTCCGGGGCGAATTTGCCCACGAATTTCTGCCGACTACTCGCCCCAGAACAGACACCACCGGTGGGGCCTTTACCGGCGTGGAATTTCGGAATTTCAGCGACGTGGTCGCTGATTCGTTCCTGTACCCGCTTTTTATTAACCAGGACAACGACACTTTCTGGGCCTTCGATTACGCCGATGTCATGACTTTTGAATTGGGTCAGGACAACGGCGGCGGTGGCGTGCCGGCCGTCCATGCCCGGCGCGAACTTCCCGGTGGGGTGGACGCCCGGGGTTCGCACTTGCTGGTCGGGGATCTGGACCTGCTCGGTGGCCGCGAAGAAATCATCCTGGCTGGCCAGGCGGGAGAAATCTTTGTCCTGGATGGCGAGTTGGACGAATTCCTGGACCACGACACTGACCCTTCGACTCTCGAGCCCTTTGTGGTCGGGTTGCGTGGCGGGGCGCCTGTCATCTGGAATCTGCCGCCGGCCCTGGGCGATCTGGATGGCGATGGGCAACCGGAGATCATCCTGACCGGCTCCGAGGGTATATTTGCCTTCAACGCAGACGGCACCTCCGTCCGTGACATGGGAGTGGGATCCCTGGGGCTGTATGCCGATGCGCCGGGCTGTGACCTGCCGCCGGTACTGGTGCCGCTCAGCTCCCTCGCAGGTGAGCCCGACCCTGCCGTTGCCGTGGAAGTTCTGGTGGTTGAGCAAGACCTAGGGGGCATTCGGCTGGTTTTCCGTGCCGGCGACAATGCTGAAGACAGGGGCTCGCTGCAGTTGGGGCTCGGTAAGGTTCCGACCCCGCCGGCGATGATCGACAGATTTGTCGTCACCGCCGTGGCCGATACCGTCGGGGACAATCATTTTCTCCATGTCTTTGAACACACGGTGAGCCCGTTGCCGGTCTTGCCGCCGCTCTCGCTGCAGTTCCCGCTGGCTGGAGTGCCCAGTGCGTTGCCGTTGGTGCTGGCGATCGCTCCGGGCAGTGCGGCGAACAACCCGGTCTATTACGTATCGGTGGTCGACACCGCAGGGCATGGCGAGACCTTCTTCTTCGACAGCAACCTGACTTCGCCGCGGACGGCGTTGTCGTGGCCCAAAGATCTGGTTGTGCGCACGCCGTTGGGCCTGGGCGGGACCTTTGTTGGCGACGATTTCCTGGGACGGGTGGGGCACGGCGGCGACTGGCTGACCGGTTGGCCGCGGCGTCCGGCTCAGGGCGGTCTGGCCGGCGAGACGGCGGTGCAGGGGATGCCGCTGGTCGCGCGTTTGATCAATGCGCCTTACAATTTGGACCAATTCCTGTTCAGCGGTCGGGACGGCCGCCTGTTTGCCACGGGCAATCAGGGCGAATGGGTGGCGGACTGGCCCCTGGCGGGACCGGCCACCTCGGCGGGCACGCCGGCCCTCGGCCAATTGACCGGTGGCACGGAGGCCGACCTGGTGGCCCTGGGCACCTTTGATCGCATTGTGGGCACCGAGGCCGATGGCAGTCTGGATACCGAAGCTGTGTCCACGCTGATGGTTTGGCGGGATGTGGCGGCAGCGGGTCCGGTCTGGCCCATGTATGGCGGTTCGATCTGGCGCAACGGCACTTTTGATACCGATGCGTGGCAGTCGGGTTCGGCGGCCGCGTCGGGTACGGGACTGGTTTCGGGCAGCCATTTCTGCTTCCCGAGTCCTTTGAGCTCGGGCCCGCTGAAAGTGAGCGGTCAGGTGCGTAGTCCGGCCCGGGTGCGGGTTTCGGTCTACAACCTGGAAGGCGAAATGGTCCGGGAGACCGGTTGGCGTGATGTGGGGGCGGTTGACCCCTTCGTGGTCGAGGTGGAACTGGCCCAGGCGGTGACAGGGCTTTACCTGTGCCGGTTGGTGGTCGATACCCCTGGAGCAGATACGGAACAAAGCGTGACCCAGTTTGCAATTGTGCGCTGACGGGGACCGCACGGTTGGTTATTATTAGGTAGCAAGACGGTCGGTGCCCGGGTGGCCTGACCCTGACAACACGGAAAGGGATTCCATGGTTCGCATGAACAAAAAATCTGGTGGAGCGTTGCTGTTGGCGCAATTTGCGGCGGCACTTCTGATCCTGGCGGCGCCTGTGGCGGAGGCGGCCAATCCTGGCGAGGCGGGGATGTTGTCCCTGCGCGTCGGAGTCGGTGGACGCGAAGCCGGCATGGGCGAAACCGGAGTGGCCAGCAGTACGGGGGCTGCGGCTGTGTACTGGAATCCGGCCAACAACATATTTGCCGATCTGGAAACCGAATTGGTGCTGCAGCACAACAGCTACCTCGGCCTGTTCAATCAGGAGGCGGCAGTCGTGGCCCACAGGGTGGGCAAGGGAGTGCTCGGTTTCCTCTTCACGGGATTTTATTCCGAGACAATCGAACGGCGCAGCGAAGACAGCACGGGCATTGTCGAGGGCTCATTCAAACCCTACGACGTGGCGTTTGGTGTGTCTTATGCCCACCCCTTGGGCGAAAGCTTCGGGGTGGCTGTCAACGCCAAAATGGTCTACGAAAAAATCGACATCTACTCGGATTCCGGTTTGGCCTTTGACCTGTTCGTGACCCACAAGGCGTTGATTGATGGTTTGATGTTCGCCGCCAGCGCCACCAATCTCGGGGGCCAAATGAATCTGAAGGACCAACCCTTTGATCTGCCGACGGCCTATCGGGTGGGGGCGGCCTGGTCGCCGGCCCTCGGTGGCGACAACCGGAATCTGACCATTGCCGGCGATGTCGTCTTTCCCAACGATACCAATGAGAAGGCCCATGTCGGGGCGGAATACCGCTTGCTGCCCGAGTTCTCGTTGCGAGTCGGAACGCGGATCAACTATGACAATCAGGGGCTGACCGCCGGCGCGGGCTTCCGCACCGGTATTCTGGGCGTGGACTACGCGTTTGGCGAATCGACGATTGATGGTTTTGACGACGGGCACAAGTTCTCGTTGAACCTGGTCTGGTAAGTCGGATCATTGCCGGATGTCGGCCAGCCTGCGACTAATGGCCCCGCGAATTGCTCGCGGGGCTTTAATTTGTCAGGTTGTGCCTCTGAAAATGTGTCTGGCCCAAAAATGACAGAAAAACACCTTTGCGGTTCGAATTGGCGGTGGGGTAACATTAAAAAACCGGTTCGTATTGAAATAAATCGGCAAAAACACAATTTCAGAGGCACAACCTATTTGTCAAATGAGGGACGGGGATCGCGCCGGAAGTCCAACAGTTGGAATTGGCCGTTTTGCAGCAGGCCGTAGCTGAGGGGCTCAAACCAACCGGCGAGGGCCACGAATTGGCGGCTCGGCCCATCGATGACAACGCCATGGTGGACATGGCCAGTGATTATCAGGTCCCAATCCTGTTCATGGCCGGCCGTGGGCTCGGCCTGTTTGGCAAACCAGAGCTGGGCGTTTTTTTCGATTTCGGAGGCTTCGTCGCGGTTGGCGCCCCGGCTGTGGCCGCTGAGCCAGGTGCTGAGAGAATACAACAATTCGGGATGCAGGCTTTTGGCCAGAACAATTCCCAGGCGGGTGCGTACCATCGCCCGAAAGCTGTTGTAGGCCCAGTCGAACTTGAGCAGGCCGTCACCGTGACTGAGCCGTACGCGGCGACTGCCCAACTGGAGGGTTTCGGCCTCGCCGTCGCTGCTGGTACCGTAGCGCTCGTGGAAATAGCTGGCCGCCCAGATGTCGTGGTTGCCGCCGATGAAGTGGATTTTGGTGCCGGCGTCGCGGACTTTGTCCAGAGCCTGCAGCAGGGCCTCAAACCCCTTGAGCCGAAAGTGGGGGTAGTCGAACCAGAAATCGAAGATGTCGCCCAGCAGAACCAGTTGGTCGACCTCGCAGGCCAGGTCGAGCAGTTGGTAAATTTGCTCCAGGCGGATGATTTCGTCGGCATCCGGCTCCAGATGGAAGTGGGAGTCGGAAACAAAGATGACGGTGGGCTCGCCGGCGGAGTCGGCCACAGGGCCTGTTGCAGATCCGGGCTGGCTATCTGGGTGTTTTTGCACTTCATTCATGGAGCATAATCTGCAGGATAAGCAGGCTCCTGACAACTGAAAATGCGCGAAACCGGTTCGCGAAACAAAGGAGGGCGTGATGTCCCTGTTCGATGACGTCAAAGGAAACCTGGTTGAATGGTACACGGTGACTTCGGAGAAGACCACCGAGGTGACCCGCGTGGCGACCCGCAAATACGACAAATTTGGCATCAGCCGGGATATTGAGCGGCAGTTCAGCGAGCTGGGCAGCCTGATCTACACCGGACTGCAGGATGAACGCACCGATCTGCTGGAGGACGAGGGCGTTTTGGCCCTGTTTGAGCGCATTGCGGTGCTGGAAACCGAATTGCGGGGCAAGGATGAGGAAATCGACTCCATTCGCCAGGAATATGCCGGGCGCAAGGCAGAGGCCGCCGCGGCCGGTGGCATGTCCTCGACGGTGATCACCAATCCGATCCTGGATGAGGGCCGCGAAGAAAGCGCCATTCTGGTGGAGCCGAATATGGCAGAGAGCCCGGCTGAGACCGGCGATGCTGAAAACGCAGAATCAGTGGATCCGGAGAAAGATGGTTGACATTGGGACTCTTTTGCGGATATGATGTCTGCGGTTCCCTGTAACGCTTGGGAGCTCCAATCCAAACGGGCCTTTCGATCGGCAACGTTCTGATCGAAAAAATTGGTGGAGAGGTTCACCAATTCCCACCCGGGAGCCTTGAGCAGTAGCTTGCTCCTTCACCGGACCTGAACCCTTAGTGGACGGTGAAACGTGAAGCTGCACGAATCGAACATTGCAAATTCAACCCGCTTTGCCCTTGGGCAAAATGGGTCCAGGCGCAGGCCTGCCACAGTTCTGACCTCCGGTATTGCCGGGGAGCGGAACCGTGGTATGCACTGCGCTTTTGCTTTGGTTCTGGTGCTGCTCCTGGGGCTTGTCGCTTTTCAGGCCCGGGCCGAGCAGCCGTACGAATTCAAGTCCGGCACTTCCCCCTTCATTTCTGTCAGCCATGCTGTGCGTCCTGCCGTAGTGAACATCCGCATCACCAAATCGGTCAACGCCGAGGGCGTGGGCACCAGTCCGCTGCAGGAAATGTATCGCCAGTTCTTTCCGGATGAAGAGGGCAAGGGCGGACGCTTCGAATCGCCTTCGACCGGTTCGGGTTTTGTGGTGACCGCCGATGGCGACATCCTGACGAATCATCACGTGATAGCCGATGCCGACGCGATTTTTGTGCGCTTTAGTGGGGAAAAGAGGGAATACCGCGCCGAGTTGGTCGGCAGCGATCCCAATACCGATTTGGCTCTATTGCGGATCGATCCGGCGGGACGGCAGTTGCCGACCGTGGAATTCGGCGACTCCGAGAAGTTGAAAGTGGGGGCCTGGGCCATTGCCATCGGCAACCCGTTTGGCAACCTGGAAAGCACCCTGACTGTTGGCGTGGTCAGCGCCAAGGGGCGGGGCGATTTGGAGATCGGGGGACTGACTCCGCGCTACCAGGATTTTATCCAGACAGACGCTTCGATCAACTTCGGCAACAGCGGTGGCCCCTTGGTGGACATCGAGGGGCACGTGATTGGCGTCAATACGGCCATTAGTCAGCGGGGGCAGGGCATTGGTTTTGCGGTGCCGAGCCGCTTGGTGCAGGTCGTGTACGAACAATTGAAGACCAACGGGCGCGTGATCCGGGGTTACCTCGGCGCGGTGACCGAAGATGTGGTCCAGATTGTCGGCGAAGAAGTGGACGGCGAGCCGCCCTCGGGTGCCCGAGTGGTGCGCGTGGTGCCCGATACGCCGGCGGCGGCAGCTGGCCTGCTGGCTGGCGATGTGGTGGTGGAGTTTGACGGACGGCCGGTGGACTCGCGCCGCCAGTTGCTGTTCCTGATTGCCGCGGCCGAGCCCGGCCAGGATGTTCAGATGACTTTTGTCAGGGACGGTAAACGCAGTGAGCTGCGCGTGCGTCCTGTTGAATGGATAGAGGATGGGCCAGCTGGCGCTGCACCTGTAGCGGCGCTTTGGCTCGGCATGGAGGTGGCGTCCCTTGATGGTGGTGACCCGCGGGTTGCCCGTTTGAAGGACGCATTAGGTGTTACTGCAACGACCGGAGTGATGGTCGTGGCAGTGCAAGAGGATCAACCCGCAGCGGATGCCGGTATTCGCCCGGGAGATGTGATTTTTTCCCTAGCCGATCAGGAGATCATGGACCTGGATTCCTACACCCAGGTCAGGACGCAATTGGCGTCCAGTCGTGAGCCCCTGTTGGTCCGTTTGCGGACCGGCGGTTTGGAAAATTCCGTTATGATCCAACCCCGTTCACGCGGGGTCGAGAATTGATGTCCCCTCACGCTGGCATGGAGGAATCTCATGGCTGGTAAAAGGAATATTCTTCCGGCGATGCACGAGAAAGGCCTTGAGGTCTATTTCCGTGACATTAACCGATACAATCTGATTGACCGGGACGAAGAAGTCGCCCTGGCCAGACGAATAAAAGAAGGCGACGACGAAGCGCTGCAGTGTCTGGTGCGAGCCAACCTGCGGTTTGTCGTTTCGGTCGCCAAGCGCTACATCAATCAGGGCCTGATGCTGTCGGACCTGATCAATGAGGGCAACCTGGGACTGTTGAAGGCGGCCCACCGCTTCGACGAGGAGCGGGGCTTCCGCTTCATCTCCTATGCGGTTTGGTGGATTCGCCAATCGATCATGCAGGCGTTGCTGGACAAGTCGCGCACCATCCGGTTGCCGCAGAATCAGACCGCGCTGTTGATCAAGATCAACCGCACGCGTTCGATCCTACAGAACGAGGGCAATCCCAACCCGAGTCCGGGGCAAATTGCCGAGCGTTTGGACCTCGACCGGGCCGATGTGACCCACGCCCTGCGCAGCGACCGCACCGAATTGGCGTTGGAAGATGCCGGCGCCGCCGGCAGCGACCGACCGTTGACTGAGGTGTTGGCCGACGAGAGCCAGGAAGCGCCGGACTTCACGGTCTTGCAGCGTGGTCTGCGTGAAGATGTGCGCAAATGCCTGGAAGTGCTTTCGGACCGTGAGGCCGAGATCATCGTCCTGTATTTTGGTTTGAGTTTCGAAGAAGCCCACACCCTGCAGGTGATCGGACAGCGCATGGGATTGACCCGCGAGCGCATCCGGCAGATCAAGGAAAAGGCGTTGGCGAAGCTGCGGTCCTCCAAGGGACGTGTGCTGCTGTTTGACTACTACTAGTAGGAGTTCGACTAGGACTGGGAGTCGTCGAATCGCCAGATGATGAGGCAGCGCCCACGACAGTTGTCGTGGGCGCTGTCGTTTGCCTATTGGTGGGTGGGTGGAATTGTTTCCAAAATGGCCTGGTCCTTGCTTATTGTTCCCCATAATGCCGCAAATAGGCTCGAATCGGCCATTTGCGGTTCCGGATTGACAATCATCGGGCAAAGGGGCATGTTTTCGGCCAGCGAGCGCGAGATTTTGCCCTCTTCTGTCGGCGAAAACCGACCCGGGACGGGGGCCGTTTTGTCGCCGGAACAGCCCAGTATCGAAGCGGAAATGCGGACCATGAAGCTGAAGAAAAACTACACCTTCCTGTACATGCCCGAGGATCATGGCGCCAGTCGCCAGTTCCGGTTGCCGCGCTGGCTCGTTGTCAGCAGCGTGATGTGTGTGGTGCTTTTGGGTGGTGTGGCGGCGCTGTATGGCGTGGGGGTCAAGACGGGCAACAGTTGGCTGCCTGGCGGTTCGCGTTTTCAGCAGGAAAATTTGGCCCTGCAGAGCTCCATCAGTGGACTCGAAGGGCAGGTTGACAACCTGCGCCAGGAGATCGATGAGGTCTACGAGGTGCAGAATGTCATGGCCTCGGCGATCAATCTGCCGACCATGGACGAAGAGACTTTTGCCGCCGGCGTTGGTGGCCGCCAGCATCTGGACTACACAGACGTGGAAATTTCAGGTTTCGCCGGGGGCACTCCGGCCGGTGATATGGGTGAGCAGCTGGATCAGATGCTGCGGCAGGCCAAGATTCAGCGGCAGGGATATCTGGCGATGATCGATACGCTGTCTTCCCGCGAGGTTGTGCGGGCCCACATTCCTTCGATCCGGCCGACGGATATTGGCTGGATGAGTTCCCGCTTCGGATTCCGCAAGGACCCCTTCACCGCCAAGCAGACTTTTCACCGCGGCCTGGATTTTTCGGTTCCCCTGGGCACGGACGTGAGGGTGACCGGCGATGGCGTGGTGGCGGCGGTTCAGCAACAGCGGGGCTTTGGCCGGGTGGTCAAGATTGATCACGGCAACGGTGTGATGACGGTCTACGCGCATTTGAGCGAGCCCCTGGTCAAAAAGGGGGACACAGTGAAGCGTGGAACGGTGATCGCAAAGTCGGGCAATACCGGCCGCAGTTCGGCTCCCCACCTGCACTATGAGATCCGCATCGGCGGCCGTCCGGTGAATCCCCTGACCTACATTTTGGATTCGTACGCAGCCCGCCAATGAGCCGGGCCGCTGCTGTCTCGTAAAACCGCCTCCCGTGGGCGGTTTTCTTGTTTGGCTATTCCTTGAATGCTGTGGTATTTTGAAGCCGGATGGGCAGATTCGGGATCCCGAAAGGAGTCGGGAGGCTGACTGAGCGAATCGTGCCCCGGTTGCAAGAAGGAGCGCAGATTCCATGGCATCAATCCCTTGGTCTGAAAATTGGCATTTCCGGGGAGGAACGACGGGTTCCGCCGCGGTTTTTTTGTGGGTGCTGGTGGCGTCTTTGGCGGCGCTTCCCGGTGCGGCCCGGGCCCAGGCGGCCAGTGGGCCGCGTGAGGTGCTGGCGGTCCGCCATTTCACCGCGCCCGGCCATACGCGGGTGGTGCTGGACATGAGCGCCGGGGGATCCTTCGAAGTCAGAAGGGTGCGCAATCCCGACCGGCTCGCCATCAATGTTGGCGGCGCGAGTGTGGGCTCGGCAACGCCAAAAATTGTGGACGACGGTCTGGTCAAGGGTATTCGGCTGAATGCCGGACAGCACCGGGCCCAGATTGTCATCGACCTGGTCGAGGGGGCGGAGTTCCGCAGCTTCAGTTTGCCGGCCACCGGTGGCCGTTACGACCGCATTGTGGTCGATATCCTGCGGCCGGGGGCTCCCGAGCTTCTGGTGCCCACCCCGGAGCTGAAACCGGTGGCGCGGCCTTTTGTGGTCATCGTCGACGCCGGACACGGCGGCATGGATCCGGGGGCGATCCGGCAGGGCGTGCGGGAAAAAGACGTGGTGCTGGATATCGCGCGTGAGATGGTGCGGCTGATCAATGCCTTGCCGGGCTATCGGGCTCATCTGACCCGGTCGGGGGACTATGGCCTGGAGTTGTGGCAGCGAGTGGATTTTGCCCGGCGCAAGCAGGGGGATCTTTTTCTTTCGGTTCACTGCAATACCCACGCGGATGACGATATCGATGGGATGGAAGTCTACTTCCTGTCCCTGCAAGGGGCGACGGACCGCGAAGCGAAGGAACTGGCCGACAAGGAAAATGCGGCCCAACTGGTGGGCCTGGATCCCAAGGCCAACCACGATGAACTGGTGATGGATATCCTGATGGATTTGAAAATGACCCAGGTTTTGAAGGAGTCGGCGCGGTTGTCTCATCATATATTGGACGCTGGGCGGGCCAGTGGCGTGGTCGATGGCCGGCGGGTCAAGCAGGCCGGGTTCCATGTCCTGAACAGCCTGGCGATGCCTTCGGCCCTGGTCGAGGTGGCGTACATGTCGAACCGTGATGACATGAAGGTCCTGCGGGATCGCAACGGCCGCCAGGATCTGGCGGCGGCAGTGGTGCAGGGGGTCGTCGCCTGGCGTCAGGACCGTCCGGCCATGCAACAGTTGGCCGGGGGCGAATCCGGCACATGGACGGGCAGTTACAAGGTGCGTCGCGGCGATAGCCTGTGGGGCTTGGCCCGGCGGCACGGCACAACGGTGACAGAGATTAGTCGCAATAATAATTTGCAATCCGGCGCCATCAACGTGGGGCAGGAATTGCGTCTGCCCGAGGTGGTGCATCAACCATGAACCGGATAGGATTGAAACTCAGTTGTTTTGTGGTCTCGGTGATCATCTGGGTGCAGGTGGCGTCGACGTCAACGGTTGAGCAGACAACGAGCCTGCCCCTGCGTTTGACCGGCGTGAGTGCAGGCCTGACCGCCGCCGGGAGTGAGATTCCCAGGACGGTGAAGGTGCGGGTGCAGGGCAGCAAGTTGAGCCTGCTGACCCACAACTACTTCAACCGGTATATCGGCGAGGTTCGGGTGACAGTCTCAGATCGACCGGCCGGGCCGACGTTCAGTTACGAACTGGATCAGAACGACGTCTTTTCCGATCTGGTGGTCATTGGCATTCAGCCGCCGGTGCGCTTGCGGTTGAAGCTCGATAGCGAGGTGCAGCGGATGTTGCCAGTCCACATACGCACCAGTGGCGCCTTGGCCAGCAACGTTGGTTTTTTGGCGCCGGCGACGGTGGCCCCGGATTCGGTCATGGTGACCGGGCCCGAACGCTTTTTCCCACCCAGCGGGATGGTCAATACCAAGGCGGTTGATCTGAAGCGCATGAATGACTCGGGGCAAGAGACCGTTGCGTTGATTCTGCCCCACGAACACCTGAAGATGGCTTCGAAGGATGTCCAGGTCAGTTTCCAGGTGGCGGCCATGGCGGAGCGCACGCTGGCCAATATTCCGGTTATTCCGCTGGTGGATGTGGGGCAGCCCGAAGTGGGTGTATCGCCGCCGGTGGTTGATGTCCTGGTGCGCGGTGTGGCTGACTCGGTGCGGGCGCTGCAAGGGGACCGGATCATGGTGACCGTGCCGGTG
>RCNC010006639.1_pt1 | contig 11021 bp, 7 predicted proteins | sample 2041301 | NCBI WGS metagenome assembly RCNC01 (sample SAMN09708231, study PRJNA481090) | Marine sediment metagenome, whole genome shotgun sequencing project. | biome: marine sediment; feature: ocean; material: sediment; isolation source: Sewage treatment plant 13A marine sediment (STP13A) ... | reverse complement strand
CGCGAGGCATGTCTCTCACGGAGTTCCTCCCAGGAACCCTTCTCCAGGATTCTCCCCTTGTGGATGATAGCGATCTCGTCGCAAACCCGGGCCGCCTCATCCAGGTTATGCGTCGAGACCAGGATCGTCTTCCTTCCGCGATCGTCTCCACCCAGGAGGTGCTCTCTTACCGTCTTCGTAATCAGGGGATCCAGGCCCGCGGTCGGCTCATCCAGCAGAAGGATGGGTGGGTCGTGGAGCAGGATTCTCGCCAGGGCCACCTTCTGTTTCATGCCGAGCGAAAACCCCTGCAGCCTTTCTCGACTTTTCGTGTCCAGATCGAGAAGTTCGCAGAGGTCCTGAATCCTTCTTCGGGCCTGTTTTCGCTCCAGATCGTAGAGGCGGGAAAAGAAGGTGAGATACTCGACCAGGGTCAGCTTGCCGTACAGGCCGGGCTGTTCGATCAGGGCGCCCAACATGCGGCGTGTTTCGATCGGGCGGTCCTGCCCGAGACCGTCCAATAACGCGCGACCCGCGTCCGGACGTACGAGCCCTGCGAGGATGCGGATCGTGGTGGTCTTCCCGGCACCGTTCGGGCCAATCAGGCCGAAGACCTTCCCCGCCGGCACCTCGAGCGACAGGCCGTCCAGGGCCTGGACCGTTCCGAAGCGCTTGTAGATATCCTCAATGCGAATCATCGGTCTGGAATCCCCGGGAGAAGACAGGAAAAGGAAGGACGTCGATCGTAAGCCCATAGTAACAGAGCGTTTTCGCCGTGTCGAATCGGTCCTGTTTCCGCGTTCGTCTTGACCGCGGGCCCGGAGGTGCGCTATTATTCCTCTTTTATTTTTTTTAACCCCCTGCAGAGAGGCGGGCGTACCCCTTCTGGGCAAGACGGCCGCTCACGGACGATCACATCATGGACGCGCTGGACCCATTTCACGGCTTTCAGAGGACGCACTACTGCACCGAAATCTCCGAGGCGGATGTCGGCAAGGAGGTGCAGCTGGTCGGGTGGGTTCACCGGCGCAGGGATCACGGGGGAGTGATCTTCGTCGATCTTCGCGATCGGGGAGGTACGGTGCAGGCGGTTTTCAACCCCCAGCACAGCCCGGAATCGCACCGGAAAGCGGATACCCTCAGGAACGAATTCGTCATCGGCGTCAAGGGCGTCGTGTTGAAACGGCCCGAAGGGATGACGAACCCGAAACTGAAGACCGGGACCGTGGAGGTGATGGCCGACGAGCTGGCCATCTTCAATCGCTCCAAGGTCCTGCCTTTCAACCTGGACGAAGACCTGGAAGTGGATGAGGCGCTTCGCCTTCGCTATCGATACCTGGATCTGCGAAGGCCCTCGATGGTCGCGAATTTCTTGATGCGCCACAAGGTGTCCAAGATCACCCGGGACTATTTCGACGGGCACGGCTTCTACGAGATCGAGACGCCCTTCCTGACTCGGAGCACCCCGGAAGGCGCCCGGGACTATCTCGTGCCCAGCCGTGTCAGTGCCGGAAGCTTCTACGCGCTCCCACAGTCCCCTCAACTCCTGAAACAAATCCTGATGGTGGCGGGGTTGGATCGGTATTTCCAAATTGTCCGCTGCTTTCGTGACGAGGATCTCCGCGCGGATCGACAGCCCGAGTTTACCCAGGTGGATCTGGAGATGTCCTTTGTCGAGCGGGACCAGCTTATCGAGATCGTGGAGGCCTGGATCGCGCAGCTCTTCGAGCAGCTGTTGGGGAAGACGCTGGAGAGGCCTTTCGCGAGTATGTCGTATGCAGAGGCCGTCGAGGCCTACGGCGTCGATAACCCGGATACCCGATACGGCCTGAAGATGAAGGACCTCACCGACACGGTGAGGGAGAGTGCGTTTCAGGTCTTCCGACAGGTGATCGAGGGGGGTGGGGTCGTGAAGGCCTTGCGCTTCCCGGGAGGGGCGCGACTGTCCAGGAGGGAACTGGACAACCTGGACGGCATGGCCAAGGACTGGGGCGCCGGAGGGCTGATATGGGCAAAGTGCACGGCCGAGGGGCTGCAGTCACCGATTTCGAAGTTCCTCTCCGAGGACATCGTGGGCGCTACGATCGAACGGATGGCCGCCCAGGAGGGGGATCTCCTCCTGATGATGGCGGGAGCAGCCGACGAGGTGAATCCCTGGATGGGCAGGTTGCGGGCCGAACTGGCCGAGGCATACGACCTGATCGACCCTTCCGAACATGCTTTTACGTGGATCCTGGACTTCCCACTGTTCGAGCGTGACAAGGAGGGTCATATCACCTCCATGCATCATCCTTTTACCGCACCGCAGGAAGAGGACCTTCCCCTGCTGGACGGGAACCCCGAGGCATGCCGCTCCCTGGCATACGATCTGGTCCTGAACGGCACCGAGATCGGGGGGGGCAGCATTCGTATTCACCAGGTGGATACGCAGAAGAAGATCCTCTCGATTCTGGGAATATCCGAGGCGGAGGCAGAAGAGAAATTCGGTTTTCTGCTGGATGCGCTGTCCTACGGGGCGCCCCCGCACGGGGGAATTGCCTTCGGGCTGGACCGGCTCGTGATGATCCTGGCGGGCGCGAAATCGTTGCGGGAAGTGATCGCCTTTCCCAAGACGCAGAAGGCCTCTTGCCTGCTTACCCAGAGCCCTGGACCCGTGGACGCGGAGCAGTTACGGGAACTGCACGTTCGCACGGTCCTTCCAAAGAAGCCTGCATCTGATTGAGGGCCCCCATGGTTCGTTTGGCGAAGGTTCTCTGCTTTCTCTGGATTTGTGCCCTTCCCACGGGCGCGCTTGCCGAGGAGGTTTTGGAAGAAGGTCTGGGCCTGGCGGAAGCGATCCGAATCGTCCTGGTGAAAAGCCCCATGAGTGAGATCGCCGAGGCCGAGGTCACTGCGGCAGAGGACGGAAGGAAGGCTGCCCGCGGCCATTTTCTCCCCAAGTTGCGGGCCGAGGTCGACTACACCAACCTGAACAAGGTGCCCGCAATCGTCCTCCCGGACGAGATCGCGTCCTCACCGTTCCCGATCCAGTTCAGTGCAGGCGATACCGAACAGCTCAATGTGCGGGCCACGCTGCAACAGCCCCTGTTCACGGGCCTGGCCCTGCTCACGCAGTACCGTGTAGCCCGTTTGGGTACGCAGACGGCCGATCTCAGGCAAGAAGCGACGCGGCAGGAGCTTATTCTGCGTGCCTATGAGGCCTACTACGGCGTCCTGCTTGCGGAGAAGTTCATGGATGTTGCGGAGCAGGCGGTTGCCCAATTGACCTCTCAGGCAGAGGTGGCCAGGCAATTCTACGAAACGGGCGTGACACCGAAGAACGAGTATCTGAAAGTCCTCGTCCAGCTGGCCGATACGAAACACAAGCGGATCATCGCCAACTATGAACTCGGTTTCGCACGATCACGACTCCAGACCCTTCTGCGATGGGATGCGAGGAAGCCCCTGCGGTTGACAGAAGAACTGGTCTATCGGCCCTATGAGAGATCCCTGGATGAATGCATAGATGTCTCGTTTCAATATCATCCGGACATCCTGCTGGCCGGCCTGGCGATCGAGAGAGCGAGCCAGGGGATTACCGGGGCCCGAAGCAGATACTTCCCTCAGATATCCCTGATCGGCGGGTTGAGCCATGAAGAGGGGGGCTTCACCGAGGGGGACGAGATCTTCAGCGCCACGATACACGCGGAGTGGCTCGTCTGGGAGTGGGGCAGCAACTACTACGAGGTGAAACAGGAGAAGTCCCGGCTCTTACAGTCAAAGGCGCGCAAGACCCAGACCACGGATTTGACCGAACTTGGGGTTCGTGAGGCCTACATTGCCCTCCAGGGGGAGGTGGCGCGGGTGGGTATCGAACAGGCGGAAGAGAACTACCGGATCACGGACGAGCAGTTCCAGGAGAGCATCGCGACCAGCCAGGAAGTGCTCGATGCCCAGACAGGGCAGTCCCGGGCTCAGGTCAACTACTACGAGGCGCTGAATACCTACAATATCGCGATTGCCCGTCTGGAGAGGGCCATGGGGGTCTTGCAGGAACCGGGGGCGGCGGAGAACGTGCCGGTCAGTCTCGAGGAGTGAAGAAGGATCTCTTTCCAGGAAACAGACGAGGGGGACAGGGCGCCGTGCAAAAGAAGGCGGGACGGAAGACTTGCGAGGGCCGTATCGTATTGAAGGCTGACGGGACCCTTCACGTGCCGGAACGGCCGATCATCCCCTATGTTCAGGGAGATGGGATCGGTGTCGACATATGGCCCGCCGGGCAGCGGGTCATGGATGCAGCCGTCGAGAAGGCCTACGGGGGAAGACGATCGATCGAGTGGCTTCGGGTCTACGCAGGCCAGGAGGCGATGGACCGGTTCGGCACGCCCCTGCCGGAGAGTACCCTGAAGGCCTTGCGTACCTATCGCGTGGGCATCAAAGGTCCCCTGACGACGCCGGTAGGGGGGGGGATCCGAAGCGTGAACGTGGCGCTCCGCCAGATCCTCGACCTTTATGCGTGCGTCAGGCCCGTATATCACGTGCCGGGGGTGCCGTCGCCCGTGCGCAATCCGGAACAGGTCAACATGGTGATATTCAGGGAGAATACGGAGGACGTGTACGCGGGGATCGAGTGGAAGAAGGGGAGTGAAGATGCGAAAAAGGTGCTTCGCTTCCTGAACGAGGAGATGCTGGCCGGAAGCGGCAAGCGGATTCGAGCCGATTCAGGGATCGGCGTGAAGCCTGTGAGTCTGCGAGCCACGCAGCGCATCGTGCGCATGGCCATTCAGCACGCCCTCCGGGAAAGCTGCCCGAGTGTCACCCTGGTCCACAAGGGCAACATCATGAAATACACCGAGGGGGCCTTTCGGGATTGGGGCTACGGCCTGGCACGGAAAGAGTTCGGCAGCAAGGTCGTTTTCGAGGAGGACCAAGGAAAGGCGGGGGCGAAACGCAAGGGCACGAGGCTCGTCGTGAAAGACCGGATCGCGGATGCCATGTTCCAGCAGGTTCTGCTCCGGCCCGACGAGTACAGCGTCATCTGTACCCTGAACCTGAACGGCGACTATCTCTCAGATGCCTGTGCTGCCATGGTGGGGGGGTTGGGGATGGCGCCGGGGGGCAACCTGGGTGATGGCAGGGCCGTGTTCGAGGCGACCCACGGGTCGGCCCCTCGCTATGCCGGACAGGACAAGGTGAACCCTTCGAGCCTGATTTTATCCGGCGTGAGCATGCTCGAATACATGGGTTGGCGTGAGGCCGGTGTGATGATTCATGATGCGTTGACGAGGACAGTCCGGCGGCGTACCGTGACATATGATCTGGAGCGCCAGATGCGGGCTGAAGGACGGAAGGGTGTGAAACTGCTTCGGTGTTCGGAATTCGCCGATGCGATCTGCAAGAACATGAAGTGACGAAGGAGAAGAGAAGGATGCGACGGAGCAAGATTTCTGTTATCGGAGCTGGCAATGTTGGTGCGACCTGTGCCCACTGGGCGGCCGCGAAGGAACTTGGGGACGTGGTGCTCTTCGATATCGTCGACGATATGCCCCAAGGCAAGGCGCTTGACTTGGCGGAAGCCGGGCCCGTGGAGGGGTTCGACGGCGCTTTCGTGGGCACCAATGATTACAGGGATACCCAGGGCTCGGACGTCATCGTCATCACCTCCGGAATGCCCCGCAAGCCGGGTATGACCCGGGAGGACCTGTTCGAGGCGAACAAGCAGATCATCTCCAAGGTGGTCTCCTCTTGCGTCGAGCACTCTCCCGATGCATACATCGTCATGGTGACGAACCCGCTGGACACCATGACGTACCTTGCCAAGCACATCAGCAAGCTGCCCAAGCACCGGGTGATGGGGCAGGCAGGGGTGCTGGATGCAGCGAGATTCCGCACCTTCGTGTCCATGGAACTCGGGGTGTCGGTCGAGGACGTCCAGGCCCTGGTGATGGGTGGGCACGGGGACACCATGGTTCCCCTGCCGAGGTACTGCACGGTTTCGGGCATCCCCCTCGCGGAACTCATGGCCGAGGACCGCATCCAGGCCCTGATCGACAGAACCCGGGATGGCGGAGCGGAAATAGTGAAGCTGCTCAAGACCGGAAGCGCCTACTATGCTCCCGCTGCGTCGGTTATCCAGATGGTGGAGGCAATCGTCCGGGACAAGAAGAGAATCGTGTCCTGTTCCGCCTACCTGGAAGGGGAATACGGCCTGGAAGGCATCTACTTCGGTGTGCCCTGCAAATTGGGCAAGGACGGCGTCGAGAAGGTCATCGAGCTTTCCCTGAACGAGGAAGAGCGAGAGCTCGTTAGGGTGTCTGCTGAGGCAGTCGGAAAGAGTATTGCATCGTTGAATCTGTGATGGATACGAGAAAGGAGCGGGTGGCAAGATGAACGTTCACGAATACCAGGCAAAGCAACTCTTCCGCGACTTCGGGATCCCGGTTCCGAACGGGAAGATGTGTACCCGCAAAGACTCTGTTCGCGAGGCGGCCCAAGAGTTGGGGGGAGATACCTGGGTCGTCAAGGCTCAGGTTCACGCCGGAGGCAGGGGAAAGGGCGGCGGCGTGCGTGTCGTCCGCTCGGTGGAGGAGGCGGAGAAGGCCGCGGAAGATATCCTCAACTTGAGACTGGTTACTGCGCAGACAGGCGCGGAGGGCCGGGAGGTCAGGAAGGTGCTGATCGAAGAGGGCGTGGCGATTCAGAAGGAGCTCTACCTGAGTATGCTCGTGGATCGGGCCTCGAACGCGCCGATGATCATCTGCAGTGAGGCGGGCGGCGTGGAGATCGAAGAAGTGGCGGCCAAGACCCCGGAGAAGGTCCTTCAGGAGCCGATCGACCCGGCCCTGGGGCTTCGCACGTACCAGACGAGGCGCATCGCACAGGCCCTGGGCCTGACGGGCCCGGCGGTCCGCCAGGCCGGCAAGATGCTGAGTGACCTTTACCGGCTCTTCGTTGAAAAAGACGCGTCCATGCTGGAGATCAACCCCCTCGTCGTAACCGAGAGCGGGGACCTGATCGCCCTGGATGCAAAGCTGCAGTTCGACGACAACGCCATGTTTCGCCAAAAAGATGTACTTGCCCTCCGGGACGTCGAGGAGGAGGACCCTCTGGAAGCACAGGCGTCGGAAGCCGATCTGAGTTACATAAGGCTCGATGGGAACATCGGCTGCATGGTGAACGGTGCCGGCCTGGCCATGGCCACCATGGACCTGATTCAGTACGTGGGCGGAGCGCCGGCCAATTTCCTGGACGTGGGGGGGGGCGCGAGCGCCGCTTCCGTGGAGAAGGCCTTTCGAATCATCCTGGCCGACACAAGAGTCAAGGCGATCCTGATCAATATCTTCGGTGGCATCGTGCGCTGCGACCGCGTGGCCCAAGGCGTTGCAGAGGCAGCCGGCAATGTGGAATTGAAGGTGCCCGTGGTCGTGCGTCTGGAAGGGACCAATGCAGCGGAGGCGCGCACGATCCTGGAGGGGTCCAGCATCGATTTCGTCGTGGCCAACAACCTGAGAGATGCTGCTGAGAAGGTCGTGTCCGCCTTGTAAAGGGCGTGAGCCTGCAACCGAATGGACTCGAGAGGCAACCAACAAACAGGAACAGGGAATAGACATGGGAATCTTGGTTGATGAAACCACGCGCGTCGTGGTTCAAGGGATTACAGGAAAGGAAGGCTCCTTCCACGCGAAGGGGTGCATGGATTACGGGACCAAGGTCGTAGCCGGGGTGACCCCCGGAAAGGGCGGCCAGGAACAGGAAGGCGTTCCGGTATTCGACAGCGTAAAGGATGCGGTCGATCGGGAAGGGGCAAACACTTCCCTAATTTTCGTTCCCCCGCCTTTTGCCGCAGATGCGATCCTGGAGGCAGCGGACGCCGGGATCCGCCTGATTGTGTGCATCACCGAGGGCATTCCGGTTCGGGACATGATTCCGGTTCATCATTCCCTGCGAGGGAAACCGGTGAAGCTCATCGGCCCGAACTGCCCCGGCGTGATCACACCGGGCAAGGCGAAGGTGGGCATCATGCCGGGCTTCATCCATCTGCCGGGCTCTGTCGGCGTGGTCTCCAGGAGCGGAACCCTGACCTACGAGGCGGTCAAGCAGCTCACAGATGTCGGACTGGGCCAGTCGACCTGCATCGGAATCGGGGGTGACCCGATCATCGGGCTCCGTTTTAAGGATCTCCTGGGGTTGTTCGCTGAAGACGAGCAGACCAAAGCGGTCCTCCTCATCGGTGAGATCGGCGGAACGGCGGAAGAAGAGGCCGCCCAGTACATTATCGACAACAAGTACCCGAAGCCGGTCATCGGCTTCGTAGCAGGCAAGACGGCCCCTCCCGGGAGGAGAATGGGCCACGCCGGGGCGATCGTGTCCGGTGGGAAGGGCACCGCAGACGAGAAGCAGAAGGCGATGGAGAAGGCAGGGATGGCGAGTTGCCCCAGCCCGGATGCGATCGGCAAGACGGTCCAGGAAGCGCTCGCCTAAGCTGCTTGATCTTGCTGGGAGGCATCGAAGGCGGTTCCATGGAAGATCTTTTGTCATTGGAGCTCCCGGAACTCGAGGGAAGAATCCACGAACTGGGGCAACCCCGTTACCGGGCCCGGCAGATATTCTCCTGGATCCACGGGAGAGGCGTGTTCCGTGCCGATGAGATGCACAACCTCCCGGGAGAGCTTCGCAAACGCCTTGCCCCACTCCTTTCTCCACTCCCTGTAGCGCTCGAGGAGACGCTCGAAGCAGAGGACGGTACGCGGAAGTTCCGTTTTCGCCTCCGCGACGGAGCGTCAATCGAGTCTGTCACGATCCCTGAGGAGAAGCGGACCACGCTCTGTGTGTCGACCCAGGTGGGTTGTGCCCTGGGGTGCCTCTTCTGCCGGACGGGGCGGATGGGGTTGCGACGCAACCTCCGGGTGGAGGAAATCCTCGGGCAGTACTACGCGATCCGCTCCATGTCGGCCGGAAAGACGGACCTTACGCACGTCGTCTTCATGGGCATGGGCGAGCCCCTTGAAAATCTGGAGTGCACTTGCCGTGCCCTCAAGATTCTGACCCATCCACTGGGCTGCGGTCTCTCCCCGAGGAGGCTCACGGTTTCGACGGTCGGGATTCCCGGGCCGCTGGAGGTGCTGTTCCATGAGATTCCCGTGTCCATCACCCTTTCCCTGAACGGAGCGGACAACGAGACCCGCTCCCGCCTGATGCCGATCAACAGGAAGCACCCGATCGAAGAGGTCCTGGCTACCCTGAGGAGGCTGCCACTCGCGCCACGCAGGCGCTTTACGATCGCGTATGTGCTCATCGGGGGAGAAAACGACGGCCTTCAGGATGCCCAGCAACTCGTTCGGGTCCTTCACGGGCTCCGCTGCAAGGTCAACCTGATTCCTTTCAATCCGTTTCCCGAGACCGAATTGAGAGGGCCGAAGAAGGCGGATGTGACCGCCTTCCAGGAGTTCCTGCGCTCCAAGGGGTTGTCCACCCACGTTCGGTGGAGTCGAGGGGGGGACGTGTTGGCCGCCTGCGGGCAACTGTCCGGGGATGCCCTGTAGGATCAACTGGGTGCTGCTCTGGAAGAAACAGCGACGGAGAATTCAGCAAATAGCGTCTTCGGACCGATCAAAGGGGTGATGTTGCGCAAGGGTCATATAGGAGGGCAGGAGGCGGGGACTGACCCCCGACCTCTGACCCCTTGTGGCGCAAGCCGCATAAGGGTGGGATAACATGCTGCTAGGCTCTGTTTCCTCTTCGCAGGCCCTTCAACGGTGGACGAGACAGTTGTCGGGTCCGGACCCGACGGCTCGAACCGGGCCCAGGCTCGGGGTCCGGGCGGCGGCGGCCTTCTTCCTTGCCCTCCTGTTTTTGACGCTGTGGCGGGCGGGCCTGTTGCCCGCGGAATCTGTCCAGGCGCTGATCGTCCTGTGCGCGATCGAAGTCCTGAGCCTCCCCGTCTACCTCTATTTCTTCAAACGGTTTCAGAAGAGGACTCTCCAGGCATACTGCCATTGGGTGACGGACATCCTGCTGATCACGGTGGGCATCCATTACCTCGGTGGGGAACAGGCCTTCCTGTTCTCGTTTACCTACTGCCTCGTCATTCTGTCCACGAGCATGGTGGCTCGTAAGAGAGACAGCTTCATCCTGGCGGGTCTGAGCGCACTCTCTTTGGGCACCCTGCTCTATCTGGAGGGTACCGGAACGATCGTACAGCGCGATGTGTGGAACCTTGCACTCGGGTCGAGCGAACGAGTCCTTTTTCCGATCTGGAGCGTGGCCTTCTTCTTCCTGACCGCCTATTTCTCCAGCCTGCTGTCCGACAGGCTCCGTGAGAGGGGGAGCATCCTGGAGACGGTGAACGCGATCAGCCGCGTTTCCGCCTCCTCCCTCGATCTGCAGGGGATGCTCAGCCGGGTGCTCAGCTTTGTGCTGGAGCACCTCAAGGCCGAGTACGGCCTGATCCGACTGACCAACCACTGGCCGGAGAAGCGGATGGTCTCGAAGGAGACCCGACGCGTACCGGAGGATCTGACCGAATCAGAGCAGGAGGCACTCGAAAAGCTGGTCGAGATGCTCCTGGGAGAGAACGAACCGGTCATCATTCGTGATCTCACGACCGACCCGAGGTCCCGACCGATGGAGATCCGGTGGACAGGGTCTTTGATTGCCGTCCCGATCGTCCACAAGGGGGAGAGCGTTGGGGTGTTCATCCTCTTCGGAAAGAAGGCGATGAAGGCAAACCAGAAGAGGCGGTTCCGGCGGGGTGATCTGGACCTTCTCATCATGATCACGCGACAGATTGCAGCCGCCATCGTGAATGCGCGTCTCTACAGCAACCTGGAAGAGGCGAACCTGAACATCCGGCGGGCACAGGATGAGATCGTGAAGGCAGAGAAGTTCCAGGCCCTTGGAGAAATGGTGGCAGGCCTGGGACACCAGTTTCGGAATCCCTTGCTGGCCATCGGCGCCGCGGCGAAGCGACTGGACAAGGGGAACAAGATCCCCGAGGCTTCTCGTTTCTACGTGCAGATCATCCAGAAAGAGACGGAGAAGCTCGAGAAGATCCTGAAGGATGT
>RCNC010003046.1_pt1 | contig 11021 bp, 8 predicted proteins | sample 2041301 | NCBI WGS metagenome assembly RCNC01 (sample SAMN09708231, study PRJNA481090) | Marine sediment metagenome, whole genome shotgun sequencing project. | biome: marine sediment; feature: ocean; material: sediment; isolation source: Sewage treatment plant 13A marine sediment (STP13A) ... | reverse complement strand
TGTGGATGTATCTGCCTGGGTAAAGGACTTGAACAGCTTTTTATCCTCCGCGGCTGTCCAATCCGTCAGGTGAGCGTCATCCTTGCCGATCAGGCCGTCCGCTGTCAGTGCCATCAATAGTGTTACTTTCATTTCCGATTTTGCCCCGTGATGTGGTGTGATATGCTTGGTTACTGGCGTGTTTTTTTTTCGTAGTACAGGAAAGCATTCCGGGTGCACGAAAACCTTGAATTTTACTCTGAGGAAGATTTCTTTATCGCTGAAAGAAATTTCTGAATTATACCTTGTTGCAGGGGGAGTCGGCAACAAGGTCGAACCTTTTCATCAAGTTTTCCCCATAGTTGCATAAACAACCTGGCAAAGTATGTATAATGAATTGTTCATTATACCCAATATTGTAGAAATGAAACCATTGTCTGGATATTCCCCCAGATGAATTCTAAGGATGGCGTCTATTTTGCCATGTTCTTTACCCTCCGGGAAAGCCGCGATTGGTTGGTCTTCAGGATTCTTCGGGGAGCAATTTTTTCAGCCGCTCCACCTCTTCCATGCACTTGACCAGCTCGTCTGTAGTTTCCCTTAAACGGCTGGCCAGGATTTCAGCAAACCCCCTGAAGATGACGTACTTGATATCCGAGCGCTTCTCTTTGGGCATCTCATCTATCACCGAGATGTCGGTTGCCAGGCAGACGGTTTTATCAATGGCGTGCACCGAGGCCGACCGCACGGTCCCGCCAATAATCCCCATCTCTCCGAAGACATCCCCGATACGCCGCAGGGTGACCAGCTCTTTACCGTTTTTTACAATCTGCGCCTGACCCGACACCAGATAGTATATCCAGTTGTCTTGGGTACCCTGCTCGAGGATCATTTCGCCAGGCTCGAATTGCTTCAATTTGGCCATCTGCAGAAGTTCTTGAAGATCCGAATCGCTGAATTCTTCGAGAACGGGAATCTGCTTCAGCTTATCGATAAGCTCCGAGTTGTCTTGTAAAAGGTCTGTGCTCACTTTTTCTACTCCGTTTTATATAAGACAGATGTTGAAGCGTTCCGTGACGGCCTTTTCCCCATGGTTGCATAAACAACATGGCAAAGTATAGAGGGGGTTTTTTCAATACATATAGTTTGCGGAGAATGCGTCAACGTGCCCGAAAACCACCCGACCACAACCGACTTTAACCATAGAAATAGAGGGTTGTCAACGCGTTCAATCTTCCTGTAATTCCTTTATATTCGCATACTCGTCAAGTACTTCAGGATTGGCCAGGGCATCCTTGTTGGAGACTTCCTGGTTTTGAATCACTTTCTTGACAGCAATCTCCACCTTTTTCATGTTCAGGGTGTAAGGCACATCGGATATGGCGATGATCTTGGCCGGCACATGCCTGGGGGAGGCATTGACGCGAATCGTCTGCCGAATTTTGGCCATCAAGGCTTCGTCCAGGCTGAAACCCTCGGCCATCTTGACGAACAGGATGACCCGCACATCATCTTTCCAGTTCTGCCCCACGACAACACTGTCGGCCACCTCATCGATCTGGTCGATCTGGCGATAGATCTCGGCAGTACCGATACGGACGCCGCCAGGATTCAGGGTTGCATCGGATCGGCCGAACATAACCACACCACCCCGTTCGGTGACCTCAATGTAGTCCCCATGCCGCCAAACCCCCGGATAGACGTCAAAATAAGCGCTATGGTATTTTTTGAAATCCGGGTCATCCCAGAAATAAACCGGCATGGAGGGAAACGGCGCCGTGCAGACCAATTCGGCCTGCTCGTTGACAACGGGCTTGCCGTTTTCATTCCACGCCTGAACGTTCATGGCCAGACCTCGGCATTGAAGCTCGCCGGCATAAACCGGACCCATGGGGTTGCCCAGGGCAAAACACCCGTTTAAGTCCGTACCGCCGGCGATACTGGCCAGTTGGAGATCGGCCTTGACAGCGTCATAAATAAACTCGAAGCATTCAATGGACAGGGGGGACCCTGTGGACAGAACCGCCCTCAATTGGGAGAGGTCGTATTTTTCCGCAGGCTTCAGGCCGGAGCTCAGGAGGGCCGCGATGTAGCCCGCGCTGGTTCCGAACACCGTAATGCCCTCCTCCTGGGCCATTTCCCACAAAACCCCAGGGGACGGATGGAAGGGATTGCCATCGTAAAGTACCAGTGTGGCCCCCACGCCCAACGAACTGACCAGCCAGTTCCACATCATCCACCCGCAGGTCGTAAAGTAAAAAATGGTGTCCTCGCGCTTCAAGTCCGTGTGCAGCATGAGTTCTTTTAGGTGATGAATCAGGATGCCTCCCGCGCTCTGCACCATGCATTTGGGCAGCCCGGTGGTTCCTGACGAGTACATGATATACAGAGGGTGATCAAAGGGCAGCTGTTCAAACTCGATGTCAAGGCCTGATTCCCTGGAGCGGAAATCCGCGTACATGACCGCATTGGGCACGGCACTGATGTCCGGTGCCGCACTGGTGTAGGGCACCACCACGAGTTTTTCGATGGAAGGCAATTGTTTTAATATATCTGCGATGCGGCCCAGAGAGTCGATGGGTTTACCCTTGAAAAAATAACCGTCGGCCGTAAACAGAACCTTGGGCTTTATCTGGCCGAAACGGTCGAGCACCCCCTTGATACCGAAATCAGGGGAGCAGGAAGACCAGGTCGCCCCCATGCTGGTGGCAGCCAGCATGGCCACAATGGATTCGGGCATGTTGGGCATGAACCCCACTACCCTGTCCCCCACTACCACCCCAGCCGCTTTCAATGATTTGGCCACACGGGCGACCTCGTCATAGAGCTCGGCATAGGTCAGCGTTTTGTGCACCTGGCTTTCACCATTGAAAACCAACGCTTTGCGATCATCACGATAGCGCAGAAGATTTTCAGCAAAATTGAGCCTGGCGCCTGAAAACCAAAGCGCACCCGGCATCTTTTTAGGATCGTCCAGCACCTCTTCGTAGGGCTTCGAGGCGACGATATCCGCAAACCGCCACATGGCCTCCCAAAATTCCGGGATGTTGTTGATGGACCACTCGTGCAGCGTGGCATAATCCGAAAAATCGGTACCGTACTGCTCGTTGATGCCGGTCATGAATCCATAAAGATTGGAAGATTTGATTTTTTGCTCCGAGGGTTGCCATAACAGCTTAGCCATAACCTTTTCTCCTGTATTGTTTTCTTGAGTTGAGGGGTGTTTATTACCAGTAATTCCCGTTTTTTTCAACAATGCTTGACATCTTATATACGGGTTGCAAGATTATGACCTAAACCTTGCACGAAATTTGATAATACTCTCGCAAAACCCTAAGCTATTGCATATTTTGGGGAAGGCGATCCCATACGAAATGACTATCTGTGGGGCGATTGGCAGGCTGACTTTTTCGATTGATCGATAGGAAACATACGACATGCATTACGAAGGAATGATTATCAGGCCGCCCAGCGAAGCCAACAGCATCCTGTTGCAGGTCTCGGTGGGCTGTTCCCACAACAAATGCACTTTCTGCGGCACCTACATCGGAGAACGGTTTAAAATAAAATCTGACGACATCATCATGCAGGACATCGCATTTGCCAGAGAAAACTGTCGCCGGCAGCGGCGGGTGTTTCTGTGCGATGGGGACGCGTTGATCATCCCGCAAAAACGGCTGTTGAAAATTCTTGAGGCCATCCAGGAACAACTGCCCTGGGTAACCCGCGTGGGTGTCTATGCCAACTCCAAAAGCATCCAGATGAAAACCCCTGAAGAGTTGGCGGACCTGAGGGAACACGGCCTCGGCATCGCCTATATGGGCCTGGAAACCGGTGACAATGTTACCTTGCAAGCCGTCAGAAAAGGCGCAACCGCCGAAAAAATGATTCAAATGGGGAAAAAAATAAGGGCGGCTGGCATCAAACTCTCCATCACGGTTCTTCTGGGCCTGGCCGGCCGGCAGCGCTCGGACGTGCATGCCCGGGAGACGGGTAACGTGCTGACGGCCATTGACCCGGAATATGTCGGCGCCCTGAGCCTGATGCTGGTTCCAGGAACCCCCTTGTGCGACGCCCATGAAGCCGGCCAGTTCGATTTGTTGAATGCCGATGAAATGCTGAGGGAACTGCGCGGCATGATTAAAAGCACCCACCTGACCCGGGGGCAATTCCATGCCAACCATGCGTCCAACTACCTCCCCATCAAGGCCAGAATGCCCCGGGACAGGAAAAAAACCCTGGCACTCATCGACCAGGCCCTGGCAGGTGACATCTCCTTGAAGCCCGAGTGGATGAGGGCGCTATAAATATTAGGATTCAATATGAAATAAATGAGTGTATTGAAAATACAAAATATCGGAATCAATAAAAACGCGTAAATGAAAACAAATGGAGGAGACCAGGCCATGACCAACCAGACAGCGGATACTGCCAATAACATTGACGAACTTTGTATTAATACCATTCGGACGCTCTCCATGGACGGCGTGCAAAAAGCCAACTCAGGGCATCCAGGTGCGCCCATGGGCCTGGCCCCGGCCGCTTATGTGTTGTGGGTCCGTGCCATGCGGCACAACCCGGAAAACCCAAACTGGTTCAACCGCGACCGTTTTGTGCTCTCCGGCGGACATGCATCCATGTTAATCTACAGCATGCTGCATCTCAGTGGTTATGACCTCTCCCTGGACGACCTCAAGAACTTTCGCCAGTATGGCAGCAAAACACCAGGACATCCCGAGTTTGGCCACACCCCAGGGGTGGAAACCACCACCGGCCCGTTGGGTCAGGGCTTTGCAAACGCCGTGGGTATGGCCATGGCCGAAAGGCATCTGGCTGCCGTGTACAACAAACCTGACTGCGATGTCATCGACCATTACACCTATGTTATGTGCGGTGACGGGGATATGATGGAAGGTGTTACCTCGGAGGCAGCGTCCCTGGCGGGTCACCTGGCCCTTTCACGGCTGACCTGCATTTATGACGACAACAAAATATCCATTGAAGGTTCCACGGACCTCGCTTTCACCGAAGATGTGGGGCAGCGGTTCAGCGCCTATAAATGGCATGTTTTGAAGGTGGCGGACGGCAACGACCCCGATGCCATCCACAAGGCCCTTGAAGCCGCCCGGGAAGAAAAGGACCGGCCCACCCTGATCATGCTGCGCACCCATATCGCACACGGCAGTCCCAACAAACAGGATACCGCAGACGCCCATGGTGCTCCCTTAGGCGAAGAGGAGATCCGTCTCACCAAAAAAAATATGGGATGGCCGGACAAATCCTTCTATATTCCAGAAGAAGCCCTTGGGCACATGCACACGTGTGTTGATGCCGGCAAAGCCGCTGAAGAAGAATGGCTATCCTGCCTGTCGGCCTACAGAGAAAAATATCCCCAAGAAGCCGAGCGTCTCGAAGGCGCCATTAACCGCACCTTACCCCAGGGATGGGACGCGAGCCTGGATGAACTTCGCAACATTGAAGGACCGATAGCCACGCGGGCTGCTTCAGGAAAAGTGCTCAATGCCATTGCCGCAAATGTCAGCGAACTCATCGGCGGTTCCGCCGACCTGGCACCTTCCAACAAAACCTACATCGATGCCTCCCCTGAATTTCAGAAAGGATCCTATGACGGCCGCAACATTCATTTCGGTGTCCGTGAGCATGCTATGGGATCGATCATGTCGGGCATGGTGCTCCACAAAGGCGTCCGGCCTTACGGAGGGACTTTTTTCGTTTTTACGGACTACCTGCGTCCTGCCATCAGACTGGCCTGCATGATGAAACTGCCTGTCATATACGTGTTCACCCATGACAGTGTTGCGGTGGGTGAGGATGGACCGACCCATCAGCCCGTCGAACACCTGGCCGCCCTACGCGCCATTCCCGGTATTACCGTCCTCCGCCCTGCAGACATGTCAGAGACCGTCGAAGCCTGGCGGCTGGCCATGCAGATGGACACACCGGTGGCCCTGATTCTGAGCCGGCAGAAACTGCCTGTATTAAAAGAGGGTACCCACGGTAATGTTGCCGATCTGGCCCAGGGTGCTTATGTGGTGGCCGATACCGCCGGCAAGCCAGATATGCTGATGATTGCCACGGGAGCTGAACTCCATATCACCCTCGAGGCTGCCGAAAGGCTCAAGGCAGAAGGCGTTGCCGCAAAGGTTGTCAGCATGCCCAGTTGGGAACTGTTCGAAGCGGCGCCCAGGGAATACCGTGACCAGATCCTGCCACCCGACATCAAGGCCCGTGTTGCTGTCGAAGCCGGCTCTGACATGGGGTGGCAACGCTATATTGGCCAGGACGGCCTGACCGTCTGCATGACCGGATACGGAGCCTCGGCCCCGGGGGGCATTAATATGGAAAATAACGGTTTCACCGTGGACAACATTGTAAAAACCGCTTTAGAAGTGAGTAAAGTGAGCTAAAATGACTAAAGTTAAGGTATTCTAATCGTATATATAAAGGACAGAGCGAAGCGATACATCAACTTTAGATCACTTACAACTTTGGGTCATTTGTTCGGCCGAACCAAAGCACTCTGAATAGGTCTAAACAATGCAGAAATTTACAACCCATAGAGGAGTAATTAGATGATAGATACTCATATTTTCATGACGACCTTCGGCATGGTGTTCTTGGCTGAGTTGGGCGACAAGACGCAGCTGGCCACTTTTTGCCTTGCTGCCGACTGCGATCCCAAGTTCTCTGTTTTTCTAGGTGCTGGCAGCGCTCTTTTGTTGAGTACGCTGATTGCCGTGGTTTTCGGCTCCGTGTTGAGCAAATACCTTCCCGAACACTATGTCAAAATTGCCGCAGGCATCTTTTTTGTGGTTGTGGGCATCTGGATGCTGGCCAACGCGGCTAAGGCCATTACCGCATGAAAGAATTCTTCAATGTAACCGATCTGGACGAAGCGCTCGAGCTGCGATTCGGTTTCAATTGTATGGGAAAAGAAGAAATCCCCGTGCACGCCACAACCGGCAGGGTCCTGGCCGAAGACATCGTGGCAGGTGTCAATCTGCCGGACTTTCCCAGGTCCATCATGGATGGATTTGCTGTTCGCGCTGCATCCACATTCGGGGCCTCAGACGGAAACCCCGCCTATATCAACGTCCCCCGGACGGTGGCCATGGGCGAAATTCCTTCATTCTCCATCGGCCCTGGAGAAGCAGCTAAAATTTCAACAGGCGGCATGCTGCCCAAAGGCACTGACAGCGTCGTTATGATCGAACACACCGACGCCATCGACGAAACCACCATCGAAGTGTTCAAAAGCGTTGCCCCCGGCCAGAATATGGTCGCCATCGGCGAAGACATCCAAAAGGACCAGACCGTCCTTTTCTGCGGCCAGCGATTACGCCCCCAGGAAGCGGGGCTTCTGGCGGCATTCGGTAGGCAATCGGTCAGTGTATTCAAACAACCCGTCATCGGGATCCTCTCCACCGGGGATGAAATTGTCCCCATCGACACGGTTCCCTCCATCGGAAAAATCCGCGATATCAACTCCTACACCCTGGCGGGACAAGTCCTTCAGGCCGGAGGAATTCCCCTCCAACTCGGTATCGTCAAAGACGACTTTGACGACCTTTTGGAAATGTGCATTCAAGGTCTGGCTCAATCGGATATGCTGCTGGTATCGGGCGGCAGCTCGGTAGGCATGCGCGATTACACAGTGGAAGTACTTTCCGCCATCCCCAATGCCGAGCTTCTGCTGCACGGCATTTCCATCAGCCCTGGAAAACCTACCATTTTGGCACGGGCTGTTGATAAAGCTTTCTGGGGACTTCCCGGTCACGTGGTTTCCGCCATGGTGGTGTTCCACGCCGTGGTGCAGCCCTTTATCGATCACGTGAGTGGGCTTGCGCCCGCTTATCACCGCCAGCATGCCTGTCCAGCGACGTTGAGCCGTAGCATTGCTTCATCCCTGGGACGCGTGGACTACGTTCGTGTAAAACTGGTTGAACAGAACAATGCATTTATTGCGGAACCGATTCTCGGTAAATCGGGATTGATCAACACCATGCTGCGGGCCGACGGCCTGGTCAAAATTGATAAAAATACGGAAGGATTAGACACAGGGGCTCAGGTTAACGTTCTCCTTTTCGCGTCCTGATAGGATCTGCAATGAACAAAAAGAGAAACATTTATCTAAAGATGAAAACCCTGGCAGAAGCCAGAGAAATCATACTCACAGAGTTCCTGTCGCAAGCCCCCTTGTCCACGGAAGTCATACCGGTTCAGGATTCGGTGGGCAGGATTCTGTCCCGGCCGGTGACAGCCGAGCTCTCCTCCCCCCACTTCCACGCCGCCGCCATGGATGGTGTAGCCGTTAGGGCCGTGTCCACATTTGGAGCAAACCCGGCCGAACCCATAGAGCTGAAAGTCAATGAAAACGTATTCTACGTGAATACCGGTCACGTGCTGCCGGAAAACACCGACGCCGTAATCATGATCGAGCACCTCAACATTCTGGATGATCACCATATTCAGATCGAAGCACCGGTCTTTCCCTGGCAGCATGTCCGAAAAATAGGGGAAGACATCGTTGCCACGGAACTGCTGTTTCCCCAGAACCATGTCATCACGCCCTATTGCCTGGGGGCCCTGATCACCGGCGGCATTTTCAAGGTGCCGGTGAAAAAAAAGCCCCGTATCCTGGTCATCCCAACCGGATCCGAGCTTGTGGACTGGCAAACATCCAAGGATGCCTTGAAACCGGGGCAAGTACTGGAAAGCAATTCCTATGTTCTCGGCAGCCTGGTCCAGGACGCCGGAGGCGACTTTTCACGCAGCGAGCAGTTGATAGACGACCCTGCTAAGATCAGGTCTGCCGTGCAGACAGCCATCGATGGTGAATTTGACATGGTCCTCACGGTGGGCGGGTCTTCGGCCGGATCCGAAGATTATGCCAAGGACGTCATCCTGGACCTGGGCGAAGTGCTGGTGCACGGGGTCACGATCATGCCCGGTAAACCAATCATCGTCGGCAAAATTGACAACAAACCCATATTCGGCATTCCCGGGTACCCGGTATCCGCCATCATCGCATTTGAACAGTTTGTCAAGCCCCTCATCGACCAGATGAAAGGACAGCCGGAACAGGCCAGAACCCGCATCGATGTGGAGCCTACCCGTAAGGTCGCCTCAAAACTGGGACTCGAGGAGTTTGTGCGGGTCAAACTGGGGACCGTGGGCAATCGGGTGGTTGCTACGGCGCTGCCGCGCGGGGCGGGGTGCATTACCAGCATTACCGAAGCGGATGGTATCATCCGTATTCCCGAGCACATGGAGGGACTCAAAGACAACCAGACCATCAAGGCAGAGCTTCTCAAACCAACCTTCGCCATTGACAACACCATCGTAGCCGTGGGTAGTCATGATAACACCCTGGACATCCTCGCCGATGAATTAAAGGCCGGCAGTTCAAATCTGAGCCTTTCATCAAGTCACGTGGGTAGCATGGGCGGGCTCATGGCCGTCAAGAGGGGCGCCTGTCACCTGGCCGGTTCGCACCTGCTCGACATTGAAGACGGCACCTATAATGTGTCCTATCTTAAAAAGTTTTTGCCGGACCGGGACGTCCGCTTGATCAACCTCGTCATGCGTGACCAGGGGTTCATCATACCCAAGGGAAACCCCAAAGGCATAAAGGATATCGAGGACCTGGCGCGGGGAGACATCTCCTTCCTCAATCGCCAGGGCGGTTCCGGGACCAGGATTCTACTCGACTACCGGCTGCAGCAGCGGGATATAGACCCTGCACAGATAAACGGCTATGATGCTGAGGAGTACACCCACATGTCCGTAGCAGTAGCAGTTCTGAGCGGCACCGTGGATGTTGGCCTCGGTATCTTTGCCGCAGCCAAAGCCCTTGACCTGGATTTCATCCCCGTGGTGACCGAACAGTATGACCTGGTAGTTCCCCAGGAGCATTTTGAGACCGCCAAGATTCAGGCGCTCATGGACATTGTCAACTCGGGAACATTTAAAGAACGTGTTGAGGCCCTCGGGGGGTATGCCACGGATAAGACCGGGCAGATCATCCTGTAGCCAATATCTACAATCGAGGATGAAGTCATCTGGTCGTTGATAGCAGAAGGGTTTTTCGATTCCATGAAATATGAGTTATACCTGCGATGCTTCGAATCCCCCTAACAACGAATAAAATACAGTAAAAATGACGATCTGAACAATCCAACCGATAAGACAAACTCCAACTGCGCGCCAAGTGTTTTTATAGTCAAGCGCTTGCCTGACGGCAATGATCATCGCTACCAACATCCAGATGCCGGTTATTAAATTAAGGATGTTCCCCAGCATGGGAATGATTCCCAAAACGCGCAGCACTCCAGGTGAACTGGAGAATCCGATGGTGCGCAACAATTCCCCATAGTCTGCTTTTGTTTGAGGTTCAGGTAACAGCTTTGTTCCAATATAGTATGTCAGAAACGCCCAGATGAACCACCCCGCCAGGGCCACGATGGTTCCGAGAACAAGTCCCTTTATCCCTGCCGTGCCGATGGTTCCTATTCCTGCAGCAACACTGGAAAGAATGACAACTCCCATGGCTTGTCCCATGGCGCCTTTGTCCGCTTCGACCTCTTCATAGAGATTTACATCCAGTTTTGCTGCCCGTATCATCCGATCTACGAATAATGCCATGCTTGCCTCCATGTTAAAACTATCGTCATATTTTATGCTTTTACGTGTTTTCTGCCTTTTTTAATATTTCTTCGGAAATTAATATTGATCTTTAAGTATTTATTTTTTTTCCGACTTCATTTCGGATATTTCTTTAAGGATTATTTCCAGACTTTCCAGTTCCCTCCCATAGCCTGTCCAATCGCCATCACGCAGATAGGCTTTGGCATTATTATAGTGGTCCAGCGCCATCGCGCCGATCTCGGATAACCCTTCACCCTTTTTTTGAGGACTAATCTGTGTTGCAACCTGTTTCGGGGATATTTCAATATCCAGGATACTGCTCAAGGCCTTGTCCAGGTTTTTTTCCATAATCAGACGATTGTCAAAAGCAACAA
>RCNC010003045.1_pt1 | contig 11022 bp, 9 predicted proteins | sample 2041301 | NCBI WGS metagenome assembly RCNC01 (sample SAMN09708231, study PRJNA481090) | Marine sediment metagenome, whole genome shotgun sequencing project. | biome: marine sediment; feature: ocean; material: sediment; isolation source: Sewage treatment plant 13A marine sediment (STP13A) ... | reverse complement strand
TTTTTGAAGTTCCTGATTTTTCATCTATCCCTTCCTTGTTGCATCCCTGTATTGTCCAGCACTTTTAACGCCTGCGAAAGTCTGCATTTGAAATTGACTGGCTATTCCGTACGGTGCTGGTAACCTATTGCGCCAATGGACTTTTTGTTTCTCATTGCAGGCATTGCCGGCTTGTGGGTTGGAACCGAACTGACAATAGGCGGTGCACTCGCCATTGCAAGGCGTCTGCAACTATCCGAATTCTTTGTCGGGCTGGTTATTTTGTCAATCGGCAGTGATTTGCCGGAACTGGCGGTGGCCGTCGATGCAGGACTCAAAGGACTGCTTGGTCAGGATGCATCAGGCGTCGTGGTTGGCACGTCGATAGGCAGCGTCGTGGCGCAGATCGGCTTTGTGCTGGGCCTGGCCGGTGTGATCAGCTACCTGACCCTGCCCCGCTCTTATGTCCTCAAGCACGGCGGCGTGTTGCTAGCTGCGACCGTGCTGCTTTTCCTGGTGTCGTTCGACGGGATCGTCACTCGCATTGAGGGCATAATCCTGATCGCGATGTATGCCGCCTACGTGATGGCACTAATGAATGGTGAGAACGTCCCGGATGAAGAACCGGGTCATCTGGCTGGTGGTGGTATCTCGTCATGGGTGGTGCTCATACTCGGCCTTGGCGCCGTAATCCTCAGCTCAGAAATCACCGTTAGCTCGGTAGTGAGCATTGCCCACTCGTTTGAGATCAGCGAAGCGTTGATTTCCGTATTGATCATAGGCCTGGGTACGAGCTTGCCGGAACTCTCGATCTCGATTTCCGCAATTCTCAAGAAAAAGACCCAAATGTCTGTCGGTAACATCATCGGCAGCAATATTCTCGATACCCTGTTACCGTTCGGAATCGCTGCGGTCATTTCCAGTGTCACTTTTGAGCGCCACTTGCTGTTTTTCGATATCCCTTTCATCCTCATACTGACGCTGGTGGTACTCGGATTTTTCTACCAACGGGGCCGTGTGGCGCGGTCGGAAGGGCTGGTGATACTTGCACTCTACTTCACTTATGTACTGGTGAAACTGCTGCAGTTCTAGGGGTGGTTTCTGAACTCATTTTGAGAGAGGATACCTTCATGCGATCCTTGCTCACAGTGTTCGTTTCATTCCTGCTACTGGCGGCCTGCGCCGGTAAGCCTCTGGTACCTTACACCACAGATACGCCACCGCTGGTCTTGCTGCCTGCTTCACAGGCCAACATCACGGATGGGCGTGGGCGTTTCCGCGAGATTACTTGCGAAGTGCTGGAGACCCACGGCAAGGAACTGTCCCATTACCGCCCTTGTGACCAGGCACTGACGCGGGTCGGTAAAGAACCCGCCGCAACCGGGGAACCCGTTGACCTCGGTCCATCCCGTCGTGGGTTGATCGCAGCCATGGTTCCGGGCATTGGCTGGGAGTGTTTTGAAAGCTGGCTGAACTATGAAGACGAGTTTGAAGAACACGCCTCAAATTTCAACTACTCCAGTTATATTTTTGCGGTGGACGGTATGTCCGGCAGCACCCACAACGCCCGCCAGGTCCGGGATGCCATCATGAGCCGCGCCGATGAAATCCAGGGCAAGCGAGTGGTGCTGATAGGCTACTCCAAGGGCGCACCCGACGCGCTGGAGGCGGTCGTTACCTATCCGGAAATCCATCCCTACGTAGCAGCCGTGCTGAGCGTGGCCGGAGCCGTGGGAGGCTCACCCCTGGCCAATGGCGCAAAAGAGAGCGACCTCAACCTGTTGAAGCACATTCCGAATTCGGAATGCACCGTGGGCGACGGACATGCCGTGGAAAGCCTGCGACCGGCAGTACGCCGGCAGTGGCTGCAGGACAACCCTCTGCCATCGTCCATTCGCTACTATTCTTTGGTCACCTACCCTTCCCCGGACCAGGTTTCCTCTGTGCTGAAAAGCATGAAGAAGAAGCTGGATAAGGTCGATCCAAGGAATGACAGCCAGGTCATTTTCTATGACCAGGTCATTCCCGGAAGCACTCTGGTCGGCTACCTCAATGCCGATCACTGGGCCATCGCGGTACCGATTGCCGAATCACATGCGTTTATCGGCAAACATTTTGCCAGCAGGAATAATTACCCCCGCAAGGCGATATTCGAGTCTGTGCTGCGATTCATCGAGGAAGACCTGGATAAGCAATAGACTTACTGATACCCCACCAGGACCGCCACGACCATCGAAATACTGCCCAGCACCAGTAGCTGGAGCATCAAGGGCCAGATAAAGCGAAACCAACGGCCAAATGGAATACCACAGATCCCCAGAATGCCCATCAGCACCGCGTTGGTTGGCACAACCATGTTCATGAAGCCGTCACCCATCTGGTAGGCCAGAACCGCCACTTGCCGGCTGACACCGACAATATCCGAAATCGGAGCCATGATGGGCATCGTCACATACGCCTGGCCGGAACCCGACGGAATAAAGAAATTCAGAATGCTCTGGATAAACAGCATGCCGATAGCCGACAACTCCGGGCCAACCGCCACCAACGGCTGAGACAGACCGTTGACGATCGTATGCAGCACCTGTCCATCACTGAGTGTGATCTCGATCGCCCTGGCGAACCCGATCAGTAACGCAGTTCCCACCAGTTCGCCTGCGCCGTTTACGAAGTGGCGGGCCATGTCATCCAGCGCCATGCGGTAAATAAAACCACAGATCAAAGCCAGGGCAAAAAAGATCGCGCCCAGCTCGACAAAATACCACTGGTGCACTTTGATGCCCCATACGACTACAACCAGGGCCAGTAAGGTTGCGAGCAGGACAAGGCGCTGTCGTACCGTGATGGGACCGGTTTCAGGCGAATCCGGCGGTTGAGCTTCCGGAATATCCGCGACCAGTGACAGACTCGGGTCGGAACGCACCTTTTTGGCGTAACGCATTACATGCAGATAGCCCAGCGCAAAGAACGGCACAAACAAAATCAGACGGAAGGCCATTCCGGAAACAGGCGTGACACCCGCGACCTCCTGTGCCACCAGGACTGTGAACGGATTCATGACAGCCGTGCCATAACCGATGCCATAACCAACTACCATGATGCCAACCGCGGCAACGGTGTCCATCCGCATGCCAACGCATAGCGTAATCAATATCGCGACCAGCGGAATGTACTCTTCGGCCATGCCGATAGTGGAAGAACCGACCGCGAACGCCAGCATCCCCATCAGGATCAGTAACGCCGGTTGCGATCCATAGCGGTTAAGCACTTTCGACAAGGCTGCGTCCAGCGCTCCTGTGGCGCGGATTACAGCCAGGGCCCCGCCTATGATAAAGATGAAAAAGATGATCCCCTGCGCCGACTCCAGGCCGCGAGGAATGACCGTAAACAATGAGGTGATGGGCAGTCGTCCGGCATCCTCCACCAGCTGGTAGGTACCCGGGACAACGACGTCATGGCCATGCTCGTTCACCATTTCAAAGTGCCCCGCCGGCAGCAGCATGGTCAGCACATAGGCCAGCAGAATCATGCCGTAAAGAAGGACGAGTGTGTGTGGTACTTTCAGGTTCTTAAACATGACTAATTACGGACCCTTTTGACAAACCAGGCGGCAAACAGCAGAAACGCGAAGAAACTGGCAGCGGTGACCAGCCAATCCGGCCCCAGCCAGCCCGTGCCGAAGCCGGCAGGCCGGGTACCCTGGATAAAGGCAGCTCCGGCAATCGCAACGCCCAGCAGTCCCTCACCGCCGACGAATCCGGAACCGAGCAATATGCCACGGTCGCGACGGCCGGTGGCCTGAGACTCGTCTTCAGAACTGCGCTCCAGCCACAACTTCAGCATTCCACCCAGGAAAATCGGAGTCATGGTGGAAACGGGCAAATAGACCCCGACGGCAAAAGGCAGTGACGGGATTCTGAACAGCTCGGCCGTAATGGCGATGCCGGCACCGATCGCCACCAGCCCCCAGGGCAGATTCTGATCCAGCACACCGTCAATCACCAGCTTCATTAACGTCGCCTGCGGTGCAGGCAGTTCTTCGCTACCAAAACCGAAGGTGCCAGCCAGCAGCAATACCGACAGGCACACAAATGTTGCCGATGTTAATACGCCTACCAACTCCCCAATCTGTTGAGTGCGTGGAGTCGCGCCCAGCAGGTATCCGGTTTTCAGGTCCTGCGAGGTATCGCCCGCGATACTGGCCGCGATGGCAACCACGCAGCCGACCGTGAGTGCAGCCGCCTTGCCATAGATATCCGTCCAGCCCAACACCAGGAAGACACCAGACGTACCCAGCAATGCCGCAATGGTCATGCCGCTGGTGGGGTTACTGGTGACCCCAACCAGGCCGACAATACGCGAGGCCACGGTGACGAAGAAAAAGGAAAATATGACCACGCAGACGGCGGCCACCAGCCTGCCTAAATTGTCCTGCAGAGCGGCAAACGGAGCTGGCAGAAATGTCAGTGTTAGTGCCACCAGCAGTATGCCAATTCCTACCAGCCTGAGTGGCAGGTCACGACTGGTCCTGGCAATAGCCGGTTGCACATGGGCTGTCTGATCAGAAACCGGAGCGGAACCGTCCACCACCGTTACAACCTCTGCATCCACCCGGCCTTTCAGCTCGTGGGCGCCCATGCGGAACGATTCAACCATCACCGGCAAGCTACGCGCCAGCGTAATGATACCGGCCACGGCCACTGCACCCGCGCCGATATAGCGCACATAGCGGGTCCATATCTGGGAGGCAGACATCTCGCTGATGGTTAGCACCATTTCCGGGTAAAGCGGTGGGCGGCCATCTCCCCAGTAGGCAATAAACGGGATGATGATCAGCGAAGACAACAAGCCGCCGCCTACCATCATCGATGCGATACGAGGCCCCAGGATGTAACCCACGCCAAACAGTGCCGGCGACAGGTCCATCCCCAACTCACCCTTGTTCAGGAAAGGAATGCGCACGTGGGCCTCGTCGGAAAGCACCTGCGCCCAACCGGTCAGAGCCTTGTAAGCCGCGCCCGCCCCGAGTCCGATGAATACGTTCCGCGCCTGGTTGCCGCCAGCTTCGTTGGCCACCAATACATGTGCACAGGCCGTGCCTTCAGGGTAAGGCAACTTGCCGTGTTCCCGCTCGATCAGGTAGCGCCGCAACGGAATCATGAACAACACGCCGAGCAGGCCACCGGCCATGGCCAGAGAAGTCATCTGAATCAATGAGGGGTTCAGCCCCCACAGGAACAGCGCTGGCAGCGTGAAAATTACGCCGCTGGCGACAGAACTGGAGGAGGAACCGACCGTCTGCGCCAGATTAGCTTCCAGGATGTTAGCGGTACCGCCAAAACGGCGTAGCGTATGAAAAGCCGCAACGGTCATCACCGCGACAGGGATAGAGGTGCTTATCGTCAGCCCTGCTCGCAGACCCAGGTACGCATTGGCCGCACCGAACAGGATCCCGAACAGGATTCCAAAAAACAGGGCCTTAGCCGTGAATTCGTGTGGAGACTCTGTCGCAGCAACGTAGGGTGTATAGACTTCCCCTTCATGCAGGGGGCGATTGGCGTTTTCGGGGAGTTGGTGTGACGCGGGGTTTTGATCCATTGCGCAAAGCATACACCAGTTTGGAAAATGCGTCGGGCGAGCACACCGGTCAGGCGGCCCCTGCTATCTCCTCACGCTTGCGGCTATAGCCTTTGGCCACTTGCCAGGCTACCAACAACCAGACCACCGACAGAACCATGTTGACCAGCGCGAACTGCGCAATTCCAAATTGAAACCAATGCAGGCCAACGTAGACGGCGCCAGCCTGGGCCAGATCGCCGAAACGCCAGAAAAAAGCCTCAATGGTTGTTTTCCCTTCGTATTTCTCTGCTGCTGACAAGGGTAGATAGAGCGCATGACGGGTGGTATTCATCAAAGAGTAATCGATTGAGTTCTCTATGGTCTTTGCCAGCCGAATGATGCTGAACACAGGTATAAACGCCACCAGTCCGTAGCCGATGATGGCAATAACAGGCAGCACCAGGACGGCGCCCCTGACCCCAATCCAGCGGATTACCCTGGCCACCAGCGCCACCTGGAAAAGAAGCGTCAGCAGGTTGACGACAAAAAAGAAATTACCGTAGAAAGAGGCTATGAAGTCCGATTTTACGACCCCGTTTCCGGCTGCAACCGCCAGGTCCGCATAATGCACGACCAACTCGGCAAGGATGTATTCACCCGTGGTATTCACCCAGTTCAGTAACAATATCAGCATCGCCAGCAGGAACAGGTATCGATCTGAAAAAACCAGCGATATACCTCCCAGCAAGCCCCCGTGCTGCTTTTCATCGGCGGCAGGTGACAGCGAGCGGGAGTCCGGCGGAACCGCTGAGCGCGCCCAGCCGACACATGGCACCGTCAAGGCCAGCAACACCATTGCGACCAGCATCAGAACCCATGGGCCGATGGTGGGAAACAGTGCACCGCTCATCCACGGAGCAACCAGGCTACCCAGGGTGGCCCCGATCATGATGACCGGAAACAAGCGTTTGCCGGCATTGACGTTATAGCTGTCGGCGGCAAAAGCCCAAAACTGCGCTGTGATCATCACGCCGAAAATACCCACCCACACGTAGTAAGCAAACCCGATATCCAGGCCTGCCTGGCCAAGCAGATAGAAAACCAGCAAGTTGAACAGAAAAAACCCGGTTATGTAGCGGGTCAGTTGCTGTTTTCCGGTATGCCGGAACAATAGCCCGTAAAGCGGAATGACCACCAGTAAGACCAGCGCGGTAACGGCATAGGCATAGCTTTTCATTTCCGCGGAGGAACCGGTAAGCAGTAGCGGCTCGCGGATGGTTTTCAGGATGTAATAGCTAACCATCATCAACAAGGCATAACCGAAATACACGGCAACACCCTTCCCTTCCCCGGGCCGGAGTTGGGTAAACCGGTTGAAAAACCGGTCAAGCGGTGTGAGTTGAATCGGCCATTGGCCCATCAGCAATAATCGGCAGTTGTTTGCAGGATAAGACCACAGCAGGCTACGCACTGCAAATCAGCCACCTGACTGTTTTAGAGCCACACCTTGAAAACCTTCTCTAATGGTCTGACCTTAAGGAGTCAGCGTTTAGGAAATACTTATGAAATCATCGACTGTTCTTATCACCGGCGCCAACCGCGGTTTGGGCCTGGGCCTGGTCCGGGCCTACCTGGAAGACGACTGGAAAGTCATCGCGGTCAACCGCAGCCAGTCAGCAGAGCTCGACGAGTTGTCCAGCGACCACCTGGCCATAATGTATTGCGACCTGACGGATGATGACGAGTTAGCCAAAGTCGCGGCCAGCCTGGGTGAAGACCCACTGGACGTGCTGATCAATAATGCGGGGCGTATGGCCCGTTCAAGTAATGTCGCGTCGGAAGACAGAATAGGCGGATTTGGTCATTTCAACCGCGCACTTTGGCACGACATGTTCGACATCAACCTGTTCACGCCGATGCGCCTGGCGGAACTCCTGGCCGGAAACCTGGCCCGGGCTGAACGCGGACGCATTGTCACGATTTCCAGCATGCTCGGCAGCATGGAACTGAACACCTCCGGAGGAATTTACGCGTACCGCGCCAGCAAGGCCGGGGTCAACGCCATCATAAAATCGATGTCCATCGACCTGGCGGAGCGTGGCATCATCGCAATTGCCCAGCACCCGGGCTGGGTGCAAACCGATATGGGCGGTCCGGGTGCGGACATCGATATCGAAACTTCGGTGAATGGCATGAAAGCCGTGATAGACGGATTGACGCCAGCGGACAGTGGCAAGCTGCTCTCCTACGATGGCTCGGTCATGCCCTGGTGAACGGGCGGCGCGATCTAAGGTAGCTGACCAACGGCATCGGCAGAAAAGCGATAAAGAACACGGAAATGATCAGCGCCATCTTGTCGGCACCAAACCGGTCCATACCAATACCCACCAATAATGGCCCCATGATCGTTCCGGCACCCCAGCATGCCGTGAACATGGTGGTTGCAGCAGCCAGCACCGCACCCTTGAATTTCTGGCCTACCAGGATCACGCCCAGCGCGTAAATCATCCCCTCAACGCCACCGAAAACGAACGCGTAAACACCCGAAACCACCGGTATCCTGATCAGCCAGGGCATAAGCAGCAAGCCAACCGCCGTCAGGAACACAAAAAGCACCAACAGGCCCATGCGATCGATATGATCGGCCAGCCAGCTGATCGGCATTACCAGCGCCATACCACCCAGCCCAACGATGGTCAGCAACCCAAGGGTCGCGTTTTCGCTCAGACCCAGGCTCATGCCGAACAATGGGAAAAACGTCAGCACGGATTCTGCTCCGGCGGCATACACCACGTTGGCAACCATGACCGTGGGCGCCAGCAGAAACACTTTCCACAGGCCATGCTGTTGTTCTCCGGCATGCCCCATCTGTTGATGGGTGACATAAAACAGGGGAATTGCCGCCAGCAGGATCATTCCGCAGGTCGCATAAAAAGGCGCCATACCTTCGGAACCCGTCAGAATTAAAAGCAGCGGTCCCATTGCAAACCCGGCAGCACCCAGGGAGGAATACAAACCGACGATCCGGCCTCTGCGCCTTTCTTCGGCCAGTTCGTTGATCAGAGCCTCGCTGGAGATCCACAGCAACGACGTCATGGCGCCGATGAAGAAACGCAGCGGAAACCAGATCCAGATGTTCGGAAACAAGCCGGCCAGGATAAACAATACCGCCAGTATCACGGTGGCAACCTGCATAATCCGGGATGGCGCAAAGCGCCTCAACAGCCCGGGTGTCCAGGGGGCAATGGCAATCACGGCCACCGCCTGCGCGATGGTGCTGGCGCCAATCAGGGTTTTGCTGACGCCCTGAGCATCGAGCACCAGCGCCAGCAAGGGAAAAGTGATGCCATAGACCAGGTTAACCACGGCCATGGCTGTAATGACCCCGAGCAGGCTGCGCCTTTTCTGATAACGGTTGAGGGCCGCCCTATTCAACCTTGCGGGAGCGTGCAGGTATGGACTTCAGGTAAGCAGCAATGGCTTCACGATCCGCTTCCGGCAACCGGGCCATGTTCTCCTGAACCTTGACCATGGACCCGCCGACGGTATCGAAATCAGGCAGGAATCCGGACTCCAGATAGTAGGCGATATCGGACTGTGACCAGGATTTCAGACCGTCCGGATGAGGCGTGATGTTCGGCACACGGCCCTCGCCGTCCGGGTTGGGCGCACCCGCCAGCCACCAGCCGGTTTGCAGTCCACCAAAGCTGTCCCGGGAGGTGTGGCATTCACCACAATGGCCAGGGCCTTCAACCAGGTATCGGCCTTGCTGAATGAGCGCGTCCTTACTGCTGGACTCGACAACGGCACCCTGCTTCAAATAGAGGATTTTCCATAAACCTATTCCACGACGCAGGTTCCAGGGGAATCCCACCTGGTGCTGACCGACCTGCCGCTCCACCGGCTTTTGCAAGTCGAGAAAGGCTTTCAGATCGATCACATCCTGGACTTTCATACGCGTGTAAGAGGTGTAAGGAAAGGCCGGGTAGTAGTGTTGGCCGTCTGGTGAGACCCCCAGCATCATGGCATTAACGAACTGGATAGTAGTCCAGTTACCGATCCCATGGACCGGGTCAGTGGAGATATTCGGGACCAGGAAGGTCCCGAATTCTGAAGGCATTTCCAGACCGCCACCCAGGTCGCTGCCGTGGCAGGACGAGCAGCCGCCCGCATAAAAAATGCGCTGGCCGTTGTCCGCGTCGGGTTTATGCCCGGGCAGATCCTCAGGCGAAAGGGCTACCGGCTGCGTCAGGAACCAGAACAGCAGCGCCAGTGCGGCTACACCCGCCAGGATCCATCGCATATCAGGACCCTCAGTCTTCCTCTTCTACCCGGTAGCCTTCGTGGCAGCTTTTGCAGACTTTGAAGATCGGCCCCGCCGCTGGCTTCAACTCGGCCAAAGACGTTGGATTGGCCTCGATTGCAGCGTCAACGGCTGCATTGAACTTCGACAGTTCTTCATCAAAACCTGCCCGGTCCGTCCAGATGGTCGGCCTGGCCTCGGTATCATGGCCGGTCTCGGTGCCTGCGGGGAACATGCCTCCAAATTCTTGTCCAATCCCTTGCCAGATCTCGAAGCTTTCCATCGCTGCCGACGCGTCAAATTCGACTTCGCCCTTCAGCATGCCGCCAATGATTTTGGCCTCGGCCTTGGAATCCTCCATCAACTCGTGACGTTGTTCCTGGGGAGAATCTTCGGCCAATGCCTGGGGCAAAGGAAACAGAAGAAACAACGCAGTGATAAACCCTAAAACTCGAACCATTTTTTACCTCTCAATCGATGTTAAGCAATATTCAGCATCGCAGTATAGTGCCTGGGGCCGCGACTCGCTATCCACTTGACCTGAATCATATAAAGAAGGCAGTTTTGACATCATATCTTGGTATGCTCAGCAACTGAAAATACCCGCCTGGAGTTAACCCATGTCAGAACAAAAAATACCCGGTAAATACGTCTTTCTTTTCAATGAATTCGAACAAGCCATGGGGAGCTGTGGTGGTGAATGGGATGGAGTTCGAGGCTTGATGGGCGGTAAGGGCGCCAACCTTCTGGACGCCACCCGGCTGGGCATTCCTGTCCCCCCCGGCTTTACTGTAACAACCGAGGCCTGCAACGATTACCTGGCTGGCGGCGAAGCCTTCCCGGAGGGTTCATGGGAACAGGCGCTCGAGGCCGTTTCAACCCTGGAGACCCAGACGGGTAAGAAATTCGGCAATGCTGAAAACCCACTGCTGGTTTCATGCCGCTCCGGTGCACGTTTCTCCATGCCCGGAATGATGGACACCATCCTCAATATCGGTCTGAATGACGAGATTGTCGAAATACTGGCAACCCGGACCCATCGGCCTCGTTTTGCCTACGACATTTATCGTCGCCTGGTGCAAATGTTTGGCGGGGTCGTGATGGGAGTCCCCGATGAAGTCTTCGAAGCCGTAATCACTGCCCAGCGCCGTGAATCAAAAGTGAAATTTGATGCGGAACTC
>RCNC010003815.1_pt1 | contig 11023 bp, 12 predicted proteins | sample 2041301 | NCBI WGS metagenome assembly RCNC01 (sample SAMN09708231, study PRJNA481090) | Marine sediment metagenome, whole genome shotgun sequencing project. | biome: marine sediment; feature: ocean; material: sediment; isolation source: Sewage treatment plant 13A marine sediment (STP13A) ... | reverse complement strand
ACCCTCTCCCAGCTGTGGGATGTACTGGTAGCAATAGTTTTTGCCGTCGGTTCTCTCGAATGCCGAGAAGTCGTGGCGTCTGAGATAGGCCACGACGTTTTCGTTGGTCTCGGCATCGAGAGCGTCTTCCCGTTGGATCATGAACCGATACGGGGGCGCGTTCGACGGCTGAATCTCAGCTATTACAAACGAACCGGAGCACTTCACATACGCTGGAGGACCATTTCGCACCCAACCTCTGCCGAATCGAGAACTGAGCGGGGTGATAGGCTATCGCCAATTGATCTCCCAACGCGTTGAACACCTCTTCAGATCTTTCGATATCATCAGCGCTCAGCATCGCGGCCTCCTCCTATTGAGAGGGAAAATTCTTTTTGGTCTCAGAGAAATGATTTCTCCGGCGGTCCCCCGCGCGCGATCCGAAAAGCCGCTCGCTTGAGATCACCGCACAATTAGCCTTCCCCGCTACTTGGGAACCTGTGGACCCCTCTGGTTCCGGTTTGCCATCCGTCCCCAGGCTCAAACGTCGTTGTAATCGTTTTGAGAACGATGATTGTTAAAAAGCACAATCCGTATTACACCAACGCAGAAATGACCATAGCAGATAAAACAAAGAACGCAATGGATGCTCGCTGGGAACAGTAGCGTTCGGAGGCGGCCGCGTAAGGTAAGATCCACTTCTGAGGCGCATAAGGACGAACAGTGAAAAAAGCCAGCAAGAATGATCTGGGTCGACGTTTGAGAAAGCTCCGCGAGGCGCTCGATGTCAGCCAGGGTGAACTCGCGGACGCCGCTCAGATGGACCAGAGCTTACTCTCGAGGTATGAGCGGGAAGAGGTGAGTCCCAGTTGGCTGCAGGTCGAGCGGCTTCTTGACGCGCTCGGGCAGTCACCGTGTGCACTGTTCCCTGAGTGTTCCTCAGAATCCGACCCCGAAGAAAATTTCTTTTCGATTCGCTACTACTCTGGCAAGCCAAAAGACCTGTCGGCCAAAGACACGTCGACCAGCGTACTCAGGATTCACAAGGAAGCCTTGTTCGTGAAGCTCCTTCACCTGCCGCCGGTCGACGACCGGTTCATCGTCGTCCGGGCGGAAGACGACATCATGATCCCGGATTGGTATCCAGGAGACTATCTCGTCATCGACAGCAAAAAAGAGGCGAAAGCGGGGAGCACCGTTGTCGGATTTCTCGACGAGGAACCCATCGCACGCCGGTTGGTGCGTGAGGGCAGGAAATTAGTTCTCGTTGCCTCCAACCGTCATTACTCGCCGCTTCGATTTGTCCAGTCGAAGTGGGTCCACGTCGGAACTATCGTATATACCGTTCGGGATATGGGGAAGAGTTTTACGGGGATGGAGGACGGCTAGAGACTCGCGAGGTCGTCCGAGTCAGCGCGTTTTTCCCGAGTTCTATAGATCGCGGCCACCGATTGCTCCCGGTAGCGCGTTCGCAGTCATAAAGAACGTGTGCCCAGTACCCATTCAACGAAAATACTTGAAATAAAAGAAGATACCTGTTATCTTGCATTGTCTGTCGCCGGCCAGCGGGGCCGGCTTCTGTTTTGGTGGACGCAGTGTTCACCACCGTTTGCGAGACGGGCGCGCCCCAGAAAGGCACCGCCCAGGGAGATAAGAGAGAGATATGTCGAAGAAATTGTTTGTTGGAAGTTTGAGCTGGGACACGAACGACGACGGCCTGCGCAGCGCGTTCAGTACCCATGGTGAAATCAGCGAAGCCATCGTGATCAGCGATCGCGATACGGGTCGTTCGCGTGGATTCGGTTTTGTCACCTTTGACGATGACGAGTCGGCCGACAAGGCCGTTGCGGCACTCAACGGTACAGAACTGGACGGCCGCACCATCAAGGTGGACGTGGCCCAGGCCAAGCAGCGTTCCGGTGGTGGCGGCGGTGGCGGCGGTGGCGGCGGTGGCGGCGGCTACGGCGGCGGCTGGTAAATCCAAGTCATTCAAACCCAAAGCCCCTCCTTCGCGGAGGGGCTTTTTTTGTGCCCAAAACCCGCCCGGACGGGGATCAGGCTTCGCCTCCGGCTACGCCCGGACAAGAAAACCCCGCCCCTACGATTGTGATTGGGAGATCTTCTCAAGGTCGTCCGCAGCGCCGCAGGCTTCGAGAGTTCGCGATGATCCTCGACGGCAGAGATAATAAAGAACTCTTTACTTTCTCTCGCGCCTAAGAAAGATTAGTTGACCACTTGCCCTCGAGACGCTCTTTACAAAACCCCAGCGGCTGTCACTCGTAGGGCTCAAACTCGTTCTCTTCACCGGTCAACAACATCATCAGCCTTGGATGGATGAAGAGCTTTTCCCGACCCGCCGTCTGTTCAACGAGAACGCCGATCTCTGCCAGAGCTTTGAGGTACTTTGAGGCGGTCTGGCGTTTCGCAATGCCGGCTGAGGCCAGGTTGCCGATGCGGCAGTAGGGTTGCTCAAAAATTACGTCAATGAGCTCGCGGCTGTATATCTTGGGCTCCGTTCGCCGCACGAAATCCGTAGTTTGGTCCGCGAGACTGCGAATTGCAGCGATCTTGGCGGTGGTCCAGCTGGCGGTCTCCGCAACCCCTTCCAGCATGAACAGCAGCCACGGTTCCCATGCACCGTGACGGGTCACATCGAGCAGCCGACTGTAGTAGTCCCCCTTGTTGGTGATGATGTATCGGCTGAGGCACAGGATGGGAAGGGTGAGCAGTTCTTCCTGAATGAGGAACAAGCTGTTGAGCACGCGTCCCGTTCTGCCGTTGCCATCCGTGAATGGGTGTACGGCTTCGAACTGGTAGTGTGCTGCGGCCATACGGACCAACGGGTCAAGGGATGTCTCCTCGTGTAGAAACCGTTCCCAGTTGGCCAAGAGATCGCGAATGACCGTTTCGCCTTCGGGAGGGGTATAGATGACTTCTCCGGTGGCATCGTTCACGAGGGCCGTACCCGGGACGCGACGCACACGAATTTCAACGCCGCGGATCTGGGTGCACACCTGCTCCGCAGTGCTGGTACTCAGCGGCCGACGATCCAACCCACGGAAACCATCGAGTAGGGCTCGGCGGTAGCGGAGGGCTTCTTTGGTCGCTGGATCCGCTTGTTGTGTCGCTTCGAGGTGGCGAAAGAGTCGATCAGTTGTGGTGACTATGTTTTCGATCTCCGAACTGGCCCTCGCCTCCAGTATCGGTAGGGTGTTGATCAGCATGCTCTGGTTCGGGATCAGCCCTGCCGCCTGCTTCAACTCGGCCAACGCTGCCCTCGCAGAGACGCAGGATTTGAGAACGACCTTTGACTCGAGGTCGATCGCCGGCGGCAGCGGTGGAATGTCGTTGTGCGGTCGATCCGGGGACCATTTTCGATTCGTCATGTTTACATTATTGCATTTTATCGACATATTGTCGCGTTATGTCGATGGCGTCGACAATTGGGTTTTCCGTCCCTCTTCGGGGTTCGGGCGGGGCGCCTGCCCCACAAAGGACACAGCAATCTAGAGAGGATTGTGGTGCGGGCGTCTCGCCCGCACTTCTTCGACGGTGGTGGAATCGTGCGGGCGGGACGCCCGCACCACAAGGAGGTCAGTTGAGGTTGGCGGCGGCGGCGCAGGCTTCGAGAGCTGGGCAGGCTTTTCTGTCGCCCCCTTCAGGGGCTCTTCCATATATATATGCCCGATACCTGGGGTTACTGACGCCCTTCGGGCGTCGTGACGCACCGTCGCCAGCGAGTGGCCGATTGGCCGGCGATCCCCGGCCTCGGCCACATATCGCTGCCGCCGGCGGGTTCACGCCCCGCAACGATGTCATCCCGAGCGAACGAGTGGAGCGAGTGAGTCGAGGGATCTGTGGGGAAACGAGTCAACGCGCGTCTGGCTTTTCCATAGATCCCTCGATTCGCTTCGCTCACTCGGGATGACAGGGAGAGGGTACGCTCCGCTCGGGATGACGATGAGGTTGGGCACCTCGCTCGGGATGAAAATGAGACCGGGCGCCTCGCGTCGGAATGACACGGAATCGGTCCCGAGTGCGTGTATCATCCCGAGGGAGGGAGCGGAGCGAGCGAGTTGAGGGATCTGCGGGGAAGTGAGTCGTTGCCCATCCATCAGATCTCCCACCAAAACAAGATGTGATTTCGGCAACCATCAAGAGAAAATATTTGAATTAAAAGAACATATCTGTTATGTTGTGGCGTCTGTTGCCGGCCGACGGGGCCGGCTTCTGTATAGGTGGACGCAGGGTTCACCAAGATTTGCGAGACGGGCGCACCTCAGAAAGGCAGCGCCCAGGGAGATAGATAGAGTTATGTCGAAGAAATTGTTTGTTGGAAGTTTGAGCTGGGACACGAACGACGAAGGCCTGCGCAACGCGTTCAGTACCCACGGCGAAATCAGTGAAGCCATCGTGATCAGCGATCGTGACACTGGTCGTTCGCGCGGATTCGGCTTCGTCACGTTTGACGATGACGAAGCGGCCGACAAGGCCGTTGCTGCGCTGAACGGAACTGAGCTTGACGGTCGTACCATCAAGGTGGACGTCGCACAGGCGAAGCAGCGCTCCGGTGGCGGCGGCGGCGGCGGCGGTGGCGGCGGCGGCGGTGGTCGCGGCGGTTACAGCGGCGGCTGGTAAATCTAAGTCATTCAAACCCAAAGCCCCTCCTTCACGGAGGGGCTTTTTTTGTTCTGAATTTGTCGTGGCAGGAAGGAAGTGGGCCCTCGGTTCTACCGATACACCTCGCGGCGGTGACCCACCCGGACGACCGAGATCAAGAGGTCGCGACCCTGGTAGGCATAGATGATTCGGTAAGGACCGACTCGAAGACGGCGGAAGCCCTTCCATGCGGCACTCATGATCGATCCCTTGTTGGGGTCGGCACGGAGGCCCTCGACCGCGGAGACGATGCGCTCGCGATCGGCCTTCTGCAAAGCGGCAACCTCTTTGACGGCACGCCGCTCCCAGCGAATTCGGATTTCAGTCGAGCCCGAGTTCTTTGCGCACATCGTCGTGCTCGATCCACTCGGCGTCGGGGTCCCGGAAACGACTCAAGGCAAGTTCGAGGTCTTCACACTCGTCGAGGTGACGCTCGAGGGCCTCAACGATGTACGAGGTCTTTGAACGTTTCGTGGTGCTCGCAAGTTGCTCGAGGCGTTCGGCGAGTTCTTCCGGGAGACGGACGGTTTGACTGGTCATGGCGCACCTCTGTAGTTAATGTAAGACAAATATTACAACGTGTCAATACGAGGGCGAACCATCCGGGCGCCTGGGTTAGCCTTTGTCCTCTTCATAGGCCGAGAACCAGGCGAAGGCCCTCATCGATGGCACCTGTATGGCGTTTTGGGAGTCTCCCGACCCGCTCGGTGAGGTAAGTCTTGTCGACGGTGATGAGCCGGGAGACGTTGACGACCGAATCCTTCGTCAGGCCGCTATCTTTGCGGCGCAGAAGGAGATTGCCCGGGGCTGCTTGGAGGTCGTGGTTGGATGTTATGACCGCGGCAATTACCGTCTGAATGCGGCTGGCATTGAAGGCATCAGATTGAACGATCAGTACGGGACGTCGGCGGCCCGGGCCGGAGCCTTTCGGTGACGGAAGGCTAGCCCACCAGACCTCCCCTCGTTGCATCACCAGTCCTCATCGTCGAACGAGGCCGTCTGTGCCTCGGCCACGCGAAGGTCGAGGCTCGAGTCCTGGTACTCGTAGATTTGGTCAAGTCGTGCGGTCACGCCGCGGCTTCGATGTGCATCCAGGTACTGGCGCACCGCCGTCGCGTAGAGCTGGCTGCGACTCATGCCGAGGCGCGTTGCCATCTCATCGGCCGCATCAAAAACATCGTCCGGGATCGAAATCGCAGTTTTCATGGTTGGAGTATAACTGTGGTTATACCGAGGGTCAACAACCAAGATCCTATATTTATCTGTCGCCCCTCCGGGGCTTTTCATATTCTTTGACCCCGGGACCTGGGGTTACTGACGACCTTCGGTCGTCGTGACGCACCGTCGCCAGCGAGTGGCCGTATGGCCGGCCCCTCACCTTCTACCATTCCGGGTCCGTCCTCTGGACTCCGCCGTGAAAAGTCCGGCCACGGCCACAAATCGCTGCCGCCGGCGGGTTCACGCCCCAGGCTAAATATCTGTCGCCGCTCCGCGGCTCGAGCGGCATCCACCCGCCCGGCCTATGTGCGGGCGGGACGCCCGCACCACAACGCTAGTGTGACCGAATTTGTGGTGCGGCCGTCTCGGCCGCACTCGTCGTGGGCGGAATCCCCGGATCAGTGGTCGGTCGACGAGGCGGATGCCCGCAACTCGGGTGGGATTCGGGCTTCGATGACGCGCGCTTCTTCGTTTCGGCCTTGTGCAAGCAACAGGTCCGCGTAGCCGTTGAGGGCCATAATCAGCTCCGGATCGTCCAGAGCCCGAGTTTTCCCCCAGCCGGCTACTGCGCGCTCGTAGAAGGATCCGGCCTCATCAAACCGATTGAGGTGGCGGTGGTAGATGTGAGCGATACCAAAATACGTATTGGCCAGCGCCGGGTCGTCCCCCTCAAGGGCTCCTTCTTGAATGTCGAGTGCTGAAAAGGCCAGCTCCACGGCCTCGGCATAGTCGCCAGTCTGGTCCAAATTTCCTGCCAGATCGATTTGCGCCTGAGCAAATCGAGGACTGTCGGTACCGAAAGCTGCCTCGCTGATCGCCAACGCGCGCCGCAACAACGCCTCGGCTTCGTCCGGCCGGCCAAGGTAGCTGCAGAGCTGAGCGATCCGGCTCAATGAGTCGGCGACGTCGGGATGATCCGAACCGAGGGCTTTCTCCTGAATGGCGAGCGCGCGTCGGTAGCCAGTCTCGGCCTCGTCCAATCGACCCTGATAGTGATAAAGGACTGCAATGTTGATGTGGCACAGGGCGACGTCGGGATGGTCCGATCCGAGTGTCTTCTCCCGAATCTCGAGGGCGCGATAGTAGAGGGGTTCAGCCTCCTCGTATCGGCCCTGCATGTAATAGAGAGCAGCCAGGCTGTTGGCGCTCCCTCCGACATCAGGATGGTCCTCGCCGAGCGCCTTCTCCTGGATCGCCATCGCCCTTTCGTAGTACGGCTCCGCTTCGTCGAACCGGCTGAGCATGTAGTACACCGTACCGAGCTCGCGCAGGCTTTCCGCCACGTCCGGGTGGTCCGGTCCCAGGACCATTTCCCTGATCTCGATTGCCTGGGAAAATGCCTCCTCGGCCTCCGCATACCTGGACTGTTCCGCACACAGCTGGCCCACCGTGTTCAGGCTCTCGGCCACATCGAGATCTTCGGTTCCGAGGCTCGCCTCCCGGATTGCCAGAGATCGCCGGGCGAGCTCCTCACCCTCTGCGAAAAGGCCTTGTCTGTAATACAGCACAGCCAAACTCTGGAGGCTGTCGCCCACTCCGAGGTTTTCGGTGACAGCCGCACCGTCCCTCAGCTCGAGGGATCTCTCGAGCAGAGGCTCAGCCTCTTCGTAGAGGCCGAGCTTGGTGTAGACGACACCGATGGTTTCCATCAGCTTCGCTTGCGTCGCGGGCTGGTCACCGAGCTCCACCGACACGTCGTCCGCACCCCTGCTCAGAATTTCTCGCGCCGTAATCGTCCTGCCCCGCGCTTCCCCCGGATCCGAGACTTCGAAGAGACCGATCAGAAAGTCGACCAGCTCCTCAGCCTGGTCGCGGGCGGCGATGGCCTGGCTACGCTCCAGGCGGAGATCGAAGGTGTACTTGAGGCCGGCCAGGATGACGATGATGATTGCGGCCGTAATCAGAATCCTGCGGTTGCGCCGCTTCGGTTTGTTACGAATCCATTGCAGGCGCGCAAGAGTCTCTGAGGCTGTCGGCCGAGCACCCGGCGCCGGCGACTCCAGCCGTTCGATCAGCGCCCGCAGATCTCCGGTCAGACCGGGGATCGATCGCGGCCTTCTTTGTACCGTAGATTCAGGAGAATCGGAGGGTTCACTCGCCGCCTCACCCGGCGGCCGGCCGGTGAAAAGCTCGCGAATCATCAGGCCGTAGGAGAACATGTCGCTCGCCGCGGTCGCCAGCTCGCCCCTGGACTGCTCGGGGCTCATGTACCTCGGAGTGCCCATGACGCTGCCGCGTCTGGTCCGGATGCTGTCCGGGCCAGACTCCGCAGCCGCTGCCTCACGGGGTGGCAGTTGTTCGGCCTCGGTCAAGCCCATCGTGGGGGCTTCCAGCTCCTCGGGGTCGATCTCCGGTTGGATGGCCGGACCCAGGCGGCCGTCGTTCAGAACAGCTCCACTTTCGGCGTCGGGCCTGGCGAGGCGTGCGAGCCCGAAGTCGAGGACCTTGGCGTCCCCATCGCGGGTGAGCATGACGTTGGTGGATTTGATGTCCCGGTGCACAACGCCTTTCTCGTGTGCGGTCGCGAGCACATCGGCGACCTGCTCAGCGATCTCCAGCTTGATGTTGTCGCCCAGACCGGACTGGATCGCGTTCCACAGATTCCGACCCTCGATGTACTCGAGCACCAGGAAGTCGCTGTCTTCCCCCTCGACGTAGTCATAGATCTTGCAAATATGTGGATGGTCAAGCTGGGAGAGGGCGCGGGCTTCGCGGAGAAAACGGGCCTTCGCGGTCGGGCTGAGGCGGGTGTCTTTGCCGATCGTTTTGATGGCCACCTGGCGCCGCAGAGTCTCATCGAAGCCGAGATAGACCTCTCCCATGCCACCAGCGCCGATGAACCTGGTGATTCGAATGTGGCCGACGGTAGTCCCAACTCGACCCTGTGAGTTCACGAGTCTCCCCTTCTCGTGGACATTTCGACCCGGCAATGCGGCGGCCCGCCAGTCCATTGTGACGGGCCGCCAGCCGGAGAGCGCTTTCAGGCGGTCAGTTGTTCCCTGGAGAGGGCGAGATCCAATTCATCAACTGCTGGAACACCCTGCCGAAGACGAAGGCTCCGATTATCATGGCAATGAAATCGATGCTCGTCACCGGCCCCTGCAAGGCCAGGGCGTATTTCACGAGATACGCACCCGTGATTCCCCCGAGAATCCCCGCAAGAATCTCCTTGGGTATCGGCGGTCTCGGCTTCGGCGGCATCGGCGGACACCACCCCACCAGGCTGACGATGACGTACATGAGAAAAGTCACTGTATCCCCCTTCGGTGGGCTGCGGGAACGACGGGACATCAGGAATCGAGCAGGTCTCCCCGCACGGAACCCGGAACCTCACCCATTGCTGATTTTTCTTGCTCTGGGAAGAATCATAGGGGTAATGCCGATGGGATTCAAGAACTGAAAATGAGAATGAATTGAATCGCATCTACTCGATTTGAGACTGGCATGCAGTTCAAATCCTGAGAGGTGACTGATTTACAGACCGAGAACCAGGCAGAGACCCTCGTCAATGGCACCCGCATGGCGCTGCTCCACAAAGGTGTCGCCTATTCGAATGCGCAAGGGCGGGATATATCCCGCCCCTACAGCACGATGATCCGTTTTACTTGTAGGGGCGGCATCCATGCCGCCCTTCTTCGACATCCGCTGTAGCTTCAATGCCGGGAGGGGATAAACCCCTCCCCTACGAAAGGTGTGGTCGATTCAACATCCGCCGTACGTTCGGCGCATTCTGAATTCGGAATGCTGCCCGCTCACCCAGCAGGCGAGACGCCTGTTCCACAACGGTGTCGCCTATTCGAATGCGCAAGGGCGGGATATATCCCGCCCCTACAGCACGATGATTCGTTTTACTTGTAGGGGCGGCATCCATGCCGCCCGGCCTGTCATGGTAGATTCGCGCGAACTGAGAGGTATTCCGGTGAAACCAAATACTCACATCGATGACGGTCTGGTCGACAACGCAGCCACGTTCAACGACCCATTCTTCCAGCGGTTCAAGCCGCGCCCGGCTGCGAACCCGCTGGAACTCCAAGACGGCCTTTCGAAGACCTACTCGTTTCCAACGTTCTATGCCGACGTGACGTGTGCGATCGCGATCTTCATGTGTGATTACCTTCCGGACCCGTCGATGAAGCCGGTCAAGATGCCCGGTGGCCGGTCGGTCGTATTGCTTTCGTGCTACCAATACAAGAATGTCATGAACATCGCCCCATACAACGAGATTGCGATGACAATCCCAATCATGGTGGGCGCCGGCTACGTGCCGCCGCTGCTGCCCCTCGTGGTGGATTTCAAAAAGAAGGGGTACCACGTGTTCTCGATGCCGGTGACCTCGCTCGAGAACCAGATCCGCGGCACCAAGATCTGGGGACTGCCAAAAATCGTGGAAGAGATCGATATCTCGACCGAGGGCAACAACTGCACGACCGTTGCCAGGGATGAGAATGGTGAGATCTACTTCGAGCTATCGGTACCGAAGGCAGGATCGGCCAAGCATTTCGACGAGACCGGATTTTTGTACAGCATGCTCGACGGGAGGCTGTTGAAGAGCCAGACCAACTTCAAGGGTGATTTTGCGGTCAACACGAACGCGAGCTCGCTGTGGAAAAAGGACCGGCAGGCCGTGACTCCGGCGCTGAAGCTCGGCGCATCTCCACGGGCCGACGATCTGAGGTCATTGCAGATTGAAGAGGTGGCGTTTCAGTTCCGTTATGCGGAGAGCATGAACAGCTGCTTCGATTTGCCGCTCGAAGATTGATAGAAATTTCCCGAGTGGGCGCCGGGTGCTACCTGCCAAGCGCCGGAGGCGCGATAGATGGATAGCCTGGGGCGTGAGCCCCAGGAAGAGGCGTCGACCAAAATCGATTAGCCGCGGAGCGGCGACAGATGCTGTCTATCCCACATTTTCTGTCGCCCCTCCGGGGCTCACCAATTCATTGTGGCCCTGCAACCTGGGGCTGACGCCCCAGGCTAAATATCTGTCGCCGCTCCGCGGCTCGGCCGAGAATCATCCCGCCCCCACAAAACAAAGAAATGACCTCTTGGTAGGGGCGGCAATTAGGCCGCCTTCGAGTGCCGTCTTGTGGAATAAATTTGAATTCAAAGAGTATATTTGTTATCTTGTTTGCGTCTGTTGCCGGCCAACGGGGCCGGCTTCTGTATGGGT
>RCNC010003043.1_pt1 | contig 11025 bp, 12 predicted proteins | sample 2041301 | NCBI WGS metagenome assembly RCNC01 (sample SAMN09708231, study PRJNA481090) | Marine sediment metagenome, whole genome shotgun sequencing project. | biome: marine sediment; feature: ocean; material: sediment; isolation source: Sewage treatment plant 13A marine sediment (STP13A) ... | reverse complement strand
AGTCGGAGGTGGGAATGAAGGAAAGGAGGAAACTTCATTCCTTTTATGCCATATGATAAAGCAATTTATGTGCCATTTGGTTGAAGAGGACTAATATCGTTTCCCAATATACGCTTTTGATGAGTAGTTTAGGCCAAAATACATTTGATAACAGTAGTTTAAATGATTTGTTCAAAACAGGACTTTTGATCAAACCATTTCATCAAACCAGATGATATTCATCAACTCCGCTCTTAATTCCGTCAAAATTTCGACACTATGCAATTTCTTAGCTGTAAAATGGGATTTGGGGAATGGATCCGATTCCTTGAAGGAAATCACATCAATATTCAATAGCCAGTCAAGTATTTCTGCCTATTGTCGATATAAGACTAAAGGATGCTGTCTTTAAAACAATGTAGATGTCTCTAAAGACTCAATTTTTTCATGGAGTTTCAGAATTCCGGAGGTTTTTACCATGAGTATTAAGACCTGATGTCGGATCGCTCAAAAACGTTGTCTGTATCCAGGACGGCAGCCCTTTGTGGAGTTGGGCGCACCACCGTTGGGTATTGGATTCGTACAAAACCCGACAAGGTTTATTTTGGTGCTGGAGGTGCCTATAAAATTCAATTATTCCGGAAAATTGTTCCGGACACCCAGTTGAAGGCGGCATTATATGCCTATGGGTATATGAGGAATCTGAAACGACAGCGCGTTATTTTTTAACATACTGAAACGATAGGAAAATTTAAAAATATCAATATTCCGGACTCACTTGCATGAAAATTGCAGGTAATATTCTTGGTAGTTTTAAGACAAGCACAAGCAAATATCGCGCTTTGGGTATCAACTGACAGCAGTCAAGTCCGGCTAATCCGGGTCAGGAAATTTAAGCTATGAAAATTCTGAATAACGAGCAAGTTTCAAAAACTTTTCAGTATGAATCAAATTCTAATACCCAGCCTCCCGCCGACAAAGAGTTCGGCGCCATGTTAAAAGAGACCGTTAAAAATACAACTACGGCGGCCTTGGCTCCCTTGCAGACAACGTATATAAAGCCTTTGGCGGGTCTTCAACCAGCCTCATCATCTTCATCGGCTCATCGGTTTGCCGCTAACAGCGCAGAGGATATGATAAATCTGCTTGATCGATACCGCGAAAAACTGGCCGATCCCCGGGCCACTATGAAACAAATTGATCCAGTCATCAAGGAGATGACCCGGGAAATGGAAAACCTTGCTCCAGTTTTGGATTCTCTCCCCGCTGATGATGGGCTTAACACTATTCTTAACGATACCCTGGTGACCGTATCTTTGGAAATAAGCAAATTTTACCGAGGAGACTATATCTCCGCCTAATTCGCTGTCCATGAACCCTGTCCCCACCAGCAACCGGGATCGATATTTAAAAAGGATTCAGGCTTACATCGCCAGGATGCCGAGTCTATCGACGACCGTCATAAAAGTTCTGGAGACCTGCAATGATCCCAGAGCCTCTGCGAATGATCTTCATCGGATCATTTCCCTAGATCCAGTCCTAACGGCCAGGGTTTTAAAGCTTATTAATTCAGCTTACTATTCCCTGGGTGTTCCGATTACTTCCTTGCCCCGGGCAATCGTCATGCTGGGGCTAAATACCGTCAAAAACCTTGCCTTGAGCTTTGCAATTATAGAAAATTTAAAAAGCAATGGATCCTTTACTGCATTTTCCCCGGATGAGTTTTGGACGCACAGCCTTTGTGTTGGGGTGATCGCCAAATCTTTAGCAGCCGTCAGACAGGATACAGCTCAGGGTCTGGAGGCTTTTTTTGTTGCTGGGTTATTGCACGATCTTGGTAAAATTCCCTTGAACAGGCAGTTTCCTGAAGAATACTACCGGGCGTGGGAAACAGCAGCGCAAAATCAAGTTACTTTGCGCCAAAGCGAAATTAAACTTCTCGGTATAGATCATTGCACGGTAGGGTGCATGATAGCTAAAAAATGGCGCTTGGGTGCAACGCTGGTCGAAACGCTCACACACCATCACAATCCGGATAACAGCTCCGAAGTTGACCGCGAGTTTGTATTTATTGTTTCACTGGCCAATCAATTTGCCAACCATTTGAGCATCGGCAGCGCCGGCGATTGCTTTAGCGACAATCAACTGATCGAATACTTAAACGGCAAAGTAGGCGTGGATTGGACCATGTTGCATGAATTAGGGGAAACCGTTTTGAACGAAATCGAAAAAGCAAAGATCTTTCTTGAGATTGCCCAGAAAGGTTAGACTATAGAAATGAATATTTTCAATTCCGGTTTGTCCGGTTTAGGGTTAATTGTATGAATGTAAAATTTTGGGGAGTCAGGGGCTCCATACCCAGTCCAGGATCCGACACGGTCAAATACGGTGGGAACACACTGTGTCTGGAGTTGTGTTTTCATAACCTCGATCGACTGATCATTGTTGACGCGGGGTCCGGTATGCGAGCCTTGGGAGATAGTATGATATCCCAAAATCCCAACAACGGTCAAATGAAAGCTGAAATTTTACTTACCCACACCCATCTTGATCACATTCTCGGCCTGCCTTTTTTTGCGCCAATCTACAATCCCCGGACTGAATTGAAAATTTATGGCCCGGTAACCTGCGAAGAGACCCTTCTTAAAGATGTGATCGGCGGCCAGTTTTCTTATCGATATTTTCCGGTGCGGCAAAACGAATTGGAGGCTAATATCGAGTATATCGATCTTAAAGAAGGTCATTATGATCTTGGCGATGGCATTAAGCTTACGGCCAAATATCTGAATCACCCATTACTCTCACTAGGCTACCGTATAGAATATTGCGGGAAGAGTATCTGCACGGCCTATGATACCGAACCGTTTTACAACGTTTTCAGCACTGATCCGGCTGATCCATCCTATGACGAACTTCTGGCCTCGGAGGGCGAGTTGGCCGCCAGAGAGGGAAATCAGCGGATAGAAGAGTTTTTTAGCGGCACCGACCTGCTCATTCATGATGGACAGTATACTGAGGCGGAATATGAATGCGGCAAGAAAGGTTGGGGGCACTCGCCGATTGAATATATTGTCGAGGCTGCCAGACGGGCGTCGGTTAAACGGCTGGCTATTTGTCACCATGATCCACTGCGATCGGATTCACAAATCGATGCGTTATCTGAAATCTATTGTTCCAGGGAATTTGTCGGCGACATGGAAACCTTCTTTGCACGTGAAGGAATGCAAATTGAGATATCTTAAAGTTTAAACAGTCTTCTTTTCATTAAATAATCCCACCAACGTAAAACACCGTCTACAATCTGGCTATGCTTTCAGCAAAATCAGGGTTCTGGATAAGTTTTTTGGCAAAATCCAAATATTTTGCTGTAATGGCCCTTACCGCAAGCTGTAATGCATAGGGTTTGACCGGCTTTTCCAGCAAGTAATTTACATTGGAGGCCAGACACATATTAACGACGTCATCATTAGCATTGCCACTGATGATGATCGTGTCTTCATGGGCAGTTGGATATTTTTCATCGAGGGCATCCAAAAAAGAAAATCCACTCAAGCCACCCAGAAAAACATCAACCACGAAAATCGCAACGCCGATATCCCGGTTCAAACAATATGATATTGCTTTGTTAAGCTCCGAAAAACAATGCACCTCGCCCCAAGTATAAAAGCTCTCAATCAACTCTGAAAGGATCTCCCCAATACCCGGATCATCATCGAGGACAATAACATCCAATCCATCCGACATATGTTTATCCTCCTGCACGGTCCCCGTATTTTGAGGCTGCCGCATGATTGCCTTGCGCCACTGCTAAATTAAGCGAGCCTTATGTGGCGCATGCCTGATATTTGCGATTCCTCTAATACTCTTTTAACTTTTATAGGAAATATTATACCTTTCCATCTTACGATAGACTGTACTAATATTCACTCCCAGTATCTTTGCTGCTTTAGGTCGATTTCCTCCAGTAACTTCAAGAACCCGTTTGATATGACGCTTTTCTAGCTCGTCCAATGAGAGAAGTTCCACATTTCTGCGTCGTTCAGGACCCTGATACGGTAGCAGGCTGCGGGCCGAGACCAGCGTCAAGATCTTTCCGCTTTCCAGCAGAACAGCTGCGGCGATCATGTTTTCAAGCTCCCGCACGTTGCCCGGGAAAGAAGACTGTAGTAAACGTTCGGCCAAGTCAGGGGCTAATCCCTGGATTTTTTTCTTATTGGCTTTGGCATGCGTTTTTAGAAAATGAGTGGCCAGCGGCAGAATGTCATCTTTCCTCTCTCTTAGCGGAGGAATCCTGATGTTATACATATTTATACGGTAAAACAGGTCCGCTCGGAAACGTCCTTGAATGATTTCTTCGTTGATGTCACGGTTGCTAGCGGCAATGATGCGGACGTCAACATTTCTAACTTCTGTGCTGCCGAGGCGATAAAATTGGCGTTCCTCGATGACTCTTAAAAGTTTAGCCTGCAACGATGGATCCAGTTCAGTGATTTCATCCAGAAAAAGAGTGCCACCGTGAGCAACCTCAAAAAAGCCCCTTCTGTCGCTGCCGGCATCGGTATAAGCGCCTTTGGTATGACCGAAAAACTCATCTTCGAATATTGTTTTGCTAAACGATGCCATGTTAACGGCGTAAAAAGGTGCTGTGGAACGATTGCTCACTCGGTGTATAGCACGGGCCAGCATTTCTTTTCCGGTTCCGGATTCGCCATTTATTACGACACTGTAATCCGTTCCGGCCACGGCCTCCACCTGGTGAAAAACCAGGGCCATTGCTTCATCTTCGGCAACCAAATCGGCAAAGGCTTCGGGATGCTTCAGTTCGGAAAATAATTTTTTTCTTCCGAATCGCTGGAGTTCGTTCCGTAGAGCATTCTTTTCCAGGATCCGATTAACCAAGGCGATGAGCTTTTCGCTGTTAAGCGGTTTTACCAGATAATCGGATGCTCCCAAACTCATGGCTTGAACAGCGGTGGCAACCTCGTCGCTGGCGCTGACGATTACGCATTCAGGATCAGGGAATTCGTCTCTGATTTTTTTAAGAACCTCCATACCGTTTAGGTGCGGCATCATGAGATCCAGCAAAATGAGCTGAAATGAATGCTTTCGAACCAGTTCTAATGCATTTCGGCTATCCGATAGCAAGGCAGGTTCAGGCAGACCGGAACTGACCAATGTTGCCTTTATACTCAACAGGAGCCCTTCATCATCGTCGATCACCAGTACCGGTGTGTGTGTGTCGGGTATCGATTCCATATGTATTTGAATAGGTGGTTGAAGTGAGAATAAATCACACCTGATAAAGATGTGATGCTTTCATTTTTTTAAGTCTCAATACTATTAACATGTTAAATTGAAATCAAAAAAAAATCAAGCGATACTATTTTCAATAACATTTTTTATATATAAATATTAGATAGTTAAATCGTTATTTTATAAATTAGCGAGGCGAGTCTTCAAGTGGTGGGCCGTCAACAGCTGCCGATTTTTCAAACAGCCTTTGAATCGTGGATTTTAGGCTTTTACGCCAGGGTTTCGGGCTTATCCCGAAGTTTTTTTTGATGAGATTGCAGTCAAGCGCCGAGAATGCCGGTCGCCTGGCTTTGGTGGGATAATCAGCGGTCGTAATGGGTTCAACCCGCTTTGTTTTAACTTCTCCGTATCGCCGGGCCAGTTCAATTATCGCTTCCGCAAATTCGTGCCAAGATATAATCCCCTGTCCGCAAAAATGGTATGTTCCCCAGGCCACCACAGATTGCTGACGCCATTTATCTACCATGACCAATATTGCAGTTGCCAGATCAGCAGCACTGGTAGGGGAACCATATTGATCTGACACGACCCGGATTATTTCTTTGGTCTCAGCCAACTTCAGCATAGTTTTTACGAAGTTTTGGCCATGGACACCATAAAGCCAGGAAGTACGAAGGATAATATGCTCCGTTAAATTCGATCTTATTTCTGATTCCCCTGCGGCTTTACTGCGGCCGTAAACCCCTATCGGTGAAATCGGGTCAGATTCCTTGTACGGCGTGATTTTTTGTCCGTCAAAAACATAATCCGTTGAAACCTGAAACAGGGGAATCTTGTTTTTGGCGCAAATTTGTGCCAGATTTGTGCAACCGATTTTGTTTACGGCAAAGGCGAGAGATTCCTCGCTCTCTGCTTTGTCCACTTGAGTGTATGCTGCCGCATTGATCACAAATGAGGGTTGATGAAGGTCGATGTAATTAGTTACCGCTTTAATATCGGCTATATCTATCTGGTGCTCTGAAGGGGACAGGATGTCAAAGTGTCTGGTTTGGCATTCTCGGACTAATTCGTGGCCAAGCTGACCGTGGCCGCCGGTGATGAGAGTTTTCATGACTTTTACAATCCCAGATCTGCGAGATACGGATATTGTTGATCTTTTTCGGAAAGTGCCGGATCTTTTACCGGCCAGTCAATTGCGACAGTCGGATCCGACCACAAGAGCCCGCCTTCATCCTCGGGAGTGTAATAGTCGGAACACTTGTAAACAACATGGGCGCTTTCACTGAGCACGCAGAAACCATGGGCAAAGCCTCCGGGAATGAAAAGCTGCCGCTTGTTTTCTTCAGACAGCACGGTACCCGACCATTTACCAAAGGTAGGGGATTCGGGCCGTATGTCAACCGCCACATCAAAAATCTCGCCGGTAACAGCCTGAACCAGTTTGGCCTGGGGGTGGGTGATCTGGAAGTGTAAACCCCGTAGCGTGCCCTTTTTTGAAAACGAAAGATTGTCCTGCACAAAATTGCTATCCGGCCCGGCCGATTGAAAACGCTCTAAATGATACGTCTCCAAGAAATATCCACGTTTATCTTCGAACACCTTCGGCTCTATGATCAACAGGCCTTTAAGCGATGTAGATATTAAATTCATGTCCACTCCAATTTGGTCATGGCTAAAACCCAGTTTTTTTATTTGATATGATTAATCCAGATTCCGATCAATCTGATCCATCAGGTCAACAATCTCCTGGTAGGATTTTAATTCAGAGAGCCATTTTTGCGGTATGGCGCTAATGCCCAGGTGAGCCCCCAAGATCATGCCCACAATCAAACCACGGCTTGCAGAATCGCCGCCCGCCATGGCATTTTCAATCAAGCCTTCCGCTAAATTGTCTTCGTACTTGGCGATCAAATGCACCACACAGGGAAACGCTGCCTCTATTTCGCACATTTGCCCAAAATCCAGCATGACCTGGCGAGTTTCTAGTGCGGCACTGTTCAAGCCGTCCGTTACCCATTTCGAATACGGATCCCGATTAAATCCTTCCACAAGCACTTGCCTGATTGCCGCGGTGGGCGCTTCACCGTTCAGTACCTGCCAGGCGACCCGGCCGAAGAATTCAGCGCTTTCGATAACCATGCGGTTGTTATGGGTCAGAGCGGTTTGGGTACGGGCGGCGGCTATTAACTTCTCCAGATCCTTGCGATAACAAAAGGCCAATGGTGCTATCCGAGCGGCACCGGCGAGATCATCGGACTCGGACCCGGCGTTCGCCGGATCTTTTCCGGCCGCAAACTTTTCAATAGTCGCCTTGGTGGCTCCGTCAAAATAGCCCTCGTAGCTTTTAAAAAATTCCTGCCATCGGGTGGCAAAGTGATCAAGGTCAAAACCGGAATTTTCGGCAATGGATTTTAGCAGTACCAGGGTCTGATCCCCGTAATGAGTGTGTTCGCCAAGATCCTTAGTGGGATGGTAGGTCGGTCTTTCCGGTTTTATATATTCTTCCACCCGACCCCACTTTTTATCGATAACGTTGGTGTTGTATATCCAGTGAACTCCCAGAGAAAGAGCATCGGCAGCAAGTGACGCCAGGACCAGGGCCTTTGGGTTGTCATTCATCGGTTTTCTCCTTTGCAAAAAACATTGAATTAGGGAAAATAAATGTGTTCAAGTAATATTAGGCTTATTTCCAAAACTTCAATGTCCGAGCCTATGGAAATTATCTGCATGATTTTCCGACAAGGCGAGCCTAAGAAATTTTAAATTGCTATTCCGGAAACGGAAATGATTGGTAAAACGGAATCATATGAGATTCAGCGGGTTTAAATCTTATTGTTACTGTAATATTCAGACTGGACCTGTTTCATCATTTCCAGCAGTTCTTCCTCCTTGATAATCTCTTTCTGGAGCAGCAATCGAGTTATCGCTTCGAGTTGGATAGTATTTGAGACCAATAGCTTTTCAAAACCGACCATCTTTTTTGTGTCGAGGTCTTCAAATACAAGCAGGTCTTTGACCGGCGGCGCTTCTCTGCGGTCTTCAATTTTGCGTTTTTCCTGTCCACTATAGTCTGATTTTATCCATCTGCGGTTGAAACCGGAACGTCTATCCAGATTTTGGATATTGATGGGAATTTTTGGGCTTTTCATAAAGCGAGTTCCATCTTGAATTGGTGAAAATAAATAGCAATTGCTGATTTCTGGTTAGCTTTACTTAAACAGTATAATATATAGCTTCTGGAACGTCAAAAGATAAACCCCAATTATACAGCCTTAGGGTTAAACCACCTGAAAATTGTGTTTTACGGTCTATTTGCCCGGATCATCTCAGGTCGCTGCAATCTGTTACAGAACTTCAATTTGCCATCTGAATCACGCACCCTGCGCCGAGTCAGTTGTTAAGAAGAGGGAAGGAAAATCGCCTATCGTGCCGATTGTTCTAATTGGGATGAAGATCATTGAAGCAGGCTCTTGAAATTCGGCTTAGTTTGGAAGGAGAGTATAAATGATTCAGTATCGAGGATCTATTTCCACACTTGTTCTTTTCCCATCCCTTTTTTTCGATTTAACCCATAAATTTAAAATAGCTATCGCCAATATGATGGTAAAAAGATAAGCCCAAAAGACCAGTAAAAAATTTATGAATACTTTTGTCCACATTTTAATTTCCTCTATCAGCCCATGGTATGTAACTTATATCGGTATATTTAGATTTTGCTTTAGGGTCTTTTGGTTGCACTATGTCAATTAAATAGCAGGATTAATACGCGCTGTGCGAGTGTGATAGGCTGAAAAGAGGGAAAGGGATTCATCAGCACGTGTCGACTTCATTTAGAATCGAAACGAGTAGTGATAAGGATTTTGCGATAACAGGTTAGGTGTTGTTAAGTTTTGGAGACTGGTTTTAACCAGCATTGTAGAGGTGGAGGAATAAGTTTACCCAACTTTATGAAATACAAAGTCCATTCAGCGAAAATGATTTCACATTTGACTATCTAAAAAGTAGATGGCCTTATGAATCTGCGAAACTTTTTTCCGACAATTTGAAACCTGAATTTCATCAAGAATTAAGTATTTACGAAAGGCTTCATCCATCTCAATGATGGGGTCCGAGATTAAAATTGGGTATTTCCCATAATAGGCACAAGATTTGCTGGTGTGTCATGAAACTTCGAAGTAATTTTCAATTGTATCGTTTATCGCGACGGCGATAAGCCAACCCTCGTTCGTCTTCCCGCTGGGGGAGGGCGGGCTAAATTTTCAGGGATCCAGTGCTTTACTGTGGCTGGATCTGTAAACTTCATCTTTATCTAAAAGGAGCACTCAATTTATGAAAAAATCTCTAATTACCATCACTTTAACCATTATGGCACTTTTGACTCTTCTAATCGTTAACCCGGCTATTGCGGCAGGAGAAAAAGAAGCGGCCACCCAATCAAATGAAACTTTGGCATCGATGGAAAAGATCAACCTCAATAAGGCGGATGCGAAAACTTTGACAGCCCTGAAGGGGATTGGCAAAGACCGTGCCGACAAGATAATTGAATACCGGGAAGAGAACGGCCCCTTTCAAAAAATTGAGGATATAATGAAAGTGAAAGGGATTGGTAAAAAGATCTTTGAACAGAACCAAAATGTACTTTCTGTTTAATGTCGAAAAAAAACTCTCAGAATGCTATGAGAAGATAGTTTAGCATTGAAACAAATTGATGGGGCTTTGGGGGAGTGTGAAGTTTCCCCCACAGGCCTTGTCTATACACATACTATTTTATATTCATGAACCGGATGTATTCAGGATCGAAAATTGTCTCTGAAAACTATTATTTCATATCAAAACGAAAGACGCTTGACGATTGGCCCTCTCAGGATGTTGCCCGAATGCTCAAGCTTGCAATGGTGACAGGTATGCGCAGGGGAGAGATTTTTAAGCTCGAGGACCAGGATGCCGATTTTCGCAATCTTTTAGCAAGATACGTGATCCAAATAGCGGGCAACAGGCAACAATGGTTTTAGACTTGAAATATTCAGATTTGTGCGTTATTTAGTTCAGTTAGTTCAGGTAGAATGGTGATATCTTATAATAGCGTTTTATCAATTGTTGCGGTTTTCGAAATTGAGCAAGAATAAAAATAATCATTTGCACCTACAATGGCATCACCAAAAGACAAGTTAGCTAAGAAGGGATGGTTAGAAAATTCCAGGAGAATAATTATAGAATTTATCAAAATTATTTATTTTCCCATCAAGTGGATATTTCGCTATTCTGGACTGGAGTTTATCTACAGAAAGTTCAATCCTCCCCAAAATCCTCAGACATTGCCGACAGGATTTATTTGGCTATTTGGTATATATGTTGCTTTTTTCGGTTTAGCCTCTCAGAGATACGAAAACAGAATTGAGATTATTGAGAACAGGGCGAACTCTGTTTTTGCTCAATTGGCTGTTCCTTCTTTAGAAAAAAAAGCTTTAAGCAGAATACCAATGGTCCAAAACATGCGGTGCCCTTACAAACCAAACATACTAAATCCGCTATCTGTGTTCATTTCCTTATTTAAAGACAGTAAATATGCGGGGGTGAGTGCACATTTACAGGAAACGATAGAGGACTGGAAAGATTCTCTCGATTCAGTCAAACTGAGTGAAGCAATCCTTCGGGTAGCCGACTTAAGGGATGCCAACCTCAAGGGAGCCGATCTATCGAAGGCTGACCTCCAAGAAGCCATCCTCCAGCAAGCCGACTTACAGAACGCCAACCTCAGGGGCGCAATCCTTCAGAGAGCCGACCTCCGGCGAG
>RCNC010003042.1_pt1 | contig 11028 bp, 9 predicted proteins | sample 2041301 | NCBI WGS metagenome assembly RCNC01 (sample SAMN09708231, study PRJNA481090) | Marine sediment metagenome, whole genome shotgun sequencing project. | biome: marine sediment; feature: ocean; material: sediment; isolation source: Sewage treatment plant 13A marine sediment (STP13A) ... | reverse complement strand
GTTCGCCGGAGACTGCTTCCTCTAATACCCTGGCAGGGCGGCCATGGCTGAGAATGTCCGTGCCGCCATCGAGTACAATCAATTCACCTTCTGATGAAGCAAAGTCTGCGGAAACCAACACCAGGCCCTTATCTGATATAACGACGCCGGTGGTGGGTTTGACATGGGTGTTTGAAACCAGTTTTAGAACCAGTACCACCGATGGTGAGGTCGAAACGGTTTGTTGGGCTATCGCAAGCTGCGAAATGCACAAAAGCAGAAGCAGCGTCAAAACCCGGTAGATGTGCCGGAACGCGCCGAAATTGATCACACCCATGGAAGTTACCTGCATTAAGGGGAATAAAGCCGGTTGATCAGGTTATCGAGGCAATATTGTCCGGATCTGTTGAGCGTGTTTTCTTCCCGGCCCTGGATCAGGTTCTGCAGAAATACCAGGATGGCGGCCATGATCAGTGCCACCAGGGTGGTACTGAAGGCAACGCCAAGTCTTTCCGTGACCTGGTAGAGCATTTCCGGACTTTCAACATTTGCACGGTCGCCCGCATAATTCAGAGCGAGCATGATACCGATGACCGTACCAATGAAACCCAGCGAAGGGATAAGCCAGGTAATGTAGCGGATCATGTTGTAGCGCAAATCGAGTTCGTGCAAAAACAGTTCGAGACTGGAGTTCAACAGGGCATTGGTCTGGTCTACAGACTGGCCAAGGTTGAAATTCAGCACACACCTTTCAATCAATCGGGGAAGAAAACAGACACTCCGGTATTTGCTGCTGTGAACCTTTTGATAAATCGGCGTCAGGTCATCACCTGGCTTTAGCACCGTTTCATCATCCAACGGCAGGTAATCGCGATCAAACTGGCTTTCATCCAGACGGCCGGCACGCCAGCGTAGCGATAACTCGCCGAGTCCGAAAAAGAAAGCAATCCAGAGAATGTTCTGAACCGTGAATGGCCAGGAGGCGCGTTTGACATCCAACATGATGGCTGCGGCTTCCGGGGGTAAAAGTCTCGCCAGTAAAGCGATGACCAGGATGGCCGAAACCAGGCTGACTAAAAGTGTTATTTGACGTGTCATTCTGTTCTTTATACCTTCATGGTTGAGTATTTGCTGGACGCTCTTCTATTTTGCCGGTCACCGGGTTGCGTCTGGGTTTGTGCAGCGAAGATTCGTTGTCAGACTGTCCCTTCACTGGCGTTGCAACGGCCTTCCCATGCCGGATGGGAAATCGTCTGGCCTCAAGCCGGATATTGGCACGTTTACCAAAGACCGCCGTGAGGTGTTCCAGTGGCACTTCGACATCCCCGAAACGGACACGGTCACCGATACACAGGGTGACCCTCCTGACGCGAATCCAGCTGTCATTCCGGTTGACGAATGTGCCGTTGCTTGAACCGGCGTCGTGAATGAAGACAAGACCATCTTCAGCCAGTTCAATGCGGGCATGCAAACGGGACAGTGTCGAATCTTCAAGAACGAGATCACATGATGGTTCACGTCCGCATGTTCGAATTTCAGGTTCTCTACTCACAGGAGTCGTTATCCTTCGTCAGTTTGCTCAATTTGGCCTGATCAATGTATGTAGCCTTTGGGCTGTGACCAATCAGGTAACCAACCAAACAGTATAATGCATTCAGTTCAGTGAATCGTGATTCGCTCATTGTGCCAAGGCCAGGAAGCTGCCCGAATTTGCACGTGCAAGGTTCTCCATAAAATCAACCGTTCCCTTGTATTTGAAATAATCACCGAGGGTTACCGAGTGAATTTCTATCCCGTTGGTATTTGACAGAACGATATCCTGTATCAATGCCCTGGGTGGCAGACCACCGTTATAGGCCGGGTTGGGTAGACCGTCACTGATAAGGATAATGGCCTCTGCTGGCGTATCAAAAGCCTGGGTAAACGCGTCTTTGAGCGAAGATGAGCCCTCGAATTTACCGGCAAGCTGCGATACGAAACGTTGGGCTTGAGCGCGATTTGCACTATTCACCTCAACCAGGCTGCCGTTCTCCGGCCAACGGTGATATCGCGGACCGGAGTCCAGTTGCTGAAACCCGAGTATGCCGAACTCGTAGCCTGACTTTAGAGAGTCAAGCGCCCTTATAACCGTTTTTGCAACCAGTGCCTGGTGGTCGGACAGGTATTTGTTCATATCTACGAGCAGCAGGATACGGGTTTTATCCGTCTTTAGACCGAGGAACCGGAAAGTCACGAGGTTACTGCCCAGTTTCTCTTCGGTTTCCACCGGGCTTGGTGGTGGAGGTGGTGGCTCTTCATTTCTGGCCTGGAGTTTGGCGCGAATGGTTTCCAGTTCGCTGGACATGATTTCCTGTTCTGCCTGCAGTTCCATTTCGCGGCTCTGAGCGGTGCTCAGGGACTCGTTCATGGCGACAATTCCCAGTTCGGTATCATTCAATATCGCCTCGGTCTCACCGGCCATTGATTCGATGCGTTCCAGGTGGCCCTCAAGCCTGACCTCTTTCTGATAATCCGGCATCAGGATGATCGTGATAATGATGAATGCGCCCATTGCGGAGGCGAACAGATCTATGGCCGACAGGGAAAACACACCCAGGTTACGCAAACGCGACCTCATTTTGATACCCCGACGAAATCACCGCCGTTAAGACGGGCAAGTGTTTGCATGAAAAGCACCAGGTTGCGGTTATGCGTGTATTCGCCAATTGCCACGGTGTGTATCTCGGTCTGTCTGAATTGGTTGAGCTGGGTGACATTCTCGATGATGAAACCTGGTGGACTATTGGGCTCACCGTCACTCAGAAGTATGATGGCACTTGACGGGTACTCAAGCGCGGCCTGCAACGCAAAGTGAGTGGGTGTTGAGCCTACAAACTTGCGAACCAGCGAACGGGTAAATGTTCCTGCCAGTTCAAGGTTCTCCTTCGTCGCTGGCAATAAATTGTTTCCGGTAGGGAAACTCCACAGTACCGGTTGAGGGTTGCCGTGGTAGCCGACAATGGCGAACTCATTGGTTTCATCCAGGGGTTTCAGAATCTCGAGTACCGAGTCAATCATCAGTTTCTCGTAGGCGAGCATACTACCGGACATATCAACGACAATGACGAAGGACTTAACCTGGGTTGCGAGACCCAGGATTGAAAATTCAACACCGTGGGTCAGGGCTTTGGGTTCCGGTTCAGGGGTGATGATCTCGACCGGTTCGGTTATCTCAGTGGGCAACAAGGCCAGTTGATTATTGATATCCATTAACTGTTTTCTGAGCCGGGATATCTGTTGCTCACGCCCCTGGTTGGATTCGGTCAATTCATCCAGTTCACTCTGCAGTTCCTGTTGCTGTGCTTTCAGGTCCTGGAGTTGACCTGAAGCCAGGCGGCGCTTCTCCATGATGTCCTGGGTTCTTGCAAAAGAATCATCAGGACCTGCATGGCGATAATAGGGAAACAGCAGCATAACCAGTAGAATGAACGCACCAAGGGCTGACGCGAACAAATCAATGGCCGAAGTCGAAAAAACTGTTGTGTCTCTATCAGGGATTCTCAAGAGTATTGTTACTCATATTGAATAAAGAAATTGACAGTATGGATAACGTTTTCGTTCAATGCCGGTTCTCGTTTTGAGTATCCGCTGCAAGGGCCATATGATACCTTCCTTGCGATCAGGCTACGTTAAAATGTTGTTTAAATGATGTGTCTTGATGGTGATCAATCAATTGTACCCACACGCTATTTATCATGGAGCTAGTTATTTGATCCGGCGACACCAGTTAAATCACCTGTTGGCTTTGGCGATTTTTATGACGGGACTGATGGTTCCCTCGGTATCGCGTGCCCAGGTGGTTGATCCGGTGATCACACAGGAATACTTTATTCAGCAGGCCGTTGATGAAGACCTGTTGATCACAATCAATGCCTTTGAGGCTGAATTTGAGTCCATGGTTACCGGTACAAATGGTAAGGTTTTGCTGCGATCGGGCATCAAGGGCAGCAGGATAGTTCCGATTTTTCAATACATATCTGCGCCTGAAGACGCTCGCCAGCTTGATATTGAAGTCACTTCCAGCCTGCACACCGGTCGCACCGAATTTGGCATTGAGCTGACCCGGTTAAAACCCTGGGACTCAAGAAGCAGTTCGGTGTCCCAGGCTTATAAGCTACTTTCGTTTGGTTCTGAAATCGAAAACGTTGACAGCCAGGCAAACTGGACCGTAAAAATCGAAAGCCTGAATAAAGCCAGCCAGTCGTTTCAACAGTTCGGTATGCAGGAAATGCGTTTGTGGGCTAACTACCTGACTGCACACCTGATCCAGTTTCATTTGCATGACCATAGTATGGTCTACAGCATGACCCGTGAACTTCTTGCTGATCTAAGGGGAACACGTCTGAAAAAAATCGAACTGGCGACCCTGCAATTGCAGAGCCTTGCGTTGATCGGGCTTAAGAGATCGGGTTCATTGAACCTGTCGGCAGACAAAACAGACCCGGTGCAAATAGCACTTTCGCAAACAGCCGAACTTGCCGAAGCCATGGGTTATTACTTCGAGCAGGCTCGTGCACTTTTTGCCAGCGGTGTGGAATATGCCGAAGAGTCCCTCTATTCAAGTGCACTTGAGAAATTTAGACTGGCGGTTAAGGCAGCCGATTCTGTTGAAAGCGCGGAACTCGCCACTGCGATTCGGGAAAGTATCGTGCTGATTCACAACATACAGGGCGATGCCCCGGCTACCAGCGAAGTCCTGCAGGAAATCGAATCTCAGCTGGTTGAAGATGGTGGGGGTGATGAGCTTGCGTTAAACCTGCTCGCACAGGCACGCTTGTTGATGACCAACTATCACTATGGCGAAGCCCTGGAAGTATTGTCAGGGGCGCTGAATTACGAAAATAACAGCGCCATTCGCAAGCAGATCAATTATGAACTGGCGATGATCTTTTATGAATCCGGTCGCCTGGATGAAGCGTTGATTTATTTACAGTTGGCCGAAATCAAGCCGGACAACGGCCAGAAAAGACGAGTCAACCCGGTGATCGATGTCGGTGAGGGTTTGCGAATCCTGGCCAACACCCATCGTATACGGGGTGAGTATGGGCCGATGAAGCTAGCCCGGAGCGCGCAAGGCCAATACCAAACAGCGCCAGACCAATACCTTTACGATCAGGGTCTGGATGCTATCGCCCGGTCAGACAAAAACAGTCAAAAGGCCCCGGCTTTCTTCAGAAGGAGTTTTGAAACAGCGACAACGGTGGGTCATGATGATCTAAAGCATCTTTCACGCTTGCAGTATTGCATGTTGGCGGACCCTGCAGATGATTTGTGTTCAAAGGCCGGTCTCAATGCTTCCTATGAGTGGTTGATGACCGCGGGTATCCCGAGACTTACCGCAGAGGCGATGTTCCTGCGTGCAAGCAGGTTGACCCTGGATGGTCAGCGTAGCGAAGCCATCGCTGTTATGGAGCGGCTGATTGATGATGTCCACCTGCTGCGCCATTCACTTGCAGGTGTGTTGGGTGCCTGGTACTGGGAACGGCATGAAGAAGTATTTGAAACCTGGATCGGGATGCTGGTGACCGATTCAAAACAACGGAACAGGACAGACGGATCTGCCTCGTTGCTGGCCTTGAGCAAAATCAGGTATATCGAGAGTTATGCGGGTCTTGAGCTGGACTTGAGTGGCGTATCTGCCGAAAACGACCGCTTACGGGCCCAGCTGGCTCAGCGCGCCGACCCCGCAACCGGAATACCGGCAGTCGCCTTGAATGACAGCATCAACAATGGTCTGGATAAGCTACGAACCAGCTTCCGCAAGGAATTTGAATTTTTATCCAACGCCGGTTTGCAAAAATACCTGCGAAGTCTTGCGAATGACGAAATGGTGTTGACCTATCACATCAGCCCTGCAATCGCGCAGGTATGGATCGGGCAGAAGGGCAAGGTCCAGCGACGGGATATTGCAAACCCGGCTGGCGTGTATAGAGCCCTGCAAGCAAGCCGTGAGAACCTGGAGAGTGCGGGTTTAAATGCATTCAATCGCAAAATGGATGAGCTTGGAAACCACCTGATTAAGCCGGTTGCAGACCAGCTAAAGGATACAATCTACTGGATTCCCGCCGGTGAGTTTCTGGGTTTTCCCGTAGATGCCCTGCGTGTCAACGGACGTTACCTGGTCGAACGGCACAATGTCGTGAACCTTCTGTCATTTCCTACAAATACCAATCCGGGTAACAGCCTGCAAACAGGATCGTTACAGAAGGTCTTCCTGGCTGGCAACCCGCAGGATTATTCCGGCGACTACGCGACCCGGCTGGAAACATCGGCAGAGATTAGCGCGGTGACGGATATTTTCGTCGGACCCGGACTGCAAATAGTACAGGGTGTTGCCCTGTTACCGGATGAGTTCCAGAGCGCGGATTTCCTCCAGGCAAACCTGATTCATTTATCGATGCCCGGTCTGATAAATCTCAAATATCCAGGTGAATCCGGACTTGAGCTATCTGAAAACGAATACGGGCCGGGTCGTGTGGTATTAAGACCGGAGACTATCCGGACACAAAAGCTATCCGCTGGAATGGTATTTTTGAGCTCAACAAAAATCACCGGTAGTCAGCTTTCGGGGTTCAGTAGCCAGCCTGGCTTCGTTTCAGACTTTATAGCGGCAGGTGCCGGGTCTGTAGTTGTGAATTTCTGGGCGGGTGATGCTGAGTCAGACGAGGCTTTTATCACAGATTTTTACCGCGCACTCCAGGCGTCTGGAGATATTGCGGAATCCCTGCGTGAATCCAGGCTCCGGTACCTGAAAAACCACCGTACTAATGGTTTATACGACTGGGCCGGTTATCAGCTATATATCCGCTAAGGCCTATCCCACCGGGCAGAAGCATTCTATTTTAATATTCAGAAAAAAATCTTGCCCTGGTTAAGAATGCCCTTTGGATCAAGTGCTTGTTTCAAAGTCTTCATCAACGCAATTTCAACTTTACTACGCGAATGATGCAGGTATTCACGTTTATCGAGACCAATTCCGTGTTCCGCCGAGATGATTCCCTGGCAACGACCCAACTCCTTGTAAATGATATTTTCCACAGCGTGTACATCTGAAGGTTCCAAACTTCCAACCGTTACAACAAGGTGTATATTGCCATCGCCAAGATGACCAAAGGTAACCATTTTTGAGTCCGGCCAGCGTTCTTTCAGTTGCTGGCGGACCTCGTGAACATAGGTATCCATCTGCGGAATGCCCAGGCTGACATCGAACAGGATCGGCGGGGACAACTTTCGCGTCAAGCGCTCAATATCGTCCCTTATTGCCCACAGGTCTTCACGCTGCTGTTTGCTCTGTGCAATGACCGCATCGACGATAAGTTCTGATGCAAACGCTTCCTCCAACGCAGCTTCGAAACGAACCCGGTCAGATTCCTGCTGCCCGCCGGTGGATTCGAGTAACACATAGAACTTGTGTGAAGAGCCTAATGGCGGTGTATGCTTGCTGCCCTCATCCACAATGGTCTGGTAAAAATCGTTCCAAAGCACTTCAAAAGCACTCAGGGTGCCCCCCAACGCTGAATCCATAGCCCTCAACAACCCCGCCACCTGGTCAAAGTGATCGATGGCAACCAACGCGGTGTTACATGAGTGGGGCAGGGGGCGCAGACGCAAAACCGCACATGTAACGATGCCAAGAGTGCCCTCAGAGCCCACAAACAGTTGTTTCAGGTCATAACCGGTATTGTTTTTGATGACACCGTTGAGCGACGAAATAATAGTGCCATCGGCCAACACAGCTTCCACCCCGAGTATCTGTTCGCGCATCATGCCGTAACGGATGACACTGTTTCCGCCGGCATTGGTGGAAATGTTGCCGCCAATGGTGCAACTGCCCCTGGCCCCCAGGTCCAACGGAAATAGCAGGTCAGCTTCCTCTGCGGCCTCGTGGACCTTCTGTAAAGGGACGCCCGCCTCGACGGTAACTGTGCGGTTGATAACGTCTACCGCTTCGATTCCATTCATACGTTCCAGCGACAAAACGATGTCATCAGGTCCTGCCTTTGCTCCACCCACCAGACCGGTCAGACCGCCGTGCGTTACAATACCCTGGCCGGCAGCATGGCAAAGCTTGAGTACTTGCGATACTTCCTCTGTATTGGCCGGTCGAATGATGGCCTTGGCTTGACAGCCACCCGTAGGAGGCCATGAGTCAGAACGTCCACTGACGTCTTCTCCGAGTAATACACCACCGGCTGAGACGACACTTTCAATCTCTTTTATAAGCTTAATAATGTTCATATACAGTATATTACAGCTTTCTTTTAAGAATCATATTTAACATATTGGTTGCCCGTTTCCCATAAGGCGGTGCGAGAAACTTCAGGGCGCTGAAGCCGGCCTGGTAAAACACAGGCCGCAACTTGGAGAAAGTAGCGAAACCCTCGTAGCCGTGATAATGCCCCATACCACTGGCACCGACACCACCAAAGGGCAGATCGTGCTGACCCGGGTGGAGCAGCGCATCATTCACACAGGCACCGCCGGACATAACGTTATCCAGATAGAATGTCTGCAAACTCTTGTCGTTGGTGAAAGGATAAAATGCCAACGGACGGTCACGCTTATTGATATAGGCACACACTTCCTGCTGGTCCTTGTAGGGAATGACAGGCAGGATCGGACCAAATATCTCTCTTTGCAGCAATATCATGTCTTCGGAGGCATTTAAAACCAGCTGTGGGGCCATCTTCCGCATCCCGGGTTCTGATTCCTGTCCCTCAGCCAGGTTGACGATCGTCGCGCCTTTCAGCGTGGCATCCGCCAGTGCTTCGTTGAGGCGGTCAAAAGATCTCTGATCAATAATCGATGTGTAGTCGGGGCTGTTGATATTCGGGCAGTGTTTACTCACCCAGACCTTGCTTGCATCGACAAACTCATCAACACGGCCCTCGGACACGAATATGTAGTCAACATTGACACATACCTGGCCCGCATTGAATATCTTGGCAAACATGATGCGTTCAACGGCTTTTTTCATCGGGTAATCCGGGCTGATGACTGCAGGAGACTTACCACCCAACTCCAGTGTGACCGGTGTCAGGTTTTTAGCTGCCGAAGTCATGACCGCTTTACCGGTCGCACCCGAGCCGGTAAAAAACAAGTGATCAAACGGTAATTGCGAAAACTGAATGCCCACACTGCCCGTTTCTTCGAAAAAGTGAAGCTTTTCAGAAGGAAAGTAGTCGGGAGCAAGCCTGATCAACAAACGTGTGAGATGACGGGAGTTCTCCGACATTTTGACCATTGCGCGGTTACCGGCAGCAAAAATGTAGGTCAGCGGTGTAAACACCAATTGAATCGGGAAATTCCATGGCACGATCACACCCACCACACCCAGCGGTTGCGGGATGACCCGGTTCTTTGCACCGGGGTACAGCGTGAACTCTATTTCCCGTTTTTGAGTTCGCATCCATTTTTTTAAGTGTTTTGCGGCAAAATTTAAACCGTCCAGCACCATGATGATCTCTGCCAGCATGGTCTCATGTCGGGACCGGTTACCGTAATCTGTGTTGATTGCATCAACGATTGCTTCCCGGTTTTCAGCGAGCATGCGCTTCAATGCCAGCAAATCCTTTTTACGTTGTTCCAAGTCCGGGACCGGGTCAGCATGGTAGGCCTCACGCTGCCGATGAAGACAAGACGTCAGTTCAGTGATGGTTTCGTGATGGTGATTGTCCTGGGTGTCTAGCTGTACCGTGCTCATTGTGTACCTCTCTGAAGGATCCTTATCCTGGAGTATTTTACTTGATTTTGGCAGGTGACCTGCAGAGATTAGCAAATTTCCCGATGACAGCAAAGACCCGGCGAATGGCCTTGCCAAATGCCAGGGCCATTGCTCTCGACTTTATCGGTTTTACTAAAAATGTCTGCGAGTGAATGACAGTAATTGTCAGTTGTGTAACGTAAGTTGGCAGATGGTGAATTTTGAAGCATTTAAGAATACCTGAATAATATCTTGTAAGACATTGATATGAATACAGTATGTTTTCTTATGTTTTTCTTGGCACGTTATTTGTATTGTAAGGGGGGAATACTATTGATTTTGACCGGTACTTTTGGGAGACGTGGAGTTTTAGTGACAAGGAAGTCGTTCCCGGCTGTGACGTTGCTTTGACAACATGCAGTTAATGGAAGGGATGTTCCGAAGACAACTACGGAAAGTGTCTGACCCAGGGATGGGTCGAAGCGGGAAATTACAAGCTTGGGGGGACAAGCAAGCTTTGTCAGCAGTATGAAAGGGTAGGGCTTGGTGCGGCTGTTTATGTGCGCTGTAAAGCGCCATTGAAGCGGTTAAAAGGGGAAGATCACGATGTTAATTTACACAGGCATATTTGTTGCCAGTTTTATCGCAGCACTTCTCGCACGTTTTTTCTATAAAGCGATTACGAATAAAAACAGGTCGGTTCACACTTCCAATAAGCGAGTAGCCATAACTGACGGTGCCAGTCGATATCAAGAAGAAAGGACAGGTTTCATGATCTATGGTGGCATACCTAACCAGTCAGTACACGAAGGCGGGGTGGTGTCCTCGAATCCGGGCAAGACGCACCCAGCCAAACCTGTAGTTTGTCACAATCAGAATACCGCCTGGCTTATTCGCGAAAAAAAGCTTTTTTCCATGAACGTGTCTTACAAGGTCAGGCGCAGGGTACAGCCAGAACCTCCCACCCTTGAAATGGTGAGCAAACCCTTCAGTCGCAAAGCTGCCCCATGGGCAAAAGACAATAAAACTGCAATCAGGCCCTGGGAAACATAAGAGTATAGGAAGCATTAAAGCTATATCGCCACAATTCTGCAGGTATTGAACACCCGTTAGGCCAGCATCTGAGTAAATTCACTTTCTCCAAGCCAAAAAAAGCGACAACCAAAAATTAATCCGGTGTAACGCCGCAATAGCTAAACTCTAACAACTGCAAATACACACTCCTAAGCGAACTGCCCTAAATTTGGGGTACATCTCTCATCACCATTCCTCTACATTGACTGGGGCGAGGATGAACCAGGCATGAC
>RCNC010003041.1_pt1 | contig 11029 bp, 10 predicted proteins | sample 2041301 | NCBI WGS metagenome assembly RCNC01 (sample SAMN09708231, study PRJNA481090) | Marine sediment metagenome, whole genome shotgun sequencing project. | biome: marine sediment; feature: ocean; material: sediment; isolation source: Sewage treatment plant 13A marine sediment (STP13A) ... | reverse complement strand
CCAGGAAAATCTGGACGAGTACCAGACCAAGGCGTTTTTTGCCGATCTGGGCATTCTCTACTTCGTAGGACTGGGCGATACGCGGATCGGCTTTTCGGTGCGCAACTTCGGCAACGACATGCAGCCTGTCGGGACGCCGGCAGCCCTGTCGGACGGCTATGTGGCGGCCAACGATTTCCAGAGCTTTGCGGCCCCGACGGTCGGCCAGTTTGGCGCGGCCCGCACCTGGCAGTTGAGCCAGAAAATGGGCTTCTTGACCTCGGTCGACTTTGCCCACCCGTCTGACTACAAGGAGAGCTTCCGCATGGGCGGCGAGCTGAGCCTGAACAAGATCCTGTTCCTGCGCGTGGGTTACGAAACGAGCCGGGCCGAAGGCGGCTTTGCCACGGGCTTCGGCGTCGAGTTGAAGCGCAAGCAGATGCTGCTGAAAGTGGACTATGCCTACAGCGACCTGGGCAGCTTCGGCACCATCCACCACATCTCCATTGATCTGTCGCCCCTGGCTCGGCGCAAGGATCCGGACGCCTGGCGAAGGAGTGGCCGATGAGATCCCGTTTGCATCTGATCTGGTTGTTGCTTTTGCTGCTGGTGGCGCCGGCCTTGACCCTGGTGGGCGGTTGTGGTGACAAGATTGCCATTCCCCAGCCCGAAGGCCTGTTCGGGATCAGCCTGTATCGCGAGTGGGCCAACTTCCAGGCCGATGAGCCCGTGGTCGATCTGGTGGTTTCCCAGGGCCGGTTGTTCACCCTGACGGCTGATTCGTTGTCCAAGCGCAATCTGACTTTCAGCCAGAGCGATTCGGTGGGCGGATTGAGCGGCGCTTCGGCCCTGTGTGTCGAAGAAGACAGCAATCTGGTATTTGTCTGGGAAGACGATCTCAAGCAGATGAACTGGTATTCGGGTTCGAATCTGGCCCTGCGCGGATCGACCTCGTTGCCGGACGTCGATATGGTCGTGGCCATGGCGGTCAACGACGCGGGTATCGATCAGGTGCCTGGCGCCCTGACCTACCTGTATCTTTCGGACCCCGTGGCCGGAGTGATCCATCGATATGCCTTCGACATGTTCGCCGGACTGACTTCCAACGGCATCCTGGCTCGCAGCAATGGTGATGCCGCGCGCTTCGTACACATTCCCGGCGGCATGGCGACTGATTTCGAAAACCGCTTTCTTGTCTGTGACGTTGATACCAATCGCAACTGGGTCATCCGCTTCGACGGGACGCCGGACCTGACCGATGTCGCGCTCAATCCCGGCGAAGAAGATCCGCAGCGCGGAACGGCCGTGCCCTTTGTGGTATCGGACTGCCTGGTGGCCCCGGCCAGTGATTTTGTGCTGGGCTTTGCGGCGACCTGTAGCCAGACCGACTGGGTGGGGCGGACCGGGTCCGCTGAAGACGAATTCCACAGCCCGAACGACGTGGCTGTGGATGGCTCGGGCCGCATTTTTGTGGCTGATACCAACAATGACCGGGTCCAGATTTTCCAACCACTGGGCGAGTTCGATCTCCAGTTGGGCAGCACCCCGGAGACTCCCGGCGCGACTGCGGTTGGTGTCTACGACCACCGCACCGGCGTGGGTGCCGATGAGGTCAACTTCGGGGCCTTCGTTTTTGTCCTGCTGCCTGGCGAAAACGTGATCCGTAAATTCATCTCCAGTGAGCATGCCGATTTCCTGAACGAGGACCTGCCGCCACCGCCGCAATAGAGGGGGACGAGATGATTGGAGCCATCGCTGGCGATATCCTGGGATCGACCTTCGAACTCTTCGGCGTCAAGACCACGGAATTTCCGCTTTTCCCGGAGGGCAGCCGGTTCACCGACGACTCGGTGTTGACCGTGGCGACCGCGTTTTCCCTGCTCACCGATGCTGACTACGCCGCCAATTACCGCATTTTTGCCAACCTGTATCCGTTGGCGGGGTATGGGCAACTTTTCGTGGGCTGGATGGGCAACAAACACATGGGCCCCTACAACAGCTGGGGCAACGGGTCAGCCATGCGGGTCAGTCCTGTCGGTTGGGCCTTCGAGAGTGAGGCCGAGGTTCTGGCTGCCGCCGAACAGTCGGCCGCAGTGACCCACAATCACGCCGAAGGCATCAAGGGCGCGCAAGCTGTGGCCCTGGCGATCTTCATGGCCCGCAAAGATGAAGACAAGGCCGCCATCAAGGCCGCCCTCACCAGCCGGTTTGGCTACGACCTGGATCGGACCACGGAAGAGATCCGGCCCGGCTATGAGTTCGATGTGACCTGCCAGGGGTCGGTGCCTGAGTCGTTGATCTGCTTCCTGGAGGGCGATGGCTGGCTCAGCACGGTCAAATTGGCCATTTCTCTGGGCGGCGACGCCGATACCATGGCCTGCATTGCAGGTTCCGTGGCCGAGGCCTACTACGGCAGCGTGCCGGCCGATGTGGCCCAGACCGTGCGCTCGATGTTGCCCGAACACCTGGCCGAGATTGTGTCGGATTTCGAGAACGCTTATAAATAGAGGAAGACCGCTCGTGAGTATCCGCAGCCTGAAACGCAAGTTCCCCAAGAAGGACCAGCCCGAGACTCCGTTTTATGTCTCGATTGCCGGCAACATCGGGGTGGGCAAGAGCATGATCACCACCATGATCGGTGAGATCAACGGGTGGCAGATGTTCTTCGAACCGGTGATCAACAATCCCTACCTCGAAGACTATTACAAAGACATGACGCGCTGGAGTTTTCACCTGCAGGTGTATTTCCTGAGCCAGCGTTTCGAGGTGCAGAAACGAATTTTGGAGAAGCCGGCCAGTGCCATCCAGGACCGCACCATCTACGAAGACGTGGAGATTTTTGCGCCGGTGTTGCACCGCCGCGGCTGTATGGATGACCGCGACTACGAGAACTACCGCGAAGTCTTTCGCAACATGGTCAGTTTCCTGAATCCGCCGGACCTGATCATCTATCTGCACGCCAAGCCCGAAACCGTCATGGGCCGCATTCAGAGCCGTGGCCGGGGCTGCGAATCGGACATCCCGCTGGATTTCCTGCAGGATCTGCACGCGGCCTACGAAGACTGGATCGAACGCGCGCCGGCCCTGTGCCCGGTGCACATCATCGACACCGAAAAAGTGAATTTGCGGGACGACGACGGCGCTCAGGTCGAGCTGCTGGAGATGATCCGCGAGTACCACCTCGAGAAACACGAACGCCAAGGCGGCTGAATGGCCGCCCGGAGGATGCCTTGAAAACCGGCGACTATCGGTCCAGCGATCTTTTGCGTGGATCGGCCATACCCACTGAATTGTTGCGGGCGTTGCCCAAGACGGACCTGCACGTGCACCTGGACGGCTCGCTGCGTCTGGAAACCTTCATGGAATTGGGCCGTGAAGCGGGTATGGACATGCCCGATGACCCGGACGCGGTGCGGGCCAAATTTTTCCCCGCGGACCGGGCCTGCGTGGTTGACGACTTCCTGAGTCATTTTGACCACACGGTCAAGGTGCTGCAGACCGAAGCGAATTTGATCCGCGTGGCCTACGAATTGGCCATGGATTTTGCGGCCGACGGCGTGTGGTGGGTCGAAGTGCGCTTCTGTCCACTGAAGCACACCGATAGAGGTCTGACGCCTGACGGCGCGGTGGCCGCGGTATCGGCGGGGCTCGAAAGGGCGGCGAGCGAAACGGGCATCCAAGGTGGGATCATCATCACGGGCATCCGCACCATCGACCCGGCCAGTTCGCTGAACCTGGCCCGCCTGGCGGTGGCCTGGCGCAAGCGCGGCGTGGTGGCCTTTGACCTTGCCGGCGCCGAAGAAGACTATCCGGCCAAGGATCACCTGGACGCCTTCTATCACGTGATGAACAACAACCAGAACGTGACGATTCATGCCGGCGAGGGCTTTGGCCCCGAATCGATCCATCAGGCCCTGCACCGCTGCGGCGCCAACCGCATCGGCCACGGCGTGCGGCTCGAGGAAGACAAGGACCTGATGGCTTATGTGGCCAACAACCGCGTGCCCCTGGAGATCTGCCTGAGCAGCAACCGACAGAGCGGCGTGACCGAAGATTTGGCCAAGCACCCGTTCCGCTACTACATGCGCGAGGGGTTGCGGGTTTGCCTGAACACCGACAATACGCTGTTTGCGCGGACCTCACCGACACAGGAGTTGCGCCTGGCGGTCGATACCTTTGATCTGACCCTGCTGGAGACCGAAAACCTGTTGCTCAATGGTTTCAAGAGCGCCTTCACGGCCGCTCACACCAAGGGCGTGATGGTTGTCGAGGCTCTCGAAACCTTCGCTTCGCTGCGCGACAAGTTTGACCTGGACACTATTTCTGACCCGCGGAAGGATGCGTGATGAGTGACCGTCTGGATCGCTTGGCGCCGGTGTGGCGCGACCGCGTGGGCGCGGCGGTGGAATTCCTGACCGAGCGCGGCTTCACCGGCAAGGTGGGCCTGGTGCTGGGCAGTGGTCTGGGTAATTTTGTCGATGCGGTGGAAAATGCCGAGGCCGTTGACTACGGCGACATTCCCGGCTACACCACCACCACGGTGGCCGAACACAGCGGCCGTCTGGTGGTCGGCACGGCAGCCGGAGTGCCGGTGGTTGTCATGCAGGGGCGCCTGCATCCCTACGAAGGTTTGCCCAACGCCGAACTGCTGCTGCCCACGGCGGTGCTGGCTTGCCTGGGTATTGATACTGCCGTGGTGACCAACGCGGCCGGCGGCTTGAATCGCTATTACCGCCCCGGCGACCTGATGGTGATCCGCGACCAGATCGACATGCATTTCCACGACCCTTTGCGCGGCCTGATGACACGGCCATTTGCGCCGGCCGAAGACGCCGACGCCGAACTGCACGAGCAATTGGCGGACATCGGTCGCAGCGGTGGCCTGCCCGATCTCTTTGACCCGCGACTGGCTGATCTGTTGGTGGGCGCGGCGGCCAAATGCGGCGTGCCCATGCACGCGGGCACCTACGCCAGCATGTACGGCCCCGCCTACGAAGCCAAGGCCGAGATCGGCATGTTGCGGCGCATCGGTTGCGACGCCGTCGGCATGTCCACGGCCCCCGAAACGGTGTTGTTGAAACGCCTGGGAGTGGCGCCGGTGGGGCTCAGTTGCATCACGAATCCGGCCCGTGAAACGGGGCAGCCCCAACTGTCCCATCAGGATGTGGTTGAAGTTGGCAAGCTGGTGCGCGAGCGCATGGCGCGCCTGCTCTTGGAGTTCCTGCCCCAGGTGGGTGCCTAGAAGGTGTAGACGGTCATCCCGCCGACCATGGCGTGTTCGAGATAGAACAGGCTCTGTTTGGCGGAGTCCAACCCGCCACCGCGGGTGGGAATATCCGTCAGATTCATCCAGCCGACACTGATGAAATACTGCAAAAAGAACCGCTTCAGGAATTCGTACTTCAGGCCCACTTTGGTATTGAACCCATATCCCGCCAGATGAAAAAGATCGCTGCGCTCGCCGCCGAGCAGGGTCACGTCCGTCTTGGGGGTCACGACGCCCGCGCCAACGCCGACGGTGGCGTAAAGGCCCTGGGTCAGCGAGTCCTTTTCCCAGATCGGCACCATGGTCTCGATTTCCAGGTTGCCGTAATTCAGGCCGTCGGTGTGTTCGTACATCAGGAAGTCGTAGTCCAGGCGGATCAGGTCGTTGTCGTAGTCGCCGGCGTATTGTGAAGACGCCGATTCGTCGATGAAGCCGCTGATCGTGGTGCCCTGCAACTGGGTGACGACGTATTTGAGATGGCTGACGCCAAACGAAACGCTGGTTCGTTCGCCGACATAATAGCCGATTCGCGCATCGTACTGGGGCACGGTCATCTTGGCCGGATTGAGGTAGGTGCTGGCCTTGAAAGCGGACTGCCGGTCGTGGGCGGTGACCTCGTTCAAGGTGAATTTGTAGCCGGGGCCCTCAAAGTGGATGTCGCTATCGCTGTAAACCGACCAGTTGTAGCCCCAGTGGAAATAGAGCTCGCCTTTGTGGCGCCCGGGGGCGGCGGCAGCGTTGGTGGCCAGGAGCAGGGCAAAGCCCAGCACGGCCAGGCAAGAGATGCGAAATTTAGCGGACAATGGGATCAATCCTTCGGCCATGGAAGCTGTCGACAAGATGATCCCATTCTAGACAATATCGAGAAACCTACCAGCCTGATTTAGCCGTTGGCCATGAAATCGAAGATGTTGCCCAGGGTGCTGCTGTCCGTCTTGTACAGCTCGGTGTACTTGCAAATGGTGCAACTGACGGTGGTGAATCGTTTGCTCTGGACGTTGAAGACCTTGGTCAAAAAGCCGCCGGTGGCGCGCATCTCGCTGCTCTCAAAGGCGGTATTGCCACACTTGGGACACAAATAACCCTGATTCATGATGTTTCCTTCCTGTAATATTGGCTCGATTTGGCTATACTACCCGCTATACAACGATGTTATTCAAGACCTTTCGAAAGGATGAAAGCCATGCGCCGATATCTCGTAGCCGGAAACTGGAAGCTGAACATGGGGCCGGGCGCCGGGGCCGAGCTGGCTCAAGGCGTCTCGAATTTGTTGCAGGGACGTGATTTGAAGGGCGATGTGCTGGTGTGCCCGCCCTACGTGAGCATTCCGGCGGTGGCCGGTGTGGCGGCCGGCAATCCGGTCATGACCGGCGCCCAGAACTGTGCCGACCAGGACAGCGGTGCCTACACCGGCGAGGTCTCGCCGGCGATGCTCAAGGAAGCCGGCGCCCGCTACGTGATCGTCGCCCACAGCGAGCGGCGCGAATATCAACGCGAAACCAATGATCAGTTTGTGGCCAAGATCAACCTGATCCATCAGGCCGGTCTGAAGGCCATTTTCTGCTACGGCGAAAAACTGGACGAGCGCAAGGCGGGCCAGGCCCAGGCCGTGGTCAAGGCCCAGCTCGAAGGCGTGCTGCCCCGGCTGGACTCGGCCGACGCCTACAACACCGTGTTGGCCTACGAGCCGGTGTGGGCCATCGGCACCGGCGAAACCGCCACGCCCCAGCAGGCCCAGGAAATTCATGCCTACAGCCGGCAGGTTGTCGCCGATCTGCTCGGTGCCACGGTGGCCGAGCACATGCGCATCCTTTACGGCGGCAGTTGCAAGCCCGGTAACGCCCGGGAACTGATTGGCCTGCCTGATGTTGATGGCGGCCTGATCGGTGGCGCGGCCCTCAAGGCCGAAGATTTTGTGGGCATCATCGAGGGTGCCGAAGCAGCCAGCGCCTGAGCCGGTTTGTCGAGAATTTGAACCAGGCCTGCAGTGTGGGCACGAGAGGAACAGTCGCATGCGGAATTTGAGCAGAGTGGTGATGTTGGTAATGACGGTGGCCGGATTGGCGGGGACTTCGTTTTCCCAGAGCCAGGTTGGAGGCTACGCGAATCTGCAACTGGAGCCAACTTTTACTCCTTTGCCCGAAAACATCGAAATTCTGCGCCTGGAAAACGGGCTGGATGTGATGCTGATGCAGAATCCGGCCCAGCCCATGGTCGGCATCTACACCCAGGTCAAGGTGGGCTCGGCGTGGGAAGACTACCGCACCAGCGGCATGAGCCACATGCTGGAGCACCTGCTTTTTAACGGGAGTACGAAGTACACCCAGGAAGAGCAGTACGACATGGCGGACATCGCCGGGGCGTACAACAACGCCAATACGACCCGGTTTTTCACCAACTACATGATGGTGATCCCGGCCGAAGCCATGGAAGTGGGGCTGGAACTGCAATCCCAGATGCTCTTTCATTCGCTCGTGCCCGATGACAAATTCGCCAAGGAAAAGGGCATCGTGGTGGGCGAAATCGTCCAGGGCCGCGACTGGCCCGGTCACTACACCGAAACGTTGCTGCAACAGGCCCAGTATGCGGATTCCAGTCTGGAGCTGCCGACCTTGGGCACCAAGTCGACCATCGAGCACATGGTGCGCGACGATGTGTACGCCTTCTACAAGAAGTGGTACGTGCCGAACAACATGGTGCTGACGGTGGCGGGCAATTTTGAGCGCGAGGCCACTCTGGCGCTGCTCGAGGAATATTATGGCGCGGTGGCGCCCGGGACGGTGGACCACAGCGGTCTGCGGCCGGCCCAGCTCATTGACCATACCAGCACCACCACCCGCCGGGGTGGCGATGAGCGCGTGCTGGCCCTCAGCTTCGAGGCGCCCAGCTACGGCATGGTCGACTTTTTTCCCTACCTGGTGATGACTCAGATGCTGGACCTTGAAGGCAGCGGCATCTTGAGCGTCGCGGTCGAAGACATGCCCGCCGAGGTGCGCCCCGAGTTGGGCGTATGGTGGGAACGGTCGTCGGGCTTCGGTCGCTTGACCATGCAGTTCACCTTGAAGGACGAGACGGACCCCGCGGCGATGTACCGCCTGGTGCAGGATGCGGTGACCGCGGCCATCGAGATGGGCATCACTGGCGAAGACATCCTGGGTATTGTGCGCATGAGCGAAACCCACACTCTGCTGGAGCGCGAACAACTGCGCATGACCGGTATCTACATTGCCGAGCCGGTGGCCCAGGGTGGGCTGGATTTCTTTGTGACCTACCTCGACCAGTTGCGCGAAGTGACGGCCGAAGACGTGAGCCGCACCCTGACCAACTGGCTGATTGATGCGCCCTGTCAGGCGGTGCTCATTGAGCCGGAAGCCGGCGTCAAAAAGGCCGACGACCCCATGGCAGGAATGAAAATGCCGGCCGGGATGAAAATGCCGCCCGGCATGGCTGCGGCCATGAAGAAAAAGGAAACCGAGGCGCCCGAAGTCGCCGCACCGGTCGCAAAGACGGCCCCGGCGCCGCTGCAGGTGGACCGCTCCGAACTGGCTAGTGGCGCCGTTCTGGTCAGCCAGACCAATCCGGCCAGCTCGCTGATGGCGATTCATTTGGCGGTTCGTGGCCGGGCGCTGATTGACCGGGACAATGCCGAGGCGGGGGCCCTGGACCTGGTGCACCGCCTGTTTGAAGAAGGATTTGCCGGCTGTGATCGCGCCTGCCTGGCCCGCCGGTTGCGCCGCCTGGGCGCGGTGGTCAAAGCCGTGGATGACGACCGCATCCCCATGGACAATTACTACACCAATGGGCGCTTCAGCTTCATTCGCATCGAAGTGGCGGCCGAAAATGGGGCCGAAGTGCTGGAGCTGCTCACGCAACAACTGCAGTTCGCGGCCTTCACCGACAGCGATTTCGAACGGGTGCGCGACGAACGCATGACGGCCCTGGAAAAAAGCACCGCCAGTGCGCGCAGCACGGCCAACAGCTTGTTGGATGATGGCCTATACGGCGACCATCCCATGGTGATGGCGCCCGAAGGCGACGCCGATTCGCTGGCCAAGCTGAGCTTTAATCAGGTGCGGCAGGTGTACCGCAAGGCGTTCTCGCCCGAGAACCTGGTCTTTTCCATCGTGGGCCCGCTGACCCACGAAGAAATGAAATCCGAACTCGAGGCGAAGTTGCCCGGTGACAGCCAGCCTGGCCAGGCCCTGCCCGCTCTGGTGGCGACCGCGGCCCCGGTTGAACTGACCGCCACGGTGGGCGGCCAGATGACGGCCATCCGGCTGGGTTCGGTTTTGGATATCGCGCCGGGTGACGGCGGCGCACTGGAATTGACAGTGGCGATATTGTCGGACCGCATGGCCATGGACCTGCGCGAAAAGCAGGGCCTGAGCTACAGCGTCGGGGCGCGGTTGAGCGCCAGCGGTGGCCAGGGCGAATTTCTGGCCTGGATCAATCCGACCCAGGAACGGTTGGACGAGGGCAAGGCCGCCATCGAGGCCTTCATCGCCGACTTCGACGCCACGACCATCACCCAGGCCGAGATGGACAAGATCCGGGCTTCGCGCCGGGGCCGGTTGATGATGCGGCGGTTGTCGAGCATGGGGCAGGCATATTATCTGGCCATGGCCGAACTGGACCATGACATCCCGGCCTACCTGAATGGGCTGACGACCTATGATGACCTGGTGCTGGGGGATTTGCAGCGGGTGACCACAGCCTACCTGAAGACCATGCCGCTGGTTGAGGTGATTGTGAACTGACGCTGCGCCGGGCTGGAGACAGAAAAAAGCGGCTGTAGTCCAGGACTACAGCCGCTTTTTCGGATTCTTGTGCCCATCAATGCTGCGTGCCACCGCCGTGATTGCAGATCTTCTCGCAGATTTCGTTTTCCAGTTTCTGCAACTCCTCGGAACTGGGTTCCCGGGCCCCGATCATTCGCCGCGCTCCATCACCGAGCGCCTTGATCTGGTCCGCATAACCCTGACAATGACGACACATCATCAGGTGCAGGCGCAACTCCAACCGCTTCATGAAGCCGAGATCTTCGGCGCTGCCTGAAGCGATCAGGTGCGAAATTTCTTTGCATTTCATCATCATGTCGGGTGCTCTTTCCAGTCTGCTCAATCGCGTGTCACGTTGCGTCTCTCCAGGCATTCGCGCAGCAGGTTGCGGCCACGATACAACAGAACGCCCAGGTTAGACCGGCTCACGTCCATGACACGGCAGATCTCGGTGGTGTCCATCTCTTCGACCTCGCGCAGCATGAAAGCCAGTCGCTGGTCGGTGCTGACCCCTTCAAGACAGGTGTCCAGATGTTGCCGGACTTCACTTTCATAAGCGGGGGCATCGGCCAGGCGCGGAGGCTTGAGCCACATCCCATCTGTCTTGAAGCGGTGTTCCATAACCTCTTCGATCTCTTCGGCGGCGCCCTCTTTCTGGGCCGAACGCCTCATCTCTGAAATCTTACGATAGAGAATACCAAACAGCCAGGTGCGCACGTGAGATCTTCCCTCAAAATCCTCGATTTTTTCGAGAAAGCCCTGCTCTTCAAGATCCTTGCCTGAGCCGATGTCCAGGCCCCGATAGACCTGGCGGGAGTCGACAGACAGAATCTCAGCTCCAGTGAGGCGGGCAAGCTCGACGCCAAGGCGGGTTTTGCCCGAGGCCGTTGGCCCGAGAATCACAAGGAGGTTCGTCATCTCGGGTGAGAATATCACCATCCAGATCAACGAATTCACTATCAACCCTACGCTAAAAACGACTGATGCCCTTCCGGTGAAACGGCAG
>RCNC010008870.1_pt1 | contig 11031 bp, 7 predicted proteins | sample 2041301 | NCBI WGS metagenome assembly RCNC01 (sample SAMN09708231, study PRJNA481090) | Marine sediment metagenome, whole genome shotgun sequencing project. | biome: marine sediment; feature: ocean; material: sediment; isolation source: Sewage treatment plant 13A marine sediment (STP13A) ... | reverse complement strand
GAAGCCGAGCGTGACAAGCAGTACGAAGAATTCAAAGACCGCGCTGGTACAATCATCAACGCACTGGTCAAGCGCGAAGAGTACGGCAATGTCATTGTTGACGTAGGTTCAGGCGAAGCTGTGCTGCGCCGTAACGAAAAGATCGGTCGCGAGGCATATCGCCCTAACGATCGTATCCGTTGTTTCATCAAAGAAGTGCGCCGCGAACAACGTGGTCCTCAGATCTTCCTGAGCCGTACCGCGCCTGAATTCATGGCGGAACTGTTCAAGATGGAAGTGCCAGAGATTTATGAAGGCATCATCGAGATCAAAGCAGTCGCCCGTGACCCTGGTTCGCGCGCTAAGATTGCTGTGATTTCCTATGATGGGTCTATTGATCCTGTTGGCGCTTGTGTCGGTATGCGCGGTTCGCGTGTTCAGGCCGTTGTGAACGAACTGCAGGGCGAAAAGATCGACATCATTCCTTGGAATGAAGATATGCCAACGTTCCTTGTGAACGCGTTGCAGCCTGCCGAAGTGTCCAAAGTTGTTTTGGACGAAGAAGCCGGCAAAATCGAAGTCGTTGTTCCTGATGAGCAACTGTCGCTGGCCATTGGCCGTCGCGGTCAAAACGTGCGTCTTGCGTCCCAACTGACCGGTCTTGATATCGACATCATGACCGAGGAAGAGGAAAGCAAGCGTCGTCAGGCCGAATTCGAGCTGCGTACGAAACTGTTCATGGACACTCTTGATCTGGACGAATTCTTTGCCCAGCTGCTAGTTTCCGAAGGGTTCACAAACCTTGAAGAAGTTGCCTACGTTGAATTGGGCGAGCTGTTGGTCATCGAAGGCGTTGATGATGATACAGCCGCAGAATTGCAGGCCCGTGCCCGTGACTTCCTTGAGGCGAAAGCCAAAAAGGCGATGGATGCGGCCCGTGAATTGGGTGTCGAAGACAGCCTTGTCAACTTTGAGGGGCTGACCCCGCCGATGTTGGAAGCCTTGGGCAAAGACGGCGTGAAAACGCTGGAAGACTTTGCAACCTGCGCTGACTGGGAGCTGGCCGGTGGCTGGACGACAGTGGATGGCGAGCGCGTCAAGGACGATGGCGTTCTAGAGCCTTTCGAGGTTTCACTTGAAGAAGCGCAGGACATGGTCATGACCGCCCGCGTTATGTTGGGTTGGGTTGATCCTGCCGATCTGGTCAAGGACGTCGAAGAAGACGAAGAACTAAGCGAGGAAACAGAAGCCTGATTTCAGGCTTCTGGGTTCGCAAATGGCGCGTGGTGGCCATAACAAAGACCGGGATGATGCGGAACGTAAATGCATCGTCACTGGCGAAGTGCAGCCAAAAGCTGGACTGATCCGCTTTGTTGTGGGTCCTGATGATGTAGTTTTCCCGGATATTTTGGGAAAACTTCCGGGGCGCGGCATGTATGTGACGGCTGACCGCGCAGTGCTTGAAGAAGCCCGCAAAGGTCAGTTTTCACGCTCTGCAAAACAAGCGGTCAACGTGGCTGATGGTTTGGTAGATGAGGTCGAACGGCAAGTAGCCCGCCAGACCATAGATCTGATCGCATTGACCCGTAAATCGGGCCGCGCGGTGTGTGGATTTGAAAAAGTGAAGGGTTGGCTTGCCGGTGGCGAGCGGGTCCGTGTCTTGATTCAGGCCTCTGATGGGTCGGAACGTGGCAAAACGAAACTATGGACGCCTGAAGGTGCACGATACTTTGGTTGCTTAACATCAACCGAATTGGGTTTGGCATTTGGGCGGCAAAGTGTGATACATGGCGCGCTTGCGGCTGGCAAACTCAGCAATCGTGTTGTAGAGGAAGCCACAAAGCTGCGTGGATTGCGCGAAGGGAACGGTGGCGATACGGCCACCGAGAAGGATACAGAAGCTAAATGAGCGATAACGACGGTAAAAAGACACTCGGCCTTGGTGGTTCACGTCCTTCAAACGTGAAGCAAAGCTTTAGCCATGGGCGGACCAAGAATGTCGTGGTGGAAACCAAACGTAAGCGCGTTGTGGTGCCAAAGCCGGGCGTGGCAAAGCCCACGATTGGCAAAACAGGGCCTTTGGGCGGTGATCCCTCTAAGCGGCCAGCCGGTATTTCCGATGTCGAGCTAGAGCGCCGGATGAAGGCGCTCGCGATGGCGAAAGCCCGCGAAGCAGAAGAAACCGCCAAGCGTGACGCTGAAGAAAAATCACGTGCCGCGGACCGCGAAGCGCGCCGCGCAGAGATCGAGGCAAAAGAAGCCGACGATCGTGCCCGCGAAGAACGCGCAAAAGCAAAGGCTGACGAAGAAGAACGCCAGCGCACTGCGGATGCAACTGCCAAAGCAAAGGCTGCGGCTCCACCACCTGCGGCGGCTGCCCCCGGTGAAGATGCTGTTTCACGTCCAAGTGCCGCCCCCCGCAAGACGGACCGTGGCAATGAACCCGCGCGTGACAACAAGACCAAAGCCAAGCCAGGCCGCGCTGCCGACGACAATCGTCGCGCTGGCAAGCTGACGCTGAATGATGCGATGGCAGGCCGCCACGGTGGTCGCCAGCGTTCAATGGCTGCGATGAAGCGCAAGCAAGACCGCGCTCGTGCAAAAGCAATGGGTGTGTCGGCCGAGCGTGAAAAGATTTTCCGTGAAGTCGCATTGCCAGAAGCGATCACAGTGTCGGAACTTGCTAACCGCATGAGCGAACGTGTTTCTGATGTTGTGAAGTGGTTGATGTCGAATGACATCATGGCGACTCAGAACGATTCGATTGATGCGGATACCGCAGAAATGATCATCGAAGAATTTGGGCACACAGTTGTGCGTGTTTCGGACGCGGATGTTGAGGATGTGCTTCAGGCTGTTGTCGACAGCCCAGAAGACATGCAAACCCGTCCACCGATTATCACGATCATGGGTCACGTTGACCATGGTAAGACCTCGCTATTGGATGCGATCCGTAACGCCAAAGTTGTCGCAGGCGAAGCTGGCGGCATTACACAGCACATCGGTGCCTATCAGGTCACAACCGAAAGCGGCGCAGTTTTGTCGTTCCTTGATACCCCCGGCCACGCGGCGTTTACGTCGATGCGGTCGCGCGGTGCGCATGTCACTGACATCGTTGTTCTTGTTGTTGCTGCTGATGACGCGGTCATGCCGCAAACAATCGAAGCGATTAACCACGCCAAAGCGGCGAAGGTGCCAATGATCGTGGCCATCAACAAAATGGATAAACCGGGCGCAAACCCTGATAAGGTTCGCACTGATTTGCTTCAGCATGAAGTCGTTGTCGAAAAAATGTCTGGCGAAGTGCAAGACGTCGAAGTTTCGGCGATCACGGGTCTGGGTCTGGATGAATTGCTGGAAGCCATCGCGCTGCAGTCAGAGATTCTTGAGCTGAAAGCAAACCCTAATCGTGCCGCCGAAGGCGCCGTGATTGAGGCGCAGCTTGATGTAGGTCGCGGTCCTGTCGCGACGGTTCTGATCCAGAATGGTACATTGCGCCAAGGTGATATCTTTGTTGCCGGAGAGCAGTACGGTAAAGTACGCGCACTGATAAACGACAAAGGCGAACGCATCAAAGAAGCTGGTCCTTCGGTCCCTGTTGAGGTCCTTGGCCTGAATGGCACACCCGAAGCTGGCGACGTATTGAATGTTGTGGCCACTGATGCGCAAGCTCGTGAAATCGCTGAATATCGCGAAAAAGCAGCTAAAGAAAAGCGCGCGGTAGCCGGTGCTGCCACCACGCTAGAACAGTTGATGGCAAATGCTAAAGCGAACAAAACGCTTAGCGAATTGCCCATCGTGGTCAAAGCTGACGTTCAGGGTTCTGCAGAAGCAATCGTGCAAGCGATGGAAAAAATCGGCAACGATGAAGTCCGCGTGCGCGTCCTACACTCTGGTGTTGGTGCGATCACTGAAACTGATATCGGTCTTGCCGAAGCGTCTGGCGCGCCAGTGTTTGGCTTTAACGTCCGTGCGAATACATCTGCGCGGAACACAGCCAACCAAAAGGGCGTCGAGATCCGGTATTATTCGGTCATCTACGACCTTGTGGATGATGTGAAAGCAGCGGCCTCTGGTCTGCTATCTGCCGAAATTCGTGAGAAGTTCATCGGTTACGCCAATATCAAAGAGGTCTTCAAGGTCTCGAATGTCGGCAAAGTCGCGGGCTGTCTGGTCACCGAAGGCGTTGCCCGTCGTTCCGCTGGCGTTCGTTTGCTTCGTGACAACGTGGTCATCCACGAGGGCACACTGAAAACACTCAAGCGCTTCAAGGACGAAGTGCCAGAGGTTCAGTCTGGTCAGGAATGTGGCATGGCGTTTGAGAATTACGAAGACATTCGCCCGAATGATGTGATCGAAATCTTCGAGCGCGAAGAGATCGAACGGAACCTTTGATTTAGGTGACATAGAATAGTGAAAGGGCGGTCCTTAGGGGCCGCCTTTTTCGTCTTTGGGATTTGCGTTCATTGAGCAGATTTCAGTCTTCTCTGATGCAAATCAAAACCAAAAAACTAAGAATTTCGACCCTCTGAAGGACGATGTCTTACAACCAATCCCGCAATATCGGGATCAACGGCACGTCCGCTGCTGGCATCGGATAGTCCCGCAACTCGTTGGGTTTAACCCATTTCAATGCTTGGTTTTCGCGCGATTGCGGCGTGCCTTTCCATTTGCGGCAGGCAAACAACGGCATCAACAGGTGGAAGTCGTCGTAAGAATGGCTCGCGAATGTCAGTGGTGCAAGGCAGGACGCCCATGTGTCGATGCCTAACTCTTCTTCCAATTCGCGGATCAGGGCCGCTTCTGGAGTTTCGCCTGCTTCCACTTTTCCGCCCGGAAACTCCCATAGGCCGGCCATGGGCTTACCTTCTGGGCGTCGCGCCAATAGTACACGCCCGTCGGGGTCGATAAGCGCCACTGCTGATACGAGGACGACTTTCATGACCGGTAATCTGCGTTAATGGTGATATAGCCATGCGTTAGATCGCAGGTCCAACCGTCCCCAATGCCTAGATCAACGCCAATCTCGAGTTCTTGGTTCTTCATGTAAGCGCTGGTTTCATCTTCCGAATAATTCGGCGCACGCCAGCCGTTTTCGGCTACTGTGATATCGCCAAACCGAATGCTGAGCCGGTCCCGGTCGGCAGCAGCGCCGGATTTGCCTACGGCCATCACGACACGTCCCCAATTCGCATCCTCGCCTGCAATCGCGGTCTTCACCAAGGGCGAATTCGCAATCGACAGCGCCACACGATGAGCATCGGCGTCGTCTTTTGCGCCCTGCACGGTAATGGTTACGAACTTCGTAGCACCTTCGCCATCACGCACGACCTGATGGGCTAGGTCAAGCATCACATCCGACAAAGCATTGGCGAAATCTGCATTGCCCGTCACATCAACGCCCGACGCGCCGGTTGCGGCCATCATCAGGCTGTCGGATGTTGACGTGTCGCTATCCACCGTGATGCAGTTGAACGTCTTGGCATTCAGGCCCGAAACCAACGCCTGTAAGTCGGCCTGCCCGATCAACGCATCCGTAAAGATATAGACCAGCATCGTCGCCATATCAGGCGCGATCATGCCAGAACCCTTGGCGATTCCAGCGATTTTGATCGTCGCGCCATTCACTTCAATCGTTTTGGTCGCGCCCTTTGCAAAAGTGTCTGTTGTCATGATGGCGCGCGCCGCATCTTCCATCGCGGTGCCGGATTGGTTTGCGCAAAGCTCTGCGATTTTTGCGGTGATGCGGTCGTGCGGGAGCGGCTCTCCGATGACGCCAGTTGATGCGGTAAAAATCCGATCTTCTTCAACACCAGTTTGAGCAGCAACACTTGCTGTCAGCGTATTTACTGATTCCGTTCCGCGCCCACCCGTAAAGGCGTTCGAGTTCCCCGAATTCACAAGAATCGCCGCCGGGCCGCTTGAATCTCGTCCCAGCTTTCTTTGGCAGTCCAGCACAGGTGCTGACCGCGTGGCAGAGCGTGTGAAAACGCCCGCCATCGCAGTACCGGGTGCGAGCAATGCAAGCATCACATCGACGCGGTTGTTGTACTTAACACCAGCCGCTGCCGCCGCGAAAGTAACGCCAGCAATCTCTGGCAATTCGGGAAAATGCGCGGGGGCTAGTGGGGATACGGTCATGCCTTAGTCCAGCAATTCGATGCTATCGATCAGATTTGGATCAAACTGACCCTCTTCTGGTCCAACGATTGTTTGTGCTGCGGTCAATTCGTCAAGACGGGCCGAGACTGCAAGTTCTTGCAATTCTCCTGCCAGTTCGCGACGTAAATCATCTAATGCTGGACGGGGCTGAACACGGGTTTCGTCCAGTGTTGCGACATGCCATCCAAACTGTGTCTCGAATGGTTCGCTCACGCCACCAATCTCTAGGGATATAATTTGATCTTCAAACTCAGGCACCATTGCACCTGCCCCAAACCAGCCCAAATCACCGCCGTTGGGACCAGTTGGACCTGTCGAGACGTCACGGGCAACATCTGCAAATTCTTGGCCATCATCGATACGAGCCTTGGCCGCTGCAGCTTCTTCTTGCGTTTCTACCAATAGGTGCGAAGCGCGAAATTCCGGAACTTCTGCGGCATCCGCAAAGCGTGCGTCATACGCGGCTTGAATATCAACTTCTGTGACGGCACCTTCGGCGATCTCGGAAATAACATCAGCGGCACGCAATGCGCGCAATTCATTTGCGATCGTATAGGTGATCCGGTCGGGCGTTTCACCTAATGCGTCGGACAAGAGTTGCTGTTGGACGAGTTGATCGACCAATCCATCAAAAAGGACCTCGTTGGGGAACTGTGCGTATTGCTGTGGCAAGGCCGTGCGGGCAATGATCACCTCGCCCATGGTGATTTGTGTGTCGCCAACGGTGGCAACAACGGTATTGGCTGTGACGTCTTGGGCAATAGCACCGGTAGACATGGATGCCGCGATTGCCGCAGCACTCAAAAATGTAACATGTTTCAGCATTAAACGTTCCCTTGATAGGCCGCGAATGCCCGCGGCGTTGACACTGTAGGGGTGGCCCCTTACATCACTTCAATGCCTCGAGGAGGCACAAAGTAGATTGATCTTGGCCCTTTCTAAGTGGCCTGCGACGGGCCTACAAGCGACCTCCTCTCAAATAGATGTCAGACAGGCGTTACAAGCGCCACCGGAGAAAATATGCTGGGTTTCGGAACGATTGCCAAAAAGGTGTTTGGCACCGCAAACGACCGCAAAGTCAAAGCTGCGCGCCCGTTGGTCGATCAGATTAACGCACTCGAACCTGAGTTCGAAGCGCTGACTGACGAGGGCATCAAAGAGATGACCCAAAAGCTGGCCGAACGCGCCATGGCTGGTGAAAGCCTTGATGCGTTGCTGCCTGAAGCTTTTGCAAACTGCCGCGAAGCTGCCAAGCGTGCGCTAGGATTGCGGGCCTTTGACACGCAGTTAAAGGGCGGCATTTTTCTGCATCAGGGCAATATCGCCGAAATGAAAACAGGCGAGGGCAAGACCCTCGTTGCGACATTCCCTGCGTATCTGAACGCGCTGACCGGCAAGGGCGTGCATATCGTAACCGTCAACGACTATTTGGCTAAACGTGATGCCGAATGGATGAGCAAAGTCTACGGTGCATTGGGCTTGACCACAGGTGTGATCTATCCCCAGCAGCCTGAAGCGGACAAAAAAGCCGCGTATGCGTGCGACGTGACCTATGCTACCAATAACGAGCTAGGTTTTGATTATCTGCGCGACAACATGAAGTCCGATTTGAATCAGATTTTCCAACGCTTCCATAATTATGCGATTGTGGACGAAGTTGACAGTATTTTGATCGATGAGGCGCGCACACCGCTAATCATTTCAGGGCCCGCCCAAGATCGCAGCGAAATGTATGCGACAATCGACAAAATCGTACCGGATATCGCTGCAGAACATTTTACCCTTGATGAAAAAACCCGTCAGGTGACGTTCACGGATGAAGGCAACGACTTTCTTGAGGCGCAGATGACCGCCTCTGGTTTGCTGCCCGAAGGTCAGACGCTTTATGATCCGGAAAGTGCGACCTTGGTTCATCACGTGAACCAAGCCCTGCGGGCGCATAAACTGTTTACGAAAGACAAAGATTACATCGTCAGCAACGACGAAGTTGTGTTGATCGATGAATTCACAGGCCGGATGATGGCGGGGCGTCGTTTGTCCGACGGTCTACATCAGGCGATTGAAGCCAAAGAAGGCTGTGCGATTAAACCAGAGAACGTGACGCTGGCCTCTGTGACCTTCCAAAACTACTTCCGCCTTTATGAAAAGCTGGGTGGAATGACTGGTACTGCGGCAACTGAAGCCGAAGAATTTCTTGAAATTTACGGTCTGGGCGTGGTCGAAGTGCCAACAAACCGTCCGGTGGCCCGTGCCGACGAAGACGATCAGGTTTACCGCACCGCGCGAGAAAAATTCGAAGGTGTCGTCAAGGAAATCAAAGAGGCTCACGCAACTGGTCAACCGATCCTTGTTGGTACCACCTCAATCGAAAAGTCCGAAGCGTTGGCCGAGATGCTCAAAGCTGAAGATATTACCTTTAACGTTCTGAACGCACGCCAGCACGAGCAAGAAGCGCAAATTATCGCTGATGCGGGCAAATTGAACGCAGTGACAATTGCGACAAACATGGCGGGTCGCGGTACTGACATTCAGCTTGGCGGCAACGTTGAAATGCGCGTGATGCAAGCAATGGCTGCCGAGCCAGAGGTTGATATCGAGGCTGTTCGCGAAAAAATAGAAGCCGAAGTCGTGGACGAAAAGCAAAAGGTGATCGCCGCCGGTGGTCTGTTTGTTCTTGCGACTGAACGCCACGAAAGCCGCCGGATCGATAATCAGCTGCGTGGTCGTTCTGGCCGTCAGGGTGACCCAGGGCGTTCGGCTTTCTTCTTGTCGCTCGAAGATGATCTGATGCGGATTTTCGGATCAGAACGGCTTGAAAAAGTGCTGGCTGGTCTTGGCATGAAAGAGGGCGAAGCGATTGTGCACCCATGGGTGAACAAGTCGCTGGAACGCGCGCAGGCTAAGGTTGAAGGTCGCAACTTTGACATCCGCAAACAGCTATTGAAATTTGATGACGTGATGAACGACCAGCGCAAAGTGATCTTTTCACAGCGCCGCGATATCATGGAAGCCAAGGACCTTTCAGAGGTCACGAAAGACATGCGCGATCAGGTGATTGACGACCTTGTCGATCAATATATGCCGCCGAAAACATATGCAGATCAGTGGGATACCCAAGGTCTTTATGCGGCGACAATCGAACAGCTAGGCCTTGATGTGCCAGTGATTGATTGGGCTGACGAAGAGGGTGTTGACGACGATAGCATCCGTGAGCGTCTAGAAGAGGCTGCCGACAAGTACATGGCTGAAAAGACCGAAGCGTTTGGCGATGAAACAATGCGCAACGTGGAAAAGCAGCTGTTGTTGCAGACTATCGATGCGAAATGGCGCGAGCATTTATTGACGCTGGAACACCTGCGTCAGGTCGTAGGTTTCCGTGGGTATGCACAGCGTGATCCATTGAATGAATACAAGACCGAGGGCTTTCAACTGTTCGAAAGTATGCTTGATGGTCTGCGGACGGACGTGACGAAAAAGCTGTCACAGATCCGGCCAATGTCCAAAGAAGAGCAAGAGCAGATGGTTGCGCGTATGCGTGAACAACAGGCGGCAGCGCAAGCGGCCGTGGCTGCGGCGGCTGCACCAGCAACCCCGGCTAGCCCTGATGCGCGTGATGGCTTTGATGAAAATGATCCCAAGACTTGGGGTAACCCTGGTCGCAATGATCTTTGCCCATGTGGGTCAGGCAAGAAGTTCAAGCATTGCCACGGAAGGCTTGCCTAGTCAGGTTTGGCCTACCGGCCATCAGTCAACAATCCGGTCGCGCGAAAGCTAAGCTCGCAAGACTTGCCGATGATCAAATGGTCGTGGACGGTTAGGCCCAGCGCCTTTGCGGCGTTGTCGATCTGGCTGGTCATCTGGATATCAGCTTGCGATGGCGTCGGATCACCCGAGGGGTGATTGTGGACCAAGATCAAGGCCGCTGCATTCAGTTCCAGCGCGCGTTTCACGACCTCGCGGGGGTAGACGGGCACGTGATCAATGGTGCCTTTGCTTTGTTCCTCGTCTGCAATGATGACGTTCTTTGAATCAAGAAACAGAATACGGAATTGTTCGGTGCTGCGATGCGCCATAGTGGTGTGGCAATAATCCAGCAATGCATCCCAGCTTGAAACAACATGCCTTTGCATAACCTTAGCACGGGAAAGGCGGTGGGCTGCAGCCTCAACGATCTTCAGTTCTACCGCGACGGATTCGCCAACCCCACTCACAGATTGCAAATCTTTGATGTCGGCAGATATCACTCTGTTAAAGTCGCCAAACGTGTCGATCAGTAGTCGTGCAAGCGGCTTCACATCCTGACGTGGCAAAGCCCGAAACAGCACAAGTTCCAGCATTTCATAGTCAGGGATTGCCGCTGCACCACCCTCAACAAAGCGGGTGCGCAGGCGTTTGCGATGGTCGCGCATGTAGGACGGCAACCGTCCTTTTTCTACGGGAACGACGTCGGCCATTTCATCTAAATGTTTGAATAGAGGGTGCGCTTCGGCAAAATGGGTCATGGCCCACTATGCCGAAGCGATAGTTACTACGTGGTTAACGCTAGCCCTTCATCGAGTCCCAAAAGCTTTTGACTGATGCGAAAAAGCTAGACCCTTGTGGGTTATTTTCTTCACTCAGCTGGTCAAACTCTTTCAAAATCTCACGCTGGCGCGCGGTCAACTTAACAGGTGTTTCGACGGAAAGTTCGATGAACATGTCACCGATGCCACCACCGCGTAGCGCTGGCATACCTTTGCCACGCAGGCGCATCTGGCGACCAGATTGCGACCCTTCGGGTACTTTCACACGGCTGCGGCCACCGTCGATTGTGGGCACTTCAATCTCGCCACCCAAGGCTGCGGTCGCGATTGAGACGGGAACCCGACAGAATAGATTGCTGGCTTCACG
>RCNC010003038.1_pt1 | contig 11036 bp, 8 predicted proteins | sample 2041301 | NCBI WGS metagenome assembly RCNC01 (sample SAMN09708231, study PRJNA481090) | Marine sediment metagenome, whole genome shotgun sequencing project. | biome: marine sediment; feature: ocean; material: sediment; isolation source: Sewage treatment plant 13A marine sediment (STP13A) ... | reverse complement strand
CTGAACCCAGAACCCAGAACCCAGAACCCAGAACCCAGAACCCAGAACCCAGAATCTTGAATCCTGAATCCGGTTTTCCATGCTCAACACCCAATCCCCCATACCCCTGTACCACCAACTGGCCGACATCCTCATGGAGGGCATCCGATCCGGTGACTACCCGCCGGGTGCGCGCATTCCGTCGGAACCGCAGCTGGCCAAGGACTACGGCATCGGGCGACCGACGGTGCGCCAGGCCATCGACGTGCTGGTGCGCCAGCGCCTGCTGTCGCGGCGTCGGGGATCGGGGACCTATGTGCGCACACCGGAGCAGGAGATCGACCTGTTCTCTCTGGCCGGCACCAGTTCGGCCTTTCACAAAAAGGGGATTGCCGTTGACGTTCAAATGCTCGAAAAAACCAAGCGGGTCAACGTCAAGGGTGATGCGGAGAATCCCTTTGCCGGGGGGGCGGCCTTTTACCTGTCCCGCTTGAACCGGGTCGATGGGGCGCCGGTGCTGCTGGAAGAAATTTATCTGCACCCGGTGCTGTTCAAGGGCATCGATCGCATGGATCTTGCCGGGCGCTCCTTGTCCCAGGTGGTCGAATCCAGTTTTTACATGCGACCGGTGGGGGGGCGGCAGACCTTTCGCATCGGTTATCTCGATGCCAAGAAAGCGGCGGTTATGGATGTGAAAGCCAGCACGCCGGTATTGGTGGTCCACCGGTTCCTCAATTTCAAGCAGGCGCACAATGCCGTTTTCTCGATCCTGTACTGCAACACCGAACCGTTTGTTTTCTCTCAGCAGATTGGAGGCTTGAACCATGATTAAGCGAGGCTATTACGGTAACTTCGGTGGGGCGTTTCTGCCCGAGATTCTGGTTGCCACCTTCGATGAACTCGAAGGGGTCTTCAACGCGGCCAAAAACGACCCCATCTTCTGGCAAGAATACGAGCAGATCATGTCCAGCTACTCCTGCCGGCCGACACCGATCACCTATGCACAGAACCTGACTAACCACTTCGGTGGCGCCCGCATTTTCATCAAGCGCGAGGATCTCAATCACACCGGCGCCCACAAGGCCAACAACGTCATGGGGCAGGGGCTGCTGGTCAAACGCATGGGCAAGACCCGGGTGATCGCCGAAACCGGGGCCGGCCAGCACGGGGTGGCCACGGCCACCATGGCGGCCCGTTTCGGTTTCGACTGCACCATCTACATGGGTGAGGTGGATGTGGAACGCCAGCGGCCCAACGTCTTCTGGATGGAGCAGCTGGGGGCCACGGTGGTGCCGGTGACCGACGGCACACGGATCTTGAAAGACGCCATCAACGAGGCCTTCCGGGACTGGGTGAAAAATATGGACTCGACCCACTACGTGCTGGGCACCGCCTGCGGCCCGCACCCCTTTCCGGAAATGGTATCCTGGTTCCAATCCATCGTCGGCAAGGAAGCCCGTCAACAGATGATGGAAAGGGAAGGGCAGTTGCCTACAAAAGTATTTGCCTGCGTGGGCGGCGGATCCAATGCCATGGGCATCTTCAGCGGATTTTTCGACGATGACGTGGAACTGGTGGGGGTGGAGGCCGCCGGCCGGGGTCTGAATTCCGGCGAACATGCCTCGAGGCTCTGCGCCACTGACGCCAGTGTGGGCGTGGCCCAGGGATACAAGACCTACTTTCTGCAGGACGGTGACGGCCAGATGAGAGAGACCCACTCCATCGCCGCCGGCCTGGACTACGTCGGTGTTTCTCCGATCCTGTCGGACCTGAAGGAAAAAGGGCGCGTACGTTTTGAGGGGGCCACCGACCTGGAGGTGATCGAGGCGCTGCGTTTGACCATGCGCAAAGAGGGCGTCATCCCGGCCCTGGAATCGGCGCATGCCTTTGCCCGGGCCTTCAAGGAGGCGCCGGGGATGTCGTCCGACGACATCATTCTGATCAACCAGTCCGGCCGGGGAGACAAGGACATCTTCACCATCGCCGATGCCTTTGACGATCCCAACTGGAAACAATTCATCATTGAAAAGGCGAGACAATACCATGCTTGAAACTTACATTCGCTCGCGGCTGGCCGAGAAGAAGATTTTGCTGATGACCCATATTGTCATCGGTTATCCCTCCCTGGAGGCCTCCCTGGAGATCGTGCGCAGCATGGTCGAGGCCGGAGTGGACCTGATGGAACTGCAGATTCCCTTTTCCGAGCCCATCGCCGACGGTCCGGTGATTTTAAAAGCCAACCAGCAGGCTCTGGCCAACGGGGTGACGGTGGAGCAGTGCCTGGACTTCGGCCGTACGGTGGCCCGGCAGTTTCCGATTCCCTTTTTGTACATGACCTACTACAATATTCTCTTCAAGCACGGCGTGGAGCGATTTGCCGATGATATGCATGCGGGGGGCCTGCAGGGGGCAATCGTGCCGGATCTGCCGCCGGAAGAGGCTACCGAGTATCTGGGGGCCATGACCAGACACGACCTTTCCCCCATCTTCATCTACTCGCCGACCACCTCCGATTCTCGCATGAGCACCATTGCCCGGGTGGCTGACGGTTTTGTATACTGTGTGGCCCGCAAAGGAGTCACCGGTGACCAGACCGAGTTCTCCCGGCAGATTGGTGAGTACTTAGGGCGCTGCCGGGCGGCCACGCGTCTGCCCCTCGCGCTGGGATTTGGGGTTAAAGACAAGGCGGATGTCGATTTTTTAGCGGGTAAAGCGGATATCGCCGTCATCGGCTCCCAGACGCTGCGAGTCGTTGAAAACCAGGGGATCGAAGCAATGGGTAGATTTATTCGACAGATAGTAAGCAATCCTTGACACGGGGATCGACGATGATTTCAGCATTTACCTTCTCAGCCATGCCCAGGCTGATCGTTGGTCCGGGTGCCATCGATAGACTTGGAGAAATAGCCGCTTCTTTCGGTAAAAATGCGCTTTTGGTGACCGGGGCCGAAGCACTTGAGCGATCCGGAAAGCTTTCCCGGATGATAGGGGATCTGAAGACGGTTGGTATTCGCGTGCATCAATACCGCATTGCCGGCGAGCCGTCTCCCGCCATGGTGGACCAGGCGGCAGTTGAATTCATGAGCAAGGGCGTTGAGGTGGTTTTGGCCGTCGGCGGCGGCAGTGTGCTGGATGCGGGCAAAGCCATTGCCGCCATGCTCAAGGAAAATGGATCGGTCGTCGATTTTCTGGAAGGGGTCGGCAAACGGTCCCCCTCGGGTGAATCCGTGCCTGTGGTGGCGGTGCCCACCACCTCGGGGACCGGCAGCGAGGCCACCAAGAACGCGGTCATTTCCAAGGTGAGAAGCGGTGGATTCAAGAAATCCCTGCGGCACGACAACTATATCCCCCGGCTGGCCATTCTGGATCCAACCCTATGTGTGTCGGCCCCACCTTCGGTGACTGCGGCTTGCGGAATGGATGCCCTGACCCAACTGATCGAATCGTATGTCTCAACCCAGGCCTCACCGCTGACTGACGCCCTGTCCATGGACGGGATGCGTCATTTAATCCCGGCGCTTCCCGATGCCTGTGGCAAAGGTGCTGCCGATACCGGCTGTCGCGTTGCTGTGGCTTACGGGGCGTTTCTCTCCGGCGTCACTCTGGCTAATGCGGGATTGGGTGTGGTGCACGGCGTGGCCGGTCCCTTGGGTGCTATTGTATCCATCCCCCACGGTGTCGCCTGCGCCAATTTACTGCCCTATGCGGTGAAGGCCACCGTCGACAATCTGGCTGCCGTACATACGGAACAATCCAACACCACCATCGAGAAATTCGCCAGCATCGGCAAACTATTCGGCGCCAAGCATGAAAACCGCCTTGATTGTTGTCGTCATCTCGTGAATTGCCTGTACCGATGGCTCGATCAGTTTGATATCCCCCGATTGGGGCAGTTTGGTCTGACCCTTGACCATGTCAATTTTCTTGTACGCGATGGATCCAACAAAAATAATCCGCTGCCACTTTCCGCCGGGCAGATAGGCCAAATGATCCAGGATCGGTGCTGATTGGAGAGCCCCTTTACCCGGTCTTTTGGGAGAAGCCAGTACCCTACCCGCCTTTTTTTGCCAGTCTGCGCAAATTCAAGTTGGTTTAGAGAAAAAATGCTTGGAAAATGCCTGTCTGCCAACAAGTCGGCGGTGTGTTTCGAATGAAAAACAAGATGATGGCCATGTGCCAGGAAGACTTCCCCCGATAAAAAAAACATCAGCCCTTTTCCCTTGAAGAGGAAATGGCTGATGTTTTTACATTCGGAAAAGATGAGATCGGACTACTATATATTGTAATTTTAGATGCAATCGCTAAAAGCAAAGCCTGTAACTACTGATTTTACGGACACCTCCATCCGACCAGCCGCCGGAGCAGCCATACCCCTATTCGATGATTTCAAGAACCGTGCGCTTTTTGACCTTTGAAGAGACGGCGCCCAGAATGGTTCGCATGGCCTGGGCTGTTCGGCCTTGCTTACCGATGACCTTCCCCAAATCCTCTTTGGCAACCGTGAGCTCTAAAACGGTGGTTTGATTTCCTTGCACTTCTGCTACGGAAACCTGCTCGGGCTTGTCGACCAGTGACTGTGCGATATAGGTGACTAATTCTTTCATCGTATTTTCCTTTCAGTGAGTCTCGCCGTTGTGTTCAATTGAGTTCTAACGCCTTTTCAATAGGGTACAATGATCCATCTAGGTTACCACGCGGAGACCTGTTCCAGTCGATTTGTCATCTTGAATCAAAGAATATTCTGCAGTCAGATAAATTATATATGATTTATAGCAAATCACAATACTATAAAAATTCGTAAATACCACTTTGATAAAATAAGTGGTTTAGAAAATAATGCCGTCGTTAAAAAACCGTTTCCAGGCCAGGCAAATGCTGGAAAACTGCCGACCGGTCGATCGCTACCGGTTGCTGGATCCTGCACGCCGGGTGGTTTGGGCTTGTTTCCACCAATCCGGGGTGATAAATCAACTAATTGACCTTGTGACAGGCTTGATTACGATTATCTTTAAGAAAACGTCAGCCCATGAAGAACCATCACCGATACCGGCTTTTTTTACTTTTGGGGGTTTGGGTGCTGTTTTCCTGCAGCCCCTTCAAGCCGGTGGAGCGGCCGGATGCGGCGGGTGAAATTCCCGACGCCTATGCACTTTATGACGAAGAACCGGATCACTCCTTGCCATGGTGGGAATCCATGGGATCAGCGGAACTTAACCGATTGATCGATGCAGCGCTGTCGGATAATTTTACGCTTAAGGAGGCCTGGTATCGGCTGCAGCAGGCCAGGTCACTGGCCGTTCAGGCCGGGGCGGCACTCTACCCGGATCTGTCGGCATCTGGTGCGATCGAATTGACCCGGCGCAGATCAGAAAACACATTCGGTGGTTCCATCGGTTCCATTGGCGATGAGAGCTATGCAGCCGGTCTGGTCAGCAACTACGAATTGGATTTATGGGGCCGGATCCGAAGCCAGCGGGAGGCGGCATTGCTTGCCGTGGACGCCACCCAAGCGGACCTGCAGACAGCCGGTATCACCCTGGCCGCCGAGGTGGCCGATCGCTGGATACGGATTCTCGCCCAGCGGCTGCAGAAGCAACTGTTGGAAAAACAACTGGCGAACAACCTTATTTTTCTGGAACTGATCGAGCTGCGCTTCAGGAAAGCCATGGTTTCCGCCCTGGATGTGTATCAGCAAAAGCAGGTGGTGGAGAACGTGCGAGCGAAAATTCCATTGGTCGAGGCCGAAACCGGGTTGTTGATGCATGAACTGGCCGTGCTGCTTGGCCGGCCGCCCCGGGCGGACCTGGGTTTGAAACAGATGGATATGCCTGCCATCGGCCGGCTCCCGGCGCTGGGTCTGCCTGCTGATCTGCTGGCCAATCGCCCCGATGTAAGGGCGGCCGGCATGCGCTTAAAGGCCGCCGAATGGCAGGTGGCTGCCGCCCGGGCCAACCGCCTGCCGGCAATACAGTTCACCGCCGGTGCCCAATATGGCCGCAGTGATCTGGACCTGCTGTTCGATACCTGGCTGCTGAGTCTGGCCGCCAATCTGACGGCACCGATCTTTGATGCCGGCCGGCGGGCGGCAGAGGTGGACCGGACGCGGGCGGCAGCCGATGAAAATCTCTGGACCTATCGCCAGGCCGTGCTGACAGCGATCAAGGAAGTCGAAGATGCACTCGAGAGCGAGACCCGTCAATTGGAACATATCCAGGGCCTGATTGCCGTGAAGGACGCCGCTCAGAAAGGACTCCAAGAGGCCATCGGGCGCTATCGAAGCGGGCTGAGTGATTATCTGCCGGTGCTGACGCAATTGCTGGCCGTTCAAGATCTGGAACGTGATCTGATCAGCCAGCAGGCTTTGCTGATTCTCTATCGCATCGGACTTTACCGGGCCCTCGGGGGTGATTGGACCGTCGACGTCGGGCCCCATCAAGGGACGGTTGGTGATACCAAGCAGGGATAATGAGATCATGATACCATCGAATCAACCGATTGACGGAACAACCGGCCGAAGCCGATGGCGCCGGATGCTGACATTTGTGCTTTGTCTGGTCATCATCGCCGCCGGCCTGGGCCTGGCCGGGTACATTAAGAAAACAGCTCCCAAAGCCCAACGGCGATCTCCCGTTAGAAACGTCCCCCGCGTTGATATCATCGCCTTGGTCCCCGGTGACCATCAGGTTTCGATCAGTGCCATGGGAACGGTGGCTCCCGCGAGGGAGATGACATTAAAATCAAGAGTTTCCGGACAGGTCCAATCGATTCATCGCGAATTCGTGGCTGGTGGGATCGTTGCCAGCGGTCAGCGCCTGTTAAAGATCGATTCACAGGATTACCGGCTGGCACTGGCACGAAAAGAGAGCCAGGTGATCAATTCCGAATACGAACTCAAGGTTGAGCTGGGCTTTCAGGATGTGGCGCGCCGGGAGTGGTCTCTGCTGAACAAAGGGACGCCGGCCGATGCGGCGGATGAGGAGCTGGCCCTGCGAAAACCCCATTTGGCCAAAGCGCGATCCGACCTGGCCGCCGCACAGGCGGAGCTTGAACAGGCCAAACTCAATCTCTCGCGAACCGTTATCACGGCACCGTTCAATGCCATTGTCCGGGCAACCTACATCGAGAGCGGTTCCCAGGTGTCCACTCAGGATGCATTGGCCGACCTGGTGGGTACCGATGAATACTGGATTCGTGTTGCCTTGCCGGTGGATCGCCTGCGGTCGATTCGCATACCGTCCAGCCGATCCGAAACCGGGGCGCCGGCAGTGGTCCATTATCGCGGGTACGAGCGCAGCGGCCGAGTCCTTCGGCTGTTGGGCGACCTCGAACCCCAAGGGCGCATGGCCCGTATCATGGTTTCGGTGGTCGATCCGCTGGGGCGTGGCAAACGGGAACCGTTCCAACCGCTGCTGATCGGTGAGTATGTCCGGGTAGAGATCCGGGGAGAGCAGTTTAACGATGTATACCGTATCCCGCGAAGCGCCCTGCGCGACAACAGCACCATCTGGCTGGTCGCTGCCGACGATACCCTGCAGATGATGCCGGTGGTCACTGTCTGGCGCGATGATGGCCACGTGCTGATTCGCGACCGCATTGCGCCGGGAGACCGCCTGGTGGTCTCGGACCTGGCTGCGCCGGTGGCCGGTATGCAGGTGGAGGCCATTCGCAGGCAACCTGATACGGATGAAAGTGCATCCGGTCCGAAAGACGGTACCAATGGCTGACGGCAGCCGGCAAAATCACCGACACAACGATTCGGTATCCCGCGGTCCCATTGCCTGGATGGCCGGCCACAGTGTGGCCGCCAACCTGCTGATGGTGGTGTTCCTGGTGGGTGGTCTGGTCTATGCCGGACAGATTAAAAAAGAGGTTTTTCCCGACTTTGAACTGGACTACGTGACGATCCGGGTGCCCTACCCCGGGGCCAGCCCGGGAGAGGTTGAGCGGGGGGTGATCCTGGCGGTTGAAGAGGCGGTTCAGGGACTGGACGGCATCAAGGAGGTCACGGCGGCGGCCAACGAAGGATCCGGTACGGTTACCGTCGAAATCATCGAAGGAAAAGACATACAGCGCCTGGCCCAGGACATCAAAGCCGAGGTGGACCGTATCACTTCTTTTCCCGATGAGGCCGAAGATCCGAAGGTGACCATTGCCCAGCGCAAGCGTTCGGTGGTTTCGCTGGCCCTTTACGGAAGCCAGACAGAGAAAGTGCTGCGTGAGGCGGCCGAGCAGGTCAGGGACCGGCTGCTGCAGTCTGCACATGTTACCCAGGTGGAATTTTCCGGCGTCCGTGACTACGAGATCGATATATCAGTCCCCCAGGCAGAACTGCGTGCCTACGGTCTCACCTTGGACGAGATCGCTCAGGCCATCCGCCGTGCGGCGGTGGAATTGCCCGGCGGCGCCATCAAGACCGACAGCGGCGACGTATTGGTGCGCATGAATGAGCGCCGTGACTTCGGACACGAATTCGGTCGAATTCCCATCATTTCCAGCAATGAAGGCTCCCAGGTGCTATTGTCGGACATCGCCCGCATCACGGACGGATTCGAAGATTCGGACAGCTACGCCACCTACAACGGTTCGCCCGCCATATTCATCGAGGTTTACCGGGTGGGAGAGCAGACTCCCATCACGGTATCTGAAGCCGTCAGGGAGAAGATGGACGAGATCAATGCCGATCTGCCGCCGGGGCTTTTCCTGGATGCCCGTAATGATCGCTCGGAAATCTACCGGCAGCGCATGGACCTGATGCTCAGAAACGGGTATATCGGGCTTGCCCTGGTCTTCATCTTACTGGCCATTTTTCTTGAGCCGCGCCTGGCCTTCTGGGTGAGCCTCGGCATTCCGATCTCCATCCTCGGCGCCCTCTTTTTTATTCCCATGGCCGGGGTGAGCATCAACATCATCTCCATGTTCGCTTTCATCATCACCCTAGGCATTGTCGTCGACGATGCCATCGTCGCTGGTGAAAATATGTTCCACCATCGCCAGAAAGGGGCTTCGTGGTTCAAGGCGGCGGTGGACGGAACGCGCGAAATTGCCACACCGGTGACATTCAGCGTGCTGACCAACATAGTGGCCTTTGCCCCCCTGCTCTTCGTGTCAGGGTTCATGGGCAAGGTGTTCAAACAGATCCCGGTGGTGGTGATTGCCGTCTTTGCCGTCTCGCTGATTGAAAGCCTGTTTATCCTGCCGGCCCATATCGGCCGCCAGCGTCGCAGCGCCCCCACCAGCGGGCTTTCCGGATGGCTGTTCAGGCAGCAGCGCCGTTTCAGCGACTGGTTTTCCCGCATGGTGCGCACCCGCTATGGTCCCTTTTTGGATCTCGTCTTGAAAAACCGCTACATCGCCGTGAGCCTGGCAGTTGCCCTGCTGCTGGTCACCATCAGCTACGTCAGGAGTGGCCGGATGGGCTTCGAACTGTTTCCCAAGGTGGAGTCGGACTATGCCGTGGTCAGCGCCGTCCTGCCATACGGCGCGGCTGTTCAGCGGACGGCGGCGGTGCAGCAAAAACTGGTTGAAGCGGCCAAAGGGGTGGTAGCTGAAAATGGCGGGGAAAAACTGGTTGAGGGCATTTTTGCCAGAATCAACGGCAACGAGACCAGCGTGCGGGTCTATCTCACCCCGCCGGATATTCGTCCTGTCTCCACCGCCGAACTGACCGCCCTGTGGCGTGCGCGTGTGGGGTCGATTACCGGTCTTGAATCCTTGAAGTTCGAATCCGATGCCGGTGGACCCGGCCGTGGAGCCGCCATTTCCGTAGAGTTGAGTCATCGCAATGTCGACATCCTGGCCCGGGCCAGTTCGGAAGTGGCCCAAGCGCTGGGCTACTTCCCCAATGTGACGGACATCGACGACGGGTACTCGCCCGGAAAGCGGCAGATCGATTTCACCATTCGTCCCGAGGCCCGCAGTCTGGGGCTGGGTGCCCAGGATGTGGCCCGGCAGGTGCGCCATGCCTATTATGGTGCCGAAGCCCTGCGTCAGCAGCGGGGCCGCAATGAGGTGCGGGTGATGGTCCGTTTGCCTAAAAGCGAGCGCGTCTCCGAAGAGCAGTTGGAGCAGATGATCCTGCGAACACCGACCGGTACGGAAATTCCGCTGATGGAGGCGGTGAGCATCGAGCGGGGACGGGCCTATACAACCATCGATCGGCGCAATGGTCGACGTGTGGTTACCGTTACCGCCGATGCGCGGCCACGCAGCAAGGCCGGCCAGGTGATTCAATCGCTTACCGAGGAGACCCTGCCCGCACTTCAGATGCAATATCCCGGGCTGACATACAGCTTCGAGGGCCGGCAGGCTGATCGCCGGGAGAGTATGCAAAGTCTGGCCAAGGGCTTGATGATTGCCCTGCTGGTCATCTATGGCATGTTGTCCGTTCCCTTCAACAGCTTCATTCAGCCCCTGATCATCATGGTGGTGATTCCCTTCGGCATCGTCGGCGCAGTTATCGGACACCTGGTCATGGGTTACAGCCTCAGTCTGATGAGCATGTTCGGTGTCGTCGCCCTCTCGGGCGTGGTGATCAACGACTCGTTGGTGCTGATCGATTTCGCCAACCGGCAGCGAATTCAGAAGCTGGATCGCCACGATGCCATTCATATTTCGGCCATTAACCGCTTCCGCCCCATTATGCTGACCACCCTGACGACCTTCGGTGGGCTGACTCCCATGATCTTCGAGACTTCCCGGCAAGCCCGTTTTCTGATTCCTATGGCGGTCTCCCTGGGCTTCGGGATTTTATTCGCTACCTTGATCACGCTGTTTTTGGTGCCATGCCTCTATTTGATCGTCGAAGACGCCCGGCAGGTGTCGCGGCTGTTCAGATCGGCCGGGGTCAGAGCCGGATAAAGTGGTCGTTGCGGGTGGCGATGAAGCCAACAACGCCTTGACATGACGGGTGATGGGTGAAATTGGGCAAGGTATTGCCAACTTGTTGCATAGGTGACACATGCATGATCGGAATATCAATCAATGCAAACGTTGCGGCACCTGCTGTGAAAAGGGCGGACCATCCCTGCACCGGGAGGGCCGGCCCATGATTGATGACG
>RCNC010003037.1_pt1 | contig 11037 bp, 9 predicted proteins | sample 2041301 | NCBI WGS metagenome assembly RCNC01 (sample SAMN09708231, study PRJNA481090) | Marine sediment metagenome, whole genome shotgun sequencing project. | biome: marine sediment; feature: ocean; material: sediment; isolation source: Sewage treatment plant 13A marine sediment (STP13A) ... | reverse complement strand
GAATTAAGCAGGAACTTATTACTTTTATATCAACATTTAAATTATGGGTGAAAGCATTGTGAATCTAAAAGATGTAGCCGTTTTCCAAAAGGAGAATATGGTACTCAAGGATATTACGCTGGAAGTAAAAAAAGGAGAGTTTGTATATCTGATAGGAAAGACAGGAAGCGGAAAAAGCAGCCTTATGAAAACCCTTTACGCGGATCTTCCATTAATGGAGGGACATGGGCGAATTGTAGGATTTAATCTAAAGACACTTGAAGAAAAAGATATCCCTTTTTTAAGACGAAAACTGGGCATAGTTTTCCAGGATTTTAAGCTACTCCCTGATAGAAACATCAACAGGAATCTTAAGTTTGTTCTAAAAGCAACAGGCTGGAAAGATAAGGTTGAAATTAATAAAGAGTATATAAAAAATTGGTCCAAATGCAATCCTTTGACTAATTCAGAATTAGGAATACTGATTTCTAAATAAATGATAGTCCGTAATTCTGGTTATTAACGAAGGTTATTAAACCTTTTCAATAAGTTAGAGTCCAATACAAAACCAAATTGATATCGTTTGATTGCCGAAGAGACTTTACTAAACGAACTAAAACAGCTAGAGACCCAAGCTAAGGCCTTTGAAGTGTTGGTAAACACCTACAAAGAACGCCTCTATTGGCATATACGAAGAATTGTATTGAATCATGACGATACAGATGATGTGTTGCAAAATACTTTTATCAAAGTCTTTAAAAATATCGATGGTTTTAAAGGGGATAGCAAATTATACTCATGGATGTATAGAATCGCGACTAATGAGGCCTTGACATTTTTAAAGAAAAAATCGAATAAGTTAGGCATCAGTAATTCAGAATTGCAAGATAAAATAGTATCCAATTTACAAGCCGATGTTTATTTTGAAGGGGATGAAATTCAATTAAAACTTCAAAAAGCAATAGCAACGCTTCCTGAAAAACAGAAATTAGTATTTAACATGAAATATTACCAGGAGATGAAATATGAGGAAATCTCCGAGATTTTGAATACATCAGTAGGTGGATTAAAAGCTTCCTACCATTTGGCAGTTAAAAAGGTAGAATCCTATTTAAAAGGTGATTAAACCTTTTAAACTATTGATAGTCAAAGTAAAGACATGAACAAGAAGAATAACAAAAAGAATTTTAAAACACCTGAGGGTTACTTCGAAGGGTTCTCTGATCGACTTTTGGATAAAATGTCCGATACAATAGGTAATCAAGGAAGTTCTCTGTTACCCAAGTCGGACGGCTTTACCCTACCCGATGGCTATTTTGATTCATTGAACAAAAACATACAGGAAAAACTAAAAGATGAGATTCCTAAAGTAATCAAACTTAACAGAAGGCGTAAGTTTTATTATTATGCTGCTGCCGCGGTTGCAGCCATTGTACTTTTAACAATTGGTATACGAACCAATTCCAGTGAAGAGATTACTTTCGAAGGTTTGGCAAAAACAGAAATTGAGGATTATTTTGAATATAACGATTTAGGTCTTTCCACCTACGAAATAGCGGAGGTTATCCCGATAGACGAATTGGAGATTTCTGATATCATGGATAATCAAATAGAAGATGAAAATATTATAGACTATTTAGATAATAGTATTGACAATATAGAAGAATTAAACCTAACGGATTATGAATATTAATAAGAACATACTTGTCGTATTGTTTTTGCTGTTCTCAACAACCCTAATGTTTGGGCAGCGCAGACCTGATAAGGAAAAAATAAAGTCGCTTAAAGTGGCATACATTACAGAACGATTGAATTTGACGAGCATCGAGGCACAAGGATTTTGGCCAATTTATAACGCCCATGAAGAAAAGATGGAATCTTTTAGGGAACAAGAACGCTCCGGGATTTATAGTAAAATAAGGGATATGGAAACCCTAAATGATAACGAAGTTGAAAGATTATTAGAGAATTTAATCGCTTTGGAAGAATCTAAACAAAAAGCAAATCAGCAGTTTCTAAAAGATATTCAAAAAGTAATATCGGCCAAGAAAACGTTCTTGTTATTGAAAACAGAAAATGGATTCAAACGACGACTACTCCAGCAGTACAGGCAAAAACAAGGTGGAGGACACAAATAATATACTTTTCGATGAAATACATAAAAGGGAGCTAATTAGCTTCCTTTTTCATTAAACCATTGTTTTAAATTTTAGTCAAAATGATATAACCTGACCCAATAACCAATTAAGGGTCAATAAAAATTAAGCTATGAAAAATTTAAAGTTCATTATGATCATTATGGTATTCTTGGGCGCTATGACAACAATGAATGCCCAAAGAAAAGTTGTCAAAGTATATCCTAAGCATGGAACAGTGGTAACAACCGTGCACAAGCCAAAAGTTATTGTACACAAAGGAGCAAAGTTTCATTTTGCAAAAGGCGTTTGGTATAAAACAAGAGGTAAAAAATATATGGTCTGTGCCGCGCCTATTGGTGTTAAAGTAAGACATCTACCAAGAGGATATAAAATTGTTCGTGTTAATGGTAGAAAAATGTACAACTACAAAGGTATCTGGTATCAGAAGAAAAGAGGAGGGTATTTAATTGTAAACGTATAGTTGGATTGATTGGTTGTTTTAAAGAGGAGTCTCAAGGGTCTCCTCTTTTCATTTGAACGTCAACTTGGCAATTCTGTTTTTGCCCGCGGCATAAGCTATAGAATCGTTCATAAATCGTAGCGTATAAAATGATTCATCAGATAATTTTGACCAATTATCGCCCATATTACTGGAATAGGATATGCCAGTAAAACCCAAGGCCACAATCCCATTCCCATTGGTGTTTGGTACAAATTGTATGCAACTTTTGTAAGCTGGTTCTTGGCCGTCTGCAATTAATTTCCATGTTCTCCCCCCATCCTGTGTAATTGCTTTATTGGCTTTATCATCATCTGGAGTGGTATAATCACCACCTATGGCGATCCCCAAGTTTTCATCATAAAAGTCAATGGAGTAAATACCTTGTGTTGGCTTGTCTTTTACAACAGGCGTTGTGAAAATTTCCCAAGTCTTTCCCTTATCTGCAGAATAATAAATAGTACTATTGGTTGTAGCAATCCATACTTTATTCCCAACAATCTTAATATTGGTATTGCTAGCTGCAAATGCGCCTTCACCTTCCGTTCCTACTGGCAAATCGGAACAAGGAATTTTATTCCAGGTATTTCCACCATCCCTTGTAATTATAATTGACAAACAAGCATCTATCGTATCTCCTATGGCAATACCTTCCTGATTATTCCAAAAAGTCATTGCATCATAAAAAACATTTTCACCTTCTTCGGTGTAGACCAATTCCATTCCCCCATCTCCTGTTTTATAAAGTAGTGCAGGATTAGCGACCGATAGCATAAAGAAATCTGTTGCCGTATGTGCTACAGCCCTAAATTCGGGCAATAAAGAATCCTGTTTTTGAACGTTGCTACGAACTTTATTCGTGATTAAATCAATATTGCCAAATGATCCCCTATTTGCTGCAAAAGCCAAGCTGTTGTCCATTAGTTCAATGGCTCTAATACTTAGTGAATCCTCAAAAATTGTTTCAACCTGAATCGAGGTGAATGGTTTAATCTTCTTTTTTACATTACAGCCTATAAAAACAAGTAAGACAAGTAAATAGGTGGTATTTCGCATGAGAATAATTTTTCTCAAAAATAGATAGAATAGATGCCAAAACGATACCTTTGCAGCCTTAATTTTTGTTATGAAACTTCATAGGAATTTAGTTTTTGCCATAGTTGATGCCCTTGGGTATATTTTCAATGAGGGTGAATATGCCGATAAGGTTGTTCAAAAAACATTGAAAATAGATAAGCGATGGGGGTCACGAGATCGTGGTTTTATAGCCGAAACTACCTATGACATTGTTCGATGGAAACGCCTTTACGCTGAGATTGCAGAAGTCAAGGCACCATACAGTCGTGCTAATCTTTTTAGAATGTTCACCGTGTGGGCCGTCTTAAGAGGAATAGATTTACCTGATTGGAAACAATTAGAGCCTGTACCCACTAGACGAATCAAAGGCAAGTTCGATGAACTTTCCAAAATCAGAAAATTCAAGGAATCAATTCCTGATTGGTTAGATGAAGTCGGTGAGAAAGCATTGGGAGATAAACTTTGGTCGAGTGAAATTGCTGCATTGAACAAACAAGCCGATGTTATTTTGCGGGTTAATACCCTAAAAACGACTAAGGAGAAATTACGAAAAGCTCTGCTTGATGATGGAATTGTAGCGGAACCAATTAAAGGATATCGAGATGCATTAAAACTGAATGAAAGGGCCAATGTGTTTATAACAAAATCCTTTAAAGATGGTTTTTTTGAGGTACAAGATGCTTCATCACAACTAGTTTCCCAGTTTTTAGAAGTTGAGCCGGGACAACGTGTTGTCGATACTTGTGCTGGTGCCGGTGGAAAATCATTACACCTTGCAGCCCTCATGGAGAATAAAGGGCAACTTATAGCCATGGATATCTATGAAAACAAGCTAAAGGAACTAAAACGTAGGGCGCGTAGAAATGGCGCACATAATATTGAACCCCGACATATACATTCGACCAAGGTTATAAAAAAGCTCCACGATAAAGCAGATAGAGTGCTTATTGATGCACCATGTACAGGGTTGGGCGTACTTCGCAGAAACCCTGATGCTAAATGGAAATTACAGCCTGATTTCTTGGAAAAAATTACCAAGACACAACAGGAAATTCTTAGAAGTTATAGTAAAATGGTCAAGCCAGGAGGAAAAATGGTTTACGCTACTTGCTCCATACTTCCTCAAGAAAATATTTTACAGGTAAAATCATTCTTGGCATCAGAGGAGGGCAAGGAATTTACACTGGCAAAGGATAAGAAAGTATTCGCATCAAAAAGTGGTTTTGATGGTTTTTATATGGCTTTATTGGAAAGAAAGTAATCAACAATTAGCATTAATAACTGTTTACCAGGCACCTAAAATCATAGGGTAAAAAGATGTAAATTTGTGCTTTCTCAAACTTAACAATTTACAGGATTCATGATTCACTTTTTCGGGGTTGTTACCACTAAGGTTTTTGCAGTACAAACGCAGCAAGAACTTTCTCAGGAAGATACAAATAAACTCAGCTGGTTGTTTGGAAACCAACCTAAGATAAACATGGCGTCGCTCGACGCCTTTTTTGTTGGACCCAGGGCTGCCATGATTACACCTTGGAGTACCAATGCCACCGAAATAACCCAAAACATGGGTATCCAGGGCATTATTCGTATTGAGGAATTTACGACTGTTGATGCTGATTTTATTGAATTCGACCCAATGCTCTTGCAAAAATTCAATGGATTAACGCAGGATGTTTTTAAGATTGATGTCATCCCTGAAGCTATCTTAGAGATTGAGGATATCCAAGCTTATAATAACCAGGAAGGCCTAGCTTTAAATGGAGAGGAAGTTGAATATTTGAATCAACTTTCCGTTAAAATCGGTCGCAAATTAACCGATTCCGAAGTGTTTGGTTTCAGTCAGGTAAACTCAGAGCATTGTCGACATAAAATTTTCAATGGGACCTTCGTTATTGATGGGGTTGAAAAACCCGCATCCCTCTTTAAACTTATAAAGAAAACCTCCCTAGAAAACCATAATGATATAGTTTCAGCCTATAAGGATAATGTAGCATTTGTAAAAGGTCCTAAAGTGGTGCAATTTGCGCCTAAAAGTGCAGACAAGCCTGATTATTACCAGGAAAAAGAATTCGAGTCCGTTATCTCGTTGAAAGCAGAAACCCATAATTTTCCTACAACTGTGGAGCCATTTAATGGGGCAGCTACGGGTTCTGGCGGTGAAATCCGTGACCGATTGGCAGGTGGTAAAGGTTCTTTGCCATTAGCAGGTACGGCGGTTTATATGACCTCCTATTCTCGATTAGAGGAAAACCGGCCTTGGGAAAAGGCAATGCCTGAACGCGAATGGTTATATCAAACCCCAATGGACATCCTCATCAAAGCATCAAACGGCGCATCTGATTTTGGCAACAAATTTGGACAACCTCTTATTGTTGGTTCTGTCTTGACTTTTGAGCATCAAGAGACTGTCCCCTCGAGCGCAGTCGAGAGGTCAGACACTACAGATTCTATAGAGGTCTCGACTGCGCTCGACCAGACAGGGAGAAGACTAGGTTTTGACAAGGTAATTATGCAAGCAGGGGGTATTGGTTATGCTAAGGCGGACCAAGCACTAAAAGACACCCCAAACACAGGAGACAAAATTGTAATCCTTGGTGGTGACAACTATCGAATTGGAATGGGAGGCGCTGCGGTATCAAGTGCTGATACAGGAGAATTCAGTGCTGCAATAGAATTGAACGCGGTACAACGTTCAAACCCAGAAATGCAGAAAAGAGCGGCAAATGCAGTCCGTGGGATGGTTGAAAGTGAAGTTAATCCAATAGTTTCAATTCATGACCATGGTGCAGGTGGGCACCTCAACTGCTTGTCGGAATTAGTTGAGGAAACCGGAGGAAAAATAGATTTAGACAAGTTGCCCATTGGTGACCCTACCCTATCCGCAAAAGAAATTATCGGAAACGAATCCCAAGAACGTATGGGACTGGTCATAGGTCAAAAAGATGTAGGTCTATTACATCGAATTGCAGATCGTGAACGCTCCCCTATGTATGAAGTTGGTGATGTTACCGGGGACCATAAATTTACTTTCGAGTCAAGTTCTAAAGGAGATAAACCCATGGATTTGGATTTGGAAGATATGTTCGGTAGCTCTCCGAAAACGATAATGAACGACATAACGGTCGATAGAAAATATGAGAATCCGGACTACACTTTGGAGCATTTTCATAAATATTTGGACCAAGTTCTTCAGTTGGAGGCAGTAGCCTGTAAAGACTGGTTAACAAACAAAGTAGACCGCTGTGTAGGCGGACGTGTTGCTAAACAGCAATGTGTAGGTCCCTTGCAACTGCCATTGAACAATTGCGGTGTTATGGCCTTGGATTTCAAAGGCATGGAAGGTATTGCCACATCTATTGGCCATTCCCCAATATCAGGACTAATTGATCCTGTGGCGGGTAGTAGAAATAGTATTGCTGAATCTTTGACTAACATTATTTGGGCTCCATTGAAAGACGGATTAAAATCTATTTCTCTGTCAGCCAACTGGATGTGGCCTTGTAAGAATGAAGGTGAAGATGCCCGATTATATAACGCTGTTGAGGCCATTTCAGAATTCGCAATCGAGCTGGGTATAAATGTGCCAACTGGGAAAGATTCCCTTTCCATGAAACAGAAATATAAGGACGGTGATGTTATATCTCCCGGAACAGTGGTAATATCAGCGGCTGGTAATTGCGATGATATTACTAAGGTTGTTGAACCAGTTTTACAAAAAGATGGTGGAGCTATCTTCTATATCAACCTATCTAAAGACAATTATAAAATAGGAGGTTCATCATTTGCCCAGATACTGAGCAAAATTGGAAATGAAGCCCCCACTGTATCGGATTCCGCTTATGTGAAAACCGTATTCAATACTATGCAAAACGCTATTAGAAAAGGATTGATCTTAGCAGGACACGATGTAGCTTCTGGGGGATTGATTACTACTTTGCTTGAAATGTGTTTTGCTGATGTTGATTTGGGTGCGACTTTAAATCTTTCCGCTTTGGGTGAAACTGATAGTATTAAACTTTTATTCTCAGAAAATGTTGGAATTGTTTTTCAAGCAAAGGATGATACCATCATTAAATTTTTTACCGATTCCAATATCGATGTTAAAAAAATTGGGCATGTTGTTCATGAATCCAAATTGACCATCAAAAACGATGGCATGGAACTGGGATTGAACGTTTCCTCTTTAAGGGATACTTGGTTCAAAACCTCTTTTTTATTGGATAGTAAACAAACCGCCAATAATTTAGCAAAAGAAAGATTCAACAATTATAAAATCCAACCACTGCAATACGTTTTCCCAGAATCGTTTACTAGTCAGTTGTCAGGTCGAGCGCAGTCGAGACCTCTTGACAACCTCTCGACTCCGCTCGAGGGGACAAAAGGTAATGACAAACCTAAAGCAGCAATCCTCAGGGAAAAAGGAAGTAATTCAGAAAGGGAAATGGCAAATGCTATGTATTTGGCTGGTTTTGATGTAAAGGATGTTCATATGACCGATTTAATTTCAGGACGTGAAACATTGGAAGACATTCAATTTATTGGTGCGGTTGGTGGATTTTCAAACTCTGATGTTTTGGGAAGTGCAAAAGGATGGGCAGGGGCATTCAAATACAATGAAAAGGCCAATATGGCATTGAAAAAATTCTTTGCCCGTCCTGATACGCTATCTGTTGGTATTTGTAATGGATGCCAATTGTTCATGGAATTGGATTTGATCAACCCAGAGCATGAAACCCATGGTAGAATGCTACACAACGACTCCCATAAACACGAGAGCAATTTTACATCGGTAAAAATAGAGGAGAACAACTCAATCATGTTATCGAATATGGCAGGCGCGACTTTAGGCGTATGGATTTCCCATGGTGAAGGTAAATTCAACCTACCACATTCCGAAGGCAGCTATGATATTGTTGCCAAATACGGCTTTGAAGGGTATCCCGCCAACCCAAATGGCAGTGATTTCAACACAGCGATGCTTTGTGACAAAACTGGGCGTCATTTGGTAACCATGCCTCATATTGAGCGTTCTATTTTCCCATGGAACTGGGCACATTACCCAGCAAATGCAGATGATCAAGTATCCCCATGGTTAGAAGCTTTTGTAAATGCAAGGAAGTGGGTTGAAGAACATAATTAACTGTTCTTCCGTAGAAACCAATGAAGATTAAAAAAGGAGCCCCAAAAATGGTGGCTCCTTTTTTTTACAACTTAACTCAAACAACTAATTACTTTCTTTTATTGAATAATCAGCATGAATAGCCCTTTCAAAGGCCTCCCAATGCTCAGCTTTCATTCTTCCAGGCGTAAAAAGACAAATCCCCGTTGCACCATTTTCCATAGAACCTCTAATTGCAGTTTCTATTTCCGAAGGTAATAAGCCGTGGTTTTCAGGGTCATTCTCCTTAGTCTTGTTTTCTGGATTGGGGCAAATAAATAATCCACTGTAAATAGGTTTTGAACCATTTACCGAAGCAACCTCTTCTTTGGTAATCTCGCCTACCCATTCTGGGCCCTTCAAATAGAAATCATTATAATTCATAGGATAAACGGCATCCAACTCCCATTTGTTCCATTCTTGACGTACCAGTTTCTTTGCAATTGATGGACCTGGAAATACAGCCGCATTCAAGACTTTCCCTTCTGAATGAACCACTTTTGACAATCGATTCACCATATTGGTAATTAGATCGTATCTAAACTGTTTCCATTCTTGAACTTGCGAAGCGTCTTCTACTTCCTTGATATCAATTCCAGTCTTTTCCTTGAAATCCGAAGTACATTTATCGCAATAGCAATAATCATATTCGGGAAACTCTTGGTCCATAACCAAGCCATATTTATCCCATAATCCCTCGGCCAGAATCACATCGGGAAAACGTATATAATCCAAGTGGATGCCATCAACTTCTTCAACAGAGGCAACACTTCCATATAAATTGGCTAAAAATTCGTAAGTACCTTCTTTGTTCGGACAAAGAAATTTATAATAGTCTACGTACGCAGGCTTTTCAAATGCCGATTCTCCTTTACGATTAAGGGCATATAATTCTTTTGAAATTTTCGGATTTTCGCCTTGCACCATCGTTGGTATCCAAGTATGGAATTCCATCCCGGCTTCCTTTACCAAAGCCCCTACACGTTTATAAGTCTCAGGATTTTGTCCCCCGTTATACAGGAGTCCGTCTATCCCCTTTTCCTTAAAATCCTTGAAGGTTGTTCTCAATTCCTGATCCGTGGCATCCCCTGGTCCTCCCGTCCAGGCATAAACAGGAATTTTGGTACGCTGTTCCGAGCATGAAACCATCACGAATACGACCAGACAAAGTTTGAAAATCCTTCCCATAAGAGCATATTTAGAATTAATACAATGAACTTAACAAAACTATTGTAACTAGTATCCTATTCTTAGCTAAACAGCAATAATGCAAACACAAACAACACATCTTTAGGGCTTCAATTATTTTGAACTCATGACGAAGAGTTTCAAATGATTTTTGAAATTGATGCTATTTTGATTTTCTTCTGCATTAATCACAGAAAATAATACCCTATTTTATCAATACCATTTTAGAATCCCATCTGCTTTTCCTATTTTGCAATAACCTATCAGAAACTTAGTATGCAAGAAATTACCAGACTATTTGATTTTCCGTATTACCAATTGGAAAAATATAATTTAAAAAATGCCTTTGTCTCCAAATCAAATGGCGAATGGATCAGTACTTCTACCCAGGAATATATTGATCAAGCAAATGCCATAAGCCGGGGATTACTGCGATTAGGAGTTAATAAAGATGATAAAATCGCGATAATTTCAATGACCAATAGAACGGAATGGAATATTGTTGATATAGGTATTTTACAGGTGGGAGCACAAAGTGTTCCGATATACCCTACTATATCGCAACAGGACTATGAATATGTATTAAACCATAGTGAATCTAAGTATTGCTTTGTTTCATGTACGGAGGTTCTTGGTAAAATCAATCAAATCAAAGACAATGTTCCAACCTTAAAAGAGGTGTATACATTCGATGAAATTGACAATTGCAAGAACTGGAATGAAGTTTTGACCCTTGGAGAAGATACTTCAAACCAGCAAGATGTTGAAGCAAGAAAAGATAATGTTCTGCCTGCTGATTTGGCCACTTTGATCTATACTTCGGGTACCACAGGAAATCCGAAAGGTATTATGCTTACTCATTTGAACTATTTCTCTAATAGCCATGAAGCAGTTAATACTTTTCGAATTAAAGAGTTAATATCAACACTTAGTATCTTGCCCACCGATCATTCTTTTGCACATACCGTCGGTATTTTTATTTCTTTGTGTCTTTT
>RCNC010006072.1_pt1 | contig 11038 bp, 5 predicted proteins | sample 2041301 | NCBI WGS metagenome assembly RCNC01 (sample SAMN09708231, study PRJNA481090) | Marine sediment metagenome, whole genome shotgun sequencing project. | biome: marine sediment; feature: ocean; material: sediment; isolation source: Sewage treatment plant 13A marine sediment (STP13A) ... | reverse complement strand
TGTGCCCCGTCAAGGAAAGTTCAGTGGGCCTCTACCGATATTGCAGCTTGGAACAGCAGGGGATTAAAGAAAAGTTATGAGTTATGAGTGTTGAGTTTTAAGTTATCCCGCGCCCATCCCGAATTGATTGGGGGCACTACGGAACTCAGAACTCAAAACTGAAAACTCAAAACTGGACTGGAGCGGCGCAAGCGCCGTTACGGTCCCCGGCGGCCGCTGGGTTTGCGGGGATTCAACTTGGCTGGATTCAACGCGACCCGCCAGGCACCGCGGCCGTGCGTGAACGCAAAGAGCAGCGGCTCGCCCTGGTCATCGGTCCCCAGCGCAAGCCACTCGGTCACAACGTTCGCGAACCCGGTGTTTTCCACCGACCAGGTACGCCCATCATTGTTGCTGGTCATGACGCCGAGATCGGTTCCGATAAAGAGGCGTCCCGGATTTTCCGGATCGACGACGATCGAGTGCACGGGAATGTCTGGAATGGCGGTGGTGCCCGTGCCGTCGATCGATTCCCAGGTTACGGCTCCGTCGCGCGAACGCCACACGTGTGGGCCGCCGAATCCGGCATAGGTGGCGTAGACGACTCCCGGCGTTGACGGATCGTAGGCCAACGATGAGACAAATCCGTTGTGCGGGTTGCTCGACGGCCAGATCGTCGTCGCACCGGCCTCGAGGGCCGCGTCGTTGCGATAGATGTAACCTTCGCTGGTGCCGACGACCATCAGATCAGAGTTGCCCGGCGCCACGGCGAGGGCGCTGATGTGGCCTGACCCGAGGGGGTACGGACTGGCTGGGCTCCAGTTGTTCGCGCCGTTGCCGGTGCGCCACAAGCGGTATCCACCAGTCCACAGCCGCGAGCTGTTGTTGGGGTCCATCACGAAGGGTGAGATGAAGAGAAAGTTGTAAAAACTCTCGGAGATGCCGTCCACCCTGTCCACAAATGTAACGCCGCCGTCGACAGATTTTCGGAAGCCGAACCATTGGCTCTCGACATAGAGGATGTCCGGATTCTGTGGGTTGATCGCCACGTATCCACCGTCGCCGCCGTTGATATGGAGCCAGCCGTCGTACCCCCAATCGTCGAATCCGAGAAGGGTACCGTTGTCCTGGGTGCCGGCGAGGTAGCCGTCGCCGCCGGGGTAGGGGGCCCCATGGTAGAACTGGGTAATTCCGAAGCCGTTGTTGAGGTTCTGGAAGATCACGGCGGATCGCGAGGTATCACAGATCGCCGCTTCATCCTGCCCGATAGCCTCGTTGGGGTTGTTGGTGCGAAAGACTCCGCCGTCAGTGGCCGAGAACATGGTTCTCACGTTGACACCGTCATAGTCCGGGTGGAACACGACGGCGTGCTGGTCAGCGTGTACCCAACTCTGGTTGCTCGGTTGGGAGGCGGCCCACCAGTACGAGGCCAGGCCCCAGTTGCGCCCGCCGTCGTCGGAACGGAAGAGGTCCACGCCCCCAGCCCATACGACATCCGGGTTCGTCGGGTCGACCGCGATCACATTGCAGTACCAGCCCATTGGGACCCACGAGTCCGAATCGCCCCACCCGCAGTCCACATAGGATGAACCGACCGGGTTGGTAAGTATGAGGGTGTTGACCTTCCTTGGGTCGGCATTTGTTACACGTGTACTCCAGGTTCCCAGTGCGCCCGCACCGGCGGATCGATAAACCGCGTGAAGGGCTTGGTCGAACCGGCCATTCGGACCTGGGACGTTCGACGCAGATAGGGCGTAGATGATCGACTGGTTGGACGGCGCAATGGCGAGACTGGTGCGGCCCATGCCGGGCTCGGAAAGAACCGCCTCCCATTCTTCATCCGCGGCCATCCTTCGCCGATAAACGGTCGATTGTTCGAATGTGCCGCACGATGCAAAGAGCCAGTCCGCGGCCAAGTCTGTGCGCAGAGCGAGATCGAGGCAGCCGCCGTTGACCTCGGGATCGAGTGATTGTGACCAACTGCGGCCGCCGTTCTCGGAGATATGGACCCCGGTTCGTGTCGCAGCGTAAATCCGGTCCGGGTCCTTCAGACTGATGATCAAGTCGTTGACCCAATGAAATGCGGGTTTATCAGTGCTCGGAATTTGGGACCAGGTAGCACCGCCATCCTCGGTCATGAAAATCCCCGCACCCCGCAGTGGCAGCCAGGTGCCGCGTTCGATCTCGCGGAAATAGCCTTCGCCGGTACCGACATAGAGCACATCGGGGTTCGTCGGGTGAATCGCCATCGAGTTGACGGCGATGTTGGCGATCCGGTCGGCGAGGGGAGTCCAGGTCTGGCCGCCGTCGGTCGTTTTCCATACGCCGCCTGATACACCCCCCGCATACATGATGTCGGGTTGGGTGGGATGGATCACGAGGGTGCGGGTGCGGCCGCCGATATTTCCCGGGCCTAGCGGTTCCCATTGCCCGAGTGCACGTGCCGCAACGAAGTTCTTTCTTGGTTCTTTTTCAGCGGATTGCGTCCTGGGAACAGGTCCCCCCAGCCTCGTCGAGTGGCGAGGCATCGCGTCGCGGTGGGCGTGGGCCGCCCGGTACGCGGAAACGGTGTCGAAGTCTGGCGACGGACCCTGCCGTTTCATTCGGTGGTAGATGGCGGCCTGGTCGGGTTCGTCGAAACTTTCCATCGGCAACGGCGGGCTGGTCGTCGGGCCGATTTGCTCCGAATTCACGGCTGGCTCGTGGGTCGTAATGGTCCACACCAGGGCAACAGATGACAGCGTTCCCAGGACGATGCCTGACCTACGAATAATTCGCGACATAACTCCCCCAATGTCCGGTCTGCTCGGCCACTATGAGGTACGTTTCCGCCGACCCCAGGTTTCCCCGGGTCGGATGACCTCAATAGTTACCGCGAAAACCCGCAAGTTTTCCCGCATCCTGCATCCTGCATCCTGCATCTTGTATCTTGCATCTTGTATCTGGCATCTGTGTTTTGGCGATTGAGGATGCCATCATGTCGCTGATTCCTCTGCTACGATAAAGCCTCTTCGAGGAGGTTCTCAATGGCCAAGGCCCACAGGTATTTCATAGGCGCCGGTTGTCTTTTGATCGTGTTCGGGGCGGTGATCTTCGCGCTCCTGGTGCGGGGGCTTTCGGCTCCGTCCCTGCCTCGCGAGATGGTCCTGTCGCTTCGATTGGCTGGACCGATTGCCGAAGTGACGGCAGAGGATCCTCTGTCCGAGCTCATGGGTGATTCCGCGACCAGTCTGCGCAAACTTCGCGAGGCATTGGTGCGAGCTGCCGAGGACGATCGCGTGCAGGGGGTGCGGCTGAGAGTGGACAGCATCGGTGGTGGTTTCGCCACCGCCCAGGAGATTCGATCGCTCATCACTCGCGTCGGTGCCGCCGGTAAGTGGACCGCGGCATATATGGACACGGCGGGCGAGTTTTCGTCCGGCAACCTGGTGTACTACGTCGCATCGGCCTGCGACGAGGTCGTGATCAATCCACAGGGTGACCTCAATTTGATTGGGTTGTCGGCGGCCTCGCCATTCGTCCGTGGCACCTTGGACAAGCTCGATATCCGCGCCGAAATACCGGGACGCGGTGACTATAAAACAGCGCGCTTCATGTATACCCAGACCGATTTCACCCCTGCCCATCGAGAGATGACGGGCTGGCTCCTGGACTCGATCATGTCTCAGCTCGTGCAGGACATCGCCGACAGCCGCGGCCTCCAGGCCGAGGAAGTGCGGAGTCTGATCGACCGGGCGCCTTTCATCGGCGAAAAGTCGGTCGAGGTCGGTCTCGTCGACCGGATGGAGGACTGGACATCGTTTGTCGATCGTCTCGACGAGGAGCACACCAAGGCCAAGGCCGTGACCGCCCGGTCGTATCTCAAGCGTGGCAGCAAGGCGAAGCGTGGTCCGAAGATCGCAGTGGTGACCGCCGTCGGAATGATCATGCGCGGTTCCAACGGCGAGAGCTTCAACCCGCTCTTCGGTGGCCCGGTGATGGGTTCCGACACCATCGCCAGGGCGTTCCGAAGCGTGCGTAAGACCAAAGGGATCGAGGCTGTGGTCTTCCGGGTCGATTCTCCGGGAGGCAGCGCCGTGGCATCGGAAATCATTCGCCAGGAGATGGTGCGGACGGCTGAGAAGATTCCGGTGGTGGTGTCGATGTCGAACGTCGCCGCGTCCGGCGGCTACTGGATCAGCTGCGGCGCCCAGCGAATCGTTGCCGATCCGGGGACCCTGACCGGTTCGATCGGGGTCTACGGGGGCCACATGAATGCCCTCGGGCTGTACAAAAAGCTCGGCGTAACCTTCGGCCGCCTCGATCGGGGCGCCAACGCCAATATCTACGGGGAACTGGAGGATTGGACCGACGAGCAACGGGCGGTTATCGATCGGATGCTCGACCGAATCTACGACGATTTTGTCGAACGGGTTTCGGAGTCTCGGAACATGACTCCGGAGGCGGTCGACGCGATTGGCCGCGGGCGTGTCTTCACCGGCGTGCAAGGGTGGGAGAACGGGCTCGTAGACGTCGTTGGCGGGTTCGATCAGGCGTTGGTGGAGGCAAAGAAGCTGGCTGATATTGCCGCCGATGCCGAGGTTCAACTGGTCGAGTTTCCGCGGGTTCTGCCCTGGTGGCAGCAGATAGCGAAGAAGCGGTCGGGTCAGGAAGCTACCATCGGCAAACGCATCGAGGCGCTGGAACAGTGGCTCGCAACCGGGAATCTTGCCACTCCAGGTGTCGTCTGGATGCCACCGATCATCATCGAGTAAGACACCGAGTCCGTTTCAATAATTCGCTATCGATATCGGGGTCGCTGTCGCTATCGAACGCCTGCCCACCGCGATTTTCGGCGGTACGGCGTTACGGGCTCGCAGAGTCTGACCGAAACGCCTTTGAAAACGCAAATGCGCCAAGAGCGCAAAGAAGCCGCAAAGAAGAGTTTTTGGATGTCTTCGCGCTCTTTGCGTCTTCGCGGTTACAACGTTGCTGCGGCTGGGAAATACGCACCACTGATGGTGTCGTCTGGATGCCGCCGATCACAATTGAATGAGGAATTAGGAATCAGGAATTAGGAATTCCCGCGCACCGAATTCGGATTTCGGATTTTCGATCGCAGCGTACGGGGACCTTCTTTTGTAGGGGCGGCATATATGCCGCCCTTTTTCAATGCTGCTCTTCCGTACACAAGGGCGGGATATATCCCGCCCCTACAGACTAGCCGCCTCGACGAACCGATTGACGATCGTCGCGACCGGTTCGATCTTTTTGACCCCCGCTACGCTGCGGCCGGCGAGGTAGTAATCGCGGTGGGACATTCCGTGCTGCATGTTGTTCCTAAGACGCAGCCCGAAGCGGAACATATAGATCCCCCGCATCCAGTGTTTGGTGCGTGGGTGGGCCAACAGCCGGCGCGCGATGGGGCCGGCCTCGGTGCCGATCTGTGCCACGTGCGGAGTTCGAATGACTGACACCGGCACACCCGTGATGCGGGTGGTGGCTACGATGTCGGACTCGTCGGCACCGACGATGGCCTGTTTGTACTCTTCCGGCGATGTGCATTCCTCGGTCGCGATGAGGCGGGTACCCATCTGGACACCGACGTAGCCGAGCTCGAGGGCGTGCCGAAATGAGTCCGCGTCGCCGATGCCACCGGCACAGACGACCGGAAGCTCGAAGTCCGCAATCTCGGCCAGCAGCGCCTCGGGCGATCGCGAGCCGGTGTGACCACCGGCGTGGCCGTTCACTGCGATCAGTCCATTGACCCCTGCATCGACCGCCTTTTGAGCCCATTTTCTTTCGGTGACATCGTGGTAGACAAGACCACCGGCGGGCGCTACTCGATCGACGATCCAACGAGGGTCTCCGAGTGACGAGACAAAGAAGCGGATGCCCTCATCGAGGGCGATGTCCAGCCACTCGCTCATCCGCTCCAGGTACTTCGCGGCGCTCTTCTCGGTGAGCACGTTCATGCCAATCGGTTTGTCGGTCAGGCTCTTGATGCGGCGGACGCCTTCACGAAAGTCGAGATCGTGAACGTGGACCAGGGTCAACGGCTGCAGAATCCCGATGCCACCTGCTTCGGAGACCGCCGCCACGAGCTCCGGGTTCGAGCACGGGTACATGGCACCGCCGATGATGGGGTAGTCGATTCCCAGGGAGGCGGTGAGGGTGGTGTCGAGGAGGCTCAATCCGAGGGTCCAATGACGACAGTCACCTGGCCGCGCGCGACCTCGTCACCCGAATCGTCCCGGATGACCACAGTCGCAGGCAGCTCCGCCTTCTCGTTCGAGCTGGGGATGACGCAGTTCGCTTCGGCCGTCATCAGCCCCCGGCCCTTCTTGATGAAGTCGGTTTCGAGCCGGACCGGAATCATCCGTGTTTCTGGCGGGAGAGAGGCGATGATCGAGAGGCTGCCGGTGAGTTCGATCAGATTCGTCAGAGCCACGGCGTGGACCGAATTGAGGTGGTTGCGAACTGCTCTTCGATCGCGCATCGTGACCAGTGAGCGACCCGGCTCGAGTTCCTCAACCCTTGCGCCGATGGTGCCGGTATACGGTGCGAATCGACCCACACCCCGGCTGAAGAGCCAGCGGCCAAGCCTCGACCCCCTGGCGCGTTTCCACTTTTCCATGACGACGCTTTCTACTCCAGGCATGGTGCCTCCCCGCGCATGCTACGCGAGCCCGCGGCAACCGACAATGAGTATCGTTGACAGTGACCAGCGCACGTGGTCCCATGGATCAACCGCGATGCACCGACCTGAGGAAACCCGATCCCGTGTCATCACCTGTCGTGGAGCGCTTGCCACCGAAAGGCGTCTCTTCGAGGAAGTCGATGCGATTCTCGGTGGGTCTCAGGATCTCGGCCGTCCCCTGAGGATCATTGTCCCGTCGAAGAGCCTTCGCCAGCACGTGCTCTGTCAGATCGTGAAACGAAGGGGCGCGGCCGCCGGCGTGGTGGTTCAGACGGCGTACAGCGCTGCAAGAGAAACACTCGACAAGGTGGGGGCGCTGCCTCCCGTTGGAGACAGTTTTTTCGAGTTGGTCGTGCGTCGTCTGTCCGGCCGCGAGAGCTCGCTGGTCTCGAGCCTGGAAAACCTGGACGATGGCTATGGGACCGTCGTCGGAGTGGTGCGCGACCTCCTCGATGCAGGCTATCAGCCGGGACACGAAGACGCGGTTCTCGATCGGCTGGAAGATCTCGAGAGGCCAGTTGCCGGCAAACGTCTCGAGCGTGCCAGGGCCATCGTCCGGATTGCTGCGAGAAGCTATGAGGCAATGTCGGCGGCCGGGAGCTGGCGGTCAGCCCACAGCTTCGAGTTGGCGGAATCTCTGATATTCGAAACGGGGGCAGGGGTACTGCCCTCGTCGGCGGTCCTCATCCACGGGTTTGCAGACGTCACAGGCCTGGTGGCTGATTTTCTTGAATCACTCGTGCGGACCTACCCGACGGCGATCTTGATCGATCGGCCGGATCGCCCCGGCATCTCCGAACGGTCGGAGCCCGGTCTCAGATTTGAGGCCCGGTTTTCCGATCTCGACCAACAAGAAGACCCGGGAACCACGCCAGAAGGAGTGGTGCTGCTGACCGAGGGCGGCGACGTGGAGAGCGAAGCGCGCTGGGTCGCCGAACGTGCCCGGGCGCTGACTGAGGAGGGTGTCGCTGCGGAGGAAATCGGGGTTGTGGCTCGTCGCTTTGACGGGCTGGCCTTCCCGTTGCGGCGTCACCTGGGGCGTCTCGGCGTGCCCTTCTCGGGGGTTGGAGAGGTGGTGGCTGGGGGAGGCATCCGGAGGGATGTACTTCGACTGATCGAAGTACTGCGCGCCGGAAGGGCAACCCCGGTCGATCTATGGGTTGAGTGCCGGGGAACTGCGGAAGGCAGAACCGAGCTCTTGCTCGCCCTCCAGCAGATCGGTGCCGTGCGGATCGAAGATGTGGCCTCGCTTCGCCTCGAGGGGTTGAATCCCAGAGGTATCCGAATACAACTGGCGCTTCGATCCAGTGATGGAACAAACCAGCCGTCGGGGCGCTGGGTCCCTCCGGAGGTGGTCCGCGAAGCCCGCCGTGAGGCCGCGACACTCTCACGGGTGTTCGCTGAGTGGCCGGACATCGCTGAGCCCCAGAGTCATGCGGATCGAACCCTTGAGATCCTCCGCGCGCTCAGCTGGGCGTCTGATCGGGAGTCGTGGAAGGCGACCATGTCCCACGTCAGGGCCCTCGTGGAAGAGCTGTCGGCGTTACCTGCCCTGGAACGGCATGAGTGGATACGGTTGTTGGCCGAACGGCTATCGGGAGTCGGCGACGAATCGATCGGAGGGGTGGGTGGCGGCGTCCAGGTCCTCAACGTGATCGAAGCGCGCGCGAGGACCTTCGAGTACTTGTTTCTGGTCGGGTTCAACCGAGGAGTATTCCCACGATCTTCCGGCGACGACTCGCTGCTTCCAGACGTGATCCGCTTTCGTCTCGCCCTCGATGTACTGCCGGAGATGCCGGTGCGAGCCCGCAGTGCTGACGAAGAGAGGTATCTTTTCGCGCAGCTTCTCAGCGCTGCACCGCACGTTGAGGTGTCCTGGCATCTCGCAGCCCAGGGATCGGTGATGAGCCGTTCGCCCTTTGTTGCGGACCTTCTCCCCGGGGATGCGCCGGATCCGATAGCGCCGCCGGTGTGGTCCTCGGCGCGTGCAGATCTCGGTCTCCGCCCGCCGTGGGAGCACGCCGTTCTGGCGGCGGCAAATGGTCCGCGAACGGGATTTGCACCGACTCTGGAGGTGGCCCTCGGGGCAAGTGACGTTTCGATGTCCGCGTCGGACGAGGCCACGATAGCCCGGTCCCGCAGCGAAGTCCTCGAAGAGGCCGACCCGGAGAGGTCCCGGGAGGGGGTCAACCCGTGGTTCGGGTTCGTCGGGACCGCTGAGCCGAGTGATGAGCACGGACCTCCGGTGACAAAGATCGAAGATATGGCTGAGTGCCCGTGGGCAAGCTTCGTCACACGGCGCCTCGGGGTGGCCCCGATGCCGGATCCCCAGTTGGGGCTCCCCGATCCCAGGGGGCGCCTGGTGGGCGAGGTCGTACACCGGGTCCTCGAAAACATCGTACGTGATGAGCTTGGCGATGTTCCGGAGGGAAATCTGGAGGAGGCCGGGGCGCGGTCGGCCACGTCGGTCCCCTGGCCGGCGGACAAACGATTCAACTCGATCCTCGAAGGTGCGTCTCACGAGGTGGCGGTGGAGGCAGGGTTGGGCCCGCTGGGTATGGCAGCTCTCCTGGCCGCTCGATCGCGCCCGTACCTGGAGGTTGCGCGCAGTGTCGAATGGGGAGAGGAGGGGCGCCTGGATTCGGTTTTGGCTACCGAGGTCAAAGGCCGGGTCAACCTTCCGGAAATCGGTCGTCCGCTTCGCTTTCGTGCCGATAGGGTGGACAGGGACGGAATCAGTCTGTGTCTCGTCGACTACAAGACCGGCAGACCGGCTTCGCTTGCGAAGAAGGAACCCACCCGTCGCAAGCACCTTCTGAGAGAAGTCGCCAAAGGAAGAAAGCTGCAGGCGGCAGCATATGCTGCGGCGTCTGAAGACGGGAGTGCTCGGGGGCGGTATCTGTGGCTCCGGCCGGATATCGCGGATGCTCCTGACGAAGCTAGAACGGCCACTATTGCTGGTGACCAGCCAGATTTTTCCGCTGCACTTGCCGAAGCGGTGGATATCGTCGGCGCGGCTCGAGATGCAGGAGCGATGTTCCCCAGGGTCGAGGAAGTCGGGTCCGATCAGATTCCGGACCACTGTAAATACTGTGCGGTTGCCGAGGTCTGCCGGCGCGATGATTCCAGCTTTCGGCGCCGCCTCGTCGCATGGATGGCGAACTCGGATCCCGGTGAGAAGTCAGCGGAAAAGGCGGCGCGAGATCTGTGGCACCTCGGCGCGGAAGAGAAGGATCCAAAGTGACCGCGCGCCAGACCCTGACCGTGGAGGAAGATAAGGCGACCCGCCTCCGTGCCCAACGCGAATTTTCGGCCCCGATGGTTGTCGAAGCGGGCGCGGGCACCGGGAAGACCGCACTCCTGGTGGCGAGGGTGGTGGCGTGGTGCATGGGCAATGGCTGGGCCCTCCATTCGGACAAAGACCGCACACCGGAAGAGATCGCGGGCAAGGTGATCGAAGGCGTGGTGGCGATTACTTTCACCGAAGCGGCGGCCGCCGAGATGGCCCGCAAGATAGGTGAGGCCCTGGCCGCTTTTGCGCAGGGATTGGAGCCGGTCGGGTGGGCGCCCGACGAGGCGGTGATGCCCGAGACCGTCGAAGAACGCAAGGAACGGGCAGGGTATCTCTCAGATGAGGTGCACCGGCTCGCAGTCGGTACGATTCACTCGTTTTGCCAGCGCCTGCTGAGCGCCTACCCGTTGGAAGCAAATCTCCATCCGCGCTTTGTGGTCGATGCCGAGGAAGACGCGATCGGTGCGCTTGTTGTCCAGGTGGTGGAGGAGGCTCTCCGATCCCTCGACCGGGATCCGGTGCGACCGAACTGGGAGGCCCTCGCCGGCGCAGGCATCGATCCTCCTCAGATCGCCGAGACCCTCCAATACCTGGTGACCAACGGAATGGCAGTCGCTGATCTCGAACACGACCCTTTTCCCGATGATCTCGCACGCCTCGAGGCCGACGAGCTCGGCCGTACCGTCGGTGAATTTGCCACAGTTGAAGGGGGTCGACTCGACAAGCTCTCAAGTGGTGCATCGAAGAGCATCCTGGCTCGGGAAGTCGTGAGCGACCTCTCCACAGACATCGAGGCGCTGGGACCGACACCGACATTTGCCGAGGTGGCCGCGTTGGCCAACCAGCTGAGTCCGAGTGCTCTGGAGCGAATCACGGACTGGGGCAGGGGCGATTTCAACGGCACCGAGACCAAGTGCCTGGGCGAAGCAGTGGAGGAGGCCGGGATCGCAGCCGCCGGACTCTCCAGAATTCTCAACAGGCTGGCGGCGCTTCGGCCTCCGGAGTTCACAGCGGCACGACACGTGCTGATGCCGCTCCTCCGCCGGGTCGAGAAGCGGAGGACGGCCCTGGGCATCGTTGGTTTCAGC
>RCNC010003036.1_pt1 | contig 11038 bp, 11 predicted proteins | sample 2041301 | NCBI WGS metagenome assembly RCNC01 (sample SAMN09708231, study PRJNA481090) | Marine sediment metagenome, whole genome shotgun sequencing project. | biome: marine sediment; feature: ocean; material: sediment; isolation source: Sewage treatment plant 13A marine sediment (STP13A) ... | reverse complement strand
GCGATGCCGGTCAGGGTGAACAGCAGGCCCATCTCTCCCAGGGGGCCCCGGTTGGAAATGAAGGCATAGACCACCAAACCGATGAATACCGTGGGAAGGGCCAGCGCCGTATCCACCAGCAGCCGAACCTGACGCTTGGCCGGGAAATCAAGATATCCCAGTGCGAATCCTAAGGGGATGCCCAATGTCAGGCTGGCGGCCATGGAACTGGAAGAGGCCTTCAGCGTGGCGGCCACTGCGGACCAGGTCTGGCCGTCACCACCGAAAAGCAGGCGGATCGCCTCTATGAATCCGGCAAAGATAAAATCCATTTGATATTATTTTGCATTGGGTACGAAAAGCGGTTTACCCAGCAATGTGAAATCCCGGATCAGTCCCTGGGCCTCGGCGCCGGCCAGCCAATCCGAAAAGGCGGTGGCCAGATCGAATTTGGCATTCTTGCAGCGCTGCGGATTGATCGCCAGCACACTGTACTGGTTGAGCAGAATTTCATCCTGCTCAACCAGTACTTTCAGCGGCGGATTGCCGTTCATGGTGTCGGCGTACTTGATATAGGTGCCGCGATCGGTCATGGTGTAGCCGCTGCGCTCGGCGGCAATGTTAATGGTAGCCAGCATCCCCTGACCGGTTTGTACATACCAGGCTTCCTTCTCCGGAACGGCTGCACCGGCGGCTTCCCACAGGGAAAGCTCCTTTTTATGGGTGCCCGAATTGTCTCCGCGGCTGGCAAATACAGCCCCTTCGGCACGCACGGCACCCAGCGCATCGACAACCTTCTTGCCTTTGATGCCGGCCGGGTCGCTATCCGGGCCAATGATCACGAAGTCGTTATACATGATCTCCCGGCGGTTGATGCCGAAACCCTTTTCCACATAGGCCTTCTCCGCCGGCGGTGCATGGACCAGCAGCACGTCCACATCGCAGTTTTCGCCCATTTTAAGTGCCTTTCCGGTCCCCACCGAGGTCCATTTCAGCTCGATTCCCGTGGCTTTGGTAAAATGGGGGGCCAAATAGTCCAGCAGACCGGTGTTATCGGTACTGGTGGTGGTGGCCATCATCAGTACCTTGTCGGCGGCCATGGCCGGAACGGCCATCCCCAGGGTCAGCATCACGATTAAACACACCTTTACCGCCATCTGTTTTTTTCTCTGCATGGTTTTGCCTCACTCTTTAATTTCGGAGTCTTCAATTTCTTGGAATGCCGAACAGCGTGTCAGGAATTCAGTTCGACTTCTGTGGCTTCCGGTTCATAAGGGAAAATCATTTGGCCGCTTTTGGACACATCGTATCCTTCCAGTTGTTCGGCTGCCCGGACGAAGGCCTTTTCGTGGAGCAGGCTGAGAAAATACTGGATCCCCTGGTCGAAAAAACGCTCCCGGGTCACCAGCAGGTCGTAGCGCTCCTGCCGCAAGGGCATAAACGCCAGGCCCAGCAGAGAGGCCACCGGCCTGATTCCCGGCCCGGCATCGGCGCGGCCGCCCAGAATCTCGAGCCCCACATCCATGTGCCGATTCACCTCGCGGTCGTACCCGGCAAGTCGCTCGCCGGTCATGCCCGCCCGTTTGAGTTCCCGGTCGAAAAGCAGCCGGGTGCCTGTGGACAGAGACCGATTGACAATCCGAATACCGGGTTTTCCAAGATCCTTCACGGCGGTGATGTTACGGGGATTGCCTTTTTGGAGAAGGATTCCCTGATCCCGTTTGCAAAAATTCACCACGACGGGCATGCGCTCGAACTGGCGCTGCAGGAAATCGAAATTATACTCGTGCCCGTTCTCCTGCAGCAGGTGGCTGGTGGCCATATGGCAAAGGCTTCGGCGCAGGGCACTGATGCCGCCCACGGAGCCCAGGTTTCCGAATACCGCCAGATGCCCGGAATGGCGGCTGTTGAATATGGAAAGGGCTTTTTCCAAAAGGATGTCATTGCTCCCGGCGATGACCAGCAGCCCTTCATAAGGAGGCAGAACGTTGTGGTTCTGGGGATAATTGACCGTGCTGGACTCGACCCACTGCTCCACCAGATGTCGGGGAAAAATCCATTTTCCGGTGACCTTGGAAGCGGGCAACCCCTTTTCCGAAATCAGGGTATAGACCATTTTTTCATTGATCCCAAGGAATTTGGCAACCTCCTTGGTGGATAGCATCTGTGTCATGGTGTTCTCTTCCTCAACGGTGTTTCACTGGCAGGCGGGTTCTCCCTTTAGACTGCACTTAGTAGGAATCACGGGACGAAATGTCAATGTTTTCCATCCATGCGGCAAATTCAAAGACTTAAACAAACTAATACCGACCGTAAATAACAATCGGCCGCTGATTTTTGGGTCTGCCCATAGTCCACCCCATCGATGCACCCGGTGCGCCTTTTTAAGTTGACGGGTGCGGTGTCGGCCGTATAGATTAGCGGTGGACCTATTTCCCGGGAGCGCTGACACGATGCTCAACGAAAAGCAGAAACTGGACACGCTGATGACGCTGGGGATTGAGCTGAACCGGATCCACGACCTCGACATCCTCCTGGAGCGGGTGCTCACACGGGCGCGCCAGTTTGTAAACGCCGATGCCGGATCCATCTATATCCGCGAAGGCAACCGCCTGGATTTTACCTATTCCCAGAACGACACCCTGCAAAAACAACTCCCCGCGGGAGAAAAGCTGATCTACTCCACTTTTTCCGTGCCCATCGACCAGACGAGCATCGCCGGGTATGCCGCCGCCACAGGAAAAATGCTCAGTATTCCGGATGTCTACAAGTTAGCTCCCACCAAGAGCTATCACTTCAGCAAGAAATTCGACGAGGCATCAGGATACGTCACCCGTTCCATGCTCACCATCCCGTTGATGAGTTCCAAAAAGGATGTTTTGGGCATTCTCCAGATCATCAACGCCCAGGATCAGAACAAACAAATCCGGATTTTCAGCCAAACCGACGAAAAGGTGATGTTGCACTTCGCCGGCATCGCTGCCGTGGCGCTGGAGCGGGCCCAGATGACCCGTTCCATGATCCTGCGGATGATTCGTATGGCGGAAATGCGCGACCCCAAGGAAACCGGCGCCCATGTCAACCGGGTGGCCGGCTTTTCATTGGAAATTTACGAGCACTGGGCCAAGCGGCGCAGTATCGACAAGAAGGAGATCGACAAGACCCGCGACGTGCTTCGCATGGGAGCCATGCTCCACGACGTCGGCAAAGTGGCCACATCCGATCTGATTTTAAAAAAACCGGCGCAGCTTAGCTTCGAAGAATTTGAGATTATGAAGCAGCACACCATCCATGGGGCCCGGCTTTTTTCCAACCCACAGTCAGATTACGATGAAGCGGCTGCCATCATTGCATTGAACCACCACGAAAAGTGGGACGGTAGCGGCTACCCCGGCCACGTGGATCCAATTTCAGGCAAGCCAATGCCCGGCCACCAGAGCCGGGCTGGTCGACCGCTGTCCGGTAAAAAGCATGAGGAGATCCCCATTCTTGGCAGAATCGTCGCCATTGCCGATGTCTATGATGCGCTCTCTTCCAAACGTAGCTACAAGGAGCCGTGGGATGAATCGCGGAGCATCGAAATCATCAGCCAGGGATCCGGCACCCATTTTGACCCCGAACTGGTTGAAATTTTTCTGGAACAGATAGCTCTGATCCGCCTCATTCAGGCGCGATATTTAGAATCGCATGCCGAACCGCAAACAACACCCGAGCAATTGGTTCCGCAATGATTAGCCGACTGATCGCCAGCACCCTGCCCCTGTTTCCCAAACGTTTTGTCTGGCTCTTTTCCCGTTCATACATTGCCGGGGAAACGGTGGATGATGCCATGAGCGCCTGTCGGGCGATGAACGACGACAGTATAAAAACCACCGTCGACATCCTAGGTGAGTTTATTCAGAACCTGGATGAGGCCGAAAAGAACCGCGACGAATACCTGGCCCTTATCGAGGCCTCCCAGCACAGCGGCATTGACGGCAACTATTCGGTGAAACCGACTATGTTCGGTCTGCTAATCGATTCCGAAGCCTGCTACCGCCATATCCGTGAAATCGTCGCCAAGGCTGCAGGCTACGGCAATTTCATCCGAATAGATATGGAAGATTCAAATTGTGTGGATCTGGAGATGCACCTGTTTCGCCGGCTGAAGGCCGAATTCCCGGAAAGCGTGGGGCTGGTTGTTCAGGCTTACCTGCGTCGTACCCTGGATGACCTGAAGGGCCTCATGGATCTTCACACGCCGACGGTTCCGTTGAATTTTCGGCTATGCAAAGGCATCTACGCCGAGCCGAGACGTATCGCCTTCCAAGATCACGATGAGATCAATGCCCATTTTTTGGAAGATCTCGAATTCATGTTTCGAAACGGCGTCTATCCCGGCATCGCCACCCACGACCGGGCCCTGGTGGACGGTGCCCTGGCACTTATCGACCGGTACGACGTACGCCGAGACAGGTACGAATTTCAAATGCTGTACGGTGTCACCCCGGAGCTGCGACGCGCTCTGGTCGATGCCGGACACACCATGCGGGTGTATGTCCCTTACGGCCGCCATTGGTTTGGATACTCCACCCGGCGCCTCAAGGAGAACCCGAAGATTGTCAACAGCATCATCAAGTCCCTATTGCTGAGCCGCTAAACCGACCATGACCGGTCGAGCGTTCGTCGACGGCGAGGATCGCTTTCTGATGGCGACCCAGACGGGAACACCCATCCCGCCAGGTGGAAAGATAACATGAAGGCAACCAGACGAATCGCCCTGGTGGCCCATGATGAACGCAAAGCGGATCACAGGACTTCAAGGATTACCGCGCTTATATCCGTCAACCGATTTAGCAGCAGGAGGGTTGTGAGATGATACCCATTCATAAACCGGAGGGATAAGATGAAAGAGGAACCCGGAACAGCCACCCTGGAGATCTTCTCCGACTACATCTGACCCTGGTGCTACTTCAGTACCGGGCGTATTGAACAGCTTAAAGCAGCATTTCACATCCAGGTCAAATGGACGGCATTTCCCCTGCATCCGGAAACACCGCAAGCCGGACAGACCCTGGAAGCACTGTTTGCCGGTCAGCCGGTGGATATCCCCGGCATGCTGGCCCGGCTGCGCCAGGTGGCGCGGGAACTGAACCTGCCCTTCGGCGAACGGAAAATGACCTTCAACAGCAGGCTGGCTCAGGAACTGGGCAAATGGGCCGAGGATCAGGGCCATGGCGACGCTTTTCACCAGGCCGTGTTCCTGTCCTATTTCCAGCGCGGTGAAAATATAGCCCGCCTGCCGGTTTTACTCCAGATATGCTCGGCGGTTGGACTGGACCCCGCAGCGGCACAGGCGGTGATGGATCAACGATCCTATCGTGAAGCGGTGGACCAGGACTGGCAACGGTCCCGTCAGATGGGAATTACCGCTGTGCCCACCTTTGTCCTCAACGGCCAACGGCTGGTGGGTGCACAATCCTACGCGGAACTGGAAGGGATGGTTTTATCCGCGAAGGTGGGAAAACGATAGTCCATCGTCTGTGAAAAACAAAATGGCAGTGGCAACGCAGGCGTCCATTTTTATAGGCCCCTTTCGATATCCCGTTTTCACCTTTTCTGGGTAGGGCATTCCTCTTGAAAAGCATTTTATCTACAGGTGTGCTTCTTTTTTGCGTACTGGTCTCAGCTGCCTGGGGCGATCTGAGCGGCCGATGGTCAGGTAACGACGGGGGCACCTATTATTTACGCCAGACCGGCAGCCACGTGCACTGGTATGGTGAAGCCGCCGATGCACAGCCGGCATGGTCAAATGTATTTTCCGGCCGCATTCACGGAACCCGCATCAAGGGTAACTGGACCGATGTTCCCAAGGGCCGGACAAGGGGTGCAGGCGACCTGGAACTGGTGCTTGAAAAGGACGGGAACGAACTGCGGGTCGTGAGCAAAACCGGCGAATTTGCCGCTTCCCGATGGACCCGAATAAAGACAGACGCCTCCGTCACCCAGCCGCTGAAGCAGCTGAAACCGTCCGGAAAGGGGGATTGCGTTCGCTTCGACCCGGCCGCCCTTGGCGTTCGCCAGGTGAAAGGACGCTGGAAGATCGTTGGCGGTGACCACTGGCTGTTCGATTTCGGACCCAACCAGGCCGCCGCCCGCCAATCGCTGAATGTGATCATTCATTACCGCATGGACCGCGCCTGCTTTGTCGGCCGGCCGAATCCGCTATTTTCCTATATGCTGGCAAAAGGTGGAAGCCCGTCGGGCGGCATGGCCGGTGAAGATTGCGTGGCTTTTGACCCGAAGCGAGCAACGGTAAGCAACATTCAGGGAAGCTGGAAGATCGTGTCCGGCCGGCGATGGCTGTTCGATTTCGGCCAAGGCCAAACCGAAGCGCGGCAAGCCCTCGCCGTTATCCGGCGTTTCGGTTTCAGCCAAACCTGTTTCGTGGGACGGCCCGACGCCGACTTTACCTACCTGCGCCGCTGAACGCGCGGGCCTCAGACGTCGGTGATGGCCATGTTGATGACGGTTGACGAGAAGCCCCGACCGGCTAAATAGCGGTAGGCCTTTTGGCGGCGTTTCCATGGATCGGCCTCGCGGCTCAAGCGAGACGCTTTTTTTTCCAGCATGCGACGGGCGCTCAGCACCTGGGTCTCCTCGTCACCGCAGCGGGCCAGCGCCTGTTCGATGACGGCATCGTCAAGCCCTTTTTGCCTGAGAGTCTGGCGAACCCGCAGGGGGCCGTATCCGCTTTCGGCCAGGTGCCCGGCGGTGATCGTGGCGGTTTTGGCATCGTCCAGGTACCCCAGTTCCCGGCATCGCGCCAGGGCTCCCTCGATGGCGGAACGGTCAAACCCCTTTTGCCGAAGTTTGACCCGCAACTCTTTGCGGGTGTGGTCTCGCCGGGTCAGAATCCGAAAAGCGCTGTCCAGGGCCTTGGCGTTCGCCTGGCACGGCAGGCTGCCACCTTGTCGGTGAGGATCTTTTTTCATGGAATCAACGACCAACCACACGGAAGGCAACCCATTCGTATCTTAATCCTGAAAATCATGTGTTTATGTCAGAAAAGAAAGCATTAATCACATCAGCAGAGAGGAGTTATCATGGGACAACGATTCATCATGACCGCTTTCGGCAAGGACCGACCCGGCATCGCTGCCGATGTAGCTGAAGTTCTGTATGAAAACGGCTGCAATCTGGAGGACACCTCCATGACCCTGATGGCTGGCGAATTCACCCTGATCCTGCTGTTTACCGCCGGATCGGAGGACGTTGCCGGTCCGCTGTCCAGGGACTGCCGCAGGCTGGAGCAGGAAAAAGGGATTTCCGCGTTCCTGCGCCCGCTGGAGCCACAGAAAGCGGTTAATAAGCCCGGCAGCGCGGTCTTCATTCGCACACTGCATGTGGAAGGGCTGGACCAGGCTGGGATCGTCTACAAGGTCAGCCGTTTCCTGGCAGACAACCGCATCAATATCGTCGACCTCAAGTCCACGGTCAAGGCCTCTCCGGAAAGCGGGACGGCCATGTACGTCATGGACATCCGAGTCCAGATACCCAATGAGACCGCCATGGATCCGGTGGAAAAAGGGTTGCGTGCCGTTGCCGACGACCTTAACGTGGACATCACGTTGTCGGGCCGCTGAAGCCGGTTCGTCAGCATAAAAAAGCAACGCCTTCCCTTGGCTTTACCCTATACAGGCGTTGGTGTGACGACCTTCAGGTCCGCAGTAGACTCTGTGCGGTCATCTGCGCCGGTTTTTCCAGCCCCATCAGTTCCAGAAGCGTCGGCGCGATATCGCCCAACCGGCCTTCTTGCAGGCGAACCCCCTTTCGGCTGTTGTCCAGCAGCAACAGGCGAACCGGATTGGTGGTGTGGGCCGTAAACGGTTTACCATCAGGACCGGCCATCTTTTCCGAGTTGCCGTGATCGGCGGTTACCAGGGCTAGGCCATCTTTCTCCCAGAGCTTGTTGACTACTTTTTCCAGACAGCGGTCGACGGTTTCGCAGGCCTTGACGGCGGCGGCCATCACACCGCTGTGTCCCACCATGTCCATGTTGGCAAAATTGAGCACGATGAAATCGTATTTATCCGAATCCAGCCGGGCAACCACTTCGTCGGCCAACTGGTGGGCGCTCATTTCCGGCTTCTGGTCGTAGGTGGCCACATCGCGGGGAGAGGGAATCAGGCAACGCTCTTCGTTTTCAAAGGGCGTTTCTTCACCGCCATTAAAGAAATAGGTGACATGGGCGTACTTCTCGGTTTCGGCGATGCGCAGCTGGCATAGCCCCTGGCGGCTCAGGACTTCTCCGAGAATCATCTCTAAATGAACGGGGCCAAAGGCCATGGGAAGGTCAAATCCTTCGTCGTATAGGGTCATGGTGGTGTAGCCGGAAAGCGCCGGAACCACCAGGCGCTCGAATCCATCAAAATTCTTTTCGGTAAGCGCCCGGGTAATCTCCCGGGCGCGGTCCGCACGGAAGTTAAAAAAGATGATGCCGTCGCCGTCGGTCACCGTGCCCACCGGTGTGCCGCTTTCGTCGACCATCACCACCGGCTGGACGAATTCGTCGGTCTCATCACGGATGTAGGCTGATTTAACGGCGGCCACCGGATCGGTTTCCACCCGGCCATGGCCTTCGGTATAAAGCCGGTAGGCTTTTTCCACCCGATCCCATCGTTTGTCCCGATCCATGGCATAGTAGCGGCCGCAGACGGATGCAACAGCACCGTTGCCAATGGCCTGTATATGGTCCTGCAGCTGCTTCATATAATTCACGCCGCTGTCCGGCGGTGTATCCCGGCCGTCTAGTATGGCATGCACGAAGACCCTGGACAGCCCTTTTTGCTGGGCCATGTCCAGCAGGGCCAGCAGATGGGTGAGCTGGCTGTGGACCCCGCCATCGGACAGCAGGCCCATCAGGTGCAGCGCAGTGCCGCGGGCAGCCACCGCATCCATTATGGCGCCAAACGCTTCATTTTCGAAGAAGGACCCCTCTTCGATCGCTTTGTTGATGCGCACCAGGTCCTGATAGACGACACGTCCGGCACCGATGTTCATATGCCCCACTTCGCTGTTGCCCATGATGCCTTCGGGCAGCCCCACATCCCTGCCCGAGCAACGCAGCTGTGTCGATGGATAGCTGGATTGAAGCCGGTCCAGAAACGGTGTATGGGCCATCAGGACGGCATTGGTGGGTTCGTCAGCTCCGATTCCCCATCCGTCAAGGATGATCAGCATATGGGTTTTTTTGGGCATTTTCTTTGCTCTCCAATGGTTCTTTATTGGTGTTAGCGCCTGTTTTAAAACGTTGCAGTTCGGTCAAGATCAGGGCGGGCGATCATTTCAACCGGAGGAATACATGTCGTATTTCGAGGATTGAAAGGTGAGCTCAACGCCGATATTGGCCGAAATGGGGCGTTTTGAAATTAGCGCTATTCGATGAATACCGATTCGTCTACACCCATATCGTCATCCGGATAATCGACCACTTGTTTCAGGCTTTCAGTCTGAATGCGCCGGGCATCGGACCACAGCCCTTCCAGATTGTAAAAACTGCGCGTAGTTTCGAAAAAGACGTGGATGATCACGTGCCCGTAGTCCATGAGCACCCAGTGACCCTCCTTGAGGCCGTCGACACTCAGGGCCTTGATGCCCTGTTTTTTCAGGTCCCGCTGGATATGTTCGGCGATGGCGCTGACCTGACGGTTGGACGTCCCGTGGCAGATGAGAAACGCGTCCGCCAGGCTGGTGAGTTGGCCTACGTCTAAAAGGACCGGATTTCTGGCTTTTTTTCCAAGGGCTGATTTGACATAAACGTCCAGTTCAGCATCACTTGTCTTGGTCATCGATAAAGTTCCTTTTTTTCAATATAAGCGTTTACCTTCGGTGGAACAAGGTCAACGATCTCTTTTCCTGCCCTGATTCGCTGCCTGATCTGGCTGGAAGAGATGTCTATCGGTCGGGTCGGCAACAGGTGGATCCTGTTTTCGCCGGCCCGCTGCCAACAAGGCGGTTCGTGGACATGGTGATAATCTTCTGACAACCGGGAACGAATATAGCCGTCCATACGGCTGAAATCGCCGCTGGCTGGCATCCTGCCGTCCACCCACCGGATTACCACCACCACTTGGACGGTTTCCAGCAACCGTCGATAACTTTTCCAGGTGTGAATCTCCAGGAACGCGTCCATTCCCATCATCAGAAACAGCGTGGCACCGGGAGTGATCCGGGTTTTGAAGTGGTCCACCGTGTCGATAGTGTAGGAAGGACCGCTGCGTTGGATTTCGACATCGGACAGGCAGTAGCGGGAATCGGTGGGCAGGGCCAGTTGGATCATTCGGACCCGCTCGGCCGCCGGTGCCAGGAACGCAGGAAATTTGTGGGGGGGCACCCGACAAGGGATGATATAGAGCCGGTCCAGAGAAAATCGCTGGAAAACCCGTTCGGCCACCATCAGGTGACCCTTGTGGATCGGATTGAAGGTTCCGCCGAATACTCCTGCTCGCATGACCTGCTCCCCAAGGCTTTAAGATGATTAATTTGGCAAGGATAGAGGGAGGAAGCCGCACTATGCTAGGCGGCGACAACCGATAATGCAGCCCACATTAATTATCTTAAAGCCTTGCATAGGGCTACTCCCGAACCTGGCCGTCGCCCAAAACCACGAACTTCTGAGTGGTCAATTCCTGGAGCCCCATGGGACCGAAGGCGTGCAGTTTGGAGGTGCTGATGCCCATTTCAGCACCCAACCCCAACTGCCCGCCGTCATTAAATCGGGTGGAGGCGTTGACTATAACCACCGAGGCGTCCACATCCCGAACAAACCGGTGGGCCCGGCGGTAATCGCTCGTGACAATCGCCTCCGTGTGGTTCGACCCGTAGCGGGCGATGTGGGCCATGGCGTCCTCCATGTCCGCTACCACCTTGACCGACAGAATCAAGTCCAGGTATTCTGCAGGCCAATCCGCGTCCGTGGCGGGGGAGATATCGGGAAGGATTTCGCAGGTTTTCGGGCATCCCCGAAGCTGTACATCTGCCGTATCATATCGCCGGGCCATTGCCGGCAGGAAATCTT
>RCNC010003034.1_pt1 | contig 11040 bp, 5 predicted proteins | sample 2041301 | NCBI WGS metagenome assembly RCNC01 (sample SAMN09708231, study PRJNA481090) | Marine sediment metagenome, whole genome shotgun sequencing project. | biome: marine sediment; feature: ocean; material: sediment; isolation source: Sewage treatment plant 13A marine sediment (STP13A) ... | reverse complement strand
CGCGCCGTTGCTCAGTGAGTTCGCCAATCCATCTATGGACCAGTGGCGAGCCGAAGTCGAGCGCCTGCTCAAAGGAGCGCCCTTCGCCAAGAAGATGTTCACCCGCACCTGGGAGGGCATCTCGGTCAGCCCGCTCTATACCGAGGCCGATACGCAGGACATTCCCTGGCGGGATTCGCTGCCGGGCCAGGCTCCGTTCGTGCGCGGAAACCGCGCGGCCGGCTACCACGCCGCGCCCTGGTTGGTGGCTCAGGAAAATATCAGTGCGACCTGCGATGCCTTCAATGCGGCCACGCGCCGGTCCCTGACCCGGGGCCAAACAGCGGTCAATCTGGTTTTTGACCTGGCCAGCAAACTGGGCAAGGATCCCGATCAGGTGACCAACTGTGAAGTGGGGTTGCAGGGCACCTCGGTCAGCTCATTGATGGACTTGGCGGTGGCGTTGGAAGACATTGATCTCGCCCGGTATCCCTTGTTCATTCAAAGTGGTGGTTCGGCATTGCCGGTGGCGGCCATGGTGGTGGCGCTGATCAGAAGCCGCGACGGAGACCTGACTCAGTTGCGGGGGTGCCTCGGCAGCGATCCCTATTCGGGGCTCAGCGGCCAGGGCCAGATCATGACCAGCGTGGACCAGATCCATGACGAGTTGGCCACCCTCACCAAGTGGATGGCGGTCCAGGCGCCTGAAGTGCGCACTCTGCCGATCTTCGAACGATCGTGGCATGATGGGGGCGCCGATCTTGCCCTCAGTCTGGGGCTCACACTTTCTTCCGCCGTGGCCACCTTGCGGGCCATGGAAGCCCGGGGGATTGCCCTGGAAACCGCCGCACCCCGCTTCCAGTTCAACCTCGAGGTGGGCACCGACTTTTTCATGGAGATGGCCAAGCTGCGCGCCTTGCGCCTGTTGTGGTCCCGCATCCTGACCGCCTCGGGAGTGCCAGCGGCTGACACGGGCACCTTTATCCATACCCGCACTGCTCGCCGCAGCCAGACGGTACTGGATGCCCATGTGAATTTGCTGCGCGGCACGACCGGGGCCATGAGTGCGGTGCTCGGTGGTACTGACAGTCTTCACGTCAGTCCCTTTGATGCGGTGGACCGCCTGCCTGATCGATTCAGCCGCCGCATCGCCCGCAATGTGCAGCTCATTCTGGCTCAAGAGTGCCATCTGGACCAGGTGACCGATCCGGCCGGCGGGTCGTGGTATGTGGACAGCCTGACCCGGGATCTGGCTTCAGCCGCGTGGCAGAAATTCCAGGCTGCTGAAGCTGCCGGGGGCATGCCGAAGGTCCTGGCCTCCGGGTGGGCCCAGCAACAAGTCGCTGCGGCCGCGGCCGAACGGGCCGAGGGCTACGCCTCGCGCAAACACGTTTTGGTGGGCACCAACATGTACCCTGACCCGGCGGCCACGCCGCGGCCGAAGGGGGAAGTGGATTGCGAGCAGCTGAGGGGCCAACGGTCCGCCGCCCTGGCCGGCCAGCGCCAGTCCGAGACCCAGGAAGCCCACATGCTGGTCCTGGCCCGGTTGGAAAAACTCATGGATTGTCCGCCGGAAGTCTTGTTTGAACGGATGACGGATGCCGCCGAGGCCGGCGCGACCCTGGGCGAAATCACCGGGGTGCTGCGCGACGGCGGGGATCCGGGCCTGGATACCGAACCGGTGCCCTTGCGGCGTGACGGAGAACCTTTCGAAGAGTTGGTCTCCCGTCGGGCGGCCGTGGCCGAGCAACAGCCGGCAGCAGGCCGGGTCCATACCGTCTGCCTGGGCGACTATGCCCGCTACATGCCGCGCCTGGAATTTGTGCGGGGATTCTTCCGCGTCGGAGGATTCGAAGTCACCGGCGACGAGTTCCACACCGAGCCCCAGGCCGCCGTTGGCGCCGCTCGCGCCGACGGGGCCCGCACTGTTGTGCTGGTCGGCTTGGATGAAACCTACGCGGCCCAGGCCGCGGCGGTGGCTCAGGCCTTGTCCGAAGGGCCCGAACCGCCATTGATTCTGTTGGCCGGTGCCCCTGGTGAAACCGAAACAGAACTGAGGGGCGCGGGCCTGAGCGGCTTTATCCATATGCGCAGCAACGTATTGACTGCACTGAACTCCGTGCTCGACAAGATGGAGGGGCAGTCATGAGCCGCATCCCGGATTTTGCCAAACTGAGCTTCCTGGCCGCCGATAAAACCCCGGTCGCCCCCGATGAGTGGACAGCCGAAGTGCGCCGCACCACGGACCGGGAGCCGGACGATCTGGCCTGGCGAACCAACGAACAAATTGCCGTCAAACCCCTTTACCGCGCGGTCGACACGGCTGCTTGTGAGCACCAGGGGTTCTTGGCGGGCCTGCCGCCGTATTTGCGTGGCCCCTATGCCTCAATGTATGTGACCCGGCCCTGGACTGTGCGCCAGTACGCCGGATTTTCGACGGCCGAGGAAAGCAACGCCTTCTATCGCCGCAACCTGGCCGCGGGCCAAAAAGGGTTGTCGGTGGCGTTTGATCTGGCGACCCATCGCGGCTACGACAGCGACCACCCGCGGGTCGTCGGCGACGTGGGCAAGGCCGGCGTGGCGATCGATTCGGTCGAAGACATGAAGGTGCTGTTCGACAATATTCCCCTGGACGAGATGTCCGTCTCGATGACCATGAACGGCGCGGTGCTGCCGGTGATGGCTTTCTACATCGTGGCGGCCCAGGAGCAGGGCGTGGCTCTGGATCAGCTCACGGGCACGATCCAAAATGACATCCTCAAAGAATACATGGTCCGCAATACGTACATCTACGGGCCGGAATTCAGCATGAGGATCATCGCGGATATTTTTGCCTACACGGCCGAAAACATGCCGCGCTTCAACAGCATTTCCATCAGCGGGTACCACATGCAGGAGGCTGGTGCCACGGCTGACCTGGAGTTGGCCTACACGCTGGCCGATGGTCTCGAATATGTGCGCACGGGCCTGAAGGCGGGCCTGGAAATTGACAAGTTTGCGCCACGGTTGAGCTTCTTCTGGGCCGAAGGCACCAACTACTTCATGGAGATGGCCAAGCTGCGGGCCGGGCGCCTGCTGTGGGCCAAGTTGCTCAAACAGTTTGACCCCCAGAACCCCAAATCAATGGCCTTGCGCACCCATAGCCAAACTTCGGGTTGGTCGCTGGCCGAGCAGGATCCCTTCAACAACGTGGCCCGCACCTGCGTTGAAGGCATGGCTGCGGCCCTCGGCGGCACCCAATCGCTGCATACCAACGCCCTGGATGAGGCCATTGCCTTGCCGACTGATTTTTCGGCCCGCATCGCCCGCAATACCCAGTTGTACCTGCAGGCAGAGACCGGAATCTGCCGCACGGTCGACCCCTGGGGCGGTTCCTGGTATCTTGAAAGCCTGACCCATGAGATCATGCACAAAGCGTGGGCTCACATAGAAGAGGTGGAAGCCCACGGCGGCATGGCTGCGGCCATCAGCACCGGTTTGCCCAAGATGCGCATCGAAGAGGCCAGCGCCCGACGCCAGGCCCACATCGACTCGGGCCAGGAAATCATCGTGGGCGTGAACCGCTACCGATTGGAAAAAGAAGAACCCCTCGAAATTCTCGAGGTGGACAATACCGAAGTGCGCCGGCAGCAGGTGGCGCGCCTGAATGATCTGAAAGCCGAGCGGGAAGACATCGCGGTGAAACTGTCCCTCGACGCGATCACCCGCTGCGCCGAGACCGGCAACGGCAATCTGTTGGCCCTTTGCGTGACGGCGGCCAAGTGCCGCGCCACCCTGGGTGAGATCTCCGACGCCATGGAGGCGGTCGCCGGCCGTCATCAGGCTGAAATCCGCACCATCAGCGGGGTTTATTCGGCCGAGTTTGGCCAGGAGGAAACGACCATCGACGAAGTGAAACAGATCCGGATCATGATCGACGCCTTTGCGGGCCATGAAGGCCGCCGGCCGCGCATCCTGGTGGCCAAGATGGGCCAGGACGGGCATGACCGCGGCGCCAAGGTTGTGGCGACCGCGTTTGCTGATCTGGGTTTTGATGTCGACGTTGGTCCCTTGTTCCAGACGCCGGAAGAGACCGCGCGACAAGCGGTGGAAAACGACGTGCACATCGTGGGCATGAGCAGCCTGGCGGCCGGTCACAAGACCCTGTTGCCCCAACTGATGGCCGAGTTGAAAAAATTGGGCCGCGAAGACATCATGGTCATCTGCGGCGGTGTGATCCCAGCCCAGGATTACGATTACCTGCGGGAAAACGGGGCGGCGGCGGTCTTTGGCCCCGGCACGGTCATTCCCGTGGCGGCGCGCAAGCTGTTGGAAGAGTTGAACAAGCGATTGGGGTACTGCTAGTTTGAGTGAACGCGGCGGCAAAAAGAAGTCGGCCCTCAATGTGCGGCCTGGTGTCGAAGGCGGGCACGATGGATTGCCGGGTTCGGCGGACAACGCCGGCAGTGGATCCAGTCCCCGCCGCCGTGCCATGACTACCGATGAGTATGTGCAGGGGGTCCGCTCGGGCGACCGCACGCTGCTGGCGCGAGCCATCACCCTGATCGAATCCAACGCCCAGAACCACCAAGCACAGGCGCAGGAAGTGTTGACGGCGCTGCTGCCCAAGCGGCAGCCGTCCATCCGCGTCGGCATCACCGGCGTGCCGGGTGCGGGCAAGAGCACTTTCATCGAAAATTTGGGTGGGCAATTGACCGCCGCGGGTCACAAGGTGGCCGTCCTGGCGGTTGACCCGAGTTCGAGCGTCACCGGCGGCTCGATTCTGGGCGACAAAACCCGCATGGAAAAACTGGCCACCGACGAGAACGCTTTCATCCGGCCTTCGCCGACGGCCGGTACCCTGGGCGGGGTGGCGCGCAAGACCCGTGAGTCGATCGTGTTGTTCGAGGCCGCGGGCTATGATGTGATTCTGGTCGAAACCGTGGGCGTGGGGCAGAGCGAGATCCAGGTGCGCTCGATGGTCGATGTGTTCCTGCTGATTCTTTTGGCCGGCGCGGGGGACGAATTGCAGGGCATCAAAAAGGGCGTGGTGGAAATCGCCGACGCGATCATCATCAACAAGGCCGATGGCCCGGGCTTGCAGGCGGCCGAGATGGCGCGTTCGGAATTCGAGCGGGTCTTGCATTATCTGCGGCCGGCGACGACCGGTTGGACGACCAAGGCCTACGCCTGCAGCGCCCTGAAGGGTGAGGGGGTGGCGGGCGTCTGGCAGATGGTGGAAGAATTTGGTGAGCTGGGCCGGTCATCGGGCACGTTTGAAGACCGCCGCCGCGAGCAGGAGAAAATGTGGGTGCGGGCGCTGGTGACCGAAGGCCTCGCCGATCGGTTTGCCGAGCATGCGGGGGTGGCGGCAGTGCGGGCCGAGATGGAGGAAAAGGTGGCGCGGGGCGAATTGCCAGCCACAGTGGCGGCGGCCCGGTTGTTGGATCTCTTCAACAAACCCACCGCATAATATCTGCGCAAACCATCAGAACAATCACCAGCAGTGGGCCCGCAGCCTCAGTCTTGGTCTGACAATTCAGGATAGAGCCTATCTGAACATTCGGGGCAAATCCCGTGGGTGAATTCGGCTTCCGAGTGGTCGCGAATATAGGATTCGATCTGGTTCCAATAGCCTTTGTCATCCCGGATCTTCTTGCAACTGGCACAAATGGGCAGCATCCCACTGAGGGTGTTGACCTCCTGCAGGGCCAATTGCAGCTCATTTCTTTCGTGCACAAGAGCTTCCTGGGCCAGTTTTTTCTCCGTGATATCGAGCACAATCCCCTGGAAATAGGTGATGGCACCGTCTTTGTCTTTTCGGGCGGAGGTCTGGTCATCCAGCCATTTGGTTTGCTCGTCCTTGCAGATGACGCGGTAGGGGGCGTGGGCGATTTTGGTGAACTGCGAATCCGCACTGAAAGTTGCAACTTCCCGGCTGACTTTTTCAAGATCCTCGGGGTGGATCAAGTTTGCGTAGGACATGCCGCCTGAAGTGAACTCGGCCGCAGTGTACCCCAGCAAGGTCAGGACATTTTCAGAAACAAATTCAACCGGCCAATCCTTCTCATTTTTCCACAGGAATGTGACAGCCGGACTCCTGTTGATGATCTCGTAGGCATCCCGGAGGCGTTTCTCAGCGACCAGGCGATCGGTGATGTCTCTTCCCGAGCTGAATGTTCCCAGTATTTCACCGGCTCGGTTTCGGGTTAAAGTATTGTTCCAGCTCATGATTCGCTCATTGCCGTCTTTGTGCAAAATCGAATTCTCGAAGTAGTCGTCGGGGGCAACTTCGCCACTCATCAACTTCTTGTAATGACTATAAACCGGGACCTGATCTTTGCGTGGCAGGCAGGATGTGAACCAGTTCTTGCCGAGCAACTCTTGACGGCTATAGCCCAGGATGTGCAGTCCTGTTTCGTTGGCATCCTGAACGCAGCCATTTTTGTCCAAGGCGATAAAAAGGATACCCGGCAGTTCAAGATGTTGCCGAAGGCTGAGATTGTCGTCATTGAGCGAGCCATTGGCTGCACGCAATTCTGCTGTTTCCCTGGTCAAATTCGCGATTTCTTGCAACAAGGCGGCTTTATTCGCGCTGTCATCCATTAACTCATCCCCCGAGAGTCCAAGTCAAACAGGTGCATTGAGGCGACAACCCGCATACTACTTCAAGGAGGTGCTGGGAGCAATAAATCGGACAGCTTATCTTGCCCAGCCCATTGAAACTGGGAAAAATCCCATTTGGGGTTAGATTGCCGCCCATCCGGCGGTGGCTGCGGCGCGGGCCGAACTGGAGGACAAAGTGGCCCGGGGGGAGATGCCGGCCACGGTTGCGGCCACGCGGTTGCTCGACCTTTTCGGTGATGGGCACGGCAAATCCCCGTGATTGCCCATCTGGCGGCTCCGTGCTACGGTAGCGGCCAATCAAGAGGGAGAAGATCGGCACCGGTCGGGTCGGAAACGGAGAATCTGACCGGTCCCTGATCATCTGAACTATCCGATTCAAGCGGGAATATCAAAATATGGCCTACAAGATTTTGCGTTGGTGGTTGACCAGTCTGCTGGCTGTGGTGGCCTTCGTTTGCGCCGGTTGTGGCGGCGACGAGGAGCTCCCGCCGCCACCGCTGTTTCGCCAGGTGACCATCGGTGATCTGCCGGTGCTTGGCGAGAGCCATAGCGGCACTTTTCTGGATCTGGACAACGATGGCTTCCTGGACCTGCTGGCACCCGATCCGGTCGGTCGGATTGATCTGTTTCGCAACGGCGGACGCCTGGATTTCTTCAAGACCGATCGACGCCAATACGCCGGTTTGGCCCGCTCGGCGGCCCACGGCATGGCGGCCTGCGACTTCGACAACGACGGCGACTGGGATGTTTTTGTGGCCGCTGATACCGACAGGGGACGAGCTTTCGGCCGCAACCACCTCTGGCGCCGGGAAAAAGCCGGAAATTTCGTTGATGTGGGCGGGGACGATCCCGTGTTGAGCGATCCCATCGGTCGGGGCCAGGGCGGTTTGTGGGCGGATTTTGACGCCGACGCGCAGCCGGAACTGCTGATTTTCAACTACCAGAGCCAGGTCCGGATGGCTGCTGCGACGTCTGCGGGATGGCGTGATGTCACCACGAGACTGCCCTGGCCACCGGCGGTGAAAATGAACCTCGACGGGCCGCCGCCCGAGGCTCGCCTGCGGGCCCGGTCGGGCTGGATCCACACAGCGGTCGCAGCTGACCTGGATGGCGATCATCGGCAGGATCTGCTGGCCATTGGCCGTCCCGGCTGGTCGGGCGTCTTGATGAACCAGGGGGCCGGTGTCCTGGCCGAACGCACTGCCGTCAGCGGACTCAAGCATGCCCTGTGGCCAAAGACCCCGAGCCATGTGGCGATGGGGGACATCAACGAGGATGGCCGGCCCGACCTGGTCTTCTGCTATCTGACCTCCGACGAGTTCACGCGCAACTATGCTCCCCTGGAAATCTGGCGCAATGACTCGCAACCTGGGCAGCCGGCGTTCGAGCGGAAGCGTTTTGTGGAACGCGGTGAGCAGGAAAATACGTTGCTGACCGAGGTGGGCAAACCGGAGAGTGCCATCCTGGCCGATCTGGACAACGACGGCCACCTGGATCTGTATGTGGTGCAACCGGCCGAAGTCAAGGCCACCTCACCCAACCTGCTGTACCAGGGCCACGGTGACGAATCATTTTCCGACGTTTCCACCATTTGGGGCGGTGGGGGACCACCCGACTCGGCGCCGGAATCGGCCTGGGCCGTTGACCTGGACAACGATGGGGATCTCGATCTGGTGACCTTCAATGGCGGCGAACCGTTCTTGCCGACCAGCCTGCACCGCGGGGTGACGGTCTACGAAAATCTGGGTACCGGGGGCGTGTTGCCGCCGGACAGTGATGATGGCCCGCGGGATGAAAAGGCCCTGGCGGCGGCGGCCGCCGCTGGCGGCAACCTGGGCCTCACGATTCAGCTGGTCAGTAGCACCGGGCCGCCCCACGGGCTGGGCGCGGTGGCGACCCTGGTTGCCGGTGAGTCGAGGCAGGTGCGCTGGTCACAAAGTCTGGTTGGCGGCATGGGCACTGCGGTTCTGCCCCTGCATTTTGGCGTCGGGCGGACCGAAGGGCCCTACCGGCTGCAGATCCGCTGGGCCGGGGGGACGCAGCAGGTCTTTGCCATTCCGGCCGCCGGCCGGGCCTATGCGGTGCGCGAAGGGGACGAAATGGTGGTCGAACTGCCGCGGAAATCCACAGGAGGCGGTTCGTGAAATTACGGCAAATAAAGATACCGGATCTGACAATACCGGTGCGGCGGCTGGTTTTCGCCACCATGTGCCTGGCCTGCTCGCTGCCGGCCTGGCAGGCTTCAGCCCGCACCATCGTCGTGCGGCCCGATGGCAGCGGAGACTTTCCGACCATTCAGATTGCGCTGGACGAAGCCGGAAAAAATGACGTCATCCAGCTGGCCCGCGGCACCTACCGGGGGCGGGGCAATAGGAATCTGGATTTCCTGGGTCTGAAGATCATCTTGCGCGGCGATCCGGCCAACCCCGGCTCGCGGGTGATCGATTGTGCCGGCAGCCGCCGCGGGGATGAAATCCAGCGGGCCATTCATATGGAAAACGGCGAAGGCCGGGACACGGTGGTCGAAGGGATCACTTTTGTCGGCAGCCAGATGGCGGCGGCCCAACCTCTGGACACCGCGGGCGGGCTGTTGCTGTGCCGGGGCGCTTCGCCGATTATTCGCGATTGCGTCTTCCGGACCGGACGGGCCTACAGTGGCGGCGCCATCCGGCTTGAGCGCAGCAATGCCGAAATCACGCGCTGCCGTTTCGAGAACAATTCGGCCGAGATGGGGGGCGCGGTCATGGTGGCCTTCGGGGCGCCGGTGCTGAAGGAGTGCCGATTCCAGGACAACCACGCGGCCCGGGGCGGTGCAGTCTACAGCATGCTGGCCGACATGGTGATCACCGCCTGCACCTTCGAGACCAATACCGCCAGCCTGGGTGGGGCCATCGCCTGCGAGGAGAGATCGCGGTTGCTGTTGGACCGTTCGGTGCTGACGGGCAACTATGCATCGTATGGGGGCGGTGTTGAAATCGCCGAGTCGGATATCGAAATGAACCACTGCACGTTGGCGTACAATTCCGGGGGCAGTGGCGGAGCTTTGTTGCTGCGCGGCGAGTCGGGGGCCAAGATCTCCTACTCGATCCTGGCGTTCAGCCCCAGGGGGCAGGGCATTGCCGGCGTGCTGGACGCCGAACTGAGTGTCAAGTGCACTCTGGTCTATGGCAACGCCGATGGCGACTGGATCCACAGCGCGACCGAAATGGTGAACCAGAACGACAACCTGGGGGAAGACCCGGGTTTTGTCGACGCGGCCGGCGGCAATTTTTCGCTGCGGTCCGATTCACCAGGTCGCGATCCGATCTGTGGTGTGTTGGGCGCGCTGCCCTAGGTGCTCGGCATTCCCATCGCCCAAGGACCGCGCCGTGGCCTGAATCCCGCCGCGAAGTCGATTTTGGCACTGGATGCTGACTGCCGATGGGGTTAGATTGTCGGGCTCCAGCCCGCCCTTGGCAAAACCACGCCGCCAGCGAACCAGAGGAATTCCATGCGCCAGACGCCGATCACTCTTTATGACACCCTCACCGGCCAAAAAACCCAACTGCAGACCCTCGAGCCCGGCAAGTGTGGCGTCTACTGCTGTGGCCCGACGGTGTATGGCCTGAGCCATCTGGGCAACGCCCGGGCCGCTCTGGTGCCTGACGTGATGGTGCGTTTCCTGCGTTACGCCGGCTACGAAGTGAAGTACGTGCGCAACATCACTGACATCGACGACAAGATCATCCAGCGCAGTCAGGAAGAAGGCCTGCCGGCCCAGGAGGTGGCCGACAAGTACGCCGCCGAATACGCCAGTGACATGGCGGCGCTGAATCTGCTGGAGCCGGACGTGACCCCGCGGGTGAGCGACCACGTGCCCCAGATCATTGCCCTGGTTGAGGACCTGATCGCCAAGGAACTGGCCTACGATGTGAACGGCGACGTTTTCTATCGGGTGAAGGCCTTCAGCGGCTACGGCAAGTTGAGCAAGCGCAACGTCGACGAGATGATCGAAAGCGCGGGTAGCCGGGTCGAGGTGGACGAGCGCAAGGAAACGCCCCTGGATTTTGCGCTGTGGAAATCGGCCAAGCCCGGCGAGCCGGCCTGGGACAGTCCCTGGGGCCCGGGGCGCCCCGGATGGCACATCGAGTGCTCGGCCATGAGCTCGACCCACTTGGGCGATTGCTTCGATATCCACGGCGGCGGGCGCGACCTGATTTTCCCGCACCACGAGAACGAGATCGCCCAGAGCCAGGGCGCCCACGGTGCTGATACCTACGCCCGCTACTGGGTGCACAACGGCTTCATCAACTTCGCCGGCGAGAAGATGTCCAAGAGCCTGGGCAACTTCTTCACCACCCGCGAGATCACCGCCCTTATACCGGGCGAGACGGTGCGCTACTTCCTGGTGACGGTGCATTACCGCAGCGTGCTCAACTTCGATCTCGAGGTTCTTTGCCCCAGTTGCTCGGCTGT
>RCNC010008872.1_pt1 | contig 11041 bp, 11 predicted proteins | sample 2041301 | NCBI WGS metagenome assembly RCNC01 (sample SAMN09708231, study PRJNA481090) | Marine sediment metagenome, whole genome shotgun sequencing project. | biome: marine sediment; feature: ocean; material: sediment; isolation source: Sewage treatment plant 13A marine sediment (STP13A) ... | reverse complement strand
GTCGTAGGAGGGATTGTTGTAGAACACCGTGGCAGTCAGGTTCCAGGATCCCCCTACTTCGATGTCTCGGTATAGGACCCGGAGTCCCATCCCGTTTTGATCAGTCACCGCTGCGTACCGACCCTGCGGAGGGTCGGGCATGTCGAAAGGCACTGCCTTGTCGGTGAGTAGGGGGATAGGAGGAACCGTGCCGTCCTCGTAGGTGTGCCATTCACCATTCGAGAATGCCTCCGTGGTCCATCCCTGAAAATCGCCAGTTTCGAAATCGCCGTTGACCAACGGCGACGGCGGGTCTCCAGCGGTTGCCGTCGTTGTCGTGATGTGGGTCGTGGTCTCAGTAGTGGAAGCAGTCTCTTCCGTCGAGGAGGAGCTGCATGCGGCTACAAACAAGACGCACGCCAGCACGAAATATCGATCTACTGGCATGACATGGGCCTCCTGGGTCGGCAGGTGAAGCCAGGGCCGTGTCGATGGTCATGCCGTCACCTGGAATGGATGATCCCTAACCACATCATCCGCCCACCTCAGCAAATAGGCAAGGTGAATTCGACAGAACCCCACCCATATCGGCGCATATGCTCGCCTGACCTCCATGCACTAGGCCGGTTGCGGCCGGTGATGGGCCCCAGACGTGTGTGGCGTGTTGGTTGTCACCGCTCGCGGTCTTCTGAGTTTCCCGTCAGTGACGGACGCAGGTGCTGCACACTTCCTGTTGTGCCCGGGTGGTGCTTTGATGGCGAACGCGTTCAACGACAGTCCTGTCATGTCAGATCTGGGGATGGGGGCGTTTGTGAAATTCGGTATCGACCTTCCGAACTACGGCAAGTTCGGCGATCCCGCGCTGTTGCTGGACCTCGCCATGGAGGCGGAGGCCGCCGCGTGGGATGGGTTCTTCCTCTGGGACCACCTCGTTTCGGGAGGACGGAGCGCAGTCACCGATCCATGGGTAGTCCTGTCAGCGGCGGCGGTCAAGACAGAGCACATCCGCCTCGGCACGATGGTCACACCTCTCGCGCGTCGCCGCATGGCGCGGTTGGCTCGAGAGACGGTCACCATCGACCACCTCTCAGGGGGTCGGCTGATCCTGGGTGTCGGACTGGGTCATTTTGACAAGAAGGAGTTCGCCTACTTCGGGGACGAAGGAGACCGCAGGACGAGAGCGAGGATTCTCGACGAGAGCCTGGACCTGCTGTCGCTGTTCTGGAGCGGGGAGAAGGTGAGCTTCCCGGGTGAGTTCGTGCAGGCCCAGACGACACCGTTCCTTCCTACTCCCCTTCAGGAGCCACGCATCCCCGTCTGGGTCGCAGGATCATGGCCGAACAGACGGCCAATGCGTCGCGCCGCCCGTTGGGATGGTGCCTTTCCCATCGATGCCCGTGGTGGCCTCAGCCAACAGATGTCAGTCGAGGACATGTCCGATGTGGTCAGCTTTTTAACCGATTGCCGACCGGCGAGCGGGTCATTCGACATCGTCCAAGCCGGACTGATGACGGGTGACGATGCACGAGACATCGAACTGACGGAACGCTATGCCGACGTTGGCGTCACATGGTGGCTCGAGAACTTCTTTCCGAGCCGCATGTCACCGGCCGCGGTGAGGAGATTCATCCGCCGGGGACCACCGACCACCTGACATCGCCACCCCCAGCGAACACCGTGTGTTCTCTCACGCGGTACCCGCCCATATCGGCTGCGATTTCAGGGGGTCAGTGAGCCGGTCTGGATAGATGGCACGCCTCCCCGGTGCGATGATCTACCAGTCGACTTCTGCGCACCCGTGGTGGGAGTCGGGCTCGACCTGAAGCGTGGCGTGGCTGATGCCGTACCTGTTTTCGAGAATGGTGCGGGCTTGATCCAGGACGGGGTGTGGGTCGGCTCCGTTGCCGATCATCAGATGCACGGTTGCCACGTCCATGTCGGAAGTGAGCGTCCACACATGTAGGTCGTGAACATCGACAACCGTCGGAATCGAGGCGAGGTCTCGGGACATGGCGTCGAGGTCCATGTCGAGTGGCGCGGCTTGAACCAGGACGCGCAGCGCCTGCCGACCGAGGGTCCACGCCCGAGGCACGATGAAGAGCCCGATGAGTGCCGCGATGATCGGGTCGGCGTATGGCCAGCCGGTGACGATCATGATGAGGGCTGCGGCGATGACACCCACAGATCCGGCTAGATCGGCAACCACCTCGTAGTAGGCGCCCTTGACGTTGAGTGACTCCTCCGATCCTTGCCGGAGCAATCGCCATCCAACGATGTTCACCACTAATCCAGCAACCGCCACCACCAGCATCGGAGTCGCAAGGACCTCTGGAGGCTCCTGGAAGCGTCGAATTGCTTCGATGATCACATAGCCGCCGACCACGATCAGGAGAGCAGAATTCGCAAGGGCGGCGAGTATCTCCAGTCGGTAGAGACCGTAGGTGCGGCCCCGCCGTGTGGTCGCCTTGTTCGATGCGACGATCGCAGCGAGGGCCATGCCGAGGCCGAGGGCATCGGTCGCCATGTGCCCGGCGTCAGATATCAACGCCAGCGAGCCCGTTGCCAACCCACCGACGAACTCGACGAACATGAACGCAACGACCAGTCCGAATGTGATCGCCAGAGGACGAATATGCTTCGACCCCCCTCGGGCGACGTGTGTGTGACCGTGGTCCATTCCCATTTCCGGAACTGTAATGAGAATCCGAGGTCCGCCCATGTTCAGCATTCTGAGCGGTCTACTCCGCTCGTTCTATGCGGCCCATATGTGCCGATATGGGCGGGTGGGCAATGTCGTTGTTGAGTGTGCTGGCACCGGTGGGTGATCTCTCCGTTGTCTACTGGTTTGTGCGGAATCTGGAGGTGCGATTCCTACCAACCGGCGTCCTCGAGGATTCCCTGGAGGACGTCGAGAGGGCCGAAGCCGCGGTGGTACGCCGCCACTGTGCCATCGGTCTCGACGAGGACCAGCGTCGGCACGCCATCAGCCCATTGCTCTGTGTACGAGGGATCTGACCATCCATCCGGTGTGATGATCCCGCCTGGCAGGACGATCGGAAGGTCGATCTGGCGTTCCGCCATTTCGGCGAGGGCATCTTCGGGTCGGTCTTGCATCAGCACAGTCACAAATGTGATTTCCGGCCGTTCGTTGGCGACGACAGCCAGTTCGTCAAGGGCATCGAGGCATGGTTCGCACCACGATCCCCAGAACAGGAGCACGACTCTGCTGCCCTCGAGATCGGCGAGCGAGAACTCGCCACCGGCAAGGAACCGGCCCGCGAGTTCCGGGGCCGCTGTGCCTTCGAGCAATACTGGTTCATCGGTCTGGTCGACGCCGCGGATGTCTTCAACGGTGGCTCCCGGAGGTGCTGAGAGGCTGAAGGCATCTGGTGCAAACCGAGGCTCATATACCACGGATAGCACCTCATACTCGGTGGCCGCGATTCCGTGTGAGATGAGGATCAGGTTGCCCGGGATGTCTTGTCCCAGGTTGCCCGGGAGGTCTTGTCCGACGATGTGCAGCATGAGGCCTGTCTCGGCGTCAACCCACAGCTCGTAGCTTTGCCCTCCGCGGGTGCATCGGACTCGTATGGTCTCACGGCCCGCAACCGGCGAGGCTTCGAGAAACTCGTGTTCGCCCAACGTGCAATGGTCTTCCCATCTTTCCCACATGAGCAGCTCAACGGGTTCCGGGGATTGGGCGTCCCGGTCGCGCAGGAAGAAGGCGCCATCGGCTGCGGTGTACTCGGCCCTCTCATCGTGGTTCCACACCACGAAGCTGCCAGCAGCCTCACGCGGTGCGCCCGGTTCCCCGTTCAACTCGGGAGAGAAGAGCTGAACACTCCGATTCACGTCGACACGCAGCAGGCCCGGCCCTCCGTATGAGACGGTCATGAGCGCCTCGAGGTCCTCCGGTACTCCTTCGGGACCGGTGGCGGCACCGGGATCGAGTTGGTAGCGCACCTCGAGCTGAAACGGTGGGAGCTCCGACACTGGAAAGTCGAGGAGCAGCGTGGGTTCGGGCCTAGCGGTTAGTTCCGTCGCAACTTCCCCTCCGAGGAGCCACGTTGTGCCGCCCACAAGGACCAGAACGGACACCGCCGCCACCACTGCAACCCAGACGGGTCGCAGCCTGAGGCTCCTCTCCGACGACACCAGAGCAATCGGACGGGGTTCACGGAGGTCCGCCTCGACGACGTCCGGCGTCGCGTCGTAGACCACCTGCCAGTAGTCCTTCAGTTGAGACCGAACGTCAGTTTTCATCATCTACCTCCAACGAGCTACGCAAACTGGCCAGGGCCCGCTCCGCGTGCTTGTGAACTGAGCCACGCGAGATACCCAACAGCGCCGCGACTTGTGCGAATGACCAATCTGCGGCGTACACCATTACGACGACCGTCCGCTGCCGCTCAGACAACGTGGCCAACGCAACCGGCAGTGCGGGTTCGATCCAGGGCATCTCCGCCGACACCGGCGGATACAACGGGCGAAAACGCCATCGGCGCATACGGCGCTTGCCCCAATTACGGCCGACTCGAAAAAGGTATCCCCCCGGGTTGTCCATCGCCCCGACCCGGTCCCAGTGCTCCCAGCCGTACGTCAACGCCTCGTCTGCGGCCTCGGTGCCCGTCTCGGGACCGAGCGCGGCCATGAGCGCATGCTTGAGTCCCGGGCCCGTCTCTCTCACAAATGCTGAGAAGGAATCAATGACGGCGCTGCGCTGGACCATATGGCTCCTGTCGCGTTCTCACTAAGTAAAGGCCATTTCGGGGCCCGATGTAGACACGGAGCGACAACCAATCGGTGCATCGCGGCGACAGAGTCCCGATTCGACAACGCCAACCAGCAACGCTTGACACCGGCAGACGACTCGGCCACCTTCCTCACCGAGGTCACCCCCACCCCGCCCACGTTCCTGCTCGCCGAATACGAGCGCGAGGGAACCACCATCGAGCACCCAAACGGCAGACGTCGCGGAGCCGTGAAAACCCCGTGGGAAACCACCCCCGGCCGGGTGTCATGATGTGGGTGGTGTAGCACGCACCGGTCGGGCGGTCTGCTCCGCTCAATTGTGGCCGCCATATGTGCCGATATGGGCGGTCAGAACTTGCCGGAGTTGACCCACTCCTTCTGGGGTCCGATGGGTTCGGCTGCATCCCAGTGTTCAACAACTAGGCCGTCTTCGATGCGGAATAGGTCGGCTTGCGCGTATGGAGCACCCTTCCAATTGGCCTTGCACAGGGTGGCCACGAAATTGCCCTGGCCGACCAATAAGACGATTTCGTCGTAGTTGAGCGACCTGTTCGGATCGATGGCGAGAGGCTTGAAGTGGGCGAGACCGTCCGCCACTTCCCGATTGTGTTGGATGTACTGACTCCCAGAGATGTACTGATCGATGTTGTGCGGGTTCCCTCCTGGCATAAGCACATCCTCGACAAGAGCACGAACCAGAACCTTGTTCTCCTCGGTTCTATCAAGATCGGCCACATCGGTAGGTCCGTCCACCGACGTATGCCCCGAGGGGGTCGACGCCGAGTATTCAGCAATTACGTCCCAATGTTCGACGATCTTGTCGTTCTCGTCGGTATCAAAGAAGTCAAGGGTCACCCACTCCGCCTCACCGTCGTTGAGCGACTGGTAGGCGTGAACAAAGAGACACTGACCGTCTTCGAGGGTCCGAACGATCTGGATATCCCTTACCGGAATCCGCTGGATGAACTCCTCGAAGAACTCCACGAAACCGTCCGCACCGTCACGCACCCCAGTGGAATGCTGGGTATATCGGTCACCCGTGTACTTGGCAACCGCCTCCCGAGGGTTCCCGTCCCTAATCCCCTCCAGATACAAACCGACGACGTTCTCAACCTTGCGACTCATACCCGCAACCCTACCGCCAGACACCCCACCCACAACCGGCGTTCTGGGCGGTCCCACCTGACCATCCGCGCAGCCCATATGTGCCGTTATGCGTGTCTGTTCGCTGTAAGCGCAAGTGTGGCGAGGCGTTCCGGACTAGTAGTAGGCCTCAATGCCGAAGCCGAACTGGGTGTCTGCCGCTGTCTTGCGAAGGAGATTCGCGAGGCGCTTGTCGAATTCGCCTTGCCTATTGCGGGCAGAATCGACGTAGGCAATCCGAATCCGCTGGTAAGCATCCGCATACGCCTCGAAGTTCTGCCATACGACCGGATCGACGCGAAGTGCCGTCTCAATGTCTCGTGGCACGACGAACGGTTCGTCAAGGACACCCGTGACCCGCACTGCGACCTCTGGCATGACCTGACCCTGGTCGATGAGCCGTCGCAATCGCTCCTTGTTGGTCTGTGAGTAGCTGCTTCGGGCCCTTCGCGGAGTGAACCGCTGTGCATACCTGTCTTCATCGACGGATTTCACGATGCTATCGATCCAGCCGAAACAGAGCGCCTCCTCGACAGCGTCGTTGTAGGCGACCCGCGGTTTCCCCGTGTGCGCACGATGGTACTGAAGCCAGATCTCGTCCTGGGTCTGATAGTTCGCGGCAAGCCACCGCCGCCACGTCATCCTGTCAGAGGCGTTCAGGACTGTTCCATTCACCACAGCATTGTTGCATCGCTGCCGCTGTAGAGCTCCCGACAAGCTTCTCAGCACTTTCGCCTTCGATCGCGCGAAAGCTGGCCATTGTTCGGTCACCCACATCCGGCAATATGTTTGACTCGCCGGGGGTGCATATGTGCCGATATGGGCGGTGTTCACCGTCGTAGCTGTATGACCATTCCAGTCACGGGTCGCCGAGTTCGGTGCGTCTGACCCTGAGCTAGTCTTGCTCGACCTGAGGAGGTTGTTGTGCAGCCGGGTTCACCTACCGTACAGAACAGCTTGGCCGGTTCCGGCGGCGTGCAGCGATCACTTTCAGCCACCATGCTGCGGCGGCCAACGTACGGAGGCCTTGTCGGTGCCGTGGTCTTCTTCTGGTTCTCACTGGGGCCGTCGCTCCTTCCTCGGTGGTGGGTGATGCAAGCGGTAATCACGGGTCTCACGTCCGCGGTCGGCTACCTGATTGGAACGACGTTTGAGACCGTGGTCAGAACGGTGCTGAAGCGTGTTGGAGTTGCCGACGTTTCATCCCGGTTCGCGACGGGAGCATGGATCGGCCTGGGCGCGCTCAGTATCGCAGTCGTCGGAGTTGGGTTGGTCCGCTGGCCCTCGGTCCAGAACGCGTCCCGCGATCTCGTCGGCCTCGATCACATCTCATCTTCGCTCCTGATCGTCATCACATTGGTCGCGGTGGTCCTGTTCCTCGTCGCCGTGGCACTAGGGCGCCTCGCATTGTTTCTGATCAGGAAGGCCGAGCGGTTTGCTCAACGATTCATGCCGCGAGCTGTCGCCTGGGTCGTGACGATCGTCGTGGTCATCGTGGGGATTGGGTTCCTGAGTGTCGACGTCGTTGAAAAGGAACTCATCGGATTCGCCGACGCCCGCTTCGGGGCCGCGGATGCGGGCACGGCGCCGGGAGTTCAACAACCATCGCAACAGGAGTACTCGGGGAGCCCGGAGTCCATCGTAGGCTGGGATACCCTCGGTCTCGAGGGTCGCAACTTCGTGGCCGGAGCCCCGACAGCAGAACAGATAGGTGCGTTCTCCGGGAGTGGAACTTCTGTCGACCCAATTCGTGTCTACGCGGGCCTCGACTCGGCGGCGACACTCGAACAACGAGCCGCGCTCGTTGTACTCGAACTCGACCGCACCAACGCTGCACAGCGCGAGGCGGTCATCGTGGTGACCACAACGGGAACGGGTTGGGTCGATCCTGACGCAGCCGAGGCAATCGAGTACATGTACGACGGTGGCACCGCCATCGCTGCCATCCAGTACTCCTTCCTTCCGAGCTGGATCCAATTCCTTGTCGGAACAGAGCTTGCAGGCGAGGCCGGGGCGGCGATCAATCGGGCGGTCTTCGAATGGTGGGAGGCTCTTGAAGAGCCGCGCCCCAAGCTCCTCCTGTTTGGAGAGAGCCTCGGCTCACTCGGACTCGAGACCGCGCTCGCCGGAGAAACGATCGATGAATCGCTCGGCAACCTGAGCCGGTCGGACGGGGTGTTGATGACCGGCCCCACCGCCTCCAACCCGGTATGGCAGCAACTATCCGAGGTCCGCGATCCGTCGACGCCGGTCTGGAAACCGCTGTACGACGGAGGATCGACGGTGCGCGTCGCAAACCAACCCGAGGACCCGCCATCGGCGGGAAGTGCCCCGTGGTCCGAACCACGAATCCTCTACTTCCACCACCCCTCGGATCCCGTCGGATACTGGAATCTCGAGACGCTCTGGTCGCGTCCCGAATGGGTCAATGATCCAGTGGGGTACGACGTGTCTCCAGACGTCACTTGGTTCCCCATCGTGACCTGGAGCCACGTATCCGCCGACCTGATCGCCGGATTCAGCGCTGGGCCGGGCTTTGGGCACAACTACTCAGTCGACTTCGTGAGTGGATGGGCATCAGTGGCACCTCCGACCGACTGGTCAACGGATGATACGGACCGCCTCGTCGGTCACCTTGCTGCCGGAGTCGAGTGACCTCTGCGCAGCAGGATGAGCGGTGCTCATACATCCCTGATGCCGGCGCGTTCACGGCTGCTGGCGGGCATACCGTGAATCGGTACTCGAGTGACGAGAAGGCTGTTGTCGATCTTCCAGCCTCGGACATCGAGAAGGTGCAAGGAGCGAGGGCAGGCACAACCAAGAGCGCTGTCGTCACGCGCTGTCGTCACGATGAGAGACGGCGAACGGTTCGTGTCTGTCTCCGGAATTCTGATTGTCAAGAAGCTCGCCGCAGCGATCGACTCGATCTCGACAGCCTGAAATCACAGCCGATCTGGGCGGGTACGGTCTTCGAGAGTTCCCTGTTCCTACGTCGAGGCTCTCGTTAATCTCGTCTCGGTCATCGAGATTCTGAGGAGTGCACAGTGGATTTGAAGCAGAAGCTGGTTGATCTGGCGATCGAAGCGAGCGGCGACCCGGAGATCTCCGTCGCCGGGGACTTCGAGCCGAAGGGCATGATGTGGAAATCAGCGGCCGGAGCTGCGGCTGGTTCACTGGTCGGCGGTGCAGCCACCGGTGGCAACTCCTGGGCGCAGGGCATCGGTGCCGTAGGCGGGATGACTGTCGGGTCGCTCTCTGCGGGTGCATCGACGCACCTGCCTCCCGTCGTAGTGCTCGCTGCGTCGCCGACGAAACTCTACGTCATGGCTACCAACAAGGGTCGGCAGATCTTCATGGCGAAGAACTTCGAGGTGCTCAGCGTGCTCGATCGCGAGCAAGTCGTGGTCACGCTCAAGCGACGCAACACCGTGCGCACCGTGGTGATCGAGGACGAGGTCACCGGTGAGCAGTTCAAGCTCGAAGGAATCAAGTTCGGATTCCACCACATCAACGACCTCCTCGCCGAGATCGACCAGGACGAACACGACACGGCCATCGCCGAGTCCGAAGCTCGAATCACCGCTGCTGAAACAGCAGAGGCCTGAACAGCACCGGCATAGAACCGTGCCTCTGGGTCGATGGCCCGGGAGCCGAAGCCTTCCGAGCCGCAACGGACACCCAGCCCTGCTCGGCGACAGGAACGATCGAATCTGAGCGTCCGTGCCGCCCATATGTGCCGATATGTGCGGTCTAGCTGTCGGATGTTTCAACCATCGAGACAAGCTCGTCGCCGTCCATTTCGATTGTCAAGATCCTCTTGCCTCCGCTCATCTCAACCTTGAACGAGTAGCTGCCATCACCGTTGTCGACAGCGTCACCCGTTCGCTCAATCCAAACGGTGGACAAGAATGGGGTCCACTGATCGACGACCTCTTGACCGACGAGCTCTACTCCGCCCGGCGTCACGTAGACACCATCGGGAAGGATCGCGCCGAACACGGCCATTTCGTCTCGGGCATTCCAGTCCGCAGCGAATTGATCCAAGAATTGTGTCGCCTGCTCGGACGTCGCCTGGGCGAGTGGATATGTGTCGGATTGGGCGACGAACTCCTCGATCAGACCTGTGAACTCGGCGATGTTCTCCGGCGAAGCAAAGATGTTCTCCTCGTTGAAGGAGCTGTCGAAGCCAGGTAGGAGGTAGGTCTCGGCGATCTCGGGGTAAGTGGCGGTCATCCACGGCCCGAACTCCCCTTCGAAGTCCCGCAACCCATCGGCGTTGGCGTTGACGTGGATCATGGTTGTGATCATTGCCTGGTCGTCGAACGTGGAGACGGCCTCCCGGCAAAAGGTGATACCAACCATGCCGTGATATACCCGGTCGTCCCACGTCTCGAGACAGCGCACCGTTTCGTCGACCAACTGGCAGTCAGACAGGGTGAAATGCGCTCCCCACGCACGGCGCTCTTCAAACCCCTTTTCCATTTCAGGGCCGCCAATGATGGCATCGGCGCTCCACCCCTGTGTCCAGGCACCCCACCCTATGGCGTCCTCGGCCCAGTAACCGGCGTAGGCATCGGCGTCGTTGGCATTCAGAGCATCGTACATCGCAGTCACGGTGGCGACCTGGGGAGGCACGCCATCGGCAGATCCGGCAGCCACGCTCGTTGTGGGAGCAGAAGTCGTCGTTGGTGCTGCGGTTGTGGTCGCCGTTGCGGTTGTCGTTGGGGCGAGCGTCGTGTCCGCAGCTTGTGTCGTCGTGGTGGAGTCGTCCCCGCCGCTCGACGAAGTACAGCCAACAGCCATCAACGCCAACACCACGAGCACGGCAAACATCAGTCGAACAGTCATCGGAGTCCTCCCCGGATTTGGATGAGTCGCTCCGAGCAACCCTACGCACCCCCGACGAGACCCGAGCAGGAAGTCCGATCACCACCATCGAGACATCCGCCCATAACCGGCTGGGTGTGTTGCGTGCGATGATCTGGGTGGGGTTGCACGCCCCGGTCATCGCAAAGAACGACACACCCAGCCGGCTATGTGCGGTCTGTCTGCCGCATCTGGGTGGGGCGGTTCGGGGATCTCACGTCATGTCCGAAGGGACGCGGTGTGAGAACCCCGAGACTGTTTCGGCTACGTGGTGACAGCGGACTCTGCCGTATCCGTCCGA
>RCNC010003033.1_pt1 | contig 11041 bp, 9 predicted proteins | sample 2041301 | NCBI WGS metagenome assembly RCNC01 (sample SAMN09708231, study PRJNA481090) | Marine sediment metagenome, whole genome shotgun sequencing project. | biome: marine sediment; feature: ocean; material: sediment; isolation source: Sewage treatment plant 13A marine sediment (STP13A) ... | reverse complement strand
GTCATTTCTTAATCAGCCGCTGCAGGTAAAAATTGACCTGATCAGCCGCGAGACCGATGACATGGAGACGGTCACGGCGCGACTGGCCTCGGCGGAGGACTACCAGTTGATCGGCGCCAATCGAGACGACCTGGCAGTGCCGGTCCGTTTCACAGTAGAGGACATCGATGGCGACGCCTACCTGACGGGCTCCAGCAACCTGCCGGTGGGTAACCCGGTAGTGCGGCTCATTGTCGAGGTGAACTGGTCCAAGGGTCGTTTGCTGCGTGAATATACGGTATTTCTTGATCCGCCTACTTATACCGAACCGGCACCACTGCCACGGGTCGATGATCGTAAGTCACCACCGGCAAGCGCACCTGCGCCGGTAGCGCCGGAAGCCAGTGCAGTCACCCAGGCAGAGCCGTCGGCACCCGCCCGCGCTGCAGCCAGGCAACCGGTAGATGGCGAGTACGGACCGGTCAGTAGTGGTCAAACCCTTTGGGGAATTGCTTCCGACTGGTCGCGCGGAACCGGCATGAATATCAACAAGGTCATGATCGCGATCCAGCGTGAGAACCCAGAGGCTTTCCTCAGAAACAACATCAATTTGTTGAAACGCGGCGCCATTTTGCGTATGCCGGCGATTGATGACGTCAACACGATTACATCTTCCACCGCGAACAGCGAAGTGATAGCGCAATCTGATGAATTCCGTGGTGGCAGGGCAGCAGAAGCTGCAGCCAGCCCTTACACACCGTTGCTGGCAGAAGAAACTGCGGCCTTCGAGGAGGAGGAAGCGGTAGCACAGACTGACATGGGAGCGGAACTCGAGACCGAAGTTGAAGCCGACATAGATTTGTCTCCGGCGCTCAACGAAGAGGCCTCATCGGACCCGGCGGAGGAAACAGCGGCAGAGCAGCTTGACGATCAGGCGGCCGATCCGATGCAGGAGCCAGTGGAAGCAGGCGAACGCCTGGAACTGGTGCCGCCGTCTGAGAAAAGCGAGCTGGACAGCGCGTATGGATTTGAAGAAACCGAAGGTGAAAACCAGGATGCCTCTGTGGCCGTATCCTCTTTGCGTGAGAACCTGGCGCGTACCGAGGAAGACCTGATCACCCAGCAGCAACAAAATGAATACCTGGCCGACCGGATCCGTGAACTGGAGACCGAACTGACAGCTGCGCAGGACTCCAGCGTCAACAACGAAGAACTGGCCAGCATGGAGCAGCGCCTGCGCGAAGAACGGCGCGCGTCGAGCAGTGAGCCCTGGTACAGCGGTTTCGGCTTGTGGCTGATTGGGCTGCTGGTATTGGGCGCAGGCCTGGTTGGCTGGTTATTCAGCCGTCGGGGTGGAGACGAAATTATTTCCACGGCAACTCCTGCCAGCGAAGAAGAACAAATTCGCGGGATTAAAGACGAAGCCGAGGAAGTGTTGCGTGTGCTCGAAGACCCACAGGACGAAGCAGCCGACTCTGATTCTGATTCTGATTCTGAGGCCGAGGCCGACCTTGAAGCTACTGACGAAAGCGAAGCGGGCGATGACGAAGAGCCGGCTAAACCTGAACAGGATGACCGCGCTTCCACACATTTTGGTTCCGGCGGCGATGATGCCGAACTACTGGACGAGGAAAGTTCCGATCCAGAGATCCAGCTGGACCTGGCCCGTGCCTACATTTCAATGGGCGATAAGGAAGCGGCCCGCGTGATTCTGGAAGAAGTCGGTAGCAACGGCAGTGAAGCACAGCAGGAAGAAGCCAGGAAGATGCTGAACCAACTGGTTCCGTGACCGTACGGGCGTTTCCCCGATGAGGCGTTATGCCATTGGGGTGGAATACGATGGCAGCAAGTTCCTGGGCTGGCAGATTCAGCGCCAGGAAACCACCGTGCAGGGTTGCCTGGAAAAAGCCCTGGCAAAAGTGGCCGACCACGAAGCCCGGGTCACCTGTTGCGGTCGCACTGACACCGGCGTACATGCGCTGGGGCAGGTAGCTCATTTTGATACCCCTTCAGACCGTCCCGAACGCTCCTGGATTCTTGGGCTGAACAGCAATCTTCCGGCCGGGGTCAGCGTTATATGGATTCGTGAAGTGGATGATTCGTTCCACGCGCGGTTCAGTGCTTATTCGCGCAGTTACCGTTACCTCATATTAAACCGTTGGGTTCGCCCGGCTATCCAGGCCAGCACCGTTAGCTGGTGTCGTGCTCCGCTGGACGCTGATAAGATGCACGATGCGGCCCAGGCATTACTGGGCGAGCATGATTTCACTTCGTTCAGGGCAGGGGCCTGCCAGGCCAGACATGCCGTTAGAGAGATCCACCAGGTTTCGGTTCAGCGCGAGGCTGACACGGTCTCACTTGAAGTGACAGCGAATGGTTTTTTGTATCACATGGTGCGAAATATTGCCGGCAGCCTACTGCGCGTCGGGCGCGGTGAGGAAGAGGTGGCCTGGGTGAAAGACATTCTGGAAAAACAGGACCGTGGTCTGGCAGCATCGACGGGGTCACCGGAGGGTTTATATTTTGTATCTGCCCGTTACCCGGATCACTATGCTCTGCCGCCTGCAACCCCTGCTTTCCCACGCGGCTGGAATCTTTCGTGAATCCGGTGCGGGTTAAGATTTGTGGGCTGACACGAAGAGCCGACGTGGAGGTTGCTGTTGCGGCGGGTGCAGACGCGCTGGGTTTTGTTTTCACCCCACAAAGCAAACGCGTTCTGCAGATGCAAAATGCTGCTGAACTGGTTGCGTGTGTGCCGGCCTTTGTCAGCCGGGTAGGGTTGTTCATGGACCAGGACCCCGGGGCCGTGGCGGAAGTGCTCGAACGGGTGCCGCTCAGCCTGTTGCAATTCCACGGCACTGAGCGTGCCGATTTTTGCCGTCAGTTCGGTTTGCCTTACATCAAGGCGGTCAGCATGGATTCTCCAGAAGCGGTAAAGCGGGCAGAGGATGAGTACTTTGATTCTGCCGGCCTGTTGCTGGACAGTCATCCGGTTGGCGGAGTGGGCGGAACCGGCGAGGTCTTTGACTGGTCAATGATACCGGCCACTCACATGCCGCTGATACTGGCAGGTGGCCTGATGCCGGGAAACGTGGGCCAGGCGGTACAGCAGGTCAGGCCCTGGGCGGTCGATGTATCGAGTGGTGTGGAGGACGCACCGGGAATCAAGAACAACGAATTGATGCGTAAATTTATCAAAGAGGCAAAACGTGAGTATTGAGACAGAAGAGAACGGCCTGCAGACTTCCGAGCCTGATGAGTTCGGTCATTTTGGCCCCTATGGCGGGACCTATGTATCCGAAACACTGATTCACGCTCATGATGAGCTGAAGGAAGCCTACTACCGCTGGCGCAGTGACGACGAGTTCATGGCCCGGCTGGATGCCGACCTGGCGCATTACGTGGGGCGCCCTTCGCCGATCTATTTCGCCCCCAGGTTAACCGAAGTTGCCGGTGGCGCACGCATCATCCTGAAGCGTGAAGATCTCAATCACACCGGTGCACACAAAATCAACAATACCGTTGGCCAGGCGCTTTTGGCAGACCACATGGGCAAGTCGCGCATCATCGCTGAAACCGGGGCCGGGCAACACGGCGTGGCTGCGGCGACCGTGGCGGCGCGGATGGGCAAGAGCTGTGTGGTCTACATGGGTGAGGTGGATATCCACCGCCAGGCGATTAATGTGTTCCGGATGAAATTACTGGGCGCAGAAGTACGCTCTGTCAGTTCCGGTTCCAGGACGCTGAAGGACGCGCTCAACGAGGCAATGCGCGATTGGGTGACCCATGTTGATGATACGTTTTACATCATCGGCACGGTGGCCGGGGCGCATCCGTACCCGGTAATGGTCCGTGACTTCAATGCAGTGGTTGGCCGCGAAGCCCGCCGCCAGATGCTGGAGCAGTACGATACTTTGCCGGACGCGTTGGTAGCGTGTGTGGGTGGCGGTTCCAACGCCATCGGCCTGTTTCACCCGTTTATCGGAGATGCGGATGTGCGCATGATTGGCGTAGAGGCGGCGGGACACGGCCTGCACACCGGGCAGCATGCCGCGTCGCTGTGTGCCGGCCGTCCGGGTGTGTTGCACGGCTGCCGCACCTACCTGATGGATGACGACAACGGTCAGATAGAACATACCCATTCGGTATCCGCCGGGCTCGATTACCCCGGGGTAGGGCCGGAGCACGCCTGGCTGAAAGATACCGGTAGGGCGCAATACGTCGGCATTACCGATGACGAGGCGATGGTGGCGTTCCACCAGTTAACCCGCCTGGAGGGCATCCTGCCGGCACTGGAAAGCAGTCACGCGGTGGCCTATGGAATGAAACTGGCTGCAGAAATGCGGCCCGACCAGACAGTCCTGATTAACCTGTCCGGACGGGGTGATAAAGACGTCCAGACCGTAGCGGACCTGGAGGGGATAACGCTGTGAGTAATCGGATAGATAATCGCTTTAAGGCGCTGGCTGCTGCTGATCGAGCGGCTCTGATTCCCTTCATTACGGCAGGTGATCCGGATCCGGACTGGACGGTGGACATCATGCACGCACTGGCTGAGGCAGGCGCCGATCTGCTGGAACTGGGTGTACCTTTTTCCGACCCGGCGGCCGATGGCCCGGTGATCCAGGCTGCCAGCGAACGTGCTATCTCCAAGGGCGTCAGCCTGACACGGGTACTGGAAATGGTCAGCGGTTTTCGGCAACGCGATGCGGATACGCCGGTTGTGTTGATGGGTTACCTCAACCCGATTGAACGGTATGGCCATGCGGAATTTGCACGCGACGCCGGGCAGGCCGGTGTGGACGGAATCCTGATGGTGGATTGCCCCCCTGAAGAAATGGTCCACCTGCGTGGTGAGCTTGATCAACACGGCATCTACCCGATTTGCCTGGTGGCGCCGACGACCACGCAGGAACGGATGGAGCGAATCTCCGGCCAGGCGAATGGTTATATTTATTACGTCTCGTTCAAGGGAATCACCGGTGCAAACCGGCTGGAACAAACGGATCTTGCCGAACCGATCGCCGAGTTGCGCTCGCATACCAGCCTGCCGCTGGCGGTTGGCTTCGGTATCAAAGGACCGGAAAGTGCGGCAGCTGTTTCCGTTCTGGCGGATGGTGTAGTGATTGGCAGTGCCCTGATTGAGCGGCTGGCGGATGCGTCTTCCGGGCAGGAAGCCTGCAATCGCGGAACGGACTTTCTTGCACCGATTCGCGAGGCAATGGACAATAGCAGGCTATGAGCTGGTTCCAGAAATTGATGCCGTCACGGATTCGCACCGAAGGCGGAAGTAAACGCAACGTACCGGAAGGTCTCTGGACCAAGTGTTCGTCTTGTGCTGCGGTGCTGTACCGCCCGGAGCTCGAACGCAACCTGGCCGTTTGCCCCAAGTGCAACAACCATATGCCGCTAACGGCCCGTGCCCGGCTGGATTTGTTTCTGGATCCCGGCAAAAAACGGGAAATCGCGGCCAACCTCGAACCGGTCGATCCGCTCAAGTTCCGTGATCAAAAAAAATACCGTGACCGCATCGTGGCGGCGCAGAAGAAAACCGGCGAGAAAGACGCACTGATCGCGCTGGCAGGCAAGCTGGCCGACCAGGACGTGGTGGCGGTGGCGTTTGAGTTTGGCTTCATGGGTGGATCCATGGGCTCTGTGGTGGGTGAGAAATTTGCCCGGGCAGGGCAGGAGTGTTTGCGGATGCGGGCACCCCTTGTGTGTTTTTCGGCCACCGGTGGCGCACGTATGCAGGAAGGCTTGCTGTCGTTGATGCAGATGGCCAAAACCAGTGCAGTGCTTGCGCGTTTGGCGGAAGAAGGACTGCCCTATGTTTCGGTGTTGACCCACCCGACTACCGGTGGTGTTTCGGCCAGCCTTGGTATGCTCGGAGACATCATTATCGCCGAACCGGCCGCCTTGATCGGGTTTGCCGGTCCGCGAGTGATCGAACAGACCGTGCGGGAAAAGTTGCCTGAAGGATTTCAGCGCAGTGAATTCCTGCTGGAAAAAGGCGCCATCGATATGATCGTCGACAGGCGCCAGTTACGCGATGAAATTTCCTCCCTGTTAAAACTATTGGCTGGAGGAAATCATCCTAAATCCGTTTCCGGAGAGGTAGTCACCTCCTAGGCAGGTATCAAACCCGTGGGTTCCATCACTTTGCCCGCCACGCTGGCGGATTGGCTGGATTTGCTCGAGCTGCGTCATCCCAAGGCCATCGACCTTGGCCTCGACCGCTGCGGTGAAGTCTGGCGCCGGATGGGTTCACCCGCTCCGGCCCCCAAAATATTCATGGTTGCCGGCACCAACGGCAAGGGCTCCACGGTGGCTACGCTTTGCGCTCTCCTGGATGCATCCGGCTATCGCTACGGCAGCTATACCAGCCCGCACCTGATACGTTACAACGAGCGTGTGCTGATCAACGGTGAAGCGGTTTCGGACGAGGCCTTGTTAGAGTCTTTTGCCCGGGTCGAAGCAGCCCGCGGTGACGTCAGTCTCAGTTATTTCGAATTCGGCACCCTGGCAGCCATTGATATCCTCGCGCGTTCAGATCTCAATTTTGCGGTGATGGAGGTCGGCCTGGGTGGGCGCCTGGACGCGGTCAACCTGCTGGACGCCGATTGTGCAGTGATCACACCCATCGGCCTGGATCACCAGTTATACCTGGGAGATGACCTCGAGAGCATTGGACATGAAAAGGCTGGCATTATCCGCCCTGGAAAACCGGTATTTTCCGGTGAAGCAGAGCCTCCTGGCAGTATTTTCGATGCCGCCCATTCTCAGCAGGCACCGCTGCGACGCCTGGGTGTGAATTTCTCGATCAAAACGGAGAACGGACAGTCCCGCTTCGTAACCGGCTTGATCGAAATGAAAGTCCCGCTGCCGGTTTTGGATGGCCCGCACCAACTGGGCAACATGGCTACGGCCCTGGCTGCCTTCCTGGAGCTGGTCCCACATGCTGCGGCGGATCCCGGTGCGATTGCGCGGGGCCTGCGTGCGGTTTCCCTGGCAGGGCGTTTTCAACGCATCAGCCAGCGCCCGGCGATCTGGATTGATGTTGGGCATAACCCGATGGCTGCACAGGCGGTGGCGGTAGCGCTGGGCGAGGCAATGGTGGCCGGGGGAATTTCACGTTGCCGCTGTGTGCTGGCCATGCTGGCCGATAAGGATGTACCCGCTGTGGTTGAAGCCCTTAATCCGGTGATAGATGGCTGGTACTGTGCCGGCCTTGGAAGCGACCGTGGTCAATCCGGTGCAGAGTTGGCCGGACGTGTAGGACAGGCTGGCCAGGGTTTGGACAAGCGCGTATTTGAGACAGTAGCAAAGGCTTTTGACGCTGCTGTTTCTGACTCCGGACAGGATGAGGCTGTGCTGGTATTCGGTTCTTTCCTGACGGCTACTGAAGCATTGCTGCACTGGCAGGCAACCGACCACGACAAGTGACTGCCGATACTGCTAGAATCCACAGGCAGCAGCGGGCAAACGGGTAATCTGATCAATGGATACAGCGCTTAGGCAAAGACTGGTTGGCGCCAGCGTGCTGATCGCTCTGGCAGTCGTCGTCTTACCGATGCTGCTGGGCGGTAGGCCTGACAATGAAGAGCCGGCATTAAAGCAAATCGAATTGCCGCAGCAAACTCCCGGACTCGATTTCGAAACCCGGCGCTACCCGGTAGGGCAAGCGGATCAACCGCGTCCTGAGCTGCCCACACAAAACGACCCCAAACCCTTACCGTCCCCCAGGACTGCGCCTGTGATTACACCGGCCCCTGCTACCGATGTGCTGGCAGAAGACCTGGCAGCTGAAATCCCGCCTTCCCAGGTAGAAATTGGGGGTAGTCCACCGCCGAAGGATGTCCCGCCTGCGGCTACACCGGCACCACAGCGTGATCCGGTAACAAACAACAGCGGTCGCTACGTCGTACAGGTTGCCAGTTTCGGTGCACGTGATAACGCCAACCGTCTGTCCAAAACCCTGGGTGGTTATGGTTACGCAGTGTTGCTCGACACGGTTAAGTCGGATGTCGGCACCCTGCACCGGGTGCGTGTCGGCCCATTTGACAGCGATTCGGAAGCCCGGACCGTGGTCAAAATAATCCAGAATCAGGTCAAGGACGTGAAGCCCCGGGTGATGGACTTGCAGCCTGAAAAAGCATCCCAGGTGACCAGGCCCTCTGATCCCCTGGTTCGCTGGGTGGTCCAGGTGGGTAGTTTTTCCAGTGCTGCCAATGCCGACAAGCTGGTGGCGCGACTCAGACTAGAGTCATTGTCTGCGTATAAAGAGCAGGTCAGTAGCGCCGGATCTACAATTTACCGTGTCCGGGTGGGTCCATTCCTGGAGCGGGAAGAAGCGATCCGGGTTGATACGCTGATCAATGATCGCCTGTCGATTGATGGTGTGGTTATGAGTGCCAACTAGTGACCTGGCCGGATTATGCCATCCTGGCAGTCATCGCTATTTCGGTCCTGGTCGGTGCGTTGCGTGGTTTTATTAAGGAAGTCTTTTCGCTACTGGTATGGACTACGGCTTTCCTGGTGGCATACCACTTTGCCGGCGATGTGGCAGCGTGGATGGAAGATGCGGTAACTTTGCCATCGGCTCGCACGGCGATGGGTTTTGCCGGGATATTTGTCGCAGTGTTGTTGGTCGGTGGTTTGATCAATTACCTGTTGGGCCGGTTAGTCGAGACCACCGGTTTGAGTGGAACGGACCGCCTGCTGGGTGGAGTTTTCGGTGCAGCAAGGGGTCTTGTTATGATCATCGCGGTATTGCTGGTGGCCGGCTTCACGCCCATTCCGGGCGACCCGTGGTGGCAGCAATCACAAACCATCACGCGCCTGATGCCCCTGGTAGATTGGGGCGTTGAGTATTTGCCGGAGTCGGTCGCAGAACATCTCGACTTTGAACCGGTCAACGATGAAGCGGCCAAAGATGAAGCGGAAGTCGATCCGGATGAACCTGGCGCGGGCCAGGTTTGAACTGAAATTGAGCAGGGGCAGGGAACCATGTGTGGAATCATAGGTATCGTCGGGAAAAGCTCTGTAGCACCGGCTTTGTACGACGCTTTGACCATTCTCCAGCATCGCGGCCAGGATGCGGCCGGTATCGCAACACTGGACGGTTACCAGATGAAGTTGCACAAGGCCAGCGGTCTGGTCCGGGATGTTTTTGAACCGGAACAAATGGCCAGCCTTACCGGACGCGTGGGCATTGGCCACGTCCGCTATCCGACCGCAGGCGGCGATGATTCGTCAGAAGCGCAGCCATTCTATGTGAACTCGCCTTACGGTATTGCGCTTGGCCACAACGGCAACCTGATCAATACCGAAGAGCTCAGCCAGGCCTTGTTTGACAGCGACCGCCGGCACCTCAATACGAAATCGGACTCTGAATTGCTGCTCAACGTGCTGGCGCATGAATTGCAAAAACAAACACCTACAAAGTTGCTGCCCAAGCACATATTCACCGCCGTGGACGCTGTCTACAGGCGCTGTAAGGGAGCCTATTCGGCGATTTCCCTGATTTGCGGTCACGGCTTACTGGGGTTTCGCGACCCGTATGGCATCCGTCCAATGGTGCTGGGTTTTCGCGAAACCAAGAAGGGTGTCGAGTACGCACTGGCCTCCGAGAGCGTGGCGCTCGACGTACTTGGCTTCCACCTGATGCGTGACCTGAAACCCGGTGAGTCGGTTTTTATCAGCATGGACGGGGAACTGCACTCGCACGTCAGTCCCGATCGACATGAACTGGCCCCCTGTATTTTCGAGTACGTGTATTTTGCCCGCCCTGACTCGCTACTGGATGACATCTCTGTATACAAGGCACGTCTGCGCATGGGCCAGGCGCTGGCTCGAAAAATACTCCGTGAACGTCCGGACCACGACATCGACGTCGTGATTCCGGTGCCTGACACCAGTCGCACCGCTGCCTTGCCGCTGGCCTACGACCTGGACGTCAAGTACCGGGAGGGCTTCATCAAGAATCGATACATTGGCCGCACGTTTATCATGCCGGGCCAGAGCCAGCGCAAAAAATCAGTGCGCCAGAAGCTCAATGCAATCGACCTCGAATTTCGAAATAAGAATGTGCTGATCGTGGATGACTCCATCGTGCGTGGTACCACCTCCAGGAAAATTATTGAAATGGCGCGCGAGGCCGGCGCGAATAAAGTCTATTTCGCTTCTGCTTCGCCGCCTGTTCGATATCCGAACATCTATGGCATTGACATGCCCGCACCGGATGAACTGATTGCTGCCGGGCGCACCGAACAGGAAATCCAGGAAGAACTGGGTGCCGACTGGCTGATCTACCAGGAATTGGACGACTTGATCGAGGCCTGTCACGAGGGTAACGAAAAGATCCGCCAGTTCGATACTTCCTGTTTTTCCGGTGAGTATGTCACCGGAATTGAGGACGGTTACCTGGAGAGAATCCAGGAGCTTCGGTCTGACAAGGCCAAGAAGAAACGCCGCGACAAAAAATCCAAGCGTTTGAGGGCCTGATTTGTGATGCGACGTTTTCCCTCCCGCGAACCGATTGCCAAGGTCGATACGGCCTGGCTGCGCATGGAGCAGCCGACCAACCTGATGATGATCACCGGCGTGGTAACGCTGGACGGTCCGATTGCTTACGAAAAATTGCTGAACACCATTGAGACTCGCTGGCTTGCCTTCAACAGGTTCCGTCAGAAGGCCGTCAGCCGCTCCGGAGGGGCTGACTGGGTGACCGATGAGGATTTCCAGATTCATGCCCACGTGCGTCGTGTCGCGCTACCAGGTAAGGCTGATCAGGTGGAGCTGGAAGAATTTGTCAGCGACCTGGCCAGTACCGCGCTCGACCCGTCACGACCCCTCTGGCAGTTCCATTACATCGAAAACTACGTTGGCGGCCCGGTCATCGTACAGCGTATCCACCATTGCTACGCAGACGGTATTGCGCTGGTGCAGGTGTTTTTGTCGCTGACAGACAAGTCGCCGGATCCACCACCAGCCGCACTCGACCCGCCCAGGTGGCGTCGCAAACAGGTTGAGAGGTCCTCGGTATTCCGGCGCCTGATGGAAC
>RCNC010003032.1_pt1 | contig 11043 bp, 12 predicted proteins | sample 2041301 | NCBI WGS metagenome assembly RCNC01 (sample SAMN09708231, study PRJNA481090) | Marine sediment metagenome, whole genome shotgun sequencing project. | biome: marine sediment; feature: ocean; material: sediment; isolation source: Sewage treatment plant 13A marine sediment (STP13A) ... | reverse complement strand
TATGTCTGTAATTCTTCGCGATACCTGGCTCTTGCCGCAGCCAGTGCGCACTGCCGTTACCGCGATAACCGGTTTCGTGGAGGGCAACATCGAGGCGTCTACATCAAACATCGAAAATGTGACGTTGTGTGATTCCACGAACTTGCGGCGCTGGTCAATATATTCGAAGTCAACATCCGAGTAAGCAAACACCACCTGGTCAACGTGACTCGCTGTCAGTATCGCTGAGAGATCGTCCTCCGGAAGGATCGGTATACCATCGGGGTAAAGCGAGCCCGCCAGCTCAGGCGGGTAACGTCGGTCATCAATGTGGGGAATCTGTGTCGCGGTGAAGGCGACGACATCAAACTCGGCATTGTCCCGGTAACAACAATTGAAGACATGGAAGTCACGACCTGCGGCTCCCATGATAAGTACTTTGCGGCTCATTGCGGTCTCCCACGCTGATGTCAAATGCGACTGAATCTTACGCCGGCGCTTCCGGGCAGCCGATAAGAGCTTGTACGTAGCGCGAAGCTAACTCAAGCGAACACAGGTCGAGCCTGCCGTAATTCGTAATTGCGAGCTTTTCCTACGCTGACGCGGCGGACGAAGATCGCTAGAATGACGGCAATGGGTAACCGCATAACTATTTCCAATAGCAGACAGGTTTAGTCGATTGACTGCTTCACGAGAAACTTTTCACACGATCTGGCTCCAAGAACAGGATGACACGATTGTCCAGATTATCGACCAGCGGCAACTGCCGCATGAATATGTTGTCGTAGATCTCACCAGTTATCGTGATGGCGTCCATGCAATCAGTGAAATGCTGGTGCGCGGCGCCCCGCTTATCGGTGCTACTGCGGCCTGGAGCCTGTACCTGGCCGGACTCGAAGGTGACAGGACCGCAGACCCCTTGCCCTTCATCCGAAAAGCGGCTGCTGAGCTGGGTGCCACCCGTCCAACCGCAGTCAATCTCCAATGGGCTATCGATCGGGTCCTCACCGTGATCGAGAATGCTGGCAACACATCCTTCGCCCCGTTGCTGCGGCGAGAAGCGGAAGCGATCTGCCAGGAAGAAAGCGAAATTAGCCGAAATATAGGCTTGCACGGACTGGCTCTTATCGAGGCCGCCGCCGCGAAAAAACCGGGTGAAACCGTCAACATACTCACTCATTGCAATGCAGGCGCGCTGGCAACGGTTGCCTGGGGCACGGCGACGGCGCCCCTCTATATGGCTCATGCCAAGGGCATACCCGTGCACGTCTGGGTGGACGAAACACGGCCTCGCAACCAGGGATCTCAACTAACGGCCTGGGAGCTGGGACAACGCGGTGTACCGCACACACTCATTGTCGATAATGCCGGCGGCCACCTGATGCAGCATGGGCAAGTCGACCTGTGTATTACCGGCACGGATCGCACGACTCGCTGTGGCGACGTCGCGAACAAGATCGGCACCTATCTAAAAGCACTCGCGGCAAACGACAACAACATTCCGTTTTATGTAGCGCTGCCATCGACGACGATAGACTGGGCGATACGCGACGGCGTCCGGGAAATTCCGATCGAGCAACGCGATGCTCTTGAAGTTTCACATATCGTTGGGATGGTTGACGGCGAGCGCAAAGAAGTCTGCACTACCGCCAACAATACGCCGGTCAGCAATTTCGCATTCGATGTGACGCCAGCGCGCCTGGTCACTGGCTTGATTACCGAAAGAGGAGTCTGCGCAGCAAGCGAAACCGGACTGCTCTCGCTATTTCCGGAACGTGAGTGAACCGCAGTGGTTGATGAAGGCTATATCAAGTTTGATTCGGACTGGCATAAGGATGCACCCCTGGCGGTAACCGTCATTGCCGATCTTAAGCATTGGCGACAGCGACTCTATGCGGCGGGTCTGATTGGTTTTTACGAGAAGTTGCAAGTCGGTTTTGGCAACATCAGCATGCGTTACGGAGAGCCCGGTCAGTTCATCATCAGCGGCACACAAACAGGTCACTTGCCAGTCCTCAGCAACGAACACTATGTACTCGTCACAGAGCACGATGCGGCCCGCAACCATGTCACTTGTCGTGGCCCGGTAGAGGCATCGTCCGAATCATTGACCCACGCGGCGCTATATGAACTCGACACTGCCATTCAGGCCGTCGTTCACGTACACAGCAAAGCATTGTGGCTGCGACTGATGCACAAAGTTCCGACGACCGACGCCAGCGTTTTCTACGGTACGCCAGAAATGGCCCGTGAGTTCACGCGACTCTATCGTGATACCGAGTTTGCCAAAACCGGTATTGCGGCAATGGCCGGTCACGACGAAGGAATTGTCAGTATCGGTACATCGGTCAAAGAAGCGGCGGAACGCATTTTGGAAATCGCTGAGGGATAGAGTGCTCCGTCGCGGCGCACCTAGTTTGAGGCTCCGTAACGCAGTGTAATCTGAAAGGAAATATCCGGTGCGGAACCCGGTTTGACATCCTCGCCTACCGACATCCCCAAGCGGTAGTGATTCGAAACCTGGACGACAGCTCCGAAGTTAAGTAACGCAGACATCTCGCCGAGGTTCTCGATTTCGGAATCATAAACCGCACTGCGCAACCGGCTTTGCACTATGAGGTCCACATTTCTGTGCACCGACATACCAAGCCCGAAAGACAGTTGGCCAACAATGTCATTGTATCGATCTGCCAGGATGTCAGGCTCTCCAAGATAGGTAATATTTGCGCGATAAAAGCCACTCAAACTGCTTACTCCCCAAAGACCTACAGCGTCGCTCGCGATTCCAATACTAAAGTCTGTGCCGCCGCTGCCCAGCAAGGTATCGCTCTCGCCTGTTGGCAGCTTCGCGCTGAGCCGAAGCGCGGTACTTCGGCCCTCTTGCTCGGACAACGTCCAGCCGAGGAGCAATCGAATATCGCCGATGCCAGCAGCATTTTGCGTCACGTTGACCGGCGTTGATTGTGAGCCCCGATAAAAGATATCCAGTTGATCCTGCGCCTGCGTTGCGCGTTCGCCATCCGGAAATCCGAACAGGTCATGCCAGCTGTCGATAATTGAATCGAGGGAACCTGACTGGTGCCACACGTAAGGCGCTTCGATGCTGATATCCCACTTGTCGGCAATACCGTATCGATAGGTAAACGCAAGCCGCGTCGTTTCCCCGTCGAGACGTAATTCCTCTACGCCGCGGATTTCTTCAATGCTATGGCTCGCGATGATCAGCGATGCATTCCACGCATGCTCGCCTTGCGCGGTAATTTTGCTGCCCTCGGTACTTTCCGGAAAACCGAATAGTCCTGTCAACGGACCGCCGTCGTGATCAGGGAGAGCCTCCGCAATCGCATTACCTGCCGGGTAAAGAAGCCATTGACTGATGATGAGGATGCGAAATACATCTGAAAAGCCATTCGAATTCACGCATTCTCCTTTGGGCTAGTGATGGCGACAAGTTACCGTCGCAGTATTTCGTTGGCGATGCAGCGAGTCAAGCGCGAACCATTGTGCACTGTTCATTTGGCTCATTCGAGGGAATTTCAGATGCGGGCTGAGGCTCGATTTTTCTAAATATTGAGAGGGGTCCATAGGTTGATGTGTGTGAGCATGCAGTCGATGACGTTGGCAAAGGCGACAAGCTCTGTATGGGTTGGTGCTGCCGCTGTAGGGGCAGCTTGCCTGCTGCTAGCGGGGTGCGGAAGCGACCGGTCCGGCGATGCAGCTTCGATGACGCCTGTTTACTCGATTGAAGGCAAACCCTTGGAGCTCGAGGGCGGTGTTCTCGAAGGCGAAGACGGCACCGTCTCTCTGCTGACCTCAGCGTCGGGCGACCTCGACGGCGATGCTGCCGGTGACCAGGCCGCGATACTGGTCCACAATAGCCGCGGCTCCGGCGTTTTCTATTACCTCAACGTGCTCCTAAACGACGGTAAAGGAGGGCTTGGACTGGCTGGAGAAGCGTTCCTCGGCGATCGAATCAAGTTCGATTTCATGCAGATTTATGGGGCAGGATCTGTCTCACGGCTGACGGGCGTTGCGATACATCCGGACGACCACGGGCAACTTGTCGTCGGCTACTACGTTCACGATCGCGACCAAGCATACGCCGAGAGTCCCACGATCTACCTTACCAGGCACTGGAAGATCAGCGACGGAAAGCTGGTTTCGGTCGAAGACTACTAAGACGTTCCAGCTCAACTACAGCGCGCTCCTGCGTGCGATGACGTCGCCATTCGTGACTCAGCCATTCAAATGATAATCATTCGCATTACTATGCGGAATAGACCGATCTACGGATTGGTCTGTTCAGGTTGCATTCATTGATCCCAAGTTAACGTATCGCCTGATGAAACATGTGTCTTTGGCCCTTTAGCCATAAGGAACGCGAAATGAAAAACAGCGTCAATCCAGTAACCAAATCTCTCTGCATCGCGGTAATCACGCTAATAAGTGCTCAAAGTAGCATCGCGAGTACGCCTACCATCCGTCTGTTTCCAACAACTGTCGTTGAGGATCTCCGGCAAACGGGAAACGTCGCGCGCGATATGGAGACCGGTCTGCAGGAAGTCATTGGGAGGCTCGATCAACAACAGGAGCTTTATCACGAAAGCAAATGCGATGGCGCCGAAAATGATCCTGGCTGCCAGCGATTGGCGCGTCAGATTGGTGCCACATATCTCGAGATGCTGACCATTATGGAAGAGCGACTGCCCGATATGGAACACACCGTCAACAACACGAAGAACAGTCTCGAAAACGGACTGCGTAATGAACTCGGCAAGAAAATGACTCCCTGGATGCTGCAGGAAACCCTGATCGGGAGCAAAGCCACTGAGACCCAGTCGCAAAGCGCACCGACACTTCGTGGCAGATCCGGAATGCGCTTAAGTGAACGATTCAATCAGTATTACAAACTGGTCGCTACGTCCGGTGCCAAAGGTGACCAGTCGCTTGCGGTACTGGCATCGGACATATACCTCGACATGGAGGAGACCAGCTTGCTGATTCAGCGTACGCGTCAGGAAATCGCGCGCGCCACATTGATGGAGCAGCTGAATCAGTCATTCGGAATAATTACCCCTGAAATGATTGAAGTCGTCGGTGGCGTCAAGAGCATTCTATTTGGGGACGAGGAAGCCCAGGCACTCGTAGCGGGCCCTCCACCGGGAAATATTGAGCAAGCATACCGCAGCCCACTCGAGCAATAAGGAGAACTGACCGTGAAATCCAGATCAAGCAAAAAACCGTTGCTCATCGTTGGGCCGCTTTTATCAATCTCACTCTTCCTGGTCTCCTGTGCTTCGACAGCACCGACTTGCGGAAGTCCGCAGTCACGCAATTTGAGCTCAGCTATCGACGATGTGCAGACTTCCTTGAATAATGGCTGTCAGGCCCACTTTGATCGCTACTACGATGAGTTGTTGACGATCGCAGAAGGCGATCCAAAGCCCGAGAACAAACGCGAGTTCAGCGAATTCCTCGTCTGGTCATCCGAGAAGGGATTGTTAAGCACTCGCCAGGCTGAGGATTACTACAACCGCTACTTCAACGTGAAATTCATGTCGATGCGCGGCGATTACAACAACTGCTCGCATACCTGCCCGAACAAGAAGAAAGTCCTGTTCGACATGGAACGAGAGTTGACCGACAAGGAGCGTGGGCTACTAAACATCAGTCGCGATGCTGACGGCTATTATCGTGCTGATCGGCTTTACCAGGAAGTGGAACTGGTCCTTGAGGCAACCTGTACGGCCTGCGCGGCCGGTCGATAGTCGGGGCCCCAGGGAGTCACGCTATGCGTCGAGGTCAGGTTTTCTTTCGCGGCCTCATGGCTGGAGCGCTCGGTACCTTCGTGGGTACCTCAGCAGCGCTTTACACATTAAGTCGTTTGGGCTGGATACACTTCGTTGACACACCGAACAGTACCCCAAGTGACTGGCTGCACTGGGCCTACATCAATCTAGGCTCATCAATTCCTGTATTCGCGGCGCTCTTGCTTGCCTATTTCATCACACTCGGTCGACTCCGCGATGCCCTGCGTCACGGCCGCCCCATCACACAAATTGTCCATTTCGATCATCTGACAGACATCTGGACAACATTGTTTTTCGGTGCCGGCGTCATCTGGACGGCGATTGGCATGCGCAGCGCGTTGATATTCGCACTAGGCGATCGTGCGGCAGCCATGGAGCAGGGCGCATTCGTTATGCTCGAACGCATGGTTGACGGTGGCATTTTGCTCGCTCTGTCCACGACTATATTCGGCGGGGTCGGTGGCTATCTAATGCGGGTTTACAAAATCGTAACTCTCGGTACCGAGTTGCAACAGCAATACGATAAAGCGGCGCGCGCCGATACCTCACAGATGCGTAGCAGCCTGCAGCGAATCGAAGAGCATCTGGCCGGCTCATGACACGTTCTCTACTTGCCTATCCTCACAATCGCGGCGCCGACGCGGACATTGGCGGTGCAGCTGACCTGCAAACGGACGTCATGCGTTTTATGGCTATCCTGTCACTTTGCCTTGTTGCGATTTTCGCTCTGGTTCAAAGCATGCCGATGGCGCCGCCAGCGGAGCCCGTTCCTCCTTTAGTTCCTGACGCTGTTTCCGAGCCGGCAATCGGAAAGGCGCAAATCGCGGCACCAGCGCCAATACCCGAATCACCACCTGAACCAAAGGTCGAAGTGATAAGCGAAAAAAGTGGCGAGGCGGTAGTCCTGACCCGCCCGAAGTGGAAGCCTGAACCTGCGTCGAAAGCAACGCCGATCGCTGAAGCCGCAGCTGAACCGATCGCAACACCAGTCCAAGAGTCTGAAGGCTTCATATTGCGATTCGAGTCCGACGCGGCACTCATGCGTCTGGTTGCCGCCAGTCAGGTTGGCGTATACGCCATCGGAGATGAACGGGCCCAGCGCATGAAAGTGAGTGAATCACGAATCAGCTTTTGGGATGCCTCCATTCCCAACAGTTTTCACGAAATGGAGGTATCTACCGTCCCGTTGCCAGTCGTCGATGCGTTGGCGCGCACCGGAGTCGATACCGACAGGATCAATTGGGGCGTCACTTTGCCCGGCAAGTTGAAGGGCCAGCTTGATGAACTGATGCAGAATCATCGAGGTGGTTCGTTGGTGATAGAAACTAACGGCAGCATACGACTGGAGGCACTATGACTCGTCGAATACTGATAATTCTTACCGTCATCCTCGCTCAAGTATTTCCGACGGCCGCCCAGTCCCGCGAAAACAATCTGGACCAATGGCTGGACCGCGAACTCGTTCCATATGTGAAGCAGCAACTTGCAGTGCACCCACGATTCAAGAACGAAACTGTCATGTTTGTCGTATTACAGGACAATGCTCCGGCGTCCGTTAGCAACGATCTCGCATTGTCACTGCGCGATCGCCTGCTAGAGGCGGCCATTGATTCGGCGGACGTATCAATCGGCTGGCAGCAAGGGCAGAGTGGCAATTCGCTTGAATCACGACCTGACGACTGTTTGCACGACAACGTGCACTACTACGTCGGTCTTGATCTGAGCCAGAAGCTGGATAGTAGTTATTCGGTTACCATCCGGGCGCTCGACCTGGAAGACCGTACCTGGGTGACGGGCTTTGGCAAGCAGTGGCATGGACGCCTCAGCAGCATCCAGCGTCAAGCGATGCGGCAGCAACGTGTTGACGAGACGTTTCTAGGCGCACGCGATGTGCCGTTTACGCTGGATCAGACCGACTTGCTTGCATCGCACCTGGCGCACCAATTGTCCTGCACGCTAAAACAGCAGATGGATGAAGAGTACGTTGTTACCACAAACAAGAACGCATCAGCCGGCGATGGCCTGGACGGTACGGTTGAACTGATCGGTAATAATCTCGCCAATCGACAGGCACTGAAACTCACCAGCGATGCGGACAAGACCAATGCGGTGCTCAGTGGCAAAGCGCATCAAATTCACGACTCCCTTTATCAGTACTGGCTGACCGTAACGCCCGACTCTGATTCCGATAATCTGGCCGCGCTGAGTGTCAGTGCTTATATCGTTCTTCCCGGCGTCAGACCCGTGCCAGTCGTTGCGACGCATGTTGCTGATCCAGGAAAACCGACATCGCACGCTCTATCGATCCCCAGCGCAGGCAAAGGTGGGCTAATCGGACCGTTGCAAATTTCCGCCCCGTTATCCGGTGCCGAATGCTTATGGCCATGCTCCATGCTGCAAACTCGCGCGAATACGGACGCGATTGTATTTTTTCTTGAACATCAGGCGAATCACGGCTTGGTTCGCCTGTCCGGAGAAAGCTGCCGCAAACGCACAGCCGCACGGTTTGCTCGCAATGGCGATATCTTAAATGTACCAATCGCCAGGACGACAACCGACAAGAATAACTGGGTAGAGACTTACGATTGGGAGATGGACACAACGATGGACACGTTTTTCGCGGTGGTGGCCAACGACGATGTCGTTGCCCGCCGTCTGGCTGGTCACATCAATAGCTTGCCGATACGATGCTCAACATCAATGCGACCGGGGCTCAAAGACCACGCATTACGAGACTGGCTTACCGAGTTTGCGTCCATTACATCACAATCGCCGGAGCATATTGACTGGCGATCCATTCGTGTTCGGGACATTACTTAGGAGAACCTGATGGTGCGTATTGTCGGCATTTTGTGTGGGTCCGCTATTTCGGTCTCGTTCCTGATTATGGCCCTTGGCATACCGGAATTTGCGCCCGAGCCAGATCCGGTCATTGAGTCAGAGCAGATACCAGAATCGTCAACGACGATCGAATCCGCTGTTGAAGTCATCGCCGAACCTGCTATTGAAACCATCAGAGAACCAGTCATCGATCCAGTCATCGATGCAGTCGTCGAACCGGTGGCCGAGATGGCTGTGGAAAATCAGGCTCCGCCACAAGCTCCGGCCGAACACTGGTACGCTTTCTGGAGCCCGTTTCGCAGCGAACTGGCGGCCAATGGTTTCGTATCGCAACTGCAGCGAACGACAGGCATGGATTACCGGGTGGTTCGACTGAAACCCGGCGTTTACGAAGTCGCCTTTGCGTATGAAGGCGAAAACGATATCGAAACAAAACTGGCGGCGATTTCCGCGGCGACCGGTCTGGAGATGCCCGATGGATGACAATCGGCGGCCAATCCGCAGACTGGGTGTCGTCATCATGGGGTTCGCGATGGCGTTGCTCGCCCTGACAGCAGACGCGCTCACGCGTCACGATGAACTCGATGCATCATGGCGCAACTATGCGTCCAACCAGTCAGCGCTGTCGCCAGCCTATACATTCCCTCATGCAACCTGCTTTCGGGTCGCCGCTCTTGAGCACGATCTACCCGAATCACTGTTACTGGCTGTTGCGCGTGGCGAAAGTGACTTCAATGAAACTGCCCGGTCCCGCGCCAACGCACATGGAGTCATGCAGATACTCTGGCCCGGAACGGCAAAGCACCTCGGGATACATCGACTCAGCGATCTTTACGAGCCATGCACCAATATCGATGCCGGCACGCGCTATCTCAAAGAGCTCTTGAAAACATACGATGGCAACCTGCATCTTGCTTTGGCTGCCTATAACTACGGGCCCGGCAGAATTTCGAAGAGTGGCGATGGGATTCCGAGTGGTGCTGTATGGTATTCCGGTTACATATACCGGCATCTGAATTACGTACTTGGAAGCGGCTCAATCCGAAAACCATCCGCCGATACGCTGTACTCCGATATTGGCCAATCGACACTCTTGACCTTTGGAGAGCCCTATCGGGCCGAGGCTTTCATCGAGCGAATGGAGAGACAAACACCGGAGTTAAGTCTCGACTGGTTCCGCCGCGGCACGGGCGAGTTTGAGGTTGTGATGACCTATGCGGACCGGGAAGAATTTGATCGCAGCGCACGACAACTAGCCGCATCCGGGTTTCGCCTCGACTAGAAGATCGGCCGGCCGATCTGATTTAGTGGTGGGTTTTCTTCTCTCGTTCTGCTTTGAGTTCTTTTAGAAGCTTCAGGCCTTTCTTCCGTTGCTTGGAGATGACCTTTAGCCGTGATTCTATCTCCTGCCGGTTTTCCTCGTTATCTTCACTTTCCAGTTGCTCCGCGAATTTCCGTTTTTCATCGCGAAGCGACTTCAGAACTTTTTTAAGTGACGAATACTTTTCCAGCTGCGCATGGCGTTCCGCGCTGAGAATGTCTTTAAGTTTGGCGAGCATTTTTTCAGCTTTCATCGCGGTACCTCCCGATCCTCGTCATCAATCATTTCGGCGATTTCCTCTTCGCCCAGCGCAATACTTCTTATCGCGGCCATGTCATCCGCATCAGATGCCGAGAAAAGGACCGAGCCGGCTTTCACCAGGTCCCAGCATATTTCCCGACAATACGAAATATCGTTCATCAACGAGGTTGCGGTTTGCACGTTGATTCTCTCCTTTCTAATTAGCTCATCCAGACCCTGTCCGAACTTTCTGGTCTTTTCTTCTATATCAAGTTTGAGATGGTCCAGCGGCAAAACCGATTTTGATACATCTTCGTTGTTTCGGGCATTCTCAATATCCCGTAATACCGTAATAATCAAGCGCCTTAGTCGATCGTACTCTTTCTTGGTGTATTGATCGTCCGATTGCATGATTCGCGTCAGATTCTTTCGGAGGTGTTTGACCCCTTTAACCGCCTCAATCACGTGCTGGCCCGATCGTCGAATCGTGTTCATTTCTTCCTTTAGTTTGCCTTTGGAATAGCCGCCCCGGCTGTTGATGACATACTCGACAATCGAACCGTACAAGGCTTTCAGTTTTTTCTCATACAGTTCATCGATATCTTCATCGACGATGTCGGTTGATTTTTTGACAACTCGCTTAACCTTATCCTCGGACTCGAGAACGTCGCGGCGGACGCTAAGCCCGTCGATGATAACTCCGGCTGCCAGATCGTATAGACGAATGCTTTCCTTTCGCACCGCTTCCACAGCTGCATCGCGAATGTCTCCTGATGCACCACTCAAATAGATGGGGCGCTCAATCTCCACTTCACCTGCGACGATTGTTCTCTCAAGAAATGCCACCAGAGG
>RCNC010003031.1_pt1 | contig 11044 bp, 10 predicted proteins | sample 2041301 | NCBI WGS metagenome assembly RCNC01 (sample SAMN09708231, study PRJNA481090) | Marine sediment metagenome, whole genome shotgun sequencing project. | biome: marine sediment; feature: ocean; material: sediment; isolation source: Sewage treatment plant 13A marine sediment (STP13A) ... | reverse complement strand
CTGCTGCTGCCCCACCATCACTACTGCCAATATAGCTACTACTGCATGATATTAACGACATAGTGAGGAAAAGTAATGTGAAGTACCCTATTGCTTTCATTTTATATCTCAATGTCCTACATGGATGAATACTATTTGACGCAGGACGCATTAAACGCCTAACAGTGAATTCTACATACTCTCTGTTAACGGAGTATTGCGGAGTCTGAAAAACCCAGTATACGTGAATAATTAAGTGACTCCTAAGTGCCGAAATTTGCCAATAACTGTTCAATCACAAAATGACTGCTATGGTGCGATAGCCGCCGTTTCCGAGACCCAGGATGATGACGACTTCGTGCCCACAGCGGACACTTACAGTGTTGGCATCAGGGGCGGTTATCGGCACATAAGAGACACTCGCCTCGATATGAACTTGACAGTTACGCTCGATTAAACCGGGGCTTACTTGCTAAGCCAGAACGCAGGTTAGTAGCTAGTAAATAGGTAAACTGGCCCCCGATTTCCCGCGAGGCTCACCCGGAGGATGCGATGCAGCGAACGTTGGAATCACATCGCTTAAGGCTCTGGAGTCTCAAATCGCGCAGACCCTCATACAACCGTGCGTGACCAAGCTCGCAACACTGGTGCAGATTGTGTGATATGCTGATTGATGTAACGCGCCCTGTCGGGCCAGGAGAACAAGCGCTAGCGCGCGCCAGAGATCATGGACTTGGTTTCTGGAGCCGGGTCAGCTGATTCGCTCTATCTCGGACGCCTCGATGGGGAGGCCGCATCGCTCTGCGGCAACCGACCCTGTCCAGGAGGTGTCTTGAGCGACTCTGCATTACTCCCGAAGATAGCGGTCGTCATTGCGACGAAAGATCGGGGCGACGTACTCGCCCAGCGAGCGTTCCCGTCGGTGGCTGCGCAGCGCCGTGCCCCTGACTTTCTCGTTGTCGTTGACGATTCGAGTGCCAGCTTTCGGCTTGCGAACCGCGAAACCGTGGCTTCTCTGAGCCTGCGCAGATGCAGGGTCACCTATCTCGAGAATGAGCGGACACCCGGCGCGAGTGGCAGCTGGAACACCGCCTTGGACTTCCTCTTCCGTCGGGTCGGCGATCCCGCTGCGCTCTTTGTGGCTGTACTAGACGACGACGATGAGTGGGCGCCTGATTATCTGGATCGGTGCGTCGCACTAGCGCATGAACAAGAGCTCCACATGGTTGGCTCCGATATCTTGCGATTCGAGGAGCCGAACTGCACCCCGCTGAAGAACGAGGCTCCCGAGTTGCTTCGTTCCGACGACTTTCTTATTGGAAACCCTGGGATTCAGGGTTCCAACCTCTTTCTACTTTTGAGCGTACTCCTCGCGGCGGGCGGGTTCGACGAATCGCTCCGGAGTACGACGGACCGCGATCTTTGTATTCGTATCTCGGATGCGGGAACGGCCCGGTACGGGCGGCTTGCGGCTTCGCTCGTGCATCATTTCGCCGAGTCTTCGCGGCCGCGCTTGAGTACGCGCGGCTCGCTGGACAAGCTTCAGGGGCTTTCGGCGTTCTGGCGGAAACACTCCGGACGCATGACGGACATCCAACGGGAGGCGTTTTGCAAACGAGGACGAACTTTGTTCGACTGGCTCCCGGAGGCGGCGCCAGGGTGCTCCGATTTAGCGATGCTCATTCGGCGTGAGCTGACGGAGCCGCAATCCCGGGAGCGTACCGGCTACACCAGGGTTCGAGCGAAGCCTGAGCTCCGCGTGAAACGAGTTGTGACGCAGCTGGAGTGCACGCCGAACCCCGAAAACTCAGCGCCCGACCATGCACCATTTCGACTGCACATAGGGATAATCAGCTCCGATCCATTGATGCTCAGCCCGCTGCTTCATGGGCTTGTCGCACTCCGCGTGAGCCCCAGTATCGAGGGTCTGACCGTCGTGGTTTTGGACAACGGTAGTCCCGCTAACGAGCTGCAGAAGGTCATTGAGGATGCCCGGCGAGCGGGCCTAAGTGTGGCGGTCGTCTCTGTGGCGCAACAGCAACAGGATGCTGGGTTCGACGCCTTTGGGGAGACCTTCCATGTGCGCCCCGAGGGTCAGGTCGGCATTGCGCAGGCACGAACTATGTTGCAGCGGTATCTCGGCACACTCCTCCATGAAGATGCCGGTTCGTTTGGATGGATGCTCGACGACGACATGCGCGTCGACGAACGCGTGTTGACGTACATTCCCTGGCTTCCGGCGTTCCGGTCGGAGGGCGTCGATGTGCTCATCGGACAATATGAGGGGGCTTCGCCAAACCCCCCGCTTAATGGGATTCGTGTTCAACTGGTGGACCTGCTGCACAACCTGAAGTGGTTGAGCGTTCTTTCGCCGGACGCCATATTGCCCGACCGTAGCGCCGAGAATGCGGAATTGCGTGCCACCTACCCGGATTACTACTACGACCTCTCGCGGAAGCACACGGGGCATCTCGAAACGCCCTACTGGTTCGAACCCGCGTTTCCCGGAGAGTCCGTGAGCGAGGCCTACGCGCGGTTGTTGGCGGGAGCGCTGGGCATTCTCTTCGGTGATCCCCTTACACGTTCGTTGGTCACGAGCATGCCTCTCGATCCGCTCGCCGTAGCCAGGGATTCGGTGAACCGGGGCGGCTGCACGTTCATTCTGAACAGCCGCTCTCTAACCGATACGCCGAACATGACCCTGCGCATCCGGGGGCGGGAGGCAAGGCGGTCCGACATGATCTGGGCGATCGTGAATCGCTACTACCGGCGTATGGAGATCAAGGCAGTAGGTTTCCCGATTTGGCACCTTGGCAGAGCCGAAGATTCGCCGAGCTTAAACATTGAAAAGGTCCAGGGCGAGCTAATTGGTTCGGCGCTCTACGGGGGGCTGACCGAGTTTCTCGGCAATCAGCCACAACATGAGTTGGGGTTTTCCGCCGCGGAAATTGAGCAAGTGTGTAGCCTGGCTTACGACCACCTGGTACATCGTCTCGGCGCCCTGGAACAGAGCTTTTTGCGAATTGCGGGGCTGCGCGACTCCATCCGCAAGACTGTCGAACCGGGGGAACTTGACGAGTTGCTTCTGTATCTGGAGCGTTGGTTCACCCCGACAACCTTCACAAAGATCCGCGCGGGAGTGCAGGACCATAGTCGCGAGGAGGTTTCCGGTTTCCTTGCGTCATTACGGCGCACCGCCGATGACTTCGCGGCTGCGAGTGTCAACATCGACTTTCTTCGGAAGCAACTGCACCAATTGGACTCAGGCCCGCTTCTTGATATCTGAATTTTTAGAATGGAAAACGAACTATGATTACCTCACTCGACAATTGGTGCCCTCTTCCTACACCTGAGGGTGAGTTCCGTATGTACGACACGGGCGAGGAAAGTGTACGCATCGTCTGCCTCGGTGATTTGAACGAACAGGGGCCCAAGCCGCTTCTCCGGATGCACTCATCCTGTTTGGCGTCCGAGGTTTTCGGGGCGACCGACTGTGATTGCGCGGACCAGTTGCATGAGTCGATGAAGCGTATGGCTAGGGAGGGGCGCGGACTGATCGTCCACCTACATCAGGAAGGGAGGGGCCATGGGCTCTCCAACAAGATCCGCGCGGTTCAAACCATGCATCGCCGCTGCCTGGACACGTTCGAGGCGTTCGAGGCACTCGGCCTCGAACAGGATGTCCGCAGCTACGAGCCGGTCGTTCGTCTCCTTGGGCATCTCGGAATCAAGCGCGTACGGCTCATATCGAACAACCCGGCAAAGGTGCGCTTCTTGCGGGAGCAAGGCGTGAAGGTGGAGATGGTCAGAATACATCCGACCGTTCGACGGGAGAACGCCGAGTACCTGCAGACGAAGAACGCAAAGTTGGGGCACCAACTATCGCTTGAACCACAGGCCTCAGGTGATGGGGTCATCAGCTTTTATCACTCCGATCAGCCGTGGGGCGAACTGTCGAATTTCTCGCGACACGCGGTGTATCTTGAGGGGAAGGTCTGGCCGACGGTCGAGCACTACTATCAGGCGCAGAAGTTTACCGAAACGGCTAACCGTGAGCTGATCCGGATTAGTTTAACTCCTACCCTTGCCAAGAGCCGGGCAACAGAATTTTTGGGTGAGCATCGCCGCAGCGATTGGGAGTTGGTGAAGGAGATGGTTATGTTGGAGGGGCTGCGAGCGAAGTTTGACCAGCACCCTGACCTGCGGGAGAAACTGCTACGATCGGGTGCGAGGGTTCTCGTCGAGCACTCCGATCAAGACGCATATTGGGGAGACGCTGGAGACGGGGCCGGGCTCAACAGGCTTGGGCATCTCTTGATGCAGGTCCGGTCCGAAATGCGTAGTCGTACTGCAGACCAAGAACGCAAGAACTAGGAGGCCGACTATGTGTGGCATAGTTTTGCTCCAGGGTCCTAACGCCCGCGCCCGCCTGTCCGGATGTCTTGATCGCCTGAGGCACCGTGGGCCGGACGATACCGGCGTATGGTCCGGAGATGATGTCGCGCTCGGGTTCACGCGGCTGGCGATAAACGGAGAGGGGCCGGGCTGCAGTCAGCCATTCCGCCATGGTGACCTGGTCGGAGCGGTCAATGGCGAGATCTACAACCATCGCCAGCTGGCCCGCGATTTCGGTCTCACGACGCGGAGCGAATCCGATGCCTACGTTGTTTTGCCGCTGCTCGAGCATAGAGGCCCTCGCGTTATCGACGAACTGGATGGGTTCTATTCTGCCGTAGCACTACGACCTTCAGTACGTGAGGTGACTTGCCTGCGAGACCATATCGGTAAGAAACCATTGTTCGTCGGCCGCTCGCGCAGTGAGTTGTTCATCACGAGCGAGCTAAAGGTGGTGGATGAGGTTGACTGGTTTGAGCTGCTTCCGCGAGGCGTCTCTCAAGTCGCGTTTGATACCGGGCGAGTCACTCTGGTCGCGGAGCATCAGTCCGTGAACTCTTCAGAGGATGTCGTCCAGCTGTTGAAGGATGCGGTGCGCAAACGCATGCCACGAGCCGATCAGCCCGTGGGCATATTCCTGAGTGGCGGTCTTGACAGCTCGCTGATCGCGGCGATGGCGTCGCGGTTGCGGGAAGATGTCACGTACTTTACGTTGGGCGAGCCGGATGGGCCGGACCGCTGTGCGGTTGGGACGGTCGTCGAAGCGCTCAGCCTGGCCGATGTTCGAACCGTCGCCTTGCCGGCGCGCGACCGCCTTCCCGGGCTTCTGCGCTCAGTTGTCAGCGCTACTGAGAGTTACAACCCATCGATAGTCAGTAACGGCCTCGCGACGTATCTGCTCGCGCAGGCGGCGCACGAAGCCGACATCAAAGTGGTCTTGACGGGTGAGGGCGCAGATGAGCTGTTCGGCGGCTACCATTTGTTTAGGAGCCAGGATCCCTGGAGCGAGACGCGTGCCCGGCTCATCGATGATCTGCAAGTCACCGAGCTGCGTCGCCTCGATACGTGCAGCATGGCGCACAGCGTCGAGGCGAGATGTCCGTTCCTCGATCGTGCCATCCGCAGCTTCAGTGATCAGTTGACCTACGACGAGATGTACCACGGCGGGGAGAACAAGATTTCGCTGCGCGGCAACTTCGAGGGAGTTCTGCCAACGCGCATCCTCCGGCGACCCAAGACATCCTTCGATGTGGGCAGCGGAATACGTAGGAAAGTGGTTCAGTTCCTCCGGCGCAACGGTCGCACCGAACGAGAGGAACTGTTGACTCTGTGGCAGGAGCGGTTTGCGTTCGACTCGGCGGATCCGTACTTTTACAACTACCCATGTTTCGATGAGGCCATCAACAGGCGTGGGGAGGTGCATCGATGAGTGCGCCGGATACCACAGCCGCTACAGTACGTGTGTTAGAGGCGTTGATACTCGAGAAATTCAAGACGGAGCCGTTTCAGAACCTTCACATGCTCCAGGGAACAGTGCCTTCTTCCCCGGCACACGGAGGGACGTGCTCAGAAAAGACTCTGAGTTTTCTGCGTACCGCGAGGCGAGGTGGATTCAACGCCTCGCTGCACTCCGGGTTCATCGGCGGCAATGAGATCCACCGACTTGCGAGGGTGCAGATCGATGGCCAGACCTTCTTCGCCGACGTGGGCAACGGCTGGCCAGCGCTCAAGCTGTACCCCGCGCTCATGGAAATCGACTACAACTACTTCGGGATGGGCTTTCGAACGGAGATTCACCGGCACCGCTTGGTGGTATTCCATCGCCGCAATGGGATGGAGTCCCGTCAGCTCGAGATTGACTTCCGCCCCAGGCCGGAGAGCGAGATCATGGCGGACATCGCATCGCGTTTAGATCAAGGAACGGAGTATCCGTTTAGCAATAGCCGGCGTTTCGCGCTCATCGTCGAAGATCGGTTCCTCTTCCTGCGGGGGGAGCGATTGGAGATCTACAGCGATTGTGGGAACGATGTAATAGAGGGGATCGCCGCTGGCCAAGTGCCTTCGATCCTCCGTGAGTATTTCCACTTTGACTACGACCTGCTGTTCGGCCAGTCATCGCCCGAGAGCCCGGAGAGATCGGAACAGTGATATTGTGGCGCACGCCGTATGGCTGAGAGTTCGGCTCTGCTCGTAGACGAGGTGTTTCCACATCGACCAGTGCGGCAGTGGGTGCTCAGTTTCCCATTCCAGTTGCGCTTTCTATTCTCTAGCCGCCCACCGATCAAGGGCCAGGTGTTGGGCATCGTTTGCCGCGTCATGTCTATGCATCTGGTCAGGAAAGCAAGCTACTCGGGAAAGACAGCCCGCACTGGCGCGGTAACGTTGATCCAGCGGTTTGGTCGGTCCGGCACCCCGGGTGCACTCAACCTGAATATTCACTTCCATATGTTGTTCCTGAATGGAGTGTATGTCGACCGTTTCGATGGATTAGTTCGATTTCGCTGGGTCAGTTAACCGACCACTGAACCTTCTGTAGGTTTCCGAAACTGGCCAAAGGGCGTCTCCCACTTCCATGCTGCGGATGTCGGCTTTGGGCACAAACCGGTAGTTACTAGACTGGAAATGTAAGGCGGCTTTCGCACCAAAGCCGCCATTTATGTTTGGATAGTGACTGGCAACTCTCGGCATATAGTCAAGCTCCAGAATCGCCTTCTGAAGAGAGGGGTCCTTCCAATAGTCGCTAGTATTTGACGTAGGCTTTGCGTAATCGTTTGGGCACGTCGCGGCCGACTATGTTTTCGAGCAGCCGAAGCTCAGTATTGGTGTGGTTGATCACCGGTGCGGTGCGAATACGTGTGCCCTTGCTGGCCTTACTCGTAATGTAGCGCGGGCTGTCATGATTGGTGGTGGTGATCAGTTCGTTGTCGTTGGGGTCGTCATGGGCGTTCAGTGCAACCTGGCCATAGCAGGTACACAGATAAGTCAGATCGGGCTCGACCTCGAGATATACTCCGGTGCCGCGAATCCCGATAGTTGCAGTCGAAGCACTTAAATTGAGCTGCTGTCCCGGTTGGCGTTTCGAAAATACCGATAGTAGTCGACCAGTCAGTACCCTGAGGTTACTGATGAAGAAATCAGCACCACCGATTTCCATTTCAGAGTCATTGTGCATGATGAAGGAATCTCCTCCGACCACGAATACGACTTCGCTCTCCTGGCCGGTGCGAACGCTGTCTCCGGCCTGGATACGAGTATTCTTGTTTGCCGGTTCACCGTTTACCCGCACGTCGCCTTTGAGTGTGAAAATTGACTTGTCTTCACTGACTGTCTCTGTTTTGCTACTGAACCAAAAGGCCTGCGCCGGTGTGAAAGGCATCGTGCCGATGGCACCACCACACAGCATCTGCATTACCAGTCTGCGCCTAGTGGGGTCTTCAAGTGACCATTGATCTGGACTGAATAGCTTGTATTTACGGTTCACAGGGAGTATCACGCCTCTCGATTTGTGGAGCAAAAAAAAATTTGGTTTACGATATGGAACATGAGGGTATCGCAATACCATGAAAAAGCCGAATTAGAGTTTGAAAAAGGACCGGAGTTGGCGACTCCTCCGTCTGCTGCGATTTCATACTGGGCAAAATATATAGTGACACATGCGGCTCGACTCTGACGTGCCGAGAGCGTGCGTAAAGCGAGAGACGAGGCTATCGCAGTTTAGTAGTGCCTAAGGAATGGTGAGATTATTGTTGCTGAAATCGCTCGATACTCAGGTGATCTTCGTCGGATTGTTCGGGGTCAATATTCTCCAATATAGTCACTCATGCCCGTTCTCGACCATACTGGTAAAACTGTCAGGTATCTGTCAGTGAGAGCGGGACATGCACCCGCTGACTACGAATAAGTTTCTCCAAACATACGATGTTTACTCCTTTGGATTCGAGTCAGCAGGTGCGCTTGAGATCGTTAACGAATACTCAGGGCTCGCCGTCACACCGGCTCACCTATATTGATTTCGAAGATCTCAGGCTGCATGCCCCACCATCGCAGTTTAACCTATTGGGGAGTTGCCATGAATGAGCAAGAACCAGTTGTCTATAGTGCCTATGTCGGTATTGACTGGGCGGATAAGAAACACGATGTCTGCATTTGTCCGGCAGATTCGGATACACGAGAGCTCGACGTTATTCGTCACTGCGCCGAAGATATTGATGCCTGGGTAAAAGGGTTGCACCAGCGATACGAAGGTCGCATCGCTGTGGCTGTAGAGCTGAGTAAGGGCCCGATTGTTTCGGCTTTGCAAAAGTATGATTTTATCGATCTCTTTCCGATTAACCCGAGCACACTGGCCAAGTATCGAGAGGCGTTTCAGCCGAGCAAGGCCAAGGACGACCCGACCGACGCGCAGCTTGCAGTGGATATGTTGCTGCGCTACCCAGAGCACTTCAAAATGCTCAAACCCCAGAGCGTTGAGATGCGTACACTGGCGACGATGGTGGAACAGCGCCGGCGCCTGGTCAGCGAACAGGGCCGGATCACCAATCGGCTGCGCAGTGCCCTAAAACAGTACTATCCGCAGATCCTGGAATGGTTTGAGCACATTGATACGCCGTTATTCTGTGCCTTTGTGAAACGCTGGCCGACGCTGACGCAAGCCAGGCGAGCGCGTGCCAACACGCTCAAACTCTTCTTCCACGAACACCACATGTACCGTGGAGATGTGGTCGAACGCCGCCGCCAGGCGATCAAAGCGGCAAGTCCACTCACCCTGGATGAAGCAGTGATCGTGCCTTATCGGATGCAGGTTCTGGTTCTGGTTGATCAACTGGAGTTAATGTTCAAGGCCATCGATCAGTTCGATGATGAAATCACGAAGCTGGCTTCACAGCATCCCGACTATGCCTTATTCCGGCCGCTGCCGGGAGCAGGCCCTTCCCTCACACCCCGGTTGATGGTTGCTTTCGGTGAGCAGCGAGAGCGCTTTTCCAGTGCTGCCGATATCCAGAAGCTCTCGGGCATTGCACCGGTGACTGAGCGTAGTGGCCAGAAGCACTGGGTGCATTGGCGATTACAGTGCCCGACATTTATGCGTCAGACTTTTGTGGAGTGGGCGGCACAAACGATCAATAAATCCTACTGGGCGGGAGCGTATTATCGGCAACAACGAGATAAAGGGTCGACGTATCAGGCCGCAGTCAGGTCGTTGGCGTTTAAGTGGATACGGATTCTTTACCGTTGCTGGAAAACTGGTGTGGTGTATGACGAGTCAAGATATTTGAAAGCCCTGGAGCGACGGGGATCGCCCCTGGTCAAGAACCGGGAAATGCTGGAATCAGCTTGACTGAACACCTCAGGGCGTGAAGGAGAAACTCAAAATCGTATTGCCGGAGGCGGAGATCGGCACTGAGCGGACTCTCATCGACAAAGTGATTTGTAGTGGTCAACTAATTCCGGACAGTAAATTATGTTTTTCCTCAGCAGCGGCAGGCGCCATTCCGCCATTTGCAGTATGAGGCCTGTGCCAGTTGTAGTAGTCCATCAGATACAATCCAATATCCTTTCGCGCTTCACCGATTGAACGATAGCCTGTAGCCGGCACCCATTCAGTCTTGAGGCTTCTAAATAACCGCTCCGTAGGAGCGTTGTCCCAGCAATTACCTCGACGGCTCATGCTTTGCGTAAATCGATATCGCCATAGTCTCTGACGGAATCGCAAACTACCGTACTGGCTGCCCTGGTCTGAATGAAATAATACGCCCTCAGGTTTGCCGCGCTGTTCGTAGGCATGATCGAGAGCCTTGATGGTTAGATCAGCATCGGGACTGTCGGACAGCGTCCAGCCCACGACCCGGCGAGCAAATAAATCCAGCACAACGGCCAGATAAGCCCAGTGAGTTCCGATCCAGATATAGGTGATATCTCCACACCAGACGTGATTGGCATAATCAACATCAAACTGCCGATCGAGTACATTCGGGATATCAGGTCGCTCAACCGTCGCCTGCTTGTAGGCATGTCGGCCAGGCTGCTTGCAGACCAGATCGCTCTCTGCCATTAGCCGGCCGACCTTGAAACGACCAATTTTTATGCCTTGATCATTCAGTTTCGTTTTGATGGTACGGCTACCGGCTGAACCACGGCTGATCCTGAACACCTGCTTTACTTTCACTCTTAGGGTCATTCGCTCAACATCAATATGGTTTCGCCGATCCCGATAGGCGTAATAACTGGATCGATTAATTTCAAATGCGTCGCAGATCATTTCGACTGACTCTTGCTCTCTCAACTGGTCGATCAGGGCGTACGATTCATCTCGTCCGACATCAAGAGAGCGGTAGCCTTTTTTAATATGGTTTTCTCCCGCTCCAGTCGGTGCACCCGGGCTTCCAACTCCTGTATACGCTTTTGCTCTACCGTCAGCGCCTTACCGGTCGGCGTCCCACCACCACGTTCAAGCTTCAACTGCTGGACCCAGTTGCGAAGCGCCGTTGCTCCGAGATCAAGTGAGCGGCAAGCCTCCGGGATAGAATATCCCTGATCCAGCACCAGGCAGGCCGCCTCATGTTTAAATTCTGTCGAGAAAGATCGACGCTGTCTATTCATTGAACACCTCGCCAACGGCGGCAATATTACCACCTAAGTTGATGTCCGGATTCATTAGACTACTACAGGC